>OLNH01000051.1_pt1 | contig 107978 bp, 83 predicted proteins | sample 1643101 | NCBI WGS metagenome assembly OLNH01 (sample SAMEA3136758, study PRJEB25190) | human gut metagenome | biome: human gut; feature: human-associated habitat; material: faeces | place: Austria | collected 2013 | reverse complement strand
GATTAATGGATGGAAACGGATGTTCTATCGGGACACACATTTTGTCCTATAAGCCCACTTTACTACCGGCGAGAAAATCAGGTACTACCGTAAGCTTCGCGGGCTCTATCAGGGAGAGCTGGGCGAGAAAATCGGCGTCTCCAAGGGCGCGATCCGTCACTATGAGACGGATTTCAGGACTCCCAAGCAGCCTCAGGTGGAAGCCATCGCCGAAGCTCTCGACATCTCTCCGCTTGCCTGTTGGACTTCAGGGTAGAGAACGCCCGAGACCTCCTGGGCCTCCTTCTGCAGCTGGAGGACGAGTTCGGCATCGTGCCTGTCGAGAATGGATCGGGCCTTTCACTCGATGTATCTGCCGAGAAGGCGCCCGCCGCTGCTTGGCCTCCCTCAGGGTCTCACTGTGTATAAGGTCGACGGCCAGCCCCCCTCAGCTCGATCACCGCCCTCAGCCTCGGCCTACTAGTCGTGTGCCTATTCACCTAGGAGAAAGCATGCCAAAGGCAGCGCTGGACCATGGTTTGCGGCCAGGTCTCGCGCACGGCCTTGGCGAACCCGCCCCCGCCGTCGGGGGGCGAGCGTGGACCAGACCTCCCAGAACTCGGCCGTCCTGCGCCTGAAGGCCCGCCCGCCGCAGTAGGGGCAATAGACGGTCTTCATGGGCACCTCTTCCGAAAGGGTTTTTAACGGTTCCGGAAAAGGTTATCTGCCTGCGGGAACGATAGGCAACCGGACACACATTCTGTCCGAGCGGTTAAAAGCGGGCACGGAATTCAAACGGCTGAAAAAGGGGCATCGACCTGCGCCGATGCCCCCAACAGGACACACGTTTTGTCCTATAAGCCTTAGCCAACAGATTACCTGCACAAAAAACATGGCCACCCGCAAAGGGTGGCCATGTAGATTCTATCTGCAAGAAATCTTTTGCGTGCGTGGTGTGCTTTCGCGCATTCAGTCATGCGCACCTTCGCGCTTTCACACTCTAGCACGTTCATGCGTTCATACGTTCACGCTTTCCGCATTCTCGCGTTCGCGCTTTCGTACTGGTCTATTCGCCTGTGCGAATTACCACGTGCGGGAATTCATCTGGCGGAACTGAGCAACGGTTGGAGCGTGCGAATTCATGCCGCCGTCAACGTTGATGATCTGTCCCGTGGTGTAGGTACTTTCATCGGAGCCAAAATATACAGCTGCATGAGCAATGTCTTCTGGGCAACCGTAGCGGTTAACCATGATGCTACCCAAGAAGATATCTTTGAGCATCTGAGGAACCTTCGCCTCGTTTTCTGGCGTAACAATCAAGCCTGGACGGATGCAATTGCAGCGGATGTTGTCTTTGCCGTATTGCAAGGCAACGTATTGCGTGAAGATGTCTACGCCCGCCTTGGCACATGCATAAGCGGTAGAACCTAAGTCGCCTGCACATGATGCCATAGAGCCAATGTTTACGATTGCGCCGCCACCAATTTCTTTCATGTAGGGGATAGCGCACTTCGTTGCATAGAAGGTGCCGCGCAGGTCGCTTTCCAAAATAGCGTCCCACATTTCAAGGGTGAGCTCGTCAACACGACCGTCCTTGAGGGCAACGTTTGCTGCATTGTTTACCAAAATATCGAGCTTGCCGTATTGCTCTACAGTGTCTGCAATAAGCGCTTCGATGCTTGCTGGTTCGGTAATGTCGAAATAGTGGAAGCTTGCCTTGCCGCCTGCTTCAACAATTTGATCAACTACAACTTGGCCTTTTTCGGCACGACGACCACTAATAACAACCGTTGCGCCCTCGGCTGCGTATACCTTTGCGATACCGATGCCAATGCCGCTGGTGGAGCCCGTTACGATAGCAACTTTGCCTTCGAGTCTACCCATTGTATTCCCTTTCTCGTTCAAATAATCGATAAGGTATTTTTATTCCTTTTTCGCGTTTTTGTGAATATTTGCATAGAAAAAGCGGATGGCAGTCGTGGGGATTTCGGCAGGAAGGGAAGGGGCCGGCCGCGTTGCGTGCACTGCCGTATTCTTTTCTGCAGGAAAATATGTTGAGCTGCTCGTTTTTCTGTTTGAATAGTAGACAGATTTAGCATGGTCAGAGGCGCTGGCAAACAATTTACTCCCTCAACAAAACGCTTGCTCTCTGACATGCCATGCTCGCGCACAAAGTTGGGGCCTTCCCAGACGGGAAGGCCCCTTTGCTGATTATCTTAGCGCTTCATTTCAATGGAGCTGCACCAATGGTATCCGTGCTTATTTATAGTTGTTGCGCTTTCTGAACGTGAAGAGCGCCCCAGCACCGGCAGCGATCGCAACGCCGCAGATGCCCATTGCATAGAGGGCGGCGCTATCGCCGGTGTGAGGGAGATTGGATGCAGACTTATCGGAGTCGACCCCGACGATGGTCAGCTTGGCATCGTCGATGTTCACGATGAACTGGTCGGTCACATCGTTGCCCTCGGCATCGGTCACGACCGCCTGACCGCTTTTCGTTACAGGGTACTCGCCCGCATCGGTGCCCGTTGCAGAAGCCTCAACGCCGGAAACGTAGAAGGTCTGACCATTGATCTGGAACTCCAGGGTCTCGAAACCGGATACGGACTTCTCGGTGCCATCGTAGGTCACGGACTTGGAGTTAGGAGTGAGGGTGATCTGGTACTTCTCGCTACGGTCGGTAACGGTCAGGGTTCCATACGTCTTGTTGATCTGATAGTTGTCCAGATTGGTTCCCTCGTTGGGGATGCATTCGAATGCATTCTCAGAGGAGCCGACGATCTTCTGCGAGCCGGTGAAAGAATAGGTGGCACCTTGGCCATCGACCCAACCAGTATCCCGGGCAGCCTCCCCAACGGTGACCTTGTGATTGGTCAGGGGCTTGCCGTCGTACTCCTTCGAACCACTCGCGGAGGTCAGGGTGACCGGACGCTGTGCGACATTCAATGGAGCATAACTAATGGTAATAGCGTAGTGTTCCTTGAAGTATTCCTCACTACCTGAAGGAAACTCTACGTCAAACGTATTATCCGATTCGCCAGCATTCGTCTGAGAACCGGTCATCGTGTATTTAACTCTGTCTCTGTCAGCAGAAATCCAACCCTCCCCATCTTCATTAATTCCTACGACAGTAAGAGGGGTGCCGTCATAGATCTTATGGCCATACGAGGAAGACAAACCTACGGTACGCTTTCTAATCTTGATTCGAATTGTCTCGTCACCCAAATCACCTCCCGAAACCTTCAAAATCACGCTGCCGATTTCAGTTCCCGTCACAGTAACGCGAGATGGATCATCCGTTTCCGTTACAGTGATAGCTCCAGTTTCGCCGTCCTTTTCCCAGCTCCAATCATAACTAGACCTTTTTGTCAAGTTTTGATAGCTCGTTATTTCATACCAAAAAATCGGGTCTGTTTTGCCTTTTATTCCCTTAAGCTCGGAGTCGCCTCCCGTATCAGCGAAAGCTGCGACGGGCAGAAAAGATGCTGCCAGCACTGCCGCCAGCATCACCCTCGCAAATCTTTTCGCAAGCGATTGGGAGAGAACTGCAGTTTCGACCTCTCCCCATTTGGAGAATTTGGAATCCATGAAGCTCATGTCTGCTCCAATCGCATCGAATTGAACCAACGTAAAACGCAACACGACGTACAGTGTGTTGCTGCGTTTTTTCGATTTGGTAAAGAATAACCGAATCTTTGTTGGCTATGCGTCGTTTGAATGTAATTACCTCTCTAATAAATCATATTTGTTACTTTTCTGCACCACCAAACCAGATTCTGCCTCCTTCGAATTAGGCACCCACCCCATCAAGACCGCGAAGCATCCCCGTCCAGAGCAAGCCCGAGCCGAGCAAGGGACATGCCCGAAAATAATTCTCTGTTAACATGAAATGCAATGTTGCAATAGGGAACGCACGCTTGAATTGGAGGATACGATGAAGATACAGGTTAAAGAGACCTTGGCCAGGCGCCGGACGGTTTTCGTCCTCACGCTCGCAGCCATCGTCGGCGTTTGCGCTTTCACCTTCTCCGGCACCCAGAATTACGCCTGGGCTGAAGGCGAGGGACCCATTGCCACTTGGAATGAAGTCAAAGCGCCGGGATATGGCGTCGTTAAAGCAAATGAAAAGAACCTTTCGCTTGAAATAAAAATAGATAGCTCGAACGATCACCTGGAGGCCCATTTCACGAATAACGACGGAGATACAATTCACCCATCTGTCCTTGAGTTGACAACGGAAGATGGATCAGTATTAACCGCCTATTTTGGTGAAGATATTCTTCCCACCAATCAAGCAGCATCTTCCATTGAAGGCTCGAAACCCACTACCCGATTCACTAAAGCAGAGCTTTACGAAACCGTCACCGTGACCTTCAATATGAACAGCCACGGAACCCAGATCATCAACCCCATTACGGTCAAGAAGGGGACGTCCGTCACCCTGCCCCAGCCCACAGACCCGAATTATGACTTCGGCGGCTGGTTCACCGATGAGAGCCTCACCACCTCGTTCAACGGCACCGCCGCTACGAACATGACCGTCTACGCCAAATGGACCGAAAAGGAAAAGGTCACCGTTTCCTTCGAATCCGAATTCGGGACCGCACCTGAAGCCGTGACCGTGAACAAGGGCCAAGTCGTCGAACTCCCTGACCTCGGCACTGACGGCGACTACACATTCGTTGGCTGGATTCCTAAGGGCTCCGAAGGCACCGATCCCTTTATCGGCGAATACACCGCTAAAGAAAACATCACCTTCACGGCTGTCTGGGAAGCTCCCTCCACTCCCATCATCGAAATGGTCGATGTCACCTTCGACATGAACGGCCACGGCGACAGTGTGACCAAGCAGACCGAGAAGGGCAAGCCCATCACCCTTATCGATGATCCCGCCGCTGAAGGCTACACCTTCAAGGGCTGGACCTACGACAAGGAAGGCAAGCAGGCCTTCGACGCCAAGAAGAACGCAGACCAGGACACCACCCTGTACGCCCAGTGGAAGAAGAATGCCGACTCCGCTCCCACCAACTCAACAATCCCCCGGACCGGTGACAACCAGATGGCACTCCTGGCATCCCTCTGCTTCAGTGCAGCAGCCCTGATAGCAGTCGGCATCGCGTTAGCCGCGTATCGCAAACGCAAGCACGCATAAAGCATACGTGACGTTACCGTTCTAATTCTCGATCTAAACAGAGGGGAGTCCCGCGGGACTCCCCTTCCCATTCGCGTACCTAATTACGCTGTTCCTACTAAAATTGGGAATTCTATTCCCAATTTTCTCCTATTCCCACTGTATGAATCGAAAGTGCGGGCATTTCCATGTCGTCTCGTATTTTATACGGAAAACGGACGTGGCGATACACGGCGATACTCAACGGCACAAAAGTGAGACAAAACTGCTCTGATAATAGAAACTCAAATGAAACTCAAGGGTGTTGAGTTTCATTTTTGTCCCAGTAGCAAAAAGGGCAGGGTAGAGCGGCCAAATCCTCCCCTTTTCAGGTGATCTGAAGCGGCATCACATGCAAGCCACCAGCGACAATTGCAAACCTATAGTTAAAAACTCTCTCCAGTTTGCTCCAGTTTGTCGCAGTTTGTTTTAGTTCGCCCAATTTATACCCAGTCTCAAAAATTGCCGAAAATCCATGGGGTCAAATTTGAGTCACGGATATCCATACAATTTTGGTCATTCTCTGGGGTCACGCTGGGTCACGGCCTAACCGGATATCCAATCGGAAAGGACGGCTGCCGTCTCGCGATTGGCGGAGTAGTGCATCCAGCGGCCGTCCTTGCGGCAGCTGACCAGCCCGGCGGCGCAGAGTTGCTTCACATGGTGGGAAAGGGTGGGCTGGGTGATGTCCATCTGCTCAAGAATCTTGCACGCGCAGATATCGTCCTTGTCCTTGATGGCCTGGTAGATGCGCAGGCGCGTGGGGTCGCCCAGCGCCTTGAACGCCGCCGCGAGGCTCTCGTTGTCCATGGTTTCCTCCTGTCTGTCTGGCAGCTTCAGTATATCACGCAAATTCATATATTGACATATATCTATGTGACTCCTATATTGTCGTCTTAACATAGATATATATCGATACATCAATATGAAAGGAGCCCAATGGAGTCCATCGGAACGTTCATCTTGGACCAGGTGCTGAAGATGCAGTGGCTGAGCGAACTGATCGCCGCCTTGCTGGGCGCGCTAGGCATTGACGCAGCGGGCCGGTGGGGCGGCACGCTCCACTTCTTCATCTATGACACGGTGAAGATCGTCATCCTGCTGTGCGTGCTCATCTTCGCCATCAGCTACATCCAGAGCCACTTCCCGCCCGAGCGCAGCCGCAAGATCATGGGCCGCTTCAAGGGCATCTGGGGAAATGTGGTGGGAGCACTGCTGGGAACGGTGACGCCGTTCTGCAGCTGCAGCTCGATCCCGCTGTTCATCGGGTTCACCCGCGCGGGCCTGCCCCTGGGCGTCACCTTCAGCTTCCTCATCAGCTCGCCCATGGTGGACCTGGGCAGCCTGGTGCTGATCATGAGCATCTTCGGCCCGGGCGTTGCCGTTGCCTACACGGTGGTTGGCCTGCTCATCGCCATCGCCGGCGGCACCATCATCCAGCGCATGGGCATGGAGGAGCACCTGGCCGACTTCGTCCGCGGCGACGCGCCGGCGGACGCCGAGCTCCTGTCCATGACCGTGGCCGAGCGCCTGGCCTATGCCCGCAAGGAGACCTGGGGCACGTTCAAGAAGGTGTTCCCGTACATCCTGCTGGGCGTGGGAATCGGCGCCTTCATCCACAACTGGATCCCCGCCGAGTGGATCGAGCTGGTCCTGGGCGACGGCAACCCCTTCGCCGTGGTGCTGGCCACCCTCGTCGGCGCGCCTATCTACGCCGACACATTCGGCGCCATCCCCATCGCCGAGGCCCTGTACTACAAGGGCACGGGCCTGGGCACGGTGCTGGCCTTCATGATGAGCGTCACCACGCTGTCCATCCCCAGCCTGACCATGCTCTCCCGCGTCATCAAGCCGAAGCTGATGGTGACGTTCGTGGGGCTGTGCATCGTCGGCATGTGCATAAGCGGCTACGTGTTCAACTTCCTGCAGCCGCTGTTCTAACCGGTTAGGAGCCCGCACGGTGCGGGCGCGTCGAAAGGAGAAATTGTCATGGGATTGTTCGGATTCGGAAAGAAGAAGGAAGAGAAGGCCGCCGTTCCCTGCGCGTGCAATGATGGCGCTCCGCAGATGAAGGCAGAGCCCTGCGGCTGCGGAGGCGCCCGCCAGGTGAAGGTGCTGGGGGCCGGCTGCAAGAAGTGCCACGAGCTGAACGAGAACGCCCAAGCGGCCATCGCCGAGCTGGGGCTCGAGGCGGAGCTTGAGTACATCACCGACATGGACCGCGTCATGGGCTACGGCGCCATGAGCCTGCCTGCGCTGGTCGTCGACGGCAAGGTCGTGTCCGCTGGCATGGTGCTCGCGCCGGCGGAAGTCGCAGCGTACTTGAGGTAGGAGGAACCATGGAGATCAGATCGACCCGAGGCAACGCGATACTTTTCTGGAAGGTCGCAGACGGCGATACCGTGGAGGCCGGGCAAGTAGTTGCTTCCCTCGAGCAGGGCAAGGGCACGATGGAGGTCGTGGCACCGTGCGCTGGAAAGATTGGCATTGCCTGCAAGGGCGGCATGGTGTCCGAGGGCCAGCTCCTGGCGACGGCGGGCTGATGCTGAACGTCGTGAAGAGCCCCTACCGCACCGCTTACGAGAACCTCGCCTTCGAGCAGGAGCTTCTTCGCACGGGCACGCCCTTCCTTTTCACCCACCGGGACACCCCCTGCGTCTCAGTGGGCTTCAACCAAGACATTGAAGCGGAAGTCGACGCCGCACTTGCCAAGGAGCTGGGTGTCGACATCGTCCGGAGGCAAAGCGGCGGCGGGGCGGTCTACCGCGACGAGGGGTGCGTGGCATTCTCGATGGCGGTGCCGCGTGATTTCCTTCCGCGCGCCATGGAGGTTCCCGAGCGGGCCCTGATGGCCCTGGGCGTGCCGGCCGTCCGAAACGACCGCAACGACGTCTACGTCGCCGGTCGCAAGGTATGCGGATGCGCATGGCAAGACGCTGGCGACCTGGTCGTGTTCCACGGCAGCGTGTTGTTCGATGTGGACCTGGACGCGATGGATCGCCTGCTTGCCCCCGGCAAGAGGAAGTACTGCGGCACCGCCATGAGGTCTGTTTTCGCCCGCGTGAGGAACATCAAGGATTTGGTTCCGCAGATGACAGCTGACGAGTTCCAGGGAGCACTCGAGAGAGCGCTCCTCGCCTCCGTTTCCTTGGGTGCGATGTGATTTCCGCCGGTCTCTTTCACGTGCGCCTCCGTCAGCTCCCTGACCGTGAGAAGCCTAGGGGGTGCGATCGCAATAAGAAAACCCCAGTTAAACTGGGGTTTTCTTATTGCACAAAGCCTATACGGGCTACTTTCACTCTATAGTTGAAAACTTTCTCCAGTTTGTCCCAGTTTGTCGCAGTTTGTTCTAGTGAATCCTATTTACACCCAGTCTCAAAAATCGACGTTTGGGCATGCGGTCAAATTTAGGTCACGGTTTTTCGGAGTGCCCGAGGCTTTTTCGTGGGTCACGTGAGGTCGCGAATAGCACCTAGTTCTTGGGTCCAGTCTTATGTTCGTTTAAGCAGACTTCAGGCGACATTGCACCGTGCGGCTACACATTTGATAGAATCTCCCCAGTCAATCATCGGAGGACAATTAGCGCAAGTGGCTTACATATGATGTCACCAACCTGCACGTTTGCAAAATGATTTGGACATTGTTCGTTTGGAATAATCGCAAGTGGCTTGGTGCTAATCGGTTATGAGTTTCAAATGTCCCCATTGGGACAATTTGTCCCGGTCGAGCTAATCCAGCAATTTCCTTGAATCTTGCAGTTTCTCGAGAGCCTTTTCGCAACGCTCCATGCACTTCAAGCTTTTCTTCATTTGAGAGATAAGCTTTTTGTCTGGCTCGTTTTCCTTGTTCGACAGCTTCTCGATTTCGGTGCGCAACTCTTCAGCACATTTTTGCATTCCCTGTTGCGCAAGAACGACGATGTCGTAGCGCCCGTATTTCTTGACAGCGATTTCCGAACAGAACGCGAGAAGCTTGGAGCATTCGCTCTGAACAAAAGACTCAGACGATTGCACAGCAACGGTTGCGGCCGTGGTTACACCTGATCCTGCTAGGCCAAGTAGTGCGCCACCTCCCGTAAGAATCGCAGTTCCGCCAGCCATGCCCATGCCGCCAACTGCAAGCGAGCCTCCTCCGACGAAAGCCAGGCTGGCACTAGTTAACGCTGCGCCTGAAAGCCCTACCACCGCATCGCCCGCGATAAGCACTGCAATTTCAGGAGCGAAGAATAATGCGCCTCCTGCAGTCGCCGCAGTGACCGCAAGCGTCGCTACCGCTGCAGCAGCTACCCTTTTTCGATTGCCGGTTATCGTTCCGACCGCATACGTGTATGCCTTTTGAATAGCCTTCACATCGGTGTTGCCAATGTAGTTCTGACCCTTGCAGAAAACGTCGCCAAGGTAGTCGGTCTTGACCTTGAGCTTCTTATAAGACTTGTTCTCTTCGAGACCGAGTTGGTAGTAAGGCGCGAATCTGGACAACTCGAGAACCAGGAGGTCAATCCAGGAACGGTCTTCGACGTCATTGGAGATTTCTTCCATTAAGTCGAATGCCTGTCTTCCGCTGCGGATGAAGAATTCATCTCTGGTTACATCCAGGGATTCGCAGACGCTGGCCTCCCATTCGTCCTTCCATTTTGATTTCGTCAGCGCCAGATCCGCCTTTTTCGTGTTCAGGATGTCAAAGGCCACCATCATCGACTGGAAGGAGTACAGGAGCCTGGTTTGGTCGGAGTTGAGCGTCAAGAATCTGTATTTTGCGGAAAGCCTCTGAAGCTCTTGTTCCCTTAGTTGCTTCTGTCTCTCGTGTTCGGTCATCGCTTTCTTGTACACAGTTGCGACGTCTTCCTTGATGTATTTGGCGTCAAAGAAGCAAGCGACAGCGAATCTTCCGATGCCGGGGTAGTTTATGTTCAGGATAAAGGCCTTGGCGAATGCAGCCTTGCTTCCCTTGGACGCTATTCCGGCCTTTATGGCGCTCCCTGCAGAATTGACTGCCAGGAACGTGCCGCTGGAAACGGTGCACATTCTCGTAAGGGCTCTGTTGTTGATTGGCAAGAAGCTCTTTGGATCCAATTGGTTAAGCTCCGCAAACGAAGCTATATGGGTAGTGTCGAGAAAGTTGGTGTAGTGCCCGATCCGAAGCGAGTCGGCCCGGCGTCCCAGAATCTGGAATACGGTTGATATCCTATGTCGCCTCGACCCTGTCCGCAAGCTCGAGGCCGGACTCGAGCATCTTCCTTGCCTCCGCCTCGAGCCGCGCCCAATCGACGGGACCGTCGATCCCCCGGGTGCGACCGTCGTCGTAGAGCTCGTTCATCCTCGCCTCCGAGAAGTACCTGGACTCCTGCCATATCTCGTCCTGCTCGCACATGACCGCGCCCGCGAGCCGCACCAGCGAGCCCGTGGAGGGGAACACCTGCACGACGCGCGACCTGCGCTTTATCTCCCGGTTGGTCCTCTCCTGCACGTTGTTGGTGCGCAGGCGCTTCCAGTGGGCCGGCGGGAAGTCGAGGTAGGCCAGCGCGTCGGGCTCGGCCTCCTCGAGGATCGCCGCCGCCCTCGGGCAGCACCCCTCCAGCATGTCGCGCGCCGCGTGGTACATGGCCGTCGCGGTGGCGGCGTCGCGCCCGCGGAACACCTGCGACACGATCCTGCCCACGCGGCGCCTGAGCTGCCAGGAGCCGGCCTCGCGCATGCAGTCGCGCATGAGGTGGACCGCGCAGCGCTGCCACGCGGCGCCCTGGAAGACCTCGCCGAGCGCCCGGACGAGCCCCGGGTGGGCGTCCGAGACGACGAGCCGCACGCCCGCCGCCCCGCGCGAGCGGATAGCCCGCAGGAAGGCGAGCCACGAGTCGTAAGACTCGGTGTCAACCACGTCGACACCGAGGACGCGCCTCCAGCCGCCCGCATCGCAGCCGATGGCGGTGACCACGGCGGTGGAGGCGACGCGCCCCTCGCGGCGGCACTTGACGTAGGTCGCGTCGAGCCAGACGTAGGGCACCGGCGAGCCGTCGAGCGGCCTTCCGCACAGATCCTCGATGTCTGCGTCCAGGCTCGAGGCGATTGCGCTCACCTGGTCCTTCGAGAGCCTGGAGACGCCCATCTTCTCGGCCACCCTCTGCACCTTGCGGGTGCTCGTGCCCGTGGCGTACATCTCGGCGACGGCGGCAACGAGGGCGCGGTCGACGCGCTGGTAGCGCTCGAGCACGTCCTCCGGGAAGAAGCTGCCGGAGCGCAGCTTGGGGATGCGCAGCGTCAGCGTGCCGACGCAGGTGGCGAGCGACCTCTCGCGGTAGCCGTTTCGGCTGTTCGCCCCGCCACCGCAGAGCTGGTCGGCCTCGGCGTCCATCACGGCGTTCACGACCTGCTCGGCGAGTCTGCGGAGCAGCTCCTGCATGTCGATGGCGCCGTCGTCGAAACGGGGCATGGCGAGCATGTCCGGCGTCGGGTCTGATAAGATTTCCATAGCGGTCTTCGTCCTTTCCTAGAACCTGTTGTTGTGGTGATTTCAGATTCTAGGACGAAGGCCGTTCTTCGTTAAACGAGCGCTAGGGCGACACCCTTACACCAACATTTTCGACGCGATCGCAAGGCCTATACGTTTAGCAAAATGATTGCTGGCTTCAATCCAGAGTGGAACAGTACCGAATCGTCGGATGACGCTTTTCTTATGGCCGTCGAATTCGCCCGACAAGTTTTCGACAACGTTTTCAAACATGGCATTGCTCTGTTGAGCTCGAGACAGCTTGTTGAAGAGGCGATCAAAACTTCAAGCGACGGCATCATGCAGCTATGCAAGCCCCTTCCATGGAAGGATGCACTGTTTACGTCTAGGAACGTGAAAGCATCGGAGATTCTTTTTGTGGTTTATCCCAGCGATCGAGGAGGGTACTGCTGGCAGGCGGTGCAGGAAAGACCTGGTAGCCTTACGCAAAGGGTTAACGCTCCATCGAAGTGGTGGGGCTTGTCCGGAAAAGAACTGCAAGATGCGACGGGCGTGTCTGACGCCATTTTCTGCCATAGGACCGGCTTTACGGGAAGCGCCGAATCCCTCGAGGGCGCCATCGCGATCGCGAAGATCGCGATCGCGAGTGATCGTTAGCGGAATTTTAGATAGAGCGTTTCTCCGTCTTTTCGCCAGGAGAATTTATTGCCGAACTTGTCGCATAGGCCTTGGTAGAAGGGCTTTGTCTTATCAAGCCCCAGTGCTTCTTTGCTAAGCTGCTTCTTCTCTTCCTGATTGCACCACTGGTTGAATTCGCTAAACACAACCTCACGTGCGCTTCCGGCAAACTTCATGAGCAGGAGTTGTAGTTCCATTACACTGGCAACAGCTCCTGAACTATCATCCGATTTGGTCGAATAAGCTGCCTTGGGGGCAGATGCCGGCTTGCCCGAATCTGCTGTCTTCGCCTTTTCATAGGCGGAGTTCCATGCAATTTGATCGTATGGGCTAGGCTCCTTGATGCATTTCAGCGCAGTTAGGATGTCTGATTTGAGCTGATGGATGTCGATTCTGCCACCAATCTCCTTGCCAAGATAAACGCAGGAGAACTTGTAGGGCAGAGAATCTTGCGTTGAGTCGACATGCATAATCTTGTTACGGGTGCCATGCAGGTATTTGTACCAAGCCATAATTGTGTGGAGCTGGCCGGCCTTCTGTTCGTTGATTGTGAAGTAATCGTTGTAGTCGGGGCCATACTTCGGCTTCTCAAAGAAATAGAGCGTCTTATATGGGTACTTGCTGCTGTTGCCAACACTGCATTTGGTACCAAGGTCCACGGCAATCTCATGCTGCTTTTCAGGGCCGAGATTATTGAAATAGCCCGTTGGAGTAAAGAAGCCGAAGTGGAGCAAGCATTCGGAAATCTTCTCTCTATAAATGCACATTGCCTGCTGAATCATTTGGTGGTTAACGCACCAAATGATTGCGTTGGTGATAAGCCTGTCGTTGTCATCGGTTTCGGGGATGAACTTCTTCTGCATCGTGGGAATAAGGCTATGAAGCAAAAGCTCTCCACGAATAATCGTATAGCTCAAGCGTGCTTTTTCGAGGCCTTCCCTCAGCTCTTCAAGGTTGTTGGTGCACAGGTCAATGGGAAGCCCTGCTTCACGGATGTTATCCAGGGCCTCATCCAGAGTCCATTCACTGATCCATCCGTCGGGGTCGTCAAGGGCGTTAATTGCATCGGAGACGAGCTCAAAGTTCTTCTTGCGTTCGTTCAGAGCGGTGTCAACGGTAGACATGGCCTTCTGCACGGCCTTTACGCGGACGTCGATATCGTCAACCTGACAGACGGCGAGCGCATCGGAGAATGCCTCCATCTTCTTGCAGAGGTCGAGCGTCTCATTTGAAACAAACTTTTTGTTTTCAAAGAACGCGCATAGCTGATCCGCGCGACCGTAACTCGTGAAGGAATCGACTGCATTGATGAGGTCGACAAGGCCGAAGGTCGAGTTCTGGCTGACGATCTGCCTGTCCTCGTAATTGGCGTAAACCACGTCTCCGGTTGTGTTGCTCGAAGATTGCATTTCGAGCAGCTGAATCGCAAGAGTCTGCAAGATGACGGCATCGCGGCGACCACCGGTAATATCGATGGATACCTCGTAAGTACCGTCAAGATACTCATTCAGCGTGGGAAGGGAGTCCGCCGGGCGAGAAGGGATGTAAGGCACGGGATTGAATGCGGGGAGCGGGATGTTGTTTTCGCGACAGAATTCCGCTATGCGCTCAACGAAGAACGACTCTGCCGAAATCCGCTCATCCGTGTTGTTGTCAAAGGTTTTAATCCCTTCCAGTGCGCTTGCAGGCACGGTGGCGTCAAAGCACTTATTAGAGCAGAGATATATGATCTCGCTAATCTCGCAACCTTTATCGTGAGCTTTCTGGATGAGGCTTTTTACGGGAGCCTCATTTGCCTGGATGCCTGCAAAAGTCTTTTTCTGATCTTGGGAGTAGTAGCCTTCTTCTTTGGGCAGCGAGTAGCTCCCGTCGTCGTTCTTGACGGGGAACATTCGATTTAGAACGCAGAGAATCACATTGCTCTTCAATTTAGACTCCAAAACCAAGCTCAGCACTATCAGATAAATTATATTTCAGCTGGGTTTGCATAACTGGAGCAGGTCAAAAGGGTAAAAGATACCCCCGATTCCAGGTGGAAATCGGGGGTATCTCCTTCAATTTATTCCCCCAAGTTGCTAGGGGCTTTGCGTTTCTCCCGTACGCTGCGACACTCTACGATACGCCGCGGATGGCTTTGTCCGACAAAAACTGGGGTCGGCTATTCCCACTCAATGGTCGCGGGCGGCTTGGACGTGATGTCATAGCACACGCGGTTGGCGCCGGGAACCTCGGCAACGATGCGGCCGGAAATGCGGGCCAGCACCTCGTAGGGCAGCTTGGCCCAGTCGGCGGTCATGGCATCACTGGATTCGACGGCACGCAGGATGATCGGGCGCTGATAGGTGCGCTCGTCGCCCATAACGCCAACGGACTTGATGTCGGGCAGGACCGCGAAATACTGCCAGCAGCTGTGCTCGGAGTTGCGCTCGCCGGTCTGCTCAAACAGGCGCTGGTTGTAGGCATCCAGCTCCTCGCGCACGATGGCATCGGCGTTTTTGAGGATCTCGAGCTTCTCCTTGTCGACCGCACCGATAATGCGGATGGCCAGACCCGGGCCCGGGAAAGGCTGACGGAACACGATATGACCCGGCAGGCCCAGTGCCAGACCAAGCGCGCGGACCTCGTCCTTAAAGAAGTGATCAAGCGGCTCAATGAGGTCGAAGTGTACGCCCTCGGGGAACGGGATCAGGTTGTGATGGCTCTTGATGGTGGCCGTCTTGCCGCCCGTCTTGCGAGCGCCAGACTCGATGATGTCGGGGTAGATGGTGCCCTGAGCCAGGTACTTGACCGGCTTGCCATCGGTCTCGAGCTGCTGCGCCACGGCGAAGAACTCTTTCCAGAACTGAGTACCGATGATGCGGCGCTTCTCCTCGGGCTCGGTCACGCCGGCCAGAAGCTCGGCATAACGGTCCTCGGCGTGAACGTGGATAAAGTCGACATCGAACTGCTTGGTGAAGACCTCCTCCACCTGCTCGGGCTCGCCCTTGCGCAGCAGGCCGTGGTTGATGAACACACAGGTCATCTGCTTGCCCACGGCGCGAGCGCCCAGCGCAGCCACGACGGAGGAGTCGACGCCACCGGACAGGGCCAGAATCACGCGGTCGTCGCCGACCTTCTCGCGGAACTCGGCCGTCATGGTCTCGACCAGGTTGTCCATGCTCCAGTTGGGCTCCAGACCGCAGATCTCAAACAGGAAGTTGCTCAGCAGCTGCTGACCGTACTCGGAGTGCTTGACCTCGGGGTGGAACTGCGTGGTGAAAATCTTGCGCTCGGGGCACTCCATGGCGGCAACCGGGCACACGTCGGTGCTGGCGGTAACGGTAAAGCCCTCGGGCACCTCGGACACGGCGTCGCGGTGGCTCATCCACACGGTTTGCTGCATGGGCGTGGAGTTAAAGAGCTTGGCGCCGGCAGTGCGCGTAATAGTGGCGCGGCCGTACTCGCCCACCTCGGAGTGACCGACCTTGCCGCCGAGCGTCACGGCCGTGATCTGATGGCCGTAGCAGAAGCCCAGGACGGGAAGGCCCAGGTCAAAGATGGCAGGATCGATGGACGGAGCGTCCTCGGCATACACGGAGGCCGGGCCGCCGGAAAGGATGAGCGCAGAGGCGTTCATCTCGCGAATCTCATCGGCCGAGATGTCGCAGGGAACAATCTCGGAATACACGTTGAGGTCGCGGACGCGACGGGCAATGAGCTGACCGTACTGCGCACCAAAGTCGAGTACGAGGACCTTTGCGGAAGCCTTTTGATCCATGGTTTCCCCCTCTTGTTGGCGGGGAGCCGATGCCCACCCGCGTGAATGAACGAAAATAACCTCCATAGTGTACACGTTATAATGGGTTTCTCGCCCCTCGCAGCCATCAGCGCACGGCAAACGCACGACCAGGGCCCCTATTTGACGGCAATTGAAGTGTTACCAAACGTTACAGATGATGTAATACGTTTGAACATTGGACGCCCTGTGCCACAATACTGCCGAACGACTCCGCCTCTGCGGCGGCAAATACGATAGGAACACCAACATGAAGCGCATCCTTCTCATCGCCACGGGCGGCACCATCGCATCGACCGAGGACGGCAACGGCCTCTCCCCCGCCCTGACCGGTGAGGAACTCGCCCAGAGCGTCCCCGAGATCTCGGGCCTCTGCGAGCTCGACGTCGTGCAGCCCATGAACATCGACAGCACCAATATGCGTCCCAGTGACTGGATGCGTATCCGCGACGTCATCGTCGAGGGCTATACCGACCACGACGGCTTCGTGATTCTGCACGGCACCGACACCATGAGCTACACCGCGGCGGCGCTTTCTTACCTGATTCAGGACAGCCCCAAGCCCATCGTGCTCACCGGCTCGCAAAAGCCCATGGGCAACCCCTTTACCGATGCCAAGCTCAATCTGTACCAGAGCCTGCTCTATGCGCTTGACGAGCATTCGCACGACGTCTCAATCGTGTTTGGCGGTGTGGCCATAGCCGGCACGCGCGCCCGCAAGCAGCGCACCATGAGCTTTAACGCGTTCATTAGCGTCAACTATCCGCCCATTGCCTACATCCGCAACGACCGCATCGTGCGCAACGGGCTCCACGGCACGCATCAGGGCGAAAACCCGGTGCATTTCTACGACAGCATCGATCCGCGCGTATTTGTACTCAAGCTTACGCCCGGCGTAAACCCGGGCATCCTCGACGCCCTTGCCGATAGCTACGACGCCGTGATTCTGGAGACCTTTGGCATTGGCGGTATCCCCGAGTTTGGTGAGTCGGGCGAGTCGTTCCAAGAAGCAATTTTCCGCTGGGTCGATTCGGGTCGCACCGTCGTTATGACCACACAGGTCCCCGAAGAGGGCCTCGATCTGGGTGTTTATGAGGTCGGCCGTGCCTACGCCGACCATCCGGGTATTTTGCGCGGCGACGATATGACCACCGAAACGCTCGTGGCCAAGACCATGTGGGCGCTCGGCCAGTCACGTGATGCGGCCGAGATTCAGCGCCTGTTCTACAGCCAGGTCAACCATGACCGCATCCCGATGGTGTAGCTAAAACAAAATCCGCCTCTTTGGGCCTTGTGGGGCACGTGGTACCTCTCGGAACGTGCAAAAAGCGGAGTTTTCAGCACCCGCCCCTTCCAGAAACGTTAAAACCGCTAGCTGTAAATCGCTTTTCGGTTCGATAGGCTCGTCCCACGCTTCTATTATTCCTCATAATAATGAATTTTGTGGATAATCAAAAACAGCAAGCATCGTATTTGCGCCTTCGGTTGCTGTCAATTTATTGAGGGATGCTGAATACTCGGGTTTTTGCACGCCGCCGTCGGGGGGACCCGTTCAGCAAACGACAAATCTGGCAAAAACGCCTACTCAATGCCCTCGAGAAGCTCTGACACCGTCATGCCAAGCGCGGGCGCAAGTTTAAATAAAATCTCGAGCGTGCTGTTTGCCGTTCCGCTTTCGATTTGATCGAGATAAGGTCGGCTGATTCCAACCGCCACGCAAAAATCGACCTTGGAGATACCAAGGGCCTTGCGCGTCCGCTCGACTCGCTCGCCAAGAATCTGTTTCGCATGTTCGTTCATGCAGACGAGTTTGAAATGGAGCAAAACAAAAACGTAAACTATAGTTTACGTTTTGCCTAATATACAGGAGTTTTCTATGTCGGGTTCTTCGGTCCGCATGTACCGAGCCACGCTTCGCACAAACAGCGCACCGCCCAAGCTCGTCGTCGTTGAAGCAGAATGCCTTTCGCCCGATGAGCGCACAGCATTTGCATTGCTATCAAGTCGCGTCGCCGCCGTTTTGGTCCCTTGCCCGGCGCAAGGTGAACTTGCCATCCAATGCCAAGCGCACGGCTGCTCACTCAATCAGGCTGCCGTAATCGCAACCAGCCAGTGTGGCCTGCCCCTTCTCTTGGAAGCCGGTATCGCGCTCTGCCTTCGCGGTGCCGGATACGAAAACGAGGCCGCCGCCGATGTGGTCTTTCAACCACGATCGAGCGGCGGCCTCGCAGCAGCCATCGAATATGCTTGCAGGCTCGTTGCCTAAAGGCGCAAGCTAAAAGCCCAGGCCAAAGCCTGTGCCGGTAATCGCCGAATACATAAAGTAGACGTTAATTACGTTGAGGAATACGCCCGTGATGCAGCCGTTTCGCAGGTAGCGCTCGCACACGATGCGCGCCATGGCGGCGGAGTCCTCATTGTTCTTTGCCTGGCGTCCCGCCGTAAAGTACGTCGCCACGCTCAGCAGCAGGTTGAGCACCGGCAATGCCAGCAGCTCGTAGCTCTTGCCCCAGCGCGTCACCTCACCGGCGGCGTTAAACTTTGTTGCCACCTCGGGACCAATGTTGGGGATTACAAACGCTGCGACCACCAGCGGAAGCACTGCAAGCACCAGCAGCGCGATGCCCATGTAGCCAGCTTTTTTTCCATATTTAAACATGCTCGCCGTCCTTACACGTTAAAGCGGAAGTGTACGACGTCGCCATCGGCCATGACATACTCTTTGCCCTCGATGCGCAGCTTGCCTGCAGCCTTGGCGCCTTGCTCGCCACCGAGCTCGATGTAGTCGTCATAGCCAATGACCTCGGCCTTAATAAAGCCGCGCTCAAAGTCGGTATGGATGACACCGGCGGCCTGCGGGGCGGTCGCGCCCTGACGCACCGTCCAGGCCTTGACCTCCATCTCGCCAGCCGTAAAGAACGACTGCAGACCGAGCAGCTTGTAGGCTGCCTGCGCGAGCACGTCCAGGCCGGGCTGCTCCAGGCCCAGGCTCTCCAGGTAGTCGGCCGCATCCTCGGGATCGAGCTCGGAAAGCTCGGCCTCGATCTTGGCGCAGATCGGCAGCGGCTTGACGCCATCGATGGGCGCCAGCTCCTCGTTGAGCATGTCCTCGTCCACGTTGGCCACATACAAGATGGGCTTCATGGTGAGTAGGAACAGGCCCTTCGCAGCGGCGCGCTCCTCGTCGGTCATCTCCATGGACGCGGCGCGCTTGCCCTCGTTGAGCCAGGCGAGCAGGCGCTTGGCGACCTCAAACTTGGGCATGAGCTCCTTGTCGCGCTTGGCCTCCTTCTCGAGCTTAGGCAGCTGCTTCTCGAGCGTGCCCATGTCGGCCAGGATGAGCTCGGTCATGATGGTGTCGGCATCGCCAGCGGGATCGACGAACTCGCCCGTGCGACCCACCTCACGCATGACGTTGGGATCCTTAAAGTAGCGCACGACCTCGCAGATAGCGTCGGTCTCGCGAATGTTTGCCAAGAACTGGTTGCCCAGGCCCTCGCCCTCGTTGGCACCCTTCACCAGGCCCGCGATGTCGACAAACTCGACCGTAGCCGGCACAATGCGGCCAGGGTTGACAATGTCGGCGAGCTTTTGCAGGCGGCTATCGGGCACATCGACGATACCCACGTTGGGGTCGATCGTGGCGAACGGGTAGTTGGCGGCAAGGCCGGTCTTTTTGGTAAGCGCGGTGAACAGCGTCGACTTGCCCACGTTGGGCAGGCCCACGATACCGATGGAAAGGGACACGACAGCTCCTTTTGGTACAGGTACTTCAAACTGCATAAGTATAGCGCCGCCACAGCATCCGGGCGAATCCGGACACCGCGGCGGCGCAAATGAAGCAGAGATTGGGGTAGCTGGCTAGTCCGCGAGCTTCTCCACCTGGTCGAGCATCTTGTCGAGCTTGGCCTTCGCCTCGGCTTTTACCTTTTGGGCCTCTTCGTGGGCTTTGGCCTTCTGAGCGGCCTTTTCCTCGGCTTCGGGGTCGATGACAACCAAGTTGGACGCATCGTGTTCGACCAGCTTGAGCGCATGTTCGGGACAAACCTTGACACAGGCGCCGCAGCCCAAGCAATACGTGGACTCCAGCGCAAAGCGACCGCTTCCCACCAAATCGCAGGCGAACGTGGGGCATACATTGACGCACTCGCCACACGACGTGCACTTGTCAAAATCGCACTCCGGCGTGCTCACCTGCATGTTCTGGGCAAGCTCGGGGTGGTTCTGCAGTGTCGAAAGCACCAGCTGCCGCCCGTGCGTGAGCGAACGGCGACGCTTTGCCGTCGTGGTGCCGCACATGGTGTTGAGCGTGCGCTCCAGCTGGGTAATCTGATGGCGATGGTCCTTCAACTTCTGCGTCACCGAGGCCAGCGCCGCCGTCGCCGGGTTGAGCTTGGTCACCGTCAGACCCGTCGTGCGGGCAATCTTTTCCATGTACTCCTTGCGCTCGTACTCGCGAAGCTTATGGCACTTGAGGCTCTTGGGGTCGATCTCCAGGCCCATACCCGTGCCAGACCACTCCTCAGCCTTCGCAATCGCCTCGCCCAGGATATCCTCGCCGCCGGTGTTGCGGCATTTATCGCACACGCCCAGGGGCAGGTACACACTCACGTTGGGATAGTCCGCCAGTACCGAGAACCAGGTCTCGGCCGTAATATCGCCCACGCAGGCAACGACGACCTCGTTCTCGCGCGGCATGCGCTTGAGGGCGCGCGTGCAGGTGACGTAGGCGGTCTCGTGGCTCGTTGCCGCCGAGACAATGTCGTCATACAGGTTTTTGGGCGCCAGGCGCGGCGAGATGATTGCCTCGGTCGGACAGGCAGCGGCGCACAGGCCGCACTTGCGGCAGGAGTCGAGAATCTCGATGGAGTCTTCCTCGACCTCGATAGCGTTGACCGGGCACACATCCATGCACGCGGAGCAGCCACTCTTTTCGTTTTTGCAGGTCAGGCACGGAATGGTGTTGCCGCGCGGACGCTCCTTGTAGTCGGCAGGATTCCACTGCGGCGCCGACGGATCGAGCGCATCGGTCACACCGCCAAGCGGGTTTTTAAGAAAGTCGAAACCCTTGCTGATCTCGATAATGTCATCAAACAGATCGTGTTCCTGCGCCATGCGCGGCCCCTCCCTGAGCAGTGCAAACAAGCAAGAGATAATGATACGCTATCGGCCCACGCCTCGGGCAAATTACATGCGGCGCATCTTTGAGACAAATAGCCTATGGCCTATCGCCGCCTCAATTGCACAAGGTCAATCAAGCGCCAAGCTATGCCTCGCACATGAGCTGCACGAGCTTTTGTTTGGTCACCTTGGCCTGTTCGTTAGCCATATTGCGCTCGTTCTTAAAAGTTGCGTCCGCAACGCTCAGCAGGTCATCATCGGAAATCTCACCAAGGCCCAGCTCCTCGAGTGTCGTCGGCAGACCCACGCGCTGGCAAAACTCGAGCACCTGATCAAGCTCGGGCGCGCGCTCCAAACGAAGCTGCACCACCAGGCCAAATGCCACGGCCTCACCATGCATGGCCTTGCACTCGGGCAGAATCGTCAGGCCGTTGGCGATGGCATGGGCAAGCGCTAGGCCACCGCTCTCAAAGCCAACACCCGAGAGCAGAATATTGCACTCGATCAGGCGCTCAACCGCCGGCGATATACGACCCTTTTTAAGATCGCGCTTGGCAGCGACGCCGCACTCCATGAGTGTGTCATAGCAGGCACGAGCCGCAACCAAGGCCAAGTGTCCCGACGCGCCACCGTGCTCGTTGGCGCCGTGCGCCGCGGCGCACGAACGAGCCTCGAAATACGTTGCCAGTGCGTCGCCCATGCCAGCAACCGTCATACGCAGCGGGGCTGCCGCGACCACGCCGGTATCGACCACAACCAAATCTGGATTCTTTTCGAGCATCAGATAGCGGTCGAACGACCCATCCTCGTGATACAGCACCGAAATCGCGCTGCACGGGCCGTCCATCGAAGCCGCCGTGGGGCATACGCACAACGGCAGTTCAGCATAAAACGCAACGGCCTTGGCGATGTCGAGCATCTTGCCACCACCGATGCCGACCACCATGTCGCAACACTCGGCCTGGGCTTCCTTGGCCATTTCGACAACGGCATCTTCCGTACACGGACCGTCATAAATCTTAAAGAACGGCTCGCTTAGATCTTCGTCCAGAAATCCATCGACGATCTGCCTGCACAGCCGATCCTCGGTGCCCTGGTCAAACAAGACATAGGCAGCGCAGCCCAACCATGACAAATATCTGCCCTGACGCGAAAGTTCGCCCGGCCCCTGAACATACCGGCCGGGACCGCCATAAACCATAGGAAGCGCCATACGAGAATCCGCCCTTCATCAAACAACGATTGGTGCAAAGCCACCTGTCCCCTTGTGGCAACTTGGCGCATTGAGGACAGGTTAGATTGCGCCATAGCAAAAAGGGTCCCGCGCACAGAGCGCGAGACCCTTATCAGTACAATGTGTGCCGATTAGAACGTGACCGGGGTGTCGGTGTAGACGCACTCGAGCAGCTGCTCCATCTCCTCCTGAGACGGCTGGCGCGGGTTGGAGCCCGTGCAGGCGTCGAGGATGGCGTTGGCGGCAACGTCGTGCTTCTTAGCCTCGAACTCATCGTAATCGATGATGGACTCGTCGGCCTTCACGCCCTTGGCACCGTAGTTCTTGATGCCCTGCGGGATGTCGAGCTTGTCGTTGAGGTCGCGAATCTCCTGGACCAGAGCCTCGACCAGCTCGTCCTCGGTCTCGCCGGCGAGGTGCAGGATCTCCTTGGCGATGAAGGCGTAGCGGCTCTTGGCGCGAGCGTCCTTGGCGTTGAACTGGATGACCTTGCCCAGGTACATGGCGTTGGCGCAACCGTGGATGATGTGGTCGCCCTCAAAGGCGGCACCGGTCTTGTGAGCCATGGAGTGGACAATGCCCAGCAGACCCGAGGAGAAGGCGATGCCGGCGATGCACTGGGCGTCGTGCATGTGCTGGCGGGCCTCATGATCGCCCTGATAGGACTTGGGCAGCCACTCGACGATCTCGCGGATAGCATGCAGGGCGTTGGCGTCGGTGTACATGGAGCCAGCGGTGGAGACGTAGGCCTCGATGGCGTGAGTCAGAGCGTCCATACCGGTGTGAGCGCACAGCTTGGCGGGCATGGTGTAGGTGAGCTCGGGGTCGACGATGGCGACATCAGGGGTGATGTTGAAGTCGGCCAGCGGGTACTTGATGCCCTTGGCGTAGTCGGTGATGACGGAGAACGCGGTGACCTCGGTAGCGGTGCCGGAGGTAGAGGAGATGGCGCAGAAGTGAGCCTTCTGACGGAGCTCCGGGAAGGAGAACGGGACGACTGCCTCCTCGAAGGTCTCCTCGGGATACTCGTAGAACAGCCACATAGCCTTAGCGGCATCGATGGGCGAGCCACCGCCAATGGCGATAATCCAGTCGGGCTGGAACTCGGTCATGGCCTCGGCGCCCTTCATGACCGTCTCGACGGACGGATCGGACTCGACGCCCTCGAACAGCTTGACCTCGAAACCGGCCTCCTTGAGGTCGGCCTCGACGTCCTGTAAAAAACCGCCGCGGCGCATGGAGCCGCCGCCGGTCACGATGATGGCCTTGCTGCCCTTGAGGTTCTTCACCTCGTGGCGAGCGCCCTCACCAAAGTACAGATCGCGAGGATTGGTAAAACGTCCCATACTGTGCCTCCTAAACAAGCCCCTCTTAGACTTGCGTATATAACGGAGCACCTGATTGGCTCCGTTAGGACCGTTTTGCGCGTTGCCGGCGATGACAATGCGCGATGTCTAAACGTCTCAACGCTCAGACAACCATTATTTTACCGTTCTGGTTGGTCAGTTATTTACCGAAAGCCGACAATGATGAAACGTTTTTTCTATCCCTGAAGACCCTTATGCGGCATTCATACTCCCAAGCTGGGCAAACGTTTTATCAAGGTTGACCACATATCCAGGGCAGGACTGTGCCCCTCCAAAAGACACACCGTTCGCCGCCAAAAATCGACCGTTTGCGGCACCGTGATACCACTCGGTCGTCCAAGGTGCCGACATTTGTGCGACATCCGTCTTCGTGGTGCAAAGGTGCATGTCCAAGTGCGGCACTCCCAATGTGCCTCATGCGGGTAAACTAGAACCTTATATAGAGACATTTGAACCCTAACCGCAGCAAAGGAGGCCCCATGGCATTCGATCCCATTCAAGAAGATTGCCATCGCCTCGTTCTTGAGGCCTTGCGCCGCGACAATATCCCGCTCACCGACGGTCCCGCCGTAGAGCGTCTGATGGAACAATTCACCCGCAACCCCGCGCCGCTCATCGTGCACGACCGCGACCGCGCCGGACATCTGATTGCCAAGGTGGTCGAGGCTGTCGACTACCGCATTCCCTTTATCCCTGACGATACCCAGGCAGAGCAAGAAGAGACCGCTGCCGAAAACATGCTTCGCGAGGCAGCCGCACTCGACCCGACCAACTGGGACGCTCAGCGCATGTTGACCGCCCTCACCGCTAACTCCAACGAGGAGTACGTACAGTACTTGGTATCCAAGCGCGATGAAGTCGAGCACGACCTGGCACTCAAGATCGCCTCGGCGCAGGACCCCTACGAGCGCGAGGCCGCAGGCGACCTTACACGCCGCCCCTACCTGCGCTGGCTTGCCGCCCTTGCGTCGCGCGCCCTCATTAGCGGCCGTTACCGCCTGTCGCTCGAAACCGCAAACCGCAGCCTGGACTTTGCCCCCAACGATCCGGCCGGTGTCCGCCACACTGCGATGCTCGCCATGGCAAAACTCGAATACCCCGCCGAGGAGCTCAAACGCTTTCGCTCTGCCCACTCCGTCCCCTATCTCGCCAACACGCCGCTGCGCCGTCGTCCCAAGGACGCGGAGCGCGACTTAGACCCGTGGACGCTCATCGCGCTGATGAGCGCTGCCTGGCGCGAGCTGGACTACGAGGGCGCCGAGCACTACTTGCGCATCCTTGCGCGCTCGTGCCCGCACGCAGCCGAGGCGCTTTACTTTCAAACCGAGTTTCCCGATGGCGTCTATGCCCGCGTCAACGTGGGCGTGGGCTCCACCGACGAGCTTGTCCTTGCGCTGTCCGAAGCGACGCCGGTACTGCAGGAGGGCTTGGGCGCCCCCGACAACGCCAGCTTTGCCGCCTGGGTCGCCATCAACGATATCGTGCGTTCCCAAATCGACGAGCGCATCCTGCGGGCGGCCGAGCAGGGCTTGCCGTTTAAGGGAGGAGACCTCTAATGGATCCGAGCGTCTACATCCCCGCCTACCTGGAGCGCGCCTACGTTGCGTCGCACCCCGAACTCACCGATGCAGCACGCGATCTTGTCCATAACGACGTGAGCGTCAACCCCCATAAGTATGCGCAGACCGAGCATGCCCAGGCACTGCTTTCCTATGCCGGTGTTCACCGCCACCTGCTCGACGAGCTCCATCGTATCGAGGATATGGGCAGCGATGAGGAGTTTGAGCAGACGCGCAACCGCCTGTTCGACGATATGCGCGATGAGCTGCTCAAGATCGTCCGCGTCGATGCGCTGGCGGTCGATGCCCAGCTGCTTGCCATCATTTTGGCGGACACGCCCGTCGACGCCTGCCTGGGCGACCTGATGAAGCTCGAGGCGACCACAGCCGATTACCTGCGGCAAAGCGTGCCCGGATTCGATATGGAGGCCCCGCACTACTGGACCAACAAGGTGCTGGCAGACGGTGTGACGGCGGCCGATCTCACCGTGAGCGAGCCGGCGCTTATCGGGTGGCTCCACACGCTCGAGGCCATCTCGCAGCTGTGCATGGCGAGCGCTCGCTACCGTGCTGCCGTCAACTATTCTCGCCGTGTTCTTAAGGCGGAAGGCTATCCCACCCGAGCTGCCGGCACCGTGCTACTCGCCCTCGCTCGTCTGGAAGACGAGGACGGCTTTTTTGCCCTGGCCCACCAGCTCGAGGAGCAGATGGGGGCCGATGCCCTCGAGAACTCCCCCTGGTACCTACTCGCCCGCACGATCCTGCTGTTCAAAACAAACAAGATGCGCCCGGCGACACGCGCCCTGCGTGAGTTTGCCAACCGCTGCGAGGGCGGCGCGTTCTTTTTGCTGAACCCCATGTATCAGACGCCGTACCTTCCCTGCCGGCCCGAGCCGCACGACCCCTGGGACCTTTCGCACCAGGCAGTTTGGGAGGCCGACGGTATCATCTCGGATACTCCCGACTTTGCCCCCTGGGCCAACGCTTGCGAAGACGTATCGCAGCTTGCCCAGGAATTTGCGCGCCGTTATGGCTTTTAACGGCACGATCGCCACGACCATGTCATTCACGTTAGGAACGGCTTCATGAACTTCCGCTCATCTCTCGCCTGCACTTCGAGCGATATCGCCCGCTGGGGGCTGCGCTCCATCCTTAAGCGCCAGGGCGGCGTACTCCCCGGCCGCATCGCCATGAAGATCGACCCCGAGCTGCTAAGCGACCTCGCGAGCCTTGTCGACCGCAGCGTGGTGGTCACCGGCACCAACGGTAAGACCACCACCTCCAACCTCATCGCCGACGCCGTTGCCGCCAGCGGCGCCACCGTGGTATGCAACCGCGCCGGCAACAACATGGAGCCGGGCGTGGTGGGTGCCCTGCTCGAGGGCCGCAGCGATCTTAAGCGTGCCGCCAGCAGCAAGCGCGTAGGCGTCTTTGAGTGCGACGAGCTCTACACGGTGCGCGTCTTGCCCAAGCTCAAGCCGACCTACTTTGTGCTGCTCAACCTGTTCCGCGACCAGCTGGACCGCTACGGCGAGATCGACCACACCCAGGACGTCATAGCCCACGCGTTGGAGCTTTCGCCGGCAACGACGCTCATCTATAACGCCGATGACCCGCTCTGCGCCTCGATCGCCGCACGCGTCCCCAATATGAGCATCGCCTTTGGCATCGACGGCGCCACGGGCACCGAGTCCGATCGCATTAGCGACTCGCGTTTTTGCTCGCAATGCAACGCGCCGCTGGAGTACGACTATGTGCAGTACGGCCAGCTCGGCGCCTATCATTGTCCTTCGTGCGGTTGGAGTCGCCCCGCGCTGGTCCGTCGCGTGACAGGCGTTGAGCTCGGCTGCGACGGCTACGGCTTTGACCTGACCTTTGGACCCGAGGCAAAAGCGCCCGCAACGCACATCGCCACACGCTACAACGGCCTGTACATGGTCTACAACGTTGCCGCCGCCTTCTTTGCGGCGCGCGAGTTGGGCGTGGACGCAGCGCATCTGCAGCCCACGCTCGATGCCTACGTCCCCGCCGGCGGACGCATGGGCCGCTGGGAGATTGCCGGCCGTACCGTCGAGGCAAACCTGGCCAAAAATCCCGTAGGCTTCGATCGCCAGATCCAGTCCATTAAAACGGCAGGCGGCAGACTCTGTGCCTTCTTCCTGAATGACAACGACGCCGACGGCCACGATGTCTCGTGGATCTACGACGTCGACTTCGAGCGCATCGCCGATACCCCAGGGCTTGTCGCCTTTGCCGGGGGTACGCGCGCGCACGACATGCAGGTGCGCCTGAAGTACGCCGGCATCGACGCCGCCATCATCTCGAATATCGAGCAGGCGATCGGCGCCGTGGCAGATGAGGCAGCCGATGACACCTTCTACGCCGTCGCCAATTACACGGCATTCCCGCCGCTGGTCAAAGAGCTCGACGGACTTAAAGACGCCGATGCGAGCACGGTTGCCTCCTGCGCCGTAACACGCACCGATGGCAGCGCCGTCCCCACCGATATTGCGCCAGTCGAGCTTCCGCGCCCGCTGCGTATCGTCTATCTGTATCCCGATGCCCTCAACCTCTATGGCGACGGCGGCAACGTCATCGCCCTCGAGCGCCGCTGCGCCTGGCGCGGCATTCCCGCGCGCGTGGACGAGGTCCGCATGGGCGAGACGCTCGATCTTACCGACGCCGACATCGTCATGATGGGCGGCGGTGCCGACCGCGATCAGTTGGCTGTGGCACACGAGCTGCTCGCTCAAAAGGACAAGGTTGCGACATATGTTGAGGACGGCGGCTCGTTGCTCGCTATCTGCGGCAGCTATCAGCTGCTCGGTCGTTCGTACTATATGGGCGAAAATCGCATCGAGGGTCTAGGTGTCATCGCCGCCGAGACCGTGCGCGGCTCCGACCGCCTGATAGGCAACGTCGCTGTCAAGACCGACCTGGCACCCGAGCCCTTTGTGGGGTTCGAGAACCACGGCGGCCGCACCCTGCTCGATGCAGAGGCCACGCCGCTCGGAACATCTGTCGTCACGGGCACCGGCAACAACGGCGACGACGGCTTTGAGGGCCTCATCTACAAGGGCGTCATCGGCACGTACCTACACGGACCGGCACTGCCCAAGAACCCCGAGCTCGCCGACTGGCTCATCGCCCATGCCCTTGAGCGCCGTGGCGATGCACAGGCCGCCGCCCTGCTGCCGCTCAAGCCCCTCGACGACACCTACGAGCACGCCGCCCACGACGCCGCCATGAAGCTCCTCCCCTAACGCCCCGCCACCACAAGGGGACAGGCATCTTTGTGGTGGTTTTGACCCATCCCAGCCGTTTGTCTCAATCTGTAACATCTATTCCGTTAAAAGTCGTCTTACTGTTACAGAATGAGATGTTCGTTCCGACGTCTGCCTTTTGTCTCGATCTGTAACAGATAGAGCCGATTTGCCCGCCCAGATGTTACAGATTGAGATGTTTGAAGATCGGGGGGAGAGGGCCAGCTCCTGTGTGGTGGTTTTTCAGTTTGCCAACGATATGTGAACGGATAAAAAAGTCTGCTATACTCTTTCCCGCTGTCCCCATCGTCTAGCGGCCAAGGACGCCACCCTTTCAAGGTGGATATCGCGGGTTCGAATCCCGCTGGGGGCACCATTTGAAACGAGAAGCCCGTTACCCCCGCGGTGACGGGCTTTTTTCTACCCCAACGCCGGGATTCGAACCCGACAGGGTGCGGAGCTGAGGAAACGCGAAGCGTTTTCCAGCGCAGCACGCAAGGAGCGAAGCGACGCAGCGAAGGCGGGCGGCGCCAGCCGCACGCGGACATCCCGCTGGGGGCACCATTTGAAACGAGAAGCCCGTTACCCTCGCGGTGGCGGGCTTTTTGCTACCGATATGCCGGAATTCGAGCCCAACAGGGTGCGGACCCCGGCAAATCGGCGGCAAAACGGACTCCAAAGCGTCCTTCGCAATCAAAAAGCCAGGGCCCGCGCGATGCGGACCCCGGCTTAATACCGTGACGATATGTTGGCTATGCCCTACACGTAGAACAGGATGTCGTCGTAGGTCGGGACCGGCCAGTAGTCGGCGGCCACAATCTCCTCCATGGCATCCACGGCGGCACGCAGCGTATCCATAGCGGGAACGACCTCGTGTGCATACACATTGGCCTGCTCCTGGCCATCGAGAGCCTCGGCCTTCTGATGCACGGCGTCGAGCGCCTTGATGGAGTCGTTGATGGCGGTGATACCGTTGCAGAGCTTGTTGAGCGTGTTCTGCTCGCACTGCATGGCGGCCTCAGCACCGGCGGCACGAATTGTCTCAAGGCCCTTAGCGACCTTGGTGGCATAGGCGGTAATGACCGGACGATAGGTACGACGTGCCTCGCGAATCATCGTGGTAGCCTCGATGTTCATGAGCTTGTTGTACTTCTCGAGCTTGCAGTCGTAGCGACACTGAGCCTCGGCCTTGGTCAGGACGCCCGTCTCCTCAAAGAGCGCGATAGCCTTATCGGAAACAAAAGCGGGAAGAGCGTCGGCCGTGGTCTTGTTGTTGGCAAGGCCGCGCTTCTCGGCCTCGATGGGCCACTCGTCGGAGTAACCGTCGCCGGAGAACAGGATGCGCTGGTGATCGGTCAGCACCTTCTTACAGTACTCGAGCGCGGCGTCCTGGAACTTGTCCTCGGGCGTACCCTCGAGTGCATCGGCGAAGGACTTGAGCGACTTGGCCACGGCGGCATCGAGCACCAGGTTGGAGTCGGAGACGTTCTGCTCGGAGCCGCAGGCACGGAACTCGAACTTGTTGCCGGTGAAGGCGAACGGAGAGGTGCGGTTGCGGTCGGTGTTGTCCTGCATCAGCTTGGGCAGGGTATCGGCGCCCAGGTCGAGCACGCCGCGCGTGGCATGGACGGAAGCCTTGCCATCGATGATCTTCTCGACGACCTCGGTAAGCTGGTCGCCCAGGAAGATGGACATAATCGCCGGAGGAGCCTCGTTGGCGCCCAGACGATGGTCGTTGCCGGCCGAGGCAACGGAGGCACGCAGGAGCTCCTGATAGTTATCGACGGCCTCGATCACCGCGGTGAGGAAGACGATGAACTGCAGGTTGTCGAGCGGGGTGTCGCCCGGATCGAGCAGATTCTCGGACTCGGTGCCAATCGACCAGTTATTGTGCTTGCCCGAACCGTTGATGCCCTCGAAGGGCTTCTCGTGCAGCAGGCAGACCAAATCGTGGCGGGAGGCGATGAGCTTCATCTTCTCCATCATGACCAGATTCTGGTCGATGGCCTCGTTGACCTCGCCATAGACGGGGGCGAGCTCATGCTGGCAGGGAGCGACCTCGTTGTGTTTGGTCTTGGCGGGAATGCCAAGCGCCCACAGCTCATCGTCCAGGTCCTTCATATAGGCCGAGACGGTGGGGCGGATAGCGCCAAAGTAGTGCTCCTCGAGCTCCTGGCCCTTGCAGGGAGCAGCACCAAAGAGGGTGCGGCCGGTGATGACCAGGTCCCTGCGCTTGCGGTAAGCGTCCTTCTTGATCAGGAAGTACTCCTGCTCATCGCCCACGGAAGGAACGACCTTCTTGGGGGTCTTACCAAACAGCGCCAAAACGCGCTTGGACTCACGCGAGAGCGCGGTCATGGAGCGCAGCAGCGGGGTCTTCTTGTCCAGGGCCTCGCCCGTGTAGGAGCAGAAAGCCGTGGGGATGCACAGGACATCGTCCTTGATAAAGGCGGGGCTGGTGGGATCCCAAGCGGTATAGCCGCGGGCCTCGAAGGTGGCACGCAGGCCGCCGTTGGGGAAGCTGGAGGCGTCCGGCTCGCCCTGGATGAGGTTCTTTCCCGTAAACTTGGTAATAGCGGTGCCGTCGTGGTTGGGTTCGAGGAAGCTGTCGTGCTTCTCGGAAGTAATGCCCGAAAGCGGCTGGAACCAGTGCGCGTAGTGCGTCGCGCCCTTGGAGATGGCCCAAACCTTCATGGCATGGGCAACGGCGTTGGCCACATCCAGGTCGAGCGGCTCACCGTCCTCGAGGGTTGCAGCAAGGCGCTTCCAAATGTCCTTGGGGAGGTAGTCTTTCATGACTTCCTCAGAGAACACCATGGTCCCGAAGCGGTCAGTAAGTTCGGCCATACGGAACTCCCTTCGTATCGGCACCGCGTGAGAAGCGGTGTTGATTACTAACGAACGAGTCATAGCTTAGACTCGCCGTGTTTCCGCGACATTACCGTTATGTTGCCGTCGCGAAACTAATCAATGAGGTTACCGCATCGCGGCGATGTTGCCACCCTCAACGGCCAATCAACTGTATAAATTGCAGACCTCTCCGCATGGTTTACGGGTAGTCTTTTTGGGACGGGGCTTTTTTAGCTGCCCTATTTAAATATGGTCTCAAGCTTTGGAGGCGCCGGATTGGGTAGCTAAAAAAGCCCCGTCCCAAAAAGACTACCCTGCGTACCTGGTTGATGGGGTAAAAAAGCTCCAAATTAGCTACGCTGTTATAGGGAATGCCGATAACGAAACATCTTCGATTGATATTTCCAAATAGCGAGTAAAACTCCACCGTAGCGCAGCGGTGCTGTAGAATCCTTACAACACATCACGCTAATGTATCTAAAGGAGCACGATATGCGCGTCGACGAGGTTTTTAAGCAGGCAGCATCCCAGGGCACCACGCCCGTTTCGTTTGAGATGTTCCCGCCCAAGGGCGAGCTTACCCTCGACACGGCTCGCGAGGTTGCTGGCAATCTGTGCAAGCTTTCGCCGAGCTTTGTCTCGGTCACCTGCTCGGCCGGCGGCTCGGGCAACGGCGCCACCACCGCCCCCATCGCGCATATGATCACGAGCGAATTCGATACGCCCTCGGTGGCGCACCTCACCTGCGTTGGCCGCACGCATGCCGATATCGCCGCCAAGATCGACGAATACCGCTCCGCCGGCGTAGAAAATGTGCTGGCCCTGCGTGGCGATCTTCCCGCCGGCGCGAGCGAGAATGACAAGCCCGCCTCGGACTACGCCTACGCCCGCGATCTCATCCCCGAGCTCGTCGACGCCGGCTTTTGCGTGGGCGCCGCAGCCTACCCCGAAGGCCACATTGCCTGTGAGAATCTCAACCTCTCGGTCGAATATCTCAAGCAAAAGCAGGACGCCGGCGCGAGCTTCTTTGTGACCCAGCTCTTTTTTGATAACGAGTGCTTCTACCGTTTTCGCGAGCTTGCCGACAAGGCCGGTATCACTGTGCCCATTACCGCAGGCATCATGCCGTTTATGGGCAAGTCGCAGATCAGCCGCATGGTCTTTATGTGCGGCGCGTCGCTGCCCTCCCCCGTCATCAAGATTCTCGCCAAGTACGAGAATGACCCCGAGAGCCTGCAGGCAGCCGGTGTAGATTATGCAGCCCGCCAGCTTTGCGACCTTAAGGAGCACGGCGCCGACGGCCTGCACCTGTACACTATGAATCGTCCTGCGATCGCCGCAACCATTATGGAGCGCCTGGGGTAATGGAAAAACCGCACATCGATACAGCTTTTGGTGAAGTGCCGGCCGACCTTGCGTCGCCGGCGCTCTACCGTATCGATGATGCCCACCATCCCCGCGTCGATCGTGCCGAGATGCTGCGGTATCTGGGTTACGGCGGCCAGCAGATTGAGCCCGAGCTGTCGCAGCGTATTGAGCTTGTCGTTGAACGTTTGGAACTGGACATTGAGCCCCGTGGCGTGCGCCGCGTATTTGCCGTCGATGCCATGGGCGTGGACGAGCAGGGAGAGCCCAGCATCCGTCTGGTTGGAACCAACGTTGAGCTGCGCGGTCGCGATATCTATCGACATCTCAAAGACGCCCGCTTTGCCGCGCTCATGGCATGCACCCTCGGCATGGACGCCGAGCGTCGTCTGCGCACCACGGGAGCCCAGCAGCCCCTAGAGGGAGCCGTGCTCGATGCCGCGTGCTCCGCCTATGTGGAAGCTGCCGTCGAGCAGATGGACCAGCAGGTCAAGGCTGCGGCCGCCGCACACGGACTCGCCGGTAACTGGCGCTTCAGTCCCGGCTACGGCGACTGCCCGCTTACGGCTCAGCGTTCAATCGTGGCTGCACTCAACGCCACGCGGCTCATCGGGCTTACCGTCACACCTACCAGCCTGCTCATGCCCACCAAGAGCGTGACCGCGGTGATCGGCCTGTTTGACGGCGAGGTCCACGACGCCCAGAGTCGCCCCACCTGCAATATCTGCCGCATGCGCGAGCACTGCCGCTTCCGCGCCGCCCACACCACCTGCTATTCCAGCCATTAGGAGCCCCCGATGTTTACTCCGCTTATCACTCATGATCTGGACGGCGCCGCGCTGGCGGCGCCCGTTGATGCTGCCCGCCGCAAGGGCGCCACGTACAAGACGCGCACGATCGACGACCTTTACATTAAGGACGATCGCCTGCGCGCCGCCATCGAGGGCACGGGGCACCTGCTGTTCGACGGCGGCATGGGCACCATGCTGCAGGCGGCCGGCATGAAGGCCGGCGCCCTGCCCGAGCTGCTCAACTTTGAGGAGCCCCAGGTCATTACCGATATTCAGCGTCAGTATGTCGAGGCCGGCTGCGATGTGATCACCGCCAACACCTTTGGCGCCAACGCCCACAAGCTCGACGGTGCCGCCACCGTGGCAGATGTCTTTGCCGCCGCCGTCGCCTGCGCCCGCGCGGCCGGCGCCCACTACGTCGCCGGCGACATCGGCCCCATCGGTGCGCTGCTTCGCCCCTTGGGTACCCTCAGCTTCGACGAGGCCTATGACCTCTTTGCCGAGGAAGTGCGCGCTGGCGTCGACGCGGGTGTGGACCTCTTTATTATCGAGACCATGACCGACCTTGCCGAGATCAAGGCGGCGGTCCTTGCCTGCCGCGAGAACTCCGAGCTGCCCGTCTTTGCCACCATGACCTTTGAGGAAGACGGCCGCACCTTCCTGGGCACGAGTCCCGAGGTTGCCGCTATCACGCTCGACGCCATCGGCGCCGACGTCCTGGGCATCAACTGCAGCCAGGGACCGGCCGAGCTCCGAGGGCTCGCCGCACGCATGCTCACCGTTACCGACAAGCCCGTTATGGTGCAGGCCAACGCGGGACTCCCCCACGTGGACGACGACGGTAACACCGTCTTTGACATCCAGGCCCCCGAATACGCCAAGGCCGTCGCCGGCATGATCGCCGACGGCGTAAGCGTCGTGGGCGGTTGCTGCGGAACCACGCCGGCGCACATGGCAGCGCTGCGCACGCTTATCGATACCCACACGCCCAGTCCGCGCCACCGCAAGCCCAGCATGTCGGTCACGAGCGCCCAGACCGTGGTGGACCTTCCCTGTGACGGCCACAAGATCGCCGTCATCGGCGAGCGCATCAATCCCACCGGCAAAAAGCGCCTGCAGCAGGCCCTACGCGACGGCGACCTGGACTACGTCGTAAGCCAGGGCATCAGCCAGCAGGAGCAAGGCGCCGACATCCTGGACGTCAACGTGGGCCTGCCCGAGATCGACGAGGTCAAGATCATCCAACAGGCCACCGAGCAGCTCCAGGGTTCCACGCTGCTGCCGTTGCAGATCGACTCCACCGACCCCGCCGCCGTCGAGGCCGCCGTGCGCCGCTACGCCGGTAAGCCCATCATCAACTCGGTCAATGGCAAGCAGCAGATCATGGATGAGATCTTTCCGCTGGTCGCCCACTACGGCGCCAACGTCGTCGGCCTCACGCTCGACGAAGGCGGCATTCCCGATACCGCCGAGGCTCGCTTCGCCATCGCCGAGCGCATCGTGGCCGAGGCCGCCCGCTACGGCATCGGACCGGACCGCATCCTCATCGACTGCCTGGTCATGACCGCCTCGACCAATCAACGCCAAGCCGAACAGATCCTGCGCGCCATGTCCCTGTGTAAGGAGCGTCTGGGCGTCAAATGTGCACTCGGCGTGTCGAACATCAGCTTTGGTCTGCCCGCCCGCCCGCTGCTGGGCTCGGTCTTTTTGGCTGCCGCCTTCGGCGCGGGCCTGGACGCCCCCATCATGAACCCGGGCTCCAAGCGCTTTATGGATACCGTCTACAGCTATCGCGTCTTGAGCGTTGAGGACGAGGGCTCGACCGGATACATCGAGCGCTACGCCGGCTGGACCGATCCGTACAAGATCGCCGCGAACCCGGCGGCGGCTCAGACAGTATCGGCCGACACTGTGCCCGCCGCTGGCACCGACGGCACCGACGGCAACGACGACCCGATTCGTCGCATGGTCGTCTCGGGCCGCAAAGGCGAGATTGCGGCCGAGACCGAGCGTCTGCTGGCAGACCACGACGCCATGGACCTCATCAACAACCACTTTATCCCCGCCCTCGACGAGGTTGGCGTCCTCTTTGACCAGGGAAAGTTCTTCTTGCCGCAGCTCATGGCCTCGGCCGAGGCCGCGCGCGTGGGTTTTGACACCATCAAGCGCCGGATGCCCGCCGGCGAGATTGCCGACAAGGGTAAAATCTGCGTGGCCACCGTCAAAGGCGACATCCACGACATCGGTAAGAACATCGTCAAGATGCTGCTCGATAACTACGGCTATACCGTCTTTGACCTAGGCCGCGACGTCGACCCGCAGGAGGTGCTCAAGACCGTACGGGAGCGCGACATCAAGCTCGTCGGCCTTTCGGCGCTTATGACCACCACGGTCGTCGCTATGGAGGAGACCATCAAACTGCTTCATGCCGAGGTGCCGGGCGTCAAGATCATCGTAGGCGGCGCCGTACTCACCCCCGAATACGCCAAGCAGATCGGCGCGGACTACTACGCCAAGGACGCCGCCGAAAGCGCTCGTATCGCCGAAGAGGTCTTTGGGCAGTAACACAACGGAAACAACCGAGCACCAAAACGTGCCGCATGCGCCACTTGGCACGTGCGGCACGTTAGAATAGACAAGACTATGCTCGTTTTGGCAGATAGGAGTGCAAGGATGGCGATCACGCCCGCAGAAATCGCGGAAACCCGCGGCATGGTTGAGGAGCAGAACCTCGACATCAGGACCATCACCATGGGTGTTTCGCTCATGGGTTGCGGCGACGAGAACCTCGAGCGCATGTGCACGAAGATCTACGACCACGTGACGCACACGGCTGAGCATCTGGTCGAGACCGCCGAGAACCTCGAGCGCGAGTACGGCATCCCCATTGTCAACAAGCGCGTTTCCGTCACCCCGGTGGCGCAGATCGCCGCGTGCTGCAAGGATGAGGACCTCACCCCCATCGCGCATGCCCTCGACCGCGCGGCCGAGACGCTCGGCATCGATTACCTGGGCGGCTTCTCCGCACTCGTCCAGAAGGGCATCGGCGACGCCGACCGCCGCGTCATCCAGTCCATCCCCCAGGCGCTTGCTACCACCAGCCGCGTCTGCTCCAGCGTCAACGTCGCCAGCCTGCGCGCCGGCATCAACATGGACGCCGTGCTCATGGCGGCTCAGACCATCATCGATGCCGCCAAGCTTACGGCAGATGAGGATTCCGTCGGTGCTTCCAAGTTTGTCTGCTTTGCCAACATGGTCGAGGACTCCCCGTTTATGGCGGGCGCCGTTCACGGCGGTGGCGAGGCCGACGCCGTCATCAACGTAGGCGTCTCGGGCCCCGGCGTTATGGCCGCAGCCCTGGAGAAGCTGCCCGATTCCGCATCGATGATGGAAGTCGCCGAAAAGATTAAGCAGACCGCCTTTAAGATCACCCGTGCCGGCGAGCTCATGAGTCGCGAGGCCGCCCGTCGCCTAGGTGTCGAGAAAGGCATTGTCGACCTGTCGCTGGCGCCTACGCCTGCCGTCGGCGACTCCGTCGCGCGCATCCTCGAGATCATCGGCGTGGGCACCTGCGGTGGCCCCGGCACGACCTGCGCGCTCGCCATGCTCAACGATGCCGTCAAGAAAGGCGGCGTCATGGCCAGCTCCAGCGTGGGCGGCCTCTCGGGCGCCTTTATCCCCGTGTCCGAGGACGCCGGCATGATCGCCGCCGTCGAGGCCGGCGCGCTTTCGCTCGAGAAGCTCGAGGCCATGACCTGCGTGTGCTCCGTTGGCCTGGACATGATCGCCATTCCCGGCGACACCCCGGTCGAGACTATCGCCGGCATTATCGCCGACGAGATGGCCATCGGCGTCATCAACAATAAGACCACGGCCGTACGCGTGATCCCCGCCATCGGCAAGGGCGTGGGCGACTGCGTCGAGTATGGCGGCCTGTTTGGCCGTGCGCCCATCATGCCGGTGAACCCCAACGCCGGCACCGTGCTTGCCCACCGCGGTGGACGCTTCCCGGCGCCGCTGAACTCGCTCAAGAACTAGCTGAGGGGACTGGCGAGGAGCCCCGGGGAGGGCAAATATATAAGGTCGCCTGCTCGGACAGTCCTGACTCGCACGGAGAGCACATTAAGTGCTCTCCGGCTCGTGCGGAACTCGCGATCGACCTTATATATTTGCCCTCCCCGGGGCCCCCGCACAACGGGACCTCAGTTGGATTCTATCCCGGTTGCAGTTGCTTCGCTCCTGCACCACTTGGCTGGTGCGGCGGTTTGGCGTTGGAACGGTTCTTTTTCTGATATATGCTTGTTGCGGCTCTTCTTTTGGGAGGGGCCGCTTTTTTGTTGTAAGGGGGATGGCCCGTGGCTGATGGTGTAATTCAATCTGAGCTTCTTTCTGCGGATTGGAATGGCGAATGGATGCGCTTGCAGGCTGGTCGGCGGCGGGCTGATGATTCTTTTGAGTGGGATAAGCGGGCTCGGCATTTTCGGCCGCTTGAGACTGCTCCGTATGCCCGGGACTTTATGAAGCTGTTGGCGTTAAAGCCTGGTGAATCCGTGCTGGATATGGGGTGTGGGGCTGGGTCGATTGCTATTCCGCTTGCTCAGGCTGGACATCCCGTGATTGCCGCTGATTTTTCCCCTGCTATGTTGGGCACGCTTGATGCTGGCATTGAGTACTATGGGCTCGAGGATCGCATTACACCGCTTGAGCTTGCTTGGGATGATGACTGGGATTTGGTTGGACCGGTCGCGAAAGCGGTAGATGTTGCCTTTGCGAGTCGCTCGGTTACTACGAACGACCTAAAAGGCGCGCTTGCCAAGCTCGACCGTACGGCTCGGCGGCGTTGTGCTGTCACGATGGTCGCCAACTCCAGCCCGCGCTATGACCTGCACGTGATGAATGCCATCGGCGCCTCGGTTACCCGTAGCAATGGTTTTGTGTACGCCTTTAACATCCTTATTCAGATGGGTGCACTACCGCAGGTCACGTATTTTGAATCGCCCCGTCGTGACACCTTCGATAGCCTCGAGGCCGGCGTGGCGGACCTCTCCCGTATGCTCGAGCATGGCAACGAGGATAAGATCGATCGTCTGCGCGACTATATCGCCCAACATATGATCGAGAACCCCCATGCCGGCGAGCCGGGATCCAAGGGCGTGCCACAGGGACGTTACATGCTCGACCACATCCGCAAGGTCCGATGGGCGTTTATCGCCTGGGAGCCGGTCTCTGCGCCCCGACCGTAGCCCATCTAAAGCATGCATCGTCTACCCACCCGGCATCCGCATTCTTTGCGAACTGGCAAACGCGCTCCACACCGCGCCGTTCCTGCGCTATCGTGGGACAGCTCACGTAGATTAAGGCCCCATCGCGGGGCGCCCCATACATAGAAAGCGAGATCCCATGGCACTGACAGGAGCCCAGGTCAAGCAGCTTCGCAGCATGGCCCATCACCTCAACCCCGCCATCATCATCGGTAAGTCCGATGTCAACGAGGGTACCGTCGAGCAGACGGCCGCCTACCTGGAAAAGCACGAGCTCGTTAAGTGCTCCGTGCTGGACGGCTCCAGCCTTTCTGCCCGCGAGGCCGCCGAGGAACTCGCCGAGCGCTGCCACGCCGACGTCGTTCAGGTTATCGGCCGCAAGTTCTCGCTGTATCGAGAGTCCTCGCGCAAGGATATCGAGAAGATCAAGCTCGTCTAAGGGCCGTTCGGTTCACACAGAGCAAGCCTGCGGGCGTCCGAATGATGCGGGCGCCCGTTTTTTATCGCTCAATGAACGGTCGGTTGACCCTGCTTTCGACCAAACGCTCGTAGAGACGCTTGGTCTCGGGCTCGGGAACACCTGCGACCTGTTCCTTAAGATGATGGATATGCCCGCTATAGAGCTCGACGATATCGCGGCGTCTCCCCGCCGCTCCGTACACGCGCATGGCGCATCGCACCATGTCCTCGCGTGCGGTCTCCTGACGTAGCCCCGCTTCTACCAGCCAGATTGCCGACTGCAGGTCGTTTTCTTCCAAGGCAGCGCTTGCTCCCACAATCATGCAGTCGATAAACTTCGACTGCATGATGCGGCGCATGCGCAAAAAGTACGTCGGATTGCAACCGTTGGGGATATACAGCGGTCCGGTATAGAGCTGTTCGATCTTAAGACACAGCTCGACCAGGTGAGGCCCACGCACTCTTGTGCGATTACCCAAAATTTCGCGGCTTATCTGCTCAAATAGCTTCACATCGGTCTTAACGTAATCCCTGTTGAGGCCAAGGCAGTCGTTTTGAATCAGGACGCACGACTTGCCATCTGGCGTGGGTCCCAAAGCGGATCGTAAGCGTGACACAGTCGAATACAAGTTGTTACGGGCGCTACTGTACTCGGCATGTGGCCACAGTTCCATAGCCAAGGTCTCGCGATCGACAAACGAATCGATACCCAACGCAAGCCGCTCGGCAAGCGTTGCCGCTTTCTTACGACGCCACATCTTGTCTGTGATGGGGAATCCGTCGCGCTCGGCACGAAACGCGCCAAACATGCGAATCTCGATATGATCGATAGCGTCGACGGGTTCGACCTCGCCGACCTGGAACAGCCGCTCGCTCTCTCCCTCCAAATCGTCGCGCAGCGAATATCGCGATAGCTCACGCACCGGGAGCTTCTTTCGAATCTTGGCAGCAGGCTCGCCCAGGCAATGCATCGCAAGGCGTGCAAACAGCCGATACGCTGGCTCCAGAATCCCAGAACGATTCATAGACATCCAGGCGGCAAGATCGCTGTCACGGCCCGCAGACGCCAAATGCAGCGCTACGACCCAAGCCTCCGCGCCGCCGACTTGTGTCCGACTTAGGTCGAGCAGCTCTGCCTCTTCTCGTACCGACACCATCGACGTATTGCGAAGGCTTGATGCACGCTCCAACAGCAACGCGTTGTCGCGCATGTATGCGATCGACTCGTCAGCAAGCTTGAGCACCTGGACCGCGCGGAACTTCGCGTTGACCGGGCGCCCCTCGGCGAGCGCCTGCCAGCCTTCGAGTAGCAGGCCAAACAGCTGGATTTGATTGTCACGCACGCGCACGGCAAAGCGATCGAGCTCATTAAACGCCGTATCGTCAGTCATTGGCAGGCCCGCAAGCAGACGCCGTGCCGCCAGCACCATACGCACCCAGACAGCCGGCGCCTTAAGCCCACGAGCATCGAGTACCTCCCGTGTTCGAGACATCTCGTCGTCACGCTCATCGATTCCCATAAAGGACCCATCAAAGAGCTCCACCAACATCCGATCTGCCCGTATGAGAATCTCTGCAATATCGAGTTCGCAATCATATACCTTGTTCGCCTTGAGTCCCGAAAGTGCTGCGCCGTCTTTCGCCTGTTCGGTCAGCCGGCTCTTAACCTCGATATGCGCCGACAGCATATCGAGCGCAGCACAAGATGCCTCATTTTTTGGAAGAGCAGGATTGGCTGGAAGCCCAAGCTCGCAATCTCCATAACAGACGACCGTAAGCACCTGGGCGACTTTCCAAGAAACCAAATCAATCTCGCGGACCAACTGTGCGCTCGCATGTTCGACAATCGAGGCCATATACCGGGCCAGTTTAGTATTCGAAACGCTTACCGCCGCCAAATAGACACCAAGTGCTTCGGTGGGCGTCGGCTCCAACGCGGGCTTGTCGGCATCCGTCGTCCTCAGTACCGCGCGACAGACATCCCCTCCATGCCCAGTCAGAGCCAAATCGACACCATACTGTCCAGCAAGCTCAAGGACGGCGTCGCGATCCAAAAAGGCATCTGCCAAATCCATCGCAGCATCGCATCGGCCCGCCTTGAGCAGAATGCGTGCCGCGCGCATAACGAGCTCTGGACGAATTTCCGCAACCATTTTTCGTAATCTCAGGCGCGCGTTATCCTCGGTGCCCATACACGTAAAGCTTCGGTCGACCGGATCGACACCAAAAATCGGATAATCACGAACAAGATAGGACTGATCGATCATGGAGAGCCTGACACCGCATGCCTCAAGTTCCGCAATCTTGCCCTCGCCCATCAGGGCCATCACGCACGCCACGTTAAATAGGGCGCCGTTATCGATTGATGCCATATCGGCAAATGCCGCACCGTATACGTTGACAATCTCGTTTTCGAGCAAGCTGACAACGTCGCCCTCTCCGTACAGCCCCGTCTGCATAGCCGAAACCAAGTCGGGAACACCCTGTGTGAGCTGGTAAAAATCGAGCGACGTGCTAATCGAGAACGCCGATGCCCAAGCCGAATACTCATAGGCATGCACCTTGAGCATCTGCGCATTGATCTTGACCGAGTCACCCAGCCCGCGAATCAACTGGCGATTTGAGGGGCGGCAGGTGACAAAGACCCCGATCCCCATAGTGCGCAGGCCTCGAATTCGATCGATAAGCTCCTCGGTATCTTGCTGATCGAGGTTGGGGACGTTATCAATCGCAATCAACGATCGCGGTTTGTCCTCAAGTTCATCTGTGACCACTTCGAGCTGCATAAACACCTCACGGGCAATCGCGCGGTCAGCCTCGATGATTCGTACCAGACCGCGCGTCGGGTCGCTTTTGACTTCCTGAGTGTACTGAAGCAATATCGATGTTTTCCCAAACCCATCTGGTGCATAGAGCAACACAATGCCCGCCTTGCGGCCCTTGACAATCAACTCGCTCATCAGGCGATCACGTCGGACCATATAACCTGTGCCCAATGGCGCCAATTCGAGATCGTCCGTATCGTTCAGCCCGTTCATCATGCTCGCTCCTTACCTCGGCCACATGGACACCGTAATCGCAAGACAGCCCAAGCCATCCCGTAAATCGAACGACGCAGAGTTTTAGGTTGTCTTTCGGTTCGCATTTGGCAAGTTTTTGTTCAGCGAGCGCCGATTGAAACTTTTCCCCCAACCAACCGGTCTTTGCGCAGGTCAATGCGCTTGCCAGCATGTCCCACTCATTTGGCAGTGTAACGCAATGGGGCTTGTAATATTTTGTTGCGCAACTCGCCTACGCGCTGCTACCGTTTGCGACTCATTAGTAGCATATTTGAATAGAATATGCTAGAGAATGCATCACACTATACGAGGCACCACCGTCAAGCTTTTGGCAAGCTAATGTTATGCACACCATAAAGCCCGCGCTCATTCTGATTCCGCTGGCAGATATTGCGGACGGATGCAGCATAAGGGCCCATGAGTCTATAAGCTAGCCGCCATCACGCATATGCATAATAAAAAAGGCCCCGCAGAACGGGAGCCTGTAACAAAGTAATAACAAATCGCTCGGATTGTACTACTCGCAGAGCGAAAGGGCAGCCTCGTCGGCAACGACGACGCAGTTGGTGTGCAGCTGCAGGATCGAAGCCGGGCACTCGGGCGTAACCGGGCCATAGCACATATCGTGCACAGCCTGAGCCTTGGCCTCGCCGTTGGCGACGACCAGGATCATGCGGGCATACATGATGGTCTGGGTACCCATGGTGTAAGCCTGGCGGGGAACGTCGTCGATGCTATCGAACAGGCGGCTGTTGGCCTGAATGGTGCTCTCGGTGAGGTCGACGCAGTGCGTACCCTTGGAGAAGTGGTCATCGGGCTCGTTGAAGCCAATATGACCGTTATTACCAATGCCGAGCAGCTGCAGATCCGGGTAACCGGCGGCAGCGACGAGCTTATCGTACTCGGAGCAGGCAGCGGCGGCATCGGGGTTGGAGCCATCGGGCACGTGCGTGTTATTCAGATCGACGTTGATGTGATCGAAGAAGTTCTCGCGCATGAAGTAGTGATAGCTCTGGGGATCATCGTGCGAAAGGCCGCGATACTCGTCCAGGTTATAGGTGCTGACCTCGGAGAAGTCAATATCGCCCTTCTTGTACCAATCGGCGAGCTGCTTGTAGGCGCCAATCGGAGTGGAGCCGGTGGCAAGACCGAGCACGCAATCGGGCTTAAGGATAACCTGCGCCGAGATGATATTGGCGGCCTTGCGGCTCATATCCTCGTAGTCTTTAGCTTTAATGATCTTCATTACGCATCCTTTCTCGTAGAAGAGAGGCAAGGCTCCCCTTACAAGCACTTGCCCGCGGCCTGCGTCGGCCGCAACCAACGTGTGCGGCCACCAGGGCGAGGTCGCGTAATGTATGTATCTCGTGTCTAGCCGCGTCGAGGCCCCTGCCCGTCCACGGTGACCCGAAGCCTTTTAGCCTCGGACATTTTTCATCTTGCCACGAAGGGCGCCCTCTTTCAAGGGCGCCCTCCGTAAACGTGTTTGAATTGTAGGCCAAAGGGCAAGCGAACGAGTTAGCGCTCGCGAGCGACGATGAGCTGATCCATCTCCTCGACATGCTCGCCGACGGAGCCCTTGATGCTCGAGAACTCAACAGAGTTGCACACCAAAATGGGAACCGTCACATCGTAGCCCTCGGCCTCGATTGCCTCGCGTTCAAACTCGATAAGCACATCGCCCTTATGGACGATATCGCCCACCTGTGCATGAACGGTAAAGTGTTTGCCCTCGAGCTGAACGGTATCGAGTCCAACGTGGATTAAAACATCCAAGCCATCGACCGTGTTGAGCGCAACGGCGTGTCCCGTTGGAAAAATCGCCTCGATCTTGGCATCCGCAGGTGCAATCACGCGCGTGCCCGTAGGCCGAATGGCAACGCCTTGGCCCAAAAGGCCAGTGGCAAACGTCTGGTCTTTAACCTCGGAAAGCGGAATGACATCGCCCGAGATGGGAGCATCCAGCGTAAGGACCCGACCACGCATACCAAAAGACCTTAGGACTTTAGTGAACATGCTCCCCCTTGGACATACCAATAATCAAAACCAGTTTTAGTAGTTTACCACTTGGCATTGGTTTTTGACCATTAGGGAAGTTCGCGCTTGACAACCTCGACGATGTCGTCAACGACGCGCTGAGTCAGCTCGTGCGTCTCGGCCTCGGCCATCACGCGAACCAGCGGCTCGGTACCGCTCGGGCGCACCAGAATGCGGCCGCGACCGTTAAGCTCCTTCTCGGCGGCAGCGACAGCGTCCCAAATGGGCTGGCAATCGTCCAGACCGGCCTTGTTGTCGGAATGCACGTTGACGAGCACCTGCGGGTACTTCTTCATGATGCCGGCAAGGTCGGTGAGGGAGCGGCCAGTGCGCTTGAGCACGGCCAGCAGCTGCAGCGCCGTCACCAGGCCATCGCCGGTGGTGTTGTGCTCCAGGAAGATGATGTGGCCGGACTGCTCTCCGCCGATAACGGCGCCGTCCGCGAGCATGCGCTCCAGCACGTAGCGGTCGCCCACGGCGGTCTGCACCATCTCAAAGCCCTGTTCCTTCATAGCGATGGAAAAGCCCAAGTTGCACATAACGGTCGAGACGATCTCGGAGTTGGCGAGCTTGCCGCGAGCGGCGAGGTCAGAGCCGCAGATGGCCAGGATGTAATCACCATCGATCTCGTTGCCCTCGCTGTCCACGAACAGCACGCGATCGGCATCACCGTCGTGGGCCAGGCCGATGTCGGCGTGGGTGCGCAGCACGAGCTCGCGCAGGGGCTCAAGATGAGTGGAGCCGCACTCGACATTGATGTCGGTGCCACAGTAGTCGGTATTGATGGCGTGTACCGTGGCGCCCAGACGCTGAAGCGCGGCAGGCGTGGTCTGGCAGGAAGCACCGTGACCGCAGTCAACGGCAACGACCAGGCCGTCGAGCTTAAGGCCGCCGAGGGTGCTGATAGCGTGGTCGACGTATGCCTTGCGAGCGTCCTTCATCTTGATGATGTGGCCCACACCGGCGCCGGTCGGCAGCGTGTCGGCAGCCATGGCCTCCTCGGACATGACCCAGGCGCTGATCTCTTCTTCAACGGCATCGGGAAGCTTCATGCCCTTGCGACTAAAGAACTTGATGCCGTTAAACTCCGGCGGATTGTGTGAAGCGGAGATGACGATGCCGCCATCGAGGTCGTTTTGGACGGTGAGCAGCGCCACGGCCGGCGTAGGGATAACGCCGCAGCAGTGCGGGCGACCGCCCTCGGCCATAATGCCAGCGGTCAGAGCGCTCTCGAGCATGGTGCCCGAAAGACGCGTGTCGCGGCCAACGCAAATGTCCGGACCAAGGAACTTGGTCGCCGCACGGCCAAGGCGAAACGCGAGGTCGCACGAGAGGTCGGCGTTGGCGACGCCACGGACGCCGTCGGTGCCAAAGATGTTCTGGGGCATAGGATCGCTCCTTCCCAAGTGGGCAAAACGCACTCGCCCACCCTAGTCGAAAAAGAAAAGCGGGACCCGCCGAGCAATCGGCAGGCCCCGCTTGTACATTGTATCTCGTAAGGAGATAAAACCTTAGCGCTTGGAGAACTGGGGAGCGCGGCGGGCCTTCTTGAGGCCGTACTTCTTGCGCTCGACCACGCGAGCATCGCGCGTAAGGAAACCGGCCTTCTTGAGGTCAGCACGGTAGTCGCCAGCGTTCAGAAGAGCGCGAGCGATGCCCAGGCGCAGAGCGCCGGACTGACCGGAGATGCCGCCGCCATCGCACAGAGCGATAACGTCGAACTGACCGGCGGTATCGGTCACCTTGAAGGGAGCAAGGGCGTTCTCAACGAGCTGATGACGGCCGAAATACTGCTCGGCGTCACGCTTGTTGATGGTCACCTTGCCGGTGCCGGGGACGAGACGGACGCGGGCGACGGCGTTCTTACGACGGCCGGTACCCTGGTAGACAACGGTGTTCTCAGCCATCTTTAAGCCTCCAGCTCAATCTTCGTGGGGTTCTGGGCAGCATGCGGATGCTCGGCACCAGCGTAGACCTTAAGCTTGGTCATCTGGGCACGGCCGAGGGTGGTCTTGGGCAGCATGCCGCGAACGGCGCGCTCGATGACCTTCTCCGGGTGCTTCTCCATAGCCTGGTGGAAGCTCTCAGCCTTGAGGCCGCCGTTGTAGCCGCTGTGGCGATAATAGGTCTTCGTGTCGGCCTTGTTACCGGTAAGCTGGACCTTATCGGCGTTGATGACGACAACGAAGTCGCCGCAGTCGCTGTTGGGCGTGAACTGGGGCTTGTTCTTACCGCGCAGGATCATTGCGATCTGGGTGGCAAGACGGCCCAGGACAGCACCATCGGCGTCGACGAGAACCCAGTTGCGCTGGACCTCGCCCTGCTTGGCGTAGTGAGTCGATTTCGAAATCACTTAGACTCCTCCATGTACAGTACGTGTTGTTACAGAGATTCACGGGGCTCTGCAAGTAACCCGTCCATATTACCCCGCCCGTCGCCCGAGTCAACAGGTATTTTGGCTCTGACCAGACTTTCTGCACATGTCGTCCATCGGTAATGATGTCGCGACGCTAGCGCTCGACAAATGCCTCGATATCACTCAGCAGACGCTTTGCCTCCTGACGACCCTGAATATACAGGTCGAGAAGCTTTGTCGGATCGTGCTCGACGTGACCGACCTCGACAGGCTTTTGCGGGGCAACGACCAGCGCGCGGCCCTCGCGCTCATACTTCCACAGATGCATGCGCTGGATGTTATAGCGGTCGTGGCGCGTCTCAATAGCCTCGAGCAGATAGGGGTAGTCGGCATAGCGGGCGCGTGCGGCAGGCATAAACTCGTAGGGCTTTTTCTCGTACGAGCGGTCCTGCGTGACAATGACAACCGCGCGATCGAAGCCGGCCTCCTCCAGCACGTGCTCGATGGGGACCGAATCGGCTACGCCGCCGTCGACGTATTTGTGCCCGTCGATCTCGACCGGCGGCGTCACCAGCGGCAGCGACGTCGAGGCGCGCACGGCATCGAGGTCGAGCACGGCGCTTTTGACCGGCAGGTATGCAGCGGTTCCAAAGAGCATGTCCGTCGCGACGGCGTACATCTCGATGGGGCTCGCGTCGAATGCCTCGTTATCAAAGGGATCCAAGCGGTCCTGGACATCGTTGAAGATGAAGTCGTAACCCACGATGGAGCCCGTGGACGCAAACGATGCGGCACCCATGAAGCGGTTGTCGTTGCAGAAAGTCAGGTTGATGCGGTTGGCACGGCCGATCTGGTGCGACTTGTAGTTCACGCCGTTGAGGGCGCCGGCCGATACACCGTAGACAGCCGGAATCTCGACGCCAGCCTCCATGAGGACGTCGAGCACGCCCGCGGTAAACTGCCCGCGAAAACTGCCGCCCTCCAAGACGAGCGCGACCTTGCCGGCGTTCTTTGCCTTATCTTCTGCCGTCATGTTGACCTCCTACTGTTTCGTTTTGGCCTTCTTCTACCCAGTTTTGAGATGGCGAGCGCATGGGTTTTGGAGTTGAGGAGGACGGGGCGGCTGGCGGAAAGCACGTCCCGTTCTGGGGGGGCGATTCCGGGATGGACTTTCCGCCAACAACCCATCCGGAAAATGCATCCCATTCTGAGCGTAGATTCTGGGATGCAACTTCCGCTTGAGGCGTCAACGTGAGCAGTCAATTTGGGACGGGGCTATTTTAGCTGCCCTTTGACTGTCGACGAATTATTGGGGACCGGAACTAATATCGACTGGCTTATAGGGGTAGCTAAAATAGCCCCGTCCCAAATTGACTGCTCCACCTTGTAGAGGCTTTGCGCGGAGAATCCGCGTATTTGCTTCGCAAATCCGCACCGGCTTCGGCCGCCTGCCGGCGTCCTCGCCCGCGGGCTAAAAACGCTTACGCGTTTTCTTTACGCCCGCGCCCTGCACAGAGTTCGATTCTCCGCGGTATCTATATGTAATAAAAAAGCAGGTAGAAACACTTCTCTACCTGCCTGTAACTATTGGTGGAGGCGCGGAGAATCGAACTCCGGTCCACGAAAGCCCCCTGATTGGCATCTCCAAGCTCAGTCGCTGGTTTAGTCTCGGACGCTTTGCGCGCAGCGACACGCTCGCGGCATCCCAACCGGTTCGGTCTTAGCCCGCGCCATACCGATTACGTGCGCGGGAGCATTCCCCTAACATGACGTCGCGCCGGTGTCGGGGAAATCACCGGGTTGACGCGCCGCTATAAACTAAGCAGCGAGAGCCATAGGCTCAAAAGAAGAGTTGTTGTCAATTCAATTTGACGGTACCCCTGTTTAACGAGGCGAGGAGACCTCGGCTTGCTTCCTCTCTCAGAGCTATCGTGTCGAAACCAGTCGCCCCCGAATGTTGGGAAAGTCTGGATGGTATCGGGCCTGCAAACACCCGATAACCGTCGACTTTTCAAGGAACACGCGGGGTAAACCCCGCTCGTGGATAGCTATCTTACCACGTTCTAAAGGCAGACAGCTGCTCTATGCACGAGCTGTGAAGACCCTAATGTGAGCCATACTTCGCATTTTTGCCACTGAACGCGTCACGTATATTTTCGCCAAGCAAAATTGACCCGTCGAAAGGACCGTTATGGATACCAAGCAACAACTCATCAATGCCCTCGCAGGCCTGGGCTCGACCATTACCGAAGCCATGGATGTCATCGAAGGCTTTGTCCCCTGTGGACATCCCGCCCTCACGGTATCGAACGCCCTTGTTGCGCTGGACGCTGACGATGATGCAGCTCTCGCCCAGCAGTTTGAGACCGTCGCGGGCTTTATCGACCACGTGAGCGAGAACCGCGGCGTGGCCGCCTACCACGGCATCGAGGTCGAGCTCGCGGGTCCCAAAGCCGATCTGCTCGCAGCAATCCGCGAGGTAGGCGCCCTTATGCAGACCGCAGGCGTCAAGAACACCCAGGTCAACGAGTGGGTCTACCGCAGTCTAGCAGCACTAAACGATTCCGACGAAAAGGCCGCCGAGAAGCTCGTCGAAGCTCCCGTCATCAAGGCAGCGCTTTTGTAATTAAAGGATGCGTGGCCTTCTGAGCGCCGACGTTCCGAAGGCCACGCAAACAGTTCGCGCTAACCGATAGCCGCGCCACCACGTTCGGCCAAAGCTAGAATCGGCATCATTTGGCGCGGGGTCTTTGCTGCAAGATCGGCATGTTCGAGCAGCTTGCGATTGTTGGTCACCAAGTAATCGATCTGCGCGCGCTTGCACGCGGCGAGCACCAAGTTGTCCTCGTAATCGCGATGGAGCGTCAGATATTTGTCGGCTAGCCACAGTTCGGATGCATCAGCGCCCACGGCCGTAGCGTTTTCGGTCATGTTCCGAACAAACGCCAACGCCGCATCGCCAATTGCACGGACAGATGCCTCGTCGAGCGCTCCCCCGCCGGCAAGAACGCTACGCTTCAGCTCGTGTTGGACAACGTACAGCACGTCCTTGGCGATATGCACCGGAAAGAACAGCAATGCCCCCGCCTCCGTCGCCTGCCCAATAAACGCGCGCGCGGCAAGCGACTCGCTATGGTCGGCGCAAAACGAATCGACCCATACGTTGGCGTCCACCATGATCTTAAGGGGGCCTCCGCTCACAGGATCATCCCCTTTTGGCGATAATGCTCATCCATGGCTTCGGGATAGACTGTGTCCCAGCTGCGGTCATCAGACGCAGATGATGTATCGATGCCCAGGTCCGCGTAAAGCCGATCCACCGCCGCCCATGATGCGACAAACGGCGAGGTGCCACCAGCACTAGGCGGTTGGTCGTCAACGGCCGACAACACCTCTTCGCACGAACCGCCACCCTGCGCGACCTTGGCCACCACCTTTTTGATGAGCTCGGGCAGTGACCCGCCCGAAAGCCGCAGCGCCTCCTCGGCACGGTTCTTGACCTGGCGATCCACGCAAACGTTCACCTGCGCCATGCCGCTAGCAGCACCCACGTCGATCTCGCTCCCTTCAATTGCTATCCTCGATAGCAACACTATATAGAGACGCTATCAATTGGGGTCAGATGCACAAGGCCTGCGCCCGGACGACACCGATGCCGTCTGGGCGCAGGCCAGATAACGTGGGCAAACACGTCTGCTAACGCAGGTAAGCCTTCGCGTTGCTCGGGCTGTAAGCGATCGTCGAGCCGTTGTGCAGCAGCGACGATGCCTGCGAGGCAATCGCGCCGGTACTGCCCAGTGCCAAGAGCGCCGAGTTGGTGAGCATCACCTTAGAGTAGGAGCTCGTCAGACGATCAACGAGGCCCTGGCTCATACGGCGCGGGCGCACGATCGCAGCAAGATCCGTATCGGTCAAAGTGCGCGGAACCGATGATGGCGCGACGCCCTTCGATGGACGAAGCGATGCCGTGCGCCACGATGTACTCGACGGCAGCATGCCGCACGCAATGCCCTGCACGCAGGCATTCTTTACCGGAGCGCTGGCGAGCAGCTTGATGCCAGCCGTACCAAGCAGAAAACCGCCACCGACAAGCAGGGTGTTAAACGTCGGCTTCTTCATGTTGCTTCTCCCTTTTGCCGCATTGGACACGGCACGGTGCCTCAGCACCCGAGTGAATAAGTTTGCATGAGCACACTTTTGGATAATAGTTCAGTAGTACTAACTATTAAGGTCAAAAATGGTTAACTTTCTGGAAATCTTAGGGTGCAGACCGGCCGACTTTCGACAATCGGTCTGCCGCAACGTACATCTCCGGCATCCAAGAAAGACTCTCCCCCGTCCCAGCAAATCGAGGTCTAATACTTTTCCCGAGAAGTGAACGAGCAAAATCGGACCCCTGAAGCATCCGCATTTTTTAGTAACAAAACCGCAGGAAAAATTCGGCAAAACCGCAGGAAACAGCGTCCAAATAGTGTCGATGCTTCAGAGGTCCAAATAAGGTCGTTCACTTCTCGGGAAAAGTATTAAGCTTCGCTTTCCACGGCCCAAAAATGTGACCAAGGGACCGTCCCTGCGCCACATCCACAAAAAAATGAGGGTGCCAACGGCACCCTCATTCACCAAATTCCATTTAGCCCCGACTGACCAGAACGGCTGAGTCGCCACGGAACCCAGGAGCCCCGGCAGGGCGGGCGCTTGCTCAAAATGAGTTACCTTCAAAAACAATGGGCGCGCCAACGGCGCGCCCATTCACTCTATTTCCATTCAGCCCGACTGACCAGAACGGCCGAGTCGCCACGGAACCGAGGGGCCGGGCGCAGGGCCTTGCCTCTCAATGAGTTCCGCACGAACAGGAGGCGCCAGTGGCGCCTCCGTCGTGAGTCAGGACTGTCCGAAATTGAGAGGCAAGGCCCTGCGCCCGGCCCCTCGGTTCCCGCTTACGAGAGCGAGGTTCTCAGCAACTCGTTGAAGAGCTTCGGGTTACCCTTGCCGCGACTCGCCTTCATGCACTGGCCCACCAAAAAGCCGATGACCTTCTGGTTGCCGTCACGATACTGCTGTGCCTGCTCGGCACAGTTTGCCAGCACCTCGTCCACAATCGGCTGCAGCGCGCCGGCATCACTCACCTGACGCATACCGCGCTCGTCGACGATCTTGTTGGGGTCGTCGCCGGTCTGGGCCATGGCCTCAAAGACCTCGTGAGCCTGGTTGGAGCTGATGGCATCGGTTGCCAGCAGCTTGGCAAGCGCTGCCACCTGAGCCGGCGCGATGCCGGACTCGGCGAGCGACACGCCCGCGCCCTTAAGGTAGGCGATCATCTCGTTCACCAGCAAGTTTGCAACCGTCTGGGCCTCCTTGCCAGCCATACCGGCAGCGGCGGCCTCAAAGAACTCGGCAAACTCCGGGTCGCCGGCGATTTGCTCGGCATCGGCCGCCTTAATGCCAAAATCGGCCTCAAAACGGGCGCGCTTGGCATCGGGCAGCTCGGGAATCTCACCTCGGCAGCGATCGATGAACTCGTCGTCCAGATCGAACGGCGCCAAGTCGGGGTCGGGGAACAGACGATAGTCGTCGGCCGTCTCCTTCACACGCATGACCACGGTGCGCTTGCGGCTGGGCTCCCAGTGGCGGGTCTCCTGATAGATAATGCCGCCCTCCTCGAGCACCTCGGCCTGGCGGCAAATCTCGTAGGCAAGGCCGTCGTGCAGGCTCTTAAACGAGTTGAGGTTCTTGAGCTCGGTTTTGGTACCCAGCTTGGTCTCGCCGCGACGGCGCAGCGACACGTTGCCGTCGCAGCGCATAGAACCCTTCTCCATGGAGCAGTCCGAAATGCCCAGCGTCACAAAGATGCGACGGAGCTTTTCCATAAACAGGCGAGCCTCTTCAGGCGTACGCAAGTCGGGCTCGGTGACGAGCTCGATCAAAGGCGTGCCGCAGCGGTTGTAGTCGACGAGCGACTCGGCAGCGGCGGTAATGCGGCCCTCGGCACCGCCCACGTGCACCATCTTGGCAGCGTCCTCCTCCATGTGGATGCGCAGAATGCGGATGGGCACCGTGTAGGAACCGTCCTCGCGACGCTCGGGCATCTGCAGGTTGGACGCGTCATAGCTGGCCAGATGGCCGGCGCGCTGATTGCCCTCGCGCATGGTCGACGTCATGGACGTGGACAGGCCCTCGGCGTTGGCCGAGGCGCTCGCCAGGCTCTGGGCCTCGGCCTCGCCAAACGCGCAATCGGGGCGCTCTGCAGCGCCGCGACCAGTCACGTCCAGGTCAAGGTGACCGTACATGGCAAAGGCGACCGGACCCTGCGTGGTCTGGAAGTTCTTGGCCATATCGGGATAGAAGTAGTGCTTGCGGTAGAACATCGAGTGGCGCTGGATCTCGCAGTTGGTGGCGAGGCCGGCCTTAACGATGCTCTCGATGGCGCGCTTGTTGGGCACCGGCAGGGCGCCGGGCAGGCCCAAGCACACCGGACACACGTTGGCGTTGGGCTCGTCATCGTGGCTGAGCTTGCAGTTACAGAACATCTTGGTATCGAGTGCGGTGAGCTCGGTATGAATCTCCAGGCCGATCACGGCCTCCCAATCCTGCAGGACCTCGGAAAGCTCCTTCATTACAGCTCGCCTCCCTTCCCAGCAAAATCGGGTGCGACGGAAAGCGCGGGCGCACCCGTGGCGGCATCGGCAAAGCCGCGCTCCAGGGCGCGGGCAAACGTGAGCAGCTGACGGTCCTTAAACGCCGGACCCACCAGCTGGGCAGAAACGGGCAGCTGAGTATCCTCGCCCAAGCCCAGCGGCACCGAGATACCACCGTTGCCGCAAATGTTGAGCGAGATGGTGTACAGGTCGGAGAGGTACATCTGCGTGGGGTCGCTGATCTCGCCAAACTTAAAGGCCGTGCGCGGCGAGGCGGGCATGAGGATGGTGTCCACCTTGGCATACGCGGTGTCGTAGTCCTGCGTGATGAGCGTGCGGGCCTTTTGCGCAGCGTAGTAGTACTTGTCGTACACGCCCGAGCTCAGCAGGTAGGCGCCGAGCATCTGACGGCGCTTGGCCTCGGCGCCAAAGCCGTGGGCGCGCGACAGCGAGCTCTGGTCGGACAGGTTGGCGCAGCCCTCCTCCTGATAGCCGTAGCGAATACCGTCGAAGCGGGCCAGGTTGGAGAACGCCTCGGCCGGGCCGATGACGTAGTAGGCGGCGATGGCGGCATCCAGGTGCGGCAGGTCGACCTCGACCAGCTCGGCGCCCTGGTTCTGCAGCTCCTGGGCGGCGCGCTGAACAGCGGCCTTGACCTCGCACGTCAGGCCCTCGGCCTCCATAAACGCGGGGATGATACCCACGCGCTTGCCCTCGATGCTGTCGCTGAGATGCTCGGTAAAATCGACGGCGCAATCCTGGCTGGTGCAGTCGTACGGATCGTGGCCCGCGCCGGTAAGCGCGTTCATGGCCAGCGCGACATCCTCGACCGTGCGGCCGAAGGGGCCCACCTGGTCGAGCGACGAGCCAAAGGCGACCACGCCGTAACGGCTCACGGCGCCATATGTGGGCTTAAAGCCCACCACGCCGCACAGCGACGCCGGCTGGCGAATGGAGCCGCCGGTGTCCGAGCCCAGCGAGAGCGCGACCTCGCCCGCGGCGACGGCGGCAGCGGAGCCGCCCGAGGAGCCGCCGGGCACGCGCTCGGTATCCCAGGGGTTGTTGGTGCGGTGGAACGCCGAGCTCTCGGTGGAGCTGCCAAAGGCAAACTCGTCCATGTTGGCCTTGCCCATGGGCAGGCAGCCGGCATCGAGCATGCGCTGGACGCAGGTGGCGGTGTAGACGCTCTGGTAGTTCTCGAGCATGCGGGAAGCGCAGGTGGTGCGCGTGCCCACAAGGTTCATGTTGTCCTTGATGGCCAGCGGCACGCCCGCGAGCGGGGGCAGCGGCTTGCCTGCGGCACGATCGGCATCCACGCGCGCGGCGGCCTCGAGCGCAAGCTCGGGCGCCACCTGCAGGAATGCCTGGACCCCGCCCTCGCGCGCCTCGATGGCGGCAAGGGAGGCCTGGGCCACCTCGGTAGCGGTAAAGTCGCCAGCGGCAACGCCCGCGGCAATCTGGACAGCGGTAAGGGAATCGAAGCTCTGCGCCATTACTCGCTCTCCCCCTCTCCCAAAATGGACGGCACGCGGAAGTAGCGGTCGCGCGCGCTGCCGGCGTTTTCGAACGCGACATCGAGCGGCAGGTCGCGCTCGGGCTCGCGCAGGTCATCGCCCATCACGTTGGACAGGCTTCCGATGGGATGGAACGTGGGCTCCACGTCGGGCAAGTCATATTGCAAGACGGGCTCGAGCATCTGGACGGCATCGTTCATGTAGGACGTCATCTGGGCGAGCTCGTCATCGGTCAGTGCGATCTTTGCGTACTCGGCGATACCGCGCACGTCTTTCTCGCTGAGTGCCATAGGCGCTCCCTTCCGCATAACAGTTAAACCGCTCTAGTATACAAGGCAACGCCGGCTTGGAGCAGGCGCTTTACCCAAATGCAGCGAAAACGTAACGAGGGCGGCGGTTGGCAGGCGGCGGGTCGGCGGTTCTGCAGCGAAACCGCACCGTCCATAGCGAAAACCGCCACAAAGGTGCCTGTGAACTGCGCCCTTTGTGGTGGCCGGATCCGCAGGATGGCATGACCCGGGGCGCAAACCATCACAACATTCGACGTTATTCGGCAAAATCTCGATTTTCATCGAATGTTGTGATGGTTTTTACTGCTTTGCGGCACGATCCAAATGCCGGTGTCCAAACAGCAGCAGTGCCGCGGGAACCGCCGTCACGACCATACCCGCCCCGATGAGCGTCTGCCGCACGCCAAACGTCGCCGCCAGCCACGGGGCAATCGCCAGCGGCGCCACGCCGGCGAACATGTTGCCAAAGCCCATGACCGAGTTGACGCGACCGAGCTGTTCGAGCGGGGCCGTCGTTTGCACGATCGTGTTGTGGAGCGGGTTGACGACGCCCCAGGCCACGCCCAGGGCAATCTGGCCGACAAGGGCTACGCCCACGTACGGCGTTCCCACGTAGAGCAGGCTTCCCAGGCCCACGGACAGAAGCGCCACAAGCAGCGTCTTAAGGTTGACCAGGTGCGGCGGCAAGCGGAGCGCGACCACGGCGCCCAGCACCGCGCCCACGCCGCAGGCAGACGAGAGCCAGCCCATCCACTCGACACCGACATGCAGGACATCACGGTAGAAGAATGACTCCAGTGGATCGAAGGCGCCATAGCCAAAGTTCGAAAGGAAAATAATGCAGAACAGCAGGGCGAGGACGCTGTTGCTAAAGACTGTCTTGATGCTGGTCACGAAGGTGACGCGGGTGGATTTATTGGAGTCGGAGCTTTGAATGGCAGTACTTGCCGTTGTGCTGCTATCCGCGGGAGCACTTTCGCGCGCGGCGACGCGACCTGCTTGTGGCCTAAAGCCCCAACCGGCGACGAGCGCCAGTACGGTAAAGATCATCATGAGCAAAAACACCGCGTGTGACGATGCAGCTGCCGCGACAAAACCGCCCAGCGTGGGGCCGACGATAATGCTCACGTTGGAGAGCATGGCGATGGCGGAGTTGATGTCTTTGAGCTCGACGGGGTCGTCGGTGAGATACGCCGGATAGGACGTGGCGACGGGCTGGGCGAATCCTATCACAAAGCCCAGGAGCACCGCGCCGGCAAGGACTGTTCCGGTCGCGCTGCCACAGGCGAGGATTGCCGCGCCGGTTGCCAACGTGCCGAAGATACTCGCCCGGAAATGCCGGCACGGACCCCAAGCGTCAAGCGCCGCTCCACCCGCAAAGGATCCCAGGATCACGAAGACGTTCATAAACAGGACGGCCAGCGATGTCGCAACGACCGAAGCGCCGTCCGCATAGGTGAGTGTTCCGATAACACCGATAAAGTAGCTGGTCTGAAAGCCGGTATATATGAGGAAGCGCATTGCCACCAGGTGCTTAGCCTGCGCGGACAACGAAGGGTGAGGTTTTGAGAGAAGAGATACGAGCACGGAGACTCCTCGTTTCATACGAATACGGGCGGTGGACATTCGTCGCCGTCTGTCAAATCAATCTATCCGCATGAAACATTAAGGACGCATCAAGCCCCTTCTCTCCGTTTTTCGCCCGTCATGAACTACTTGGTAGATTGTAAGGCATGTCACAAAAATCTACCAAAGCAAAAACCACCACAAAGGTGCCTGGACCCTCTGTGGTGGAAATGACGTTTGCCCAGATAAAACCTGCCAAAATGAACCTGTCCCTTTTTGGCAGGTTTTAGGCCAGATGGTCTTGGATCAGGTCGCAGATGGCGCGGGCGTCGTTGATGTTGATGGCTCGGGTCGCAAAGCCTGCGTCGAAGGCCTGGCGTGCCAGGGCTTCGTTGCAGGCAAGGGCCAGCGTGCGGCCGTCGACCAGGTCGAGCGAGCTCTTGCCGCGCAGACGGTCGACACCGGAGCGCGCGACCACGATGTTGTCGAAGCCCTCGGTCTTGTAGCCCTCGATGATCACCACGTCGACATCGTTGTAGCGCGACAGCAGCTCGCGCGCGGGCATCTCGTCCTCCTCGCGCGTGTCGGCGTACTCCGCCCAGCGCGTGGCGCAGATGAGGCCCACGTGCTTGGATCCGGCCTGGTGATGGCGCCAGGTGTCCTTAGCGGGCACGTCGATATCAAAGCCGTGGTGCCCGTGATGCTTGAGCGAACCCACGCGCAGGCCGCGGCGGGTGAGCTCGGCAATGACCTTCTCGACGAGCGTGGTCTTGCCCGAGTTTTGGTAGCCGATAAACGCGATCGCGGGGACGGCCGGTGTCGGAGCTGCGGGCGCGACGGCGACGGGTGCGCTCGCGGGTGCGGCACCGTCAGCGGCCACGGCTTCAACAGCAGCAGCCTGACGCTCTGCGCGGTCCCATACGCCCGAGCGGCCGCCCTCCTTGTGCAACAGGCGCACGTCGACGATCTCCATACCGCGATCAACCGCCTTGCACATGTCATAGATCGTTAGGCACGCGGCACTCGCGCCGGTCAGGGCCTCCATCTCGATACCCGTCTTGCCCGTCACGCCGGCCGTAACCAGTACGTGAAAGCCAACCTGCCCGTCAGCGCGCGCCGACGCCCAGCCCTCGGGCACGTCCTCGGCCGGCGTCCCCGCCGGAGCGATGGGCGCAATGTCGCACTTGCTCTTGGTAATGGGCAACGGATGGCACATGGGAATGATGTCGCTCGTGCGTTTGATGGCCATGATGCCCGCCACGCGCGCGCAGGCAAGCACGTCGCCCTTTTTGGCGCGGTCCTGCAGCACCATGGCCTGTGTCTCGGGATGCATGAGGATGGTGCCCTCGGCGATGGCGATGCGATGGGTCTCGGCCTTGTCGGACACATCGACCATGCGCACCTCGCCCTTGGCGTCCACGTGCGTCAGCTCGTTGCGACGTGCGTCACGGGCGGGTTTGGTGGCCGCGCTGGAAGTCGGCTGCGCGGACGCGTCGGCGTTGCCAGCATTCGCCGCGGCCGTGACTTTGTGGGCAGACATCGCGGCCCTGCGAGCGGCCTTGGTGGCATCGGCGTACCTGCTCTTGGCCATATGATCATCCTCCGATTTGGGACATAAATCGTTGCGTACCCTCAATTATCGCGTGTTCCTGCGGTTTGTGGGCCACGGCATCGCGCCAAATCGAAAGTACCTGCATATCATCACCACGGCGCAGGGCGTCACGCACCGAATACTCGGCATCGCTAAACAGGCACGGACGCACGTTGCCATCGGCCGTCAGGCGCAGACGGTTGCAATTCGCACAAAAATGGTTGGACATGGCGCTAATGAAGCCAACCGTTCCCGCCGCGCCCGGAAAGCGCCAATAGCGCGCAGGGCCCGCGCCGGCAGGAGCATCGTTGATGTCGAGCGACTCGAGCTCGCCCAGTCCCGTCGCGGTGGCCCCGGCATTGATGCGCGCCCGCAGCTCGTCACTCGGCACGGTATCGCTCGCGTCCCACAGCTCGGGATTGAGCGCGGGCGCATGCGGGTCCACAGCGCAATGCGAGCTCGTGTGCTCGTCGCCGATGGGCATATATTCGATAAAGCGCAGGTGGATGGGACGGTCGAGCGTGAGCCGCGCGAGGGCCGCCACATCCTGGTTGAGCCGGCGCACAACAACGCAGTTGACCTTAACGGGCTCAAAGCCCCAAGCCAGCGCCACGTCGATGCCGGCCATGGTCTGCTCGAGCCGACCCAGGCGCGTGATCTTTCCAAAGAGCGTAGGGTCGAGCGTGTCGAGCGAGATGTTGACGCGGTTAAGCCCGGCATCTTTGAGCTGCGGCGCCAGCTTGGGCAGCAGGGCGCCGTTGGTGGTGAGCGAGATGTCCTCGATCTGAGGGATCGCGCGGATGTCGCGAATAAGCGGAATAATACGGCGGCTGACCAGCGGTTCGCCGCCCGTCAGGCGCACGCGGCGAATGCCCTCCCCCGCCACCAAGCGCACAAAGCGGGCGATTTCCTCGGCGCTGAGCAGCTCGTCGTGTGCACGGGGCGCCACGCCATCGGCCGGCATGCAGTAAATGCAGCGGAAATTGCACTTGTCGGTAACGGCAATGCGCAGGTAGTTGATATCGCGGCCAAAACCGTCATGCTGCACGTGCCCGTCCACGCAGCCCTCCCCTCACGCGGCGTTTTATTCTTCGAAAAACATAATACCCCACGAGAGAATCATGCCGACACCCGTACGACGGGACAGGCCGCTTCGAACAAGACCGGCTTTCCAAGCCCATCCTCAACACACAAACCTTGACTCTACAATCGTTGTAGGGTTTTCACTACACTGGTACGGAAACAGACCCAGCCAGAAAGCCCCACCTATGGAACACGACCTCACACGCGGCAATGTCCTTAAGACCATCGCTGTCTTTGCCCTGCCCTATATGCTCTCGTACTTTTTGCAGATGCTCTACGGCATGGCCGACCTGTACATGATGGGGCAGTTTAGCGGTGCCGCCGGCATCACCGCCGTGGGCAATGGCGCACAGACGCTCTATATCATTACCGTGACGCTCGTGGGTCTGGCCATGGGAACGACGGTTATCGTCGGCCACGCCGTGGGCTCGCGCCGCTTCGATCGCGCCGAGACCGCAATCGGCAACACCATCACGCTGTTTATGGGTGTCTCGGTCGTGCTGGCAGCCATCCTGCTCGCACTGTGCCCGCAGATCGTGGCACTTATTGGCACGCCAGCCGAGGCAGTCGAAGGAACCGCCGCCTACCTGCGCATCTGCTTTGTCGGCATTCCGTTTATCGCCGCATACAACATCCTCTCGGCCATCTTTCGCGGGCTGGGCGATTCGCGCTCGCCCATGTACGTGATCGGCGTGGCGTGCATCATCAACATCGCGCTCGATTTTCTGTTTATCGGCCACATGGGGCTCGGCCCCGTGGGTGCGGCACTCGGCACGGTAACCGCCCAGACGGCAAGCGTTGCCCTCGCGCTCGTGTGGCTTAAGAGCCGCCGCACGAACATCCACGTTAAGCGTAGCGACCTGCGCCCCCAGCCCGAGGTGCTCGGCGGCATCCTTAAGATCGGCGTGCCCGTGGCCGTACAGGACGGCTGCATCCAGGTGGCGTTTATGTTTATCACCGTCATCGCCAACCATCGCGGCCTGGTCGACGCCGCCGCCGTGGGCCTGGTCGAAAAGATGATCAGCTTTTTGTTCATTGTACCGAGTTCCATGGGCGCCACCGTCAGCGCACTCACGGCGCAAAACGCCGGCGCGGGCAAGGGCGACCGTGCGCGTCAGGTGCTCAAAGACGCCATGACCATCTCGGTGGTGTACGGCTGCCTGATCACGGTGCTGATGTGGCTGGTGGCGCCGGCGTTTATTGGCTTTTTTGCCAAGGACGCTGCAGTAGTCGCTGCCGGCACCGGCTATATGCGCAGCTATATTTTCGACGCGATTTTTGCCGGCATCCACATTTGCTTTAGCGGCTTTTTCGCTGCATATGGCAAGAGCTACATCGGCTTTGCGCACAACGTGCTGGCCGTGGCACTCATTCGCGTGCCGGGCGCGTGGCTGCTGTCGAACGCCTATTCCGACACGCTGTTTCCCATGGGCATCGCCTCGCCGTGCGGGTCGATTTTGTCGGCAGTCATCTGTGTTGTCGCGTTTACCGTGCTCAACCGGCGCGGGGCTTTTGACAAGTTAGCAGCGTAGCGGGGCAACGTGAAATCGCCCTCATTGACGACATCATCAGCGACGACCCCGCGACCTACGTGACGCAGATCACGATGACGGTTTCCCCAACAAAGTAAGAACCGCCCGGAAGGCATCGCGCTTTCGGGCGGTTCTTCAATTTGACTATTGATGCCTTAAGCCTGGGGCACCTCACCGGTAGCCAAGATCTGCTCGAGTGCGTCCTCGTCCAGCACGGGCACACCCAGCTGCTCGGCCTTGGTGAGCTTGGAGCCCGCTTTGGGGCCGGCGACCAGATAGCTCGTCTTCTTTGACACGCTGCCCGAGACCTTGGCGCCGAGCACCTTGAGCGCCGCGCCCGCCTCGTCGCGCGTGCGGTTGACGAGCGTGCCGGTGAGCACGAAGGTCAGACCCGCGAGCGGCTGTGCGTCGGCGAGCTCGCCTGCCACGCCAGCGTCGGCTGCGGCTTGCGCGTGCGCGGCGCCCAAATCGACCTCGAGCGAAAGGCCCGCCTGGCGCAGGCGCTCCAGCACGGCAAGGTTCTCGGGCACGGCCAGGAACTGCTTGACGCTCGCCGCAATCTTGGGGCCGATGCCCTCGCACTCGGCGATGTCTTCTTCGCTCGCCAAGATGAGCTTGTCAATCGACAGGAATCGCTCGGCGATGACCTCGCCCACGCTCTTGCCCACGTGGCGGATGCCCAGGGCAAACAGCACGCGACCGAGCGGCTGGCTCTTGGACTTGTTGAGCTCGGCGATGATTTTCTCGGCCGTCTTAAGGCCTACCGGAATGGGGTCGCCCTTCTTAACGCCCTTTTTGCTGTTGGAGCTGGCATAGGTGCGCCCCGTGTCCAGGCCTGCGATGTCGTCGACCGTGAGCTGGTAGAAGTCTGCGACGTCGTGAATCAGCCCGGCGGCGATCATCTTGTCGACGATCTCGTCGCCTAGGCCGTCGACATCCATGCAGCCGCGGCTCACCCAGTGGAGCAGGCGCTCCTTGAGCTGTGCGGGGCAGTCGATGGACACGCAGCGGTAGGCAACCTCACCGTCCTCGTGGACCACGGGGCTACCGCACACGGGGCAGACCTCGGGCATATACCAGTCGACCGAATCGGCCGGACGCTTGTCGAGCACCGGACCCACGACCTCGGGGATAACGTCGCCCGCCTTGTGCACGATGATGGTATCGCCCTCGCGCACGTTTTTGCGGCGGATCTCGTCGATGTTGTGCAGCGTGGCGCGCGCGATGGTGGAGCCGGCAACCGTCACCGGGTCGAACTCGGCGACCGGCGTGAGCACACCGGTGCGGCCCACCTGGATGCGAATTTCGCGCAGGATGGTCTGCTTTTCCTCGGGCGGAAACTTAAAGGCAATGGCCCAGCGTGGTGCGCGAGCGGTAAAGCCCAGGTCGAGCTGCTGCTGGAAGCTGTCAACCTTTACGACCACGCCGTCGATGTCGTAATCCAGGTCGCCGCGGTGCTCGAGCGCCTGGGCACAGAACTCGTGGACCTCGGCCGGCGTGGCACAACGAGCCACGTTAGGGTTGACGCTAAAGCCGGCGCTACGCAACCAGTCCAGAAACTCGCGCTGGCTGTGGACGTTCAGCGGATCGGTATCGGCGATGGCATAGATAAAGGTGGCCAGGTCGCGGCGCGCCGTGACCTTGGGATCCTTCTGACGCAAGGATCCGGCAGCGGCGTTGCGCGGGTTGGCGAAGGGGTCGCGGCCCTCGGCATCGGCCTCTTCATTCAGGCGAACAAAGCTGCCCTTGGGCATATAGACCTCGCCGCGTACCTCGATGGTGCGCTCGCGGTCGACGCCCATATGAGCGAGCGCCGGCTCGGATAGGTGCATGGGCACATCCTTGATAGTGCGCACGTTGAGCGATACGTCCTCGCCCGTGGTGCCGTCTCCGCGCGTGGCGGCGCGTACGAAGGTGCCGTTTTGGTAGGTAAGCGCGACGCCCAGGCCGTCAATCTTGAGCTCGCAGGTATAGGTAACGCTACCGGCACCGAGCGCATCCTCGGTGCGCTGGAGCCACGCGTCGAGTTCGTCCAGATCCATGGCATCGTCCATGGAATACATGCGCGCCATGTGCTTGACCGGCGTAAACTGCTCGCTCACGTAGCCGCCCACGCGCTGGGTATAGCTGTCGGGCGTCACCAGGTCGGGGTAGGCAGCCTCGATTTCTTGCAGTTCAACGAGCATTTTGTCAAAGGCAGCGTCCGTGATCTCGGGCGCATCGAGCATGTAGTAGCGGTAAGCATGGTAGTCGAGCTCGTGGCGCAACTCAGCCGCGCGCGCTGCCGCCTGGGCACGGGTATCGGCCGGCGCAGCGGTATCCGTGCTCGCTGGCGTTTCGGTATCGATGTCCACGCCGTCACCAAACAGGCTCGATTGCTCCATAGCGGCACTCCTTCGCTCGATTTCAAACGGATACAAGAGTACCACCGGTCGCGATGGGGCCGAATAGCAGTCTCAAACCGCACCGAATTGGCAGCGACCGGACCAGGGTTGGACAGTTAGTTCAGATTTGTATAATTACGCGCGCCGAATCGAGCTGAAATACCGTCTTTTCGCCCCAATCAATCGTTCTGGACGGCGAATTAGGTTTGCTTCCGTCTTCGAGACACCCATCTCGGCCCGTCTTTCATTTCAAAACCGCTCAAAACACGCCTCAGACCGCACCCGTTTTATACAAATCTGAACTAACTGTCCAATCCCTTCCGAACCATGCCCTTGCCATTTCTAAATGATCCGTTTTCCTCCGTCCCCAACGGATCAATAAGAGAAGAGGGGCTGTCCCGCGCTGGCGGAACAGCCCCTCTGGCTTCGATATGTGCGATACGGCTCGTTAGAAACCCTGACCGTAGCCTTGCCCCTGACCCTGTTGGCCCAGCAGTTCTTCCAGGTACTGGCGCAGTTGCTCGTCGGTAATGCCGCCGTTGCCGGTGTCGGTCGCGCTGTCGTTCTGCTGCTGGTTCTGCAGCTCCTCATCAGAACCCAGCTCGACCGTGACCTTTTTCTCTTCCTTGCCGCGCACGAGCGTGATCTCGACCTTCTCGCCCACCTCGTGGCTGCGCAGCGCGATAATCAGGCCATCGGCGCTCGTAATCTCATCGTCACCCAGCTTGGTGATGACGTCGCCCTCTTGGATGCCAGCCTTGGCGGCAGGACCGTCCTCGACGACACTTGCCACATACGCGCCGCTATCGGTGCCGAGATTGTTAGTGCGAGCGTTGAGCGCGTTGACACTCGAAAGCGTGGCGCCCAGGTACGGATGAACCGGCGTCTTGCCGTCGATGATCTGGTCGGCGATGTTCTTGGCATAGTTGACCGGAATGGCAAAGCCCACGCCCGAGCTGGAGCCCGAGTAGCTCTCGATAAGAGAGTTAATACCCACGAGTTCGCCATTGTCGTTAACGAGAGCGCCGCCGGAGTTGCCCGGGTTGATGGCGGCATCGGTCTGGATCATGTTGGCGTAGATGGTGTTGCCGCTGGTAGAGCTCATGGCCGTGGAGCGATACAGCGCCGACACAATGCCCGTGGAGACAGATTGCTCGTTGCCGAACGGCGAGCCGATCGCCATGACCCACTCGCCCACGTTGAGCTTGGAGGAATCACCAATCTCGATCGGCGTGAGCTTGGAGGCGTCAGCATCCTTGAGCTTAATGACGGCGAGGTCGCTCGAGGCGTCGTTGCCCACGAACTCGGCCTCGTAGGTGGTACCGTCGTCCATGGTAACCACGTACTGGTCATAGCCATCGACCACATGGTTGTTGGTGAGGATGTGGCCCTCGGTATCGAGCACCACGCCCGAACCGACGCTGCCCGAACCATCCGACTCGTCGGCAGACTGCGAAAGCGAGCCATTCTGGCTACCGCTCGAAGTGGCGGTGATGGAAACGACGGAGGGCAGGGCCTTGGCAGAAACGGCCTCGGCAAGCGTGGTGTCCTCGGAGTCGATCGTAATCTTTTGCGTCGATGAACCCGAAGCACCCGCCGTCACGACATTCTTTCCGCCGCCAATGTTGAGCGTGCCACTCATAATGAGCGCGATGACCAGCAGGGCGCCGCAGGCGCAGCCGGCGAGCGCCGTAATAAAGATCGGCAGCTTTTTGGTCTTGGTCTTGACCACCGTGTGCTTGTTTACAACCTGCTGACCGCCCAGCGGCTGGCCGGTCCGTGTGTCGTAGGCCTGCACGTAGGGAATGTTGCCGTCGGCAGGCGTCGACTCCACCTGCACGCGCGGCTGCTGCTGGGTCTCGCCAGCGTTGCCCGCATCCTGGGGACGCTGGGAATCGTTCTCGCTCATGACTGCGATCCTTTCGTCTAATAACCAAAGGCCCGCCAAACATGTGGCGGGCCATCATTGTTCACGTTGAGTTGTACCCCAATATGCGGGCGAACGTGTATGAGAACGCAATCTTTAAGGAATGCTTAAGTTCTGCTGCAAACTCGAAAGGGACCCACGCATGCGGCAAAACCACCACGAAGGCGCCTGCCCCCTTTGCGGTGAAAAGCTAGTCCTTAAACAGATAGCCCACGCCGCGGACGGTGGTAATGTGCGCCGCGATCTGCGGGCCCACCTTAGAGCGGATACGTCGAATGTGCACGTCGACGGTGCGCGTGCCGCCGCAGTACTCAAAACCCCACACGCGGTGCAGCAGCACCTCGCGGCTGTAGGCGCGGTTGGGGTGCGTCGCCAAAAAGCTCAGCAGCGAGTACTCCATCAGCGTCAGGTCGATGGGCTCGTCGTCGAGTGTCACCTGGTAGGTAGCCAGGTTAATCTCGAGGTTATCGATGTTGAGCACATCGTCGGCGGTGATGGTCTCCTCCTCGCCCATCAGGCGCTGCGCACGAGCCTTGAGCTCGTTGGGCGTCGCCGTGGGGCATACAAAGTCGGCATGCGCGTGATTGGGCAGGCGCAGGGTGCCGAGCGCCTCGTCGTCGACGATCACCAGCATGGGAACGCCGCCGCGGTCGTCGAGCCATTTGGCAATCTGATCGATGCGGTCGCTGCGGATGCCATCGGAATCGAGGATCAGCAGGTCAAAGTCATGCGCCGCAGTCGGCGAATCGGGGGTTGCCAGGCTCACCTCGACACCCAGGGTGGTCGTCAAGCTGCGGGCAAACTCGTGGAAGCGCGTCGTGCGCGCCATGAACAGGGCACTCTTTTCGGACATATCGACCTCCAAGGAAATGAGCTCAATCGTACTGGAACGAACCAGCGCGATTAGGAGTTCGCCAGATAATGCTTGATCTCCCACTCGGTAATCGTGGACTCAAACTTATGCCACTCGTCGCGCTTCTTTTTGAGGAAGAAGCTGTGGATGTGCTCGCCGAGGGCATCCTTCATAAACTGCGAGTCCTCAAACACGTCGAGCGCCTCTTTGAGCGAGCGCGGCAGCGGCGTATAGCCGGCCTCGACCATCTGACGGTCGGTAAGCTTGAGCGTCTCGGCCGTTGCCTCGGGCGGGAGTTCCAGCTTGCGCTCGATGCCGTCCAGACCAGCCGCCAGCGTGACGGCGTTGACCAGGTACGGATTGGCCATGGGATCGGGGCTGCGAAGCTCGATGCGCGTGGACAGCTGCTTGCCGGGCTTGTAGACCGGGATGCGGACCATGCTCGCGCGGTTGCGCAGGCCCCACGTAGCGTACTGTGGCACGGAGTCGCCGCCCGTGGTGATGCGCTTGTACGAGTTGACCGTGGGGTTGGTGATGGCGCTGATCTCGCGCGCGTGTGCCAGAATGCCGGCCATATAGTGCTTGGCGATATCGGAGAGGTGGTACTTCTCGTCGTCCTCGCCCCAAAAGACGTTGTTGCCGTCGTGGTCGAACAGCGACTGATGCAAAAACATGGCGCTGCCGTCCTCGCCCGCCAGCGGCTTGGGCATAAAGGAGGCGTGGCAACCGCTCTCGTAGGCCTGCTGCTTAATGATGAGTTTGGCCGTGGTGATGGCGTCGGACATGCTCAGGGCCTCGGCGTGACGCAAGCTCATGCCGTGCTGCGAGCGGCCGGCGGCGTGGAAGGTGTACTCCACGGGCACGGACATCTTCTCGAGCGTGAGCACCGTATTGCGGCGCAGGTCGCGAGCGGCATCGCTCACCGAAAGGTCGAAGTAGCCCACGTTGTCGAGCGGCTCGGGGGTGTGCTCGTCGGGGAAGTAGTAATACTCCAGCGCGGCACCCACGTTGAGCAGGTAGCCGGCCTTCTCGGCCTTATAGAACATGCGGCGCAGGGCGTCGCGCGGGTCGCCGGCAAACGGCTTGCGATCGGGAGTGCACACATCGCAGAACACGCGGGCGACGCCGTTATGGCTCGGGCGCCACGGCAGGATCTGGAAGGTCGAGGCGTCAGGGAACGCGAGCATGTCGGCTTCCTCGGGCGTGGCAAAGCCCTCGATGGCGGAGCCGTCAAAGCCAATACCCTCCTCAAAAGCGACCTCGAGGTCTTCGGGGCTAATGGCAAAGTTCTTGAGGCGGCCGAGAATGTCGACAAACCACAGACGCACAAAGCGGATGTCACGCTGCTCTACGGAACGGAGTACGTAATCGATGTTCTGCTGGTTCATGTCGCTCCCCTTTCTTTCGGGCGGGTTTCGACTGGTCTATATCGCAGATACTATCGCAGAAAAATGTTTCCTCAGGGTTAAAGCGTATCAAGCGCCCAAAAAACGCGCGCGAACAGGCAGTTACGAACGAGCGGCTAGCGCGAGGTCGAAGCGCGGTGTTCGATGTGGCCGGGAACCTCGATGCGTTCGGGCGCCAGCTTTGCGGCATCGCCCACGGTGGTGGTAACAACGTCGATACGCTCGGAGAGGCGATCGACCACGCGCTCGGCGATGGTGAGGGTGTCCTGCGCGGCCGTGGTGACTCCGCCAAAGAGCACATGGTTCCAGGGACAGTCGTCAAACGTCGCGATCTTGAGCCCCGCCGGCAGCGAGGGACCAAGCTGCGCCAGCGCCTCGGTCAGGCTCAGGAAAACCAGGCCGTTGACGGCAATGAGGCCGAGCTCTTTTCCTGCATAGCCGCGGATGGTCTCGTCCAGGCGGCCGACGCCCGTGGCGCCGCCATCGGCCAAGGTGATAACCTCGCCGGCAAGGCCGCGGCGCGAAAGCTCGTCGGTAAAGGCCTCGTCGCGCTCGCGACGGACGGGGCTGTCGTCGCTTGCTTCGGTGAGCAGGCACAGGCACTCGCTGCCAGCGGCGGTCAAGGTGTCTACCAAGCCGGCGACCAGCTCACGGTTGTTAGATGTCACCAGATCGACACCGCCGTCGGCAACGTCGCGGTCGAGCAGCACAACGGGCAGGCGTCCCGCTGCCGCGACGATCGCCTCGTCGTTACCACCGCAGGTATTGACGACCAGGCCGTCCACGCCAGCGTCGATAAGCCTGGTGAGCGACTCGGCCTCCTTGGCGGGATCGTTGCCGCTAATGGCTGTCATGAGCGAGCAGCCGCGCGCGGCGGCGCTGGCGGAAAGGCCCTCGAGCATGGCGCTGGAGAACGGGTTGGCGATGTCGGCCAAGATCACGCCGATGAGGTTGGTACGCGAGCTGCGCAGATTGCGCGCGGCGGCACGTGGGCGATAGCCGGTACGCTCGATAACCTCCGCAATGCGAGCACGGGTTTCCTCGGTCATTTGCCCGGGGCGGTTATTGAGATAGCGCGAGACCGTGGCCGGGCTCACACCCGCCTCGACGGCAATGTCCTTGATTCTCATCTGCGCCATAGCGCACCCCGTTTCCCCATTGTCGGCAGTCTGAGCCATTTTAGGCATTTTTTAAAAATCTCGGTTGCAAAACGCTGTAGGTGAACAGCATCGTTTTTGCGTCTCGAGCAGATGCGATAATGGGCTAGATAGCCGAGTCTTTGGACAGCTCAAAATAATCGGGATGTAAGGCGATAACCGGACCTTGCTCTTCGGGCATCAGGTGCAGGTGTGTCTCTGCCAGATAGCTCGCCGCGTCGGTATCGCCCCTCTTAATGGCCTCGAGAATCCGGCGATGCTGCCGACGAATCGGCTCCCAATCTAGATCCTGCGACACCATACGCAACCAGTTGTATCGCTCAAAATGCGTATTGACGCTCTTCATCCAATCCCACAACATGTGACGGCCGGCAATCTCAAAACACGTCTCATGGAACAGGTTGTCCAGGTCAAAGAAACGACGCGTTTCGCCATGGTCGAGCGACTCGGACTCGGCAAGAATCTGATCGAGCCGATGCTTTTGCTCGGGTGTGGCGACCGAGCAGCATTTAATGAGTACGCTTCGCTCGAGTTTCTCGCGCAAGAAACAGGCGTTCTCGGCGCGCTCCATGCTGATCTTAGAGACGTAGGTGCCGCTTTTGGGACGCGTTTCCACCAGCTCCTGCTCACGCAGGCGCACAAAGGACTCGCGAATGGGCGTACGCCCGATTCCCGTCTCCTTTTCCAGACCAATCGCCGAAAGGCGCGTGCCGGGCTTGAGCTCGGCATAGATGATCTTGGAGCGCAGTGCATTGTATGCCTGATCTTGCAAGCTTTGATTATGCTGGTGCTGTTCCATAAAGCCCTCGGATGAAGCCCGCGGTTTGTCAAATTTCACCACGTAATACTATCGCATCGACACGCCCCAGCTCCCAATCAGTCTTTTTGGGACGGGGCTCTTTTAGCTACCCTAGCCCGCAGATCGGCCCCTTGCCACAAAAGTGGCCCATCTACTACGTTAACACGGATAGCCTCGGCCATACCAAAAACCGTGAAAACAAAACCGCAGGTAGGCAGCTTGTCGATTTTCGAAAAAGCCGACTATGGTTGACCCCTGCGGCTTAAACGTAGTAGATAGGCCCTTTTCGTGGCGCAGCACTACTGCACCCCAAATTGGCATCCCGAGCCTGTTATAAGTTGCTGTGAAATACGGACGGTTGATGATCAAGGCGCGCTATGCGGGTTGCTATAGCTCGAACGTCCCACGTCCGATGCACCAAAGCGTTTGCGACAGCTTCGCGAAACGCCTCGGGGGGGGGAATTCGATCGGTTTGGACGCGCTCCATCCCTTCGATACGTTCATAACGGTAGTAGCGTGCAAACATAGCCACCGCCCTGTCCACCTGCTCAATTGCGGATATATTTGTCGCCGCCTCGCGATCCAAGATCACATCCTCGGTATCACCAAAACGGACGCAGTCGATGCCCGGAAAATCATTCTTATCCGCCAAAATCGCCGCAGCGTTGGTATAGCCATCTTTGCCGAGCAAGCGAAGCGTGCGCATAATATCCGGCGTTAGCTCAAAAATGCCGAGATGTTCAACACACTTATGCTCGAGCGTGTGAAAACTCAAGTCCTGGCGAGCCGACGTGAGCGCGTCGAACGTTACGTTGCTGCCTTCGAGCGTCAGCCTGCCATACTCAAACCGGTCGACCTCCACCGTTGCCGAATCGTTTCGCCTGTAGGCCTTCAAGATATAAGACGAAAACCGTTTGCGTACTGATTTATCCGAGACGCAAACGGTTTTCGTCTTGATTTGCGTACGGAATTAAGACGCATAATTTCGCTTTCGTATGGCTCAATCGATCACGATGCGATGTATCTGCACCTGGCCTACAACCGCAACATAATTGTGGAAGACACGCAGACAAAAGGTATTTAAGGCTCGGCAATGATCTTTCTTTGATAAAACGCAAGCGGCGGCCGCCCAAACACGGGACGGCCGCCGCTTGCGTTTTATCAAATGGTGCAATGGGGTCAGGTTCACATGCACCAAGTTGGTGCAAAGCAACCTGTCCCCATGCAACAAGGGGTTGACTAGAGCTCGCAGGCGACCTTGTAGCCATCGCCGATGGCGTCGCGAATGTTGCCGCACTTGTTGGCATCGCCCAGCACGTGGACAGCAACGCCGGCAGCGGCAAGGTCGTCGGCCAACTTGGTATTGGGACGATAGCCCATAGCAAGCACCAGCGTATCGGCACCGGCGATGGTGTGGACCTCGCCGTCCTTCTCGTAGCTGATAGTGTCCTCGGTAATCTCGGTCACCTTGGCCTCGGTCAGCACGTGAACGCCCTTTGAGAGCATGCGCGTGATGAGCACCGCGCGACCGGCACCACCCTCGTTGGCGGCGAGCGTCTTGGTCATCTCGATGACGGTGACGTCGCGGTTGGCCGGCGACAGGTCGTTGACCAACGGGGCCAGGTAATCGGCCGTCTCGCAGCCAACGGTGCCGCCACCCACGATGACGATCTTCTTGCCCGGGAAAGCCTTGCCGCCCAACAGGTCGTCAGCCGTCATAACCTGCTTAAAGCCCTGCATGAAGGCCGGGGCGATAGGCTCGGCGCCATAAGCCAGGACGACCTCGTAGTCGGCGTAGTCACGCTGAATGTCCTCGGCAGTAAGCTCGGTGCCAAAGACGCACTTTACGCCGGCCTCGGCCAGGCGACGGTACTGATACTTGATCACGCGGGTGAGCTCCTGCTTTGCCGGCGGAACGGCCGCGATGCGCATCTCGCCGCCCGGCTCGTCCTGCTTATCCACGAGCACCACGTTATGACCGCGTTTGGCGGCAATGTAGGCTGCCTCCATACCCGCGGGACCGGCGCCCACAACCAGTACGTTCTTGGCCTCGGCGGCAGGCTCGTAGCCAGCCTCGTCGCGCTCAACATCGGGGTTGACGGTGCAGGAGATGCGCTTGCCAAACATAATGCCGTTCAGGCAACGCAGGCAACCGATGCAGGGACGGATCTCGTCGGCGTTGCCAGCGGCTGCCTTGTTGCAGAACTCGGCATCGCACAGATTGGCGCGGCCCATCATACAGATGTCGGCAGCGCCGTCCTCGATCAGCTCCTCGGCGATCCAGGCCTCGTTAATGCGTCCGACGGTGGCGACGGGAATGTTGACGTGCTTTTTGATCTCGCGCGAGCAGGCGGCGTGCGAGGCCTGCTGCGTGCCGGCGGCGGGAATCGCGGAGCCACGCTTGATGGTGGTGCCGCCCGACACGTGAATCATGTCGACGCCGGCCTTTTCCAGGCGACGCGAGACGTAGATCATGTCGTTGAGGGTCAGGCCGCCATCGGTGTACTCATCGCCCGAGATGCGGACGTCGATGATAAAGTCCTTGCCGCAGCGCTCGCGAATCTCGGCGATGACCTCGAGCAAGAAGCGCATGCGGGCGTCGAGCGAGCCGCCGTACTCGTCGGTGCGCTTGTTGTAGAGCGGAGTCAAAAAGCCGCCGAGCATGCCGTGGGCGTGTGCCGCATGGACCTCGACGCCATCGACACCGGCCTTCTGCATACGCACGGCAGCGTCGCCAAACTGATGCGTGAGCTCGTGAATCTCATCGACCGTGATAGGACGCGGTGCCTCGCGGGCATAGGACGGGCCCACAAAGGACGGAGCGATCAGGCGCGGCGTGCCCGGAACGTTAAAGGCCATGTAGGCGGGGTGGAAGAGCTGCGGCATGATCTTGCAGCCATACTCGTGGACGGCCGCGGCGAGCTTTTCCCAGCCGGGGATAAACGTGTCGTCGTAGCAGCACATGTCACCCGGTAAATAGGTATAGGTAGGCTCAACCGTCACGACCTCGGTAATGATGAGGCCCACGCCGCCCTTGGCGCGGGCACGGTAATGATCGACCAAGTCGTCGGTCACATAGCCGTGATCGGCTAGGTTGGTAGATACCGGCGGCATAAAGACGCGGTTCTTGACCTCGGTCGTACCGACCTTGATCGGGCTAAAGAGCATCGGGTAGGCACAGGACTCCATACAGGCTTCCTTTCGTTTGAGCCGCTCGGCGGCAGTTGCTGATGTACCTATCGTATCAGCGACCGCCGCATCTGCAGTCATACATGCCCAAGCGCCGTTCGACTAATGAATGCCGCGGCCCAGGTCTTCGGCGATTTTGTCCACGCCCTTAAGTGCGGCACACGTCTTTTTGTTGGAGCAATGCCCCGTGCAAACGCCACCCTGAGCACAGTCGGCACAGGTGCCCTTGCGGTAGATGCGCACGCATACCGCGACAAACGCAATACCGATAACAGCCAGAACAACAATATCGATAGGTGCCATAGCAAGCCTCCTCTAGTTAACCAGCACTTACTTTACCCCATTTTCCACCTACCAAAAAGGGACAGGTTTATTTTGGTCGGTTTTATCTGCGGAAACGCCACATCTCCCCCACCGCCAAAAAGCCCGAGTGTCGCTGGGACACCCGGGCTCGTGGAAAGGGGCCAATCCTTATTCGGACTCAAGCGGAAACTGCGGCGGAAGCAGTGTTGGTCTCGTCCTCGTCGGTCCATGCATGCGCAGGGATAGGACGGAAGATCTGGAAGAGCATCGCAACCAGCAGCACGATGGCCACAATCGTCCAGATACCAAACTGTCCCAACACAAACAGGTTGTAGAACTGGTTGATGAACAGGCCGATCACCCAAGCGAAGGCGCACTCGTAACCGATGGCGATCGCGGTCCACTTGCCGGAGTCCATCTGGTTGCGGATAGTACCCATGGCGGCAAAACACGGAGCGCACAGCAGGTTGAACGCGCCAAAGGCAACGCAAGCGCCCATGGTGGGGAACATGCCGGCAAACGCGGTCCACAGGCTCGGGTCGGTCTCGGCGGCGTCGGCCACGGACAGCAGCGAACCGGCGGTGGCGACGACGTTCTCCTTAGCCACAAGGCCCGAGACGGTCAGCGCAGTTGCCTGCCAGGTGCTAAAGCCGAGCGGAGCGAAGATCCAAGCGACCAGGTTGCCGAGCATGGCAAGCACGGAGTAGTCCATGAACTCCTCGGGGATGCCGTCCATCGCAGGCAGGAAGCCAAAGGAACCGTTGTAGCTACCAAAGTTGGAGAGGAACCAAACGACGACGGTGGACGCGAAGATGACCGTGCCGGCCTTCTTGATAAAGGCCCAGCAGCGCTCCCACACGTGCAGCGCCCAAGAGCGGATCGCCGGGAAGTGGTAGGCAGGAAGCTCCATAACGAACGGCGTCGGGCGACCGGCGAAGAGCTTGGTCTTCTTGAGCATAAGGCCCGAGGCGATGACGGCGAAGACGCCCAGGAAGTAGAAGAGCGGGCTGATCCACGCCGCGGTGGTGGAAGAATCGCCGATGATGGAACCCATGAGCAGGGCGATGATCGGCAGCTTAGCGCCACAGGGAATAAACGTGGTGGTCATGACCGTCATGCGGCGGTCCTTCTCGTTCTCGATGGTCCTGGTGGCCATGACGCCGGGGACGCCGCAGCCCGAGGACACGAGCATGGGGATAAAGGACTTACCGGACAGGCCAAAGCGGCGGAACACGCGATCCATGATGAAGGCAACGCGGGCCATATAGCCGCAGTCCTCCAGGAAAGACAGCATCACAAAGAGCAGGAACATCTGTGGCACAAAGCCAAAGATGGCGCCCAAACCGCCGACGATGCCGTCGCAAACCAGCGAATCGACCAGGCCACCGTCTTCGGTACCACCCGCCACAAGGGCGTCGTGCACCACGGTGGTGATACCCGGGACATAGGGGCCGTACTGCGCCGGGTCAACCGAGTCGGCATCGTCGCCCACAGCCTCGACAGCTGCGTCGTAGGCGTCACGGCCCTGGCCGAGCACGTACCAACCGTCGGTGCCAAAGAGCTGATCGTTAGTGAAGTCGGTCACCGTGCCGCCTAAGGTGGAAACGGCGATGTAGTACACGCAGAACATGATGACCACAAAGATCGGCAGGCCCAGAATACGGTTGGTAACCACATGGTCGATCTTCTCGGAGGTGCTCATCTTGGCCGAAGCCTTGGTGAGGCACTCGTCGATGATGTGCGCGATGACGCCATAGCGCTCACCGGTGATGATGGACTCGGCATCGTCGTCGCAGTCCTGCTCGCACTGGGCGACCAACTCTTCCACGCGAGCGGCCTTCTCCTTGGTGAGGTTGATGAGCTTGCAGGCGTCCGCATCGCGCTCAAACAGCTTGACGGCGTAATAGCGACGCTTGTTAGCGGGAACGCTCGCCGGAAGGTTGTTTTCGATGTGGTCCAGAACGTCCTCGATGGAGGAATCGAACTTGTGCTCCGGCACCTGGCCCTTGGAAGCAGCGGACTTCTTAACCTGCTCGAACAGCTCCTTAATACCCTTGTTCTTAAGGGCCGAAATCATCATGACCGGACAGCCAAGCTTCTTGGAGAGCTTGTCCGTGTCGATCTTGTCGCCGTTCTTCTCGACCAAGTCGGCCATGTTGAGGGCGACGACCACGGGTAAGCCGGTCTCGATAACCTGAAGCGCCAGGTACAGGTTGCGCTCGAGGTTGGTGGCGTCGACCACCTGAACGACCACATCGGGCTCGCCGCTCATGAGGTAATCGCGCGAGCATTGCTCCTCGGGGCTGTAGGGGGAAAGCGAGTAGATGCCGGGGAGGTCCGTGATGGTAACGTTCTTGTCGCTCAGGAGCTTGGCCTCCTTTTTCTCAACCGTGACGCCGGGCCAGTTGCCAACGTAGCCGTTGGCGCCGGTGATCAGGTTGAAAAGCGTGGTCTTGCCGCAGTTGGGGTTACCCGCCAGCGCGACATGGATCTGAGAATCCGCCATTCAATCCTTCTTCCTTGTGAGCCCGCGCTGCTTTCTCCGCGCAGGCTGGATAATGTGCTTCAAAGTTGCTGCATTAAGTTAGAAATGTCTAACTTAATCTGCAGAAATATACGCCGTGGGCCCTTACTGGACCTCGACGACGGCCGCTTCCTCCTTGCGGATGGAAAGCTCGTAGCCGCGCACGTTGATCTCGACCGGATCACCGAGCGGTGCAACCTTCACGACCTTGAACGAAGTGCCCTTGATGAGCCCCAGGTCCATAAGGTGGCGGCGAAGTGCGCCCTCGCCGTGAAGCTTGACGATGGTAGAGCTCTCGCCCACCTTAACGTCACCCAACGTCTTCATCCTCTTATCCCCCTTTCGGTTTTTATGAAATGCTGCAGATTAACCGACGGTCATGATGTGCATGGCAACCTTGGAATCGATGCCAAAGCGTGAGCCCAGCACCGTGACGATGATATTGGCGCCACTCGAGCTCACCACGTGGATCTCGCTGCCCTCGACAAAGCCGAGGTCCTTGAGACGGTGCTTTATGTCCTCATTGCCCTTTACACGAGACACGTGCACGGTTTCGCCCGCTTTTACCATCGAAAGCGGCATGGCCGGCATCTGCGGTCCGCAAGACATGAGTGAGCTCCTAACATCGGTTCGTCCTCAACATCGACGCGATAAAAGTTAACCACGTCTATGTTCGAAATAGTATACTAACACGCGGTTAACTTTTTGGAAAGGATATCTATTCAGTTTTCGAAAAAGTTTTCAATATTAAACAAAGGCACCGCAAAGACGGTCTCTTTGCGGTGCCTTGTCATACCAATGTATGCAACAGAGGGGACTCTCCTTTTTTCACATTGTTACGCTCAGAGCGAGAGGTTTCTGATCGACGTGACGCACGAGGCCTCATCCACGCCCGAAACATGAAAGACGACGCTCTCGCCGCACTCACCATAGAGGGCCATGAGTCCCATGATATCGCGGCCATCCGTGTGGCGATCGCCGATGCTGACCGACACGTCACTACGATGCTTGGCGATAATGTCATAGAGAAGCGCAACCGGGCGGGCATGTAGTCCCAACGGATCTTTAATCGTCTTTGTAAACTCGACCATGTCCCCTCCCGCAGCATCGCACATTTGGCCGGCCAAACCCAGCCACGTGGTAGTTATTGTAGCGTTAGATGCTTGTCGAGGGCGAGACGGAAACCACATCCCACTTCGAGTGTCAACGATGGGACACAGTTTCCGTTAGACAGCTCAACCGGAAACTGTGCCCCATTATTTTGCCGAATTCTGGGCCGCGCTTTCCCAGAGGACCCCCTTTGGGAAAGCGCGGCCCATTCTGGACGCAGATTCCGGGACGCACTTTCCGCGACGTCCGGTCACCCTATGCCCTCGCAACGCCCGCGCATAAAAAACGAGGGGAGGCACGCGTCCTTCCCTCGTTAGAGACAATATGTAGCCGCTCGCCTACATCAAGCGCAGGCTGACGTCCTTGAGCTGGGCTCCGGAAACGGCACTCGGGGCGCCCGACATGAGGTCGGAGCCGCTGGCCGTCTTGGGGAACGCCATGACGTCGCGGATAGAATCGGAGCCGGTAAGCAGCATGCACACGCGGTCCAGACCCAGGGCAAAACCGCCCATCGGGGGCGCACCAAACTTGAGCGCCTCCATGAGGAAGCCAAACTGCGACTCGGCGCGCTCCTCGGTAAAGCCCAGGAGCTTGAGCATGGACATCTGCATCTCGGCGTTATGGATGCGCATGCCACCGCCGCCGGCCTCAAAACCGTCCATGACAAAGTCGTAGGTGCAGGAACCGGCAGCCAACGGGTCGGCCTCGATCTTGGCGATGTCGGTCTCGGTCGGCAGAGTGAACGGCTGGTGCTCGGCTGCATAGGCCTTGCGGTCCTCATCCCAGTGGAACAGCGGGAAGTTGACGACCCACAGGAAGTCGTGACCCTCGCGCTTGATCTCGAGTGCGTTGGCCATATGAGAGCGCATGCCGCCCAGGATCTCGTCAGAGAGCAGGCGCGGGCCGGCGGCGAACATCACGAGGTCGCCAGGCTCGACGTTCATGCGCTCGCGCAGAGCCGCCATCTCCTCGTCCGAGAAGAACTTGACGATGGGGCTGTTGATGGAGCCGTCCTCGCGGAAAGCGATCCAGGCCAGACCCTTGGCGCCAAACGTGGAGGCCACGCCGGCGAGCTTATCGATCTTGGCACGTGCCCAGGCACCGGCGCCCTTGGCGTTGATGGCCTTGACGACAGAGCCCTCCTCGTTTGCGGCAGTCGCAAAGACCTTGAACTTGGAGTTGGCAAAGATGTCGGTCAGATCGACCAGATGCATGCCATAGCGGGTATCGGGCTTGTCGGAGCCATAGGTGTCCATGGCCTCCCAGTAGTCCATGCGACGCAGCGGCGTGGGCATCTCGACACCCATGCGACCGAAAGCATCGGCCAGGACCTCTTCGAGTGCGCTCATGACGTCGTTCTGGTCCACGAAGGACATCTCGATATCGACCTGGGTGAACTCGGGCTGACGGTCGGCACGCAAGTCCTCGTCGCGGAAGCACTTGGCAACCTGGTAGTAGCGCTCGACGCCACCGACCATGAGCAGCTGCTTTAGGAGCTGCGGGGACTGCGGCAGGGCGTAGAAGTTACCCGGCTGAATACGGCTGGGAACGATGAAGTCTCGAGCGCCCTCGGGCGTGGACTTGAACAGGGAGGGCGTCTCGACCTCCATGAACTCACGGTTGTGAAGCGCCTCGCGAATGGCAAAGGTGAAGTCGGAGCGCAGCTTGAGGTTGGCCATCATCTCGGGACGACGGAGGTCCAGATAGCGATAGCGCAGACGGGTGTCCTCGCTGGTCTCGATGCCGTCCTCGATCTGGAACGGCGGGGTGACGGAGGTGTTGAGCACCTCGGCGTGGTCGGTCAGGACCTCGATCTCGCCGGTCGCGAGCTTGGCGTTGGTGGTCTCCTCGCCACGGGCGCGCACGACGCCGTGAATCTTGATGGGCCACTCGGGACGCATGGTCTCGGCGATCTTAAAGGCATCGCCGTCGGAGTGCTCGGGGTCGAAGGTGAGCTGCGTGATGCCCTCGCGGTCGCGAAGGTCGCAGAAGATAAGGCCGCCGTGGTCGCGGCGACGGCTCACCCAACCGGTGAGGGTGACCTCTTCGCCCACGTTCTCGCGGCGAAGCTCGCCGCAGGTATGGGTGTGCATGGAATGCTCGTCGATGGGACGGGTCTGGCTCATACCAGTGATCCTCCTTTATGGATCTGTGCCGCCCCGTGTCGTTCCGGGCGGCGTCGTACAGATTTGCCCAGCCTGCGTAAACCGCGCAGCCGGACATGGCGTTCTATCTTATCGCACCCGCGCCGATGTACCGCGAAAAAGTGGCTCCCGCTCAAAGACTTGACGGAGACGAAACAATTGACGCGGCCTGGCCGTAGCCAAAGCGCGCCGCGTGCGACAATGTGCCTACAATACAACTGCACTCGGAAAGGCCCGCCATGACTTCACGCCTCATCGTTATGGATATCGATTCCACGCTCATCAACCAGGAGGTCATCGACCTGTTGGGCGAGGAGGCAGGCGTGGGCGGGCAAGTTGCGCGGATCACCGAACGCGCCATGCGCGGCGAGCTCGACTTTAAGCAGGCGCTCGAGGAGCGCGTGGGGCTGCTTGCCGGCCTGGACGAGAGCGTTTTCGAGCGCACTTTTGAGCGCGTGACGTTTACCCCCGGCGCACTGGAGCTTGTGCGCTCGGCGCACAGCAAAGGCTGGAAGGTCGGCGTGGTAAGCGGCGGCTTCCACGAGGTCGCCGACAAGATCGTGGCCGCCGCGGGCATCGATTTTTGCCTGGCCAACCGGCTGGAGGTCGTAGACGGCAAGCTCACGGGCAAGCTGGCGGCAGACATTGTGACCAAGGAATCCAAGCTTATCCAGCTACTGGATTGGGCAGTTGAGTGCGGTGTCGATATGGCCCATACCGTGGCGATCGGCGACGGCGCCAACGACATCCCCATGATTCAGGCCGCGGGCACGGGCATCGCATTTTGCGCCAAGCCCAAGACGCGCGAGGCCGCTCCGTTTGCCATCGACGAGCGCAACCTGATGCTCGCCATGGACATCATCCTGCGTGACTAGCCGATCCATCTAACAACAGAATCAAATCCCCTATATCTAGTTTCCGAACAATTTTGTCTTAGTGTTCGGAAACATACCCTTTGAGTGCTAGACTTTGCGCCGTCGAAGGGAAGATATATGGATAAGCGAGATCTTGAGCAGTTACTGAGCGATGTTGCCGACGGAGCAGTCACCCCGGCAGTCGCCCTTACGCGCATCCAAACGGCGCCAACCGCCGATCTGGGTTTTGCGCAGCTCGATCTTTCGCGCGGGGTGCGCCAGGGGGCCGGTGAGGTTGTCTACGGCGCCGGTAAAACCGCCGAGCAGATTGCCGCCATTATCAAAGCGCTGCGCGATGCCGGTCAGGAGCGCATCCTAGTCACGCGCTTGGACGCCGAGAAGGCAGCTCGCACCTCGGAGTTTCTCGACAACGGGATCGACCTGGGATATGTCCCGAACGCCCAGCTCGCCCTCGTGGGCGGTAAGCCCTCCCCTACCGGTAACGGACGCATCGTTGTCGCCTGCGCCGGCACGAGCGACTTGCCCGTCGCCGAAGAAGCCGCGTTGACGGCCGAGTTCTACGGCAACGAGGTCGACCGCCTCTACGACGTAGGTGTCGCCGGCCTGCACCGTCTGCTCGCGCATGCCGAGGAACTTGCCCAGGCACAGGTGGTCATCGCCATCGCCGGCATGGAGGGCGCGCTGGCGAGCGTTATCGGCGGTCTGGTAAGCTGTCCGGTCATCGCCGTTCCCACCAGCGTGGGCTACGGCGCGAGCTTTGGTGGCGTAGCCGCGCTGCTCGCCATGCTCAACTCCTGCGCCAGCGGCGTTTCGGTCGTCAATATCGACAATGGCTTTGGTGCCGCCTACCAGGCAAGTCTTATCAATCATCTGAGCGCCGGAACACCCTGCGCCCGTTAAGGAGCATTCCATGTCCAACCATCAGCACACGCTTATCATCGACGGTACCTCGGGCATCAGCGGCGATATGACCGTCGCGGCCCTGCTCGACCTGGGCGCCAGCGAGGAGCACCTGCGCGAACAGCTCGCCACGCTGCCGGTCGACGGCTTTACGATCGCTGTCACGCGTGCAAACAAGCATGGCATCGACGCCTGCGACTTTGACGTTCAGCTGGCAGAGGAGCTCGAGAACCACGACCACGACATGGCCTGGCTCTTTGGCAACGAAACAGCTGCCGAGCACACGCACGAGCATGAGCACCACCATCATGACCATGGCGAACACGAACACTGCCACGAGCATACGCACGAGCATGACCATGAGGCTCACGGCCATGGCCACGAGGATCACCATCACGCCCACCACCATCACCACCGTTCTTTGGCGGGCGTCACCGCCATCATCGACGGCTCACAGCTAAGCGATGGCGCCAAGCGTCGTGCCCTCGCCATCTTTACCGCACTCGCTGCTGCCGAAGCCAAAGCTCACGGCAAAACGCCCGACACCGTCCTGTTTCACGAGGTGGGCGCCATCGACTCCATCGTCGACGTCTGCTCGGTCGCCATCTGCCTCGATGACCTGGGCATCGAGGATGTTGTGGTCGAGTCGCTCTCCGAGGGCCACGGAACCATCCGCTGCGCCCACGGCCTCATGCCCATTCCCGTCCCCGCTGTCGTCAACCTGTGCCAGGCAGGCAATATCGCCCTCACGCCTGCACCGGTCGCCGGCGAGCTCGTGACGCCAACGGGCGCCGCCATCGTCACCGCGCTGCGCACGTCCGACCAACTGCCCTCACGCTACCACATCGAAGCCGTCGGCTACGGCGCCGGCAAACGCCCCTACGAGGGTTGCTCCGGCACGCTCCGCTGTCTGCTCGTTCACGCGGACGCATAGCCATGGATGCCCGCAAGGCAAAAAGCCGCGCTGCCATCGTTGCGGCGTTCTCCGAGCTCCTGCGCGAAGAGGACTACGGCAAGATTACCGTCGGCGACATCATCGCTCGCGCCCATGTGGGTCGGGCAACGTTCTACGGCCTCTTCAAGAGCAAAGATGACCTGCTCGCTGAGTTCGTGTGCGATATCTGCACCCATGCCCTCGACGATGACGGTACACCCCTCAATGACCCGCTCGTACAGGTCGAGCATATCCTCAACAACCTCTGGGATCGTCGTCAGGGCGTACGCGCCCTCGTAGCCGGCGCCGGCTCGCGCGTCTTCGCCGACTGTCTCCGCAAGACCATCATGTCGCGCGCAGCCGAAACCGTCCCTGTCGACCCCGCAGGCCCCGCCAGCACCATGGATCGCAACTTCCTCCTCCACCACATAGCCTCAAGCTTCGTAGCCACCGTCCAATGGTGGGCCTGGCACAACTTCCAAGCCGACAAGGCCGACGTAGCCAAAGACTACCTATCAGCCATAAAACCCCTCTTCACCTAAGTAAGAGGCTCATCCCAAAGCATCGCCCCAACCCAAGGCGCCACGCATCCCAACGTGTCACTCGCACTTCAACGCCCCCCAACAGCGACAAGCCCCTCCCATCCAAATTCAGATATATATGTTGGGTTGCTTGTACGAACGCAACAAAGACCCCGCAGCTGTCCGCATGGGGTAACTTCCCAGCGCATTCCGCAGGACGAAAGAACCCCCGCCGCACGAAGTGCGCAGCGGGGGTTCTTTCATGTCCGAGGACGCGCTGGGAAGTCACCCCATGCGGCCAGCGGACTACTATGCGGCCTTGGACTAGAACATGCCCAAGAAACCGTGCACAAACAGCGCGGCCAGAGCGGCACCGATAAACGGCGCGATGCCAGGAACGAGCAGGCCGTACTTCCAGTTGTTGTCAGCCTTGTTCTTGATCGGCAGCACCTGATAGGCCATGCGAGGACCAAGGTCGCGTGCCTGGTTCATGGCGAAGCCGGTGATGCCACCCATGCCCATGCCAACGGCCCAAACGATCAGGCCGACGCAGATAGCGAGCATCAGAACGTTCTCGCCGGCGCGGCTAGCGGCAGCAAGGATGGCGCTGATGAACACAAAGGTGCAGATAGCCTCACAGAAGAAGTTGCGGGCATAGTTCGTGCCCTCGGTGGTGGGGTTGGTCGAGAAGATGTTGCGCTGGGCAATGGGGTCGACGACGCCCTCGGAAGCCTTGAACTCATCGGCATACATAAACCAAGCGATTACGGCGCCCACAAAGCCGCCGAGCATATCGGCAATCATGAAGGGGATGCAGCTGCTCCACGGCACCAGACCGACGATGCACTGGGCAAGCACCATAGCCGGGTTCATGCACACGGCGCCGCCAAAGACAAACAGGCAGACCGAGATGCCAAAAGACCAGGTGGTGATGGCAAACATGTGGCCGGAGCCCTGATACTTGGTGCCCTTAAGCACGGTATCGCAGTGTACGCCCACGCCAAAGATGATCATGAGGGCCGTTGCACCGAATTCGCAGAGGAGTTTGGTAAGCATAAAACCTTATCTTTCTTGTCGGTTACAAACGATTCGTTTAGGCCGCGCGCTAGTGCTGAGCGACGACAACGCCCAGGCCATCGGGAATGACGGCCACCTTGGCATCGGCACCCTTCATTTCAAAGGCGAGCTTGAGCGCCTCCTCGAGGGTGTTGACCGGCGTCATATGCATATCCTTGAGCATCTGGTGATCGCACAGGTCGGTGACCATGATCACAGGGTGATGCGCCAGGATGCGGGCAAAGATCTGGCTCGTCCACTGGTCGGGCAGGGTCTCGTCCTTAGGACGGTCGATGCAGGCGCGCTCAAACTCTGCCGGATCGTTGTCAGCGATGTTGTGATAGAAGCCCTCGCCACCGTGACCATCGGCGCAACCGGCGACATCGATGATCACGCCGCCCTCGGGAAGTGTGGCCTCGGCAGCGCACATGCCCTTCACGGCCTGATAGATGTTCTGATCGAGCGGATAGCCACCGTTGGTGGTGATGGCAATCTCGCACTCGACGGGCTCAACGCCGGCAAGACTCTTCACGAACTCGCAGCCGGCCTCGTGCGCCTTGTGAATGTCGCCGGCAAAGGAGCCGATGACCTCGTGCTTGCCGTTGAGTACCACGTTGAGCACAAAGGCAAGGTGAGCCATCTCGGCAGCGGCAAACATGTCCTCGCTCACGTGGTTGTGGCACAGGTTGCCGGCGCGCGAATGGGAATCGTTCACAAACTGGCCGTTGTGGTTGTACATGATGGTCTTGTAGCTGGCAATACCGGGCAGCACGGACTTGCGGCTGCCAGAAAAACCGGCAAAGAAATGCGGCTCAATAAAGCCCTCGGCAAGCAGTAGATCGCAATCGGCGGCAATCTTGTTGATGATGCACTCGCCACCAGAAGGCAGGGTGCCGATCTTTTCCATCATGCTGTCGTCGGTCGCGACGTGCATGACAATTTCCTCGTTGGCAACGATCTCCTCGCCATACTTGTTGACGAGTTCCTCGTGCGTCGACGGACGATGCATACCCGTAGCAACCAGAATGCGAACGCGCGCCTCAGGCGCAGCGGAGTGGATGTGATGCAGCAGAATAGGCATCGTCACACGCGAGGGAACGGGGCGCGTATGGTCGGAGCTAATGATGACAATATCCTTCTTGCCAGCGCAAAGCTCCTCGAGCGAAGGCGATCCATAAGGGTTGGCAAGCGACTCCTCTACCAGCTCTTCCTGCGATTTTGCAGTCTTAAACTCGTTTTGGTGACCTTCCATCACACCCGCGAAGTTCTTATCCTCGAGCTCCAGATGCAATGTCTTGTGGTCAAACGGCAGTTCACATTCAAACAATGACGAGCGCCCTCTTCCTTTCAACTGACACACTAGATAAACCGTTGGAAGGATACGCCGCTCACCGAAAAACGCCACCGTCCACCGAGTCGTTAACAAAACGTTCATATTTGACCCACAACAAAACGGCCGCGATCCCAAGAGGGACCGCGGCCTCCTGTCAAAGAAGCTATAGGCAGGGTGGCTTACGCAGCGCCGAGGCAAACATCAATCCTGTGCCATGCGCGTGTAAGCTATCTTGCATAAATAGGTCAATATACTGCATAGAATGACGCATTGGGTTTCGAACCGCAACATGGTAGCCCCCTCCGGAGCGTGCATTTTTGCGAGTATTCAGCATCGCAAGATAAGATTTTCGTGTCAAAAGTCTTTCAAAAGGTAGATCGTCCTCATGACTCGTCCCATCTGGATAACATGCGGCGAGAAACCAGCCGTATATGAGCATCGCCAAGGCCCAATTGTCTTGCAAAATCATCAACAAAGGCAGCGAGGGCCGGCTATGGCCTTATGCATCGATCTTTGGCTGCTGAAAACTCCGTTTTTTGCACGTCGCCCCAGGCACCACCCTCACCCAGCGGCCTTCCGCCGAAGCTGGACATCGCAGGGCCCGCCATAAGTTTACTTTTAGGCACACTCCGCAGGACGCAAGAAGCCCTCGCCGCACTCCACGCCATGCGCGAAGCGCGCCATTCTTCTCCTCAGCTTTAATTCCAGAGGACCGAGGACGAAGGGGCCCGACGGGTTTCCCTCTGAATGCATTCCGCAGCACGAAGCCCCCTTATCCGCAGCTCCGAAGGAGCAGGATAAGGGGGCTTCAAGTGCGAGGACGCATTCAGAGGGAAACCCGTCGGGCCCCGGTGAGAGCCACAGGGCTATCGATTACCCCGTGTTCTGCAGACCTGCCGAGACGCCGGTCACAGTCGAAAGAATCAGGCTCATGTACTCGGCCTTCTTCTCCTCGGCCATCTCGTCCTGGTTCATACGCACCTCGCGAAGGGCGCGGACCTGGGCGATGGACAGGGCGTCGACGTAGGGGTTACGCACGCGAACGGCACAGCCGAGCACGCGACGACGCTGCAGCGGCCACTCGTCACCGACGATGGCAAGGACCCACTTACGGGTGAGCTGCATCTCGGTAAAGACCTTCTTGGACAGATCATCGCGGTCGCCCAGATGCAGATACATCTTGGCAATGCGCTGATCGGTCTTAGCAATCGACATCTCGATGTTATCGATAAAGGTGCGGAAGAACGGCCACTCCTGGTAGGCAGCCTTGAGCTGGTCAAGATCGCCCAGCTGCTCGCAGGCGGTGCCCAGGCCGTACCAAGCGGCCAGGTTAATGCGTGCCTGGCTCCAGCTGAAAATCCACGGAATGGTACGCAGGTCGTCGAGCGACTTGGCACCCAAGCCGCGCTTGGCGGGACGCGAGCCAATCGGCAGCAGACCGACCTCGGTCAGCGGCGTCACAGTCGAGAACCACGGTGCAAAGTCCTCGGTGTTCAGCAGGTCCAGATAGCGCTCGTGGCTTGCGGCGTTGAGTTTCTCGGCCATATCCCAGAACTTCTGCGTGGTCTCGGTGTTGGTCTTCTCGACGCTCGGGGCCGACTGCAAAAGCGTTGCGGCGGCAACGGACTCAACATGGCGCTGAGCCAACGTGCGGTTGCCGTAACGGGCAAAGATGACCTCACCCTGCTCGGTGAGCTTAAAGAAGCAGTTGACCGAACCCTTGGGCTGCGCCAGTACGGCCTTGTTGGCCGGGCCGCCACCACGGCCCACGGCGCCGCCGCGACCGTGCATAAGCACCAGGTCGATATCGTTCTTCTCGGCCCACTTGGCGATGCGCTCCTGCGCGGAGTGCAGCGCAAGCATGGCCGTGGTAGGACCGGCATCCTTGGAGGAGTCGGAGTAACCCAGCATAACCTCCATGCGGCGGTTGGTCTGGGCAAGACGCTTCTGCACCACGGGCAGCGTAAGCATCTGGTCGAGCACGTCAACACAGCCCTCGAGGTCCTCGAGCTGCTCGAACAGCGGGATCACGTCGAGCTCGGGAACGTCCTCCTCGTGTGCGAAGGACAGGTGGGCCAGCTCAAAGACGTCGGCCACATGCTGGGCACTCTTGGTAAACGAGATGATGTAGCGGTGTGCCATCTTCTTACCGTAGCGCTTTTGGATGGAGCCGATAGCGCGGAAGGTGTCGATGACCTCGCGCGTCATGGGCTGCAGGTCGCCATGGATACCGTTTTCGTGGATGTCCTTGAGGGCGCGGGCATGCACCACGGAGTGCTGACGGAACTCCATCTCGACCATATGGAAGCCGAAGGACTCGACCTGCCAGATGATGGTCTGCACCGGGCCGTAGGCGGCGCGGACGGCACCGCAGGCAGCCAGCGAACGCTGGACGACGCGCAGGTCATCCAGGAACTCGTCGGCGCTGTGATACATGGTGTCGGTGATACGGCGTACGGTGGCGTTCAGACGGTCGGCCATGACGAGCATGACGGCGCGATGCGGCTCGTGCTCGGAGATAAGCTCGGCGCGGGCCGTGTAATGCGCACTCATCTCGACCTGATGGTTCCACAGGTTGATGAGCTCGGCAGACGGCTTGCTGTAGGTGGCCTCGAGCGTGAGGTTGCGGCCGATGCGGCGGCACTTGTCCTCGAGCTTGAGCACCATGTGGGTGAAGTACTTGGCGGCGACCTCACGGCTCACCTTGGCGGTAACGTTGGGGTTACCGTCGCGGTCGGAACCGATCCAGCTGCCGGGATGGAAGAACGCCGGGCACAGCGGCGGCACGGTACCGGCCTTGTCACCCAGCACCCAGTCGTCAAAGCGACGATAGATGACGGGGATGACGTCGAACAGCGTGTTATCGAAGATGTCGATGATGGTATCGGCTTCCTCGACCGGCGTGGGCTTCTTGAGCGCGATGGGGCTCGTACGCACCAGGGCGTCGATCTCCTGCAGCATATGGCGCTCGTTCTCCACCAGGTCGGAGCCGCCCAGACGCGGACGCTCCTCCAGCAGGTTAGAGATACGGCGAATCTTGCCCTCGACGGCCTTGCGACGGGCCTCGGTGGGATGCGCGGTAAAGACGGGATGGAACTCAAGCTTGCCGAGCAGCTCGTTGGCGCCCTCGACACCCATCTCATCCACCAGCTGGTGATAGGCGACGGTGAGTTCGTTGGCGGGATCGACCTCGGTATCGGTCGATGCGCCGGCCTCACGCTCGCGCAGCTGCTTCACACGGTAGTTCTCCTCCGACAGGTTTGCCAGATGGAAGAAGCTCGTAAAGGCGCGGACGATAACCTGCTGCTTATCGAGCGGTAGGCTGTCGATCAAATCGACGACCTCGCGAAACGCCACAGCAGTGGGCTCGTCGGCGGTGGGCACGCCCTGCTCGTCGACGGCCTCGTCGGCGGCACGGCTACCGGGGTTGCCGGCATTGGCCACGATCTCGGCCGACAGAATCTTGTCGAACAGGTCCGCGATCTCGGGATCATACTCGCTAAGCACACGGCGCTCCAGGCGCAGGAACAGCGCAAGGTTGTCGCGCAGCTCCTCGGGAATCTCAATCTCGGCGAGACGCTCCCTGGACTCGGCATTCGAGCCGATTCGGTTAACGAGGCGGTTGACCACGGCAGCGACGCGCGCCGCGGCTTCGGGTACAGACTGGTTGCTTAGGTTCTCAGCCACGTTTCCTCCCATTCCTCCTTCTATGCACGTAACATGCGGTATTCATTATAGGCACTTGAGAAACACTTTCGATACTGATTGCGCTTTACCACACAAAAGTATTTTCTGCATTGCAAGGCTTTTTGCCCCAAATGGTCGTATTTCTCGGTGGGCGGCATATGCAAACGGGGACATTCCGCATAAAAGCGAAACACCCCCGTAACAATCGTTCGCCGCGAGCGGGACGCGTTAGCGGACCCGCAGCTCAAAATGATGCCCTACAGGCGCTCTCGAACCGCCTCGACCACGTTGGCCAGATCGACCAGCACCTCGTCATGGCTCTGCATGTCGCGCACCTTGACCTTGCCGGCGGCAAGCTCGTCGCCGCCCAAGACCAAAATGAGCTTGGCGCCCACCTTGTCGGCCTGCTTAAACTGAGCCTTGAGCGAACGACCCTGATAGTCTGCCTCGGTCACGATGCCTGCGGCGCGAAGCTTCTGCGTAATGGCAAAAACGTTCTGACGCAGTTCCTTGCCGGCGTTGGCAACGTAGACACGCGGAGCCTCATCGGCACCCAGGTCGCTGCCAAAGGCCTGCAGGGCCAGCAGGGCGCGCTCAAAACCGACGGCGAAGCCGACACCGGCCGTGGGCTTGCCGCCCTCGAGCTCGACCAGGCCGTCGTAGCGGCCGCCGCCACCGATGGAGCCGACGCCGGCGCCAGGGGCCTCGACCTCAAAGACGGTACGGGTGTAGTAGTCCAGGCCGCGCACCAGGGTGGGATCCTCGACATACTCGATGCCGGCGGCATCCAGATAGCGCTTGACCTGCTCGTAATGCTCGCGGCACTCGTCGCACAGGTTGTCGCCCATCAGCGGGGCCTCGGCCATGATCTCGCGGCAATGGTCGTTCTTGCAGTCGAAGGCGCGCAGCGGGTTGAGCTCGGCGCGCTCGCGGCACTCATCGCACATCTCGTCGGCGTGATCGAGAATGAACTGCTTGACCTGCTCGCGATAGGCCGGACGGCACTGGGCATCACCCATCGAGTTAATGAGCAGACGGAGCTTGGAAAGATCGAAGCCCAGACGCTTGTAGAACTCCATGAGCATAATGATGCACTCGGCGTCCGCAGCCGGATCGGGAGCACCGAGCCACTCGATGCCCACCTGATGGAACTGACGCAGGCGGCCCTTCTGGGGGCGCTCGCCGCGGAACATGGCCTCGGCATAGTAGGCCTTAAACGGCGTGGAGCCCTGGGGCACCAGGTTGTTCTCCACGACGGCGCGCACCACGCCGGCAGTGCCCTCGGGACGAAGCGCCAAGCGCTGTTTGGGCTTGAGCTTGGCATCGGTGCCCTCGGTAAAGACACGTTCCAGGTTGGCGCCGCTAAACACGCGGAACATCTCCTTGCGCACGACATCGGTCGACTGGCCGATGCCGTGGACAAACACGTCCACCTGCTCGATCGCGGGCGTCTCGATGGGCTTAAAGCCAAACGGCTCGAACACGCCGGCAGCAATCCGCTGCATCTTTTGCCAGGCGCGCATCTCGGCGCCGATAAGGTCGCGGGTTCCCTCCGCCTTCTGTGCCTGCATGGGCAAACACCTTTCTTTTAGTATCGCGTCATAGGTAGTGGTCATTATACGGCACAAAAACAAAACGCGGCGACGCGTCTGACCGAACGAGGGTATGGGGGCTCGTTCGGCCAGACGTGCCGCCGCTGCAGCCGATCCGCTTTCCTCCGCCCCCCTTCGAATCACACGATCTGTTGGGGACAGAGGAAAACGGATCATTTTGTATGCCCGTGGCCGCCTTGGAAACCGAATGATGGTACGAGCATCCATTCGGCTTCCAAGGCGGCCACGGACAGAACACGGGGCGAGCAGAAAAGAGCGACGGACGTCTACTCCCCCGCCACGCTCGCACGCAGCTTAGCGGCGATGGGCTCGGATGCCAGCAGGAATACGAGCATGACCACAGAACACACCAGGCACACGATCCAGGTGCTCGCAAAGGAGCCCGTGGCATCGAACAGCACGCCCGAGACAATGGCACCCACGGTGCCGCCGACCATCTCGAGCGAGGTAATGGTGCCCGTGACCTTGCCCAGATCGGCCATGCCAAACTGCTTGGACGCGGCGATAGTGGGCGTGATGGTGCCCATGCACGTTCCGACACCAAAGCTCACGGCAGCCACGATGGGACCAAGATCGGTCGCGGGGAAGCACAGGGCGACGCAGGCGATAATGCACGCAACGGATCCCAACACGTTGCCAAAACGTAGGCCAAAGCGATCGTAAATGACGCCGAGCGAAATCTTGGCGATAACGACGGTGACCATATAGGCCGAAAGCACAGTGCCCGCCCACACGGGGTCGTGACCGCCCGTGACGATCTTGGCGCCGTTGACGGTAACGCTCGTCATGTTGGTGACCTGGTTGGGCAAGATGGCACCATTAACGAGGCCCATAGAGAGGAAGGCAACGACAAGCAGCCAAAACGCCGGGCTCTTCTTGATGCGAGACCAACCGACGTTAACCTCGGGAGCCGTGTGCTCGTCCTTGTCGCCAGCTGTCGAGACGGACGGATCGCCCGGGTTCTCGCCGAGCGGCTTAAGGCCTATCTCAGAAGGCTTGGTGCGGAAGGAATAGGCCGTGATGGGCAGCGCCGCCACCATGCAGATGGCCGCGAGCACCAGGAAGGCGGAACGCCAGCCAACGCTCACGATAAGCGAGCTCACGGTGGGAGACAGAACAGCGCCTCCAAAGCCCGAGCCCGAAAGTGCTATGGAGATCGCAAGACCTCGCTTGGCCGTAAACCAGTTGGCGGTCACAAGGCTAATGAGCAGGCGGGTCGAGGCGACGGCAAAGCAGCCCGAGACGGCAAAGAGCACGTAGACCTGCCACAGCTCACCGACAAAGCTCATCCCGGCAAGAACGGCAGAGGTGGCGATAACGGTAAGGGAACCCAAGATGCGACCGCTCACTTTGTCGGCAACATGGCCAATGACAAGCGAGCCGACAACGCTCACCACGGTTGAGATGGCGTTGGAGATGTTGTACTGAGCAAGGGAAATGCCCAAGTCGCTCACGATAAGCGGCTGAAACAGGCTCATGCAGTTAACGAAAATCGTGTAACACGTGGCCATGATGACAAAGCCGGAGGCCACGACGAGCCAACCGGGGAAGAATTTATGCTGCTGGGACATGGATTACTCCTTGTGGTCGGCGATATAGCCCAGGGCGACCGCCGCATAAGCCGCGGCGCCGAGCGGCAACTCGGCATCGCTAAAGCGTGCCTTGGGATGGTGCTGGGCAAAGTGCTCGTCCGTATCGGTCACAGCCGCACCGAGCGTAAAGTACGCGCTCGGTATCTCGCTCGAGATAAGCGCAAAGTCCTCGCTCGCCATGGCATGGAACAGAGGCAGGAAGGCGGCCTTGGGCAACGTCGCACCCACATAGCCAAGCGAAGCCTGGGTCATATCGTCATCGAGCACGAGCGGGGGAACATCCGAGAGCGTCTCGATAGTCGCCGGCGTACGATAAGTCGTGGCAACGCCTTTGACGACCTCCGCGATGCGGGTCTTGAGGTGCTCCATGAGCTCAACGTCAAAGCCGCGCAATGTTCCCTCGAGCACGCAGGTGTCGGGAATCACATTGGCCGCTTGGCCACCGGCAAACTTACCCACGGTGAGCGCGACCTCCTTGGCCGCCGGCACCTCGCGAGCGATAAGCTCCTGGAGCGCCAGGTGCACATGCACGCCTGCCGTGATGGGGTCGATGCAGATCTCGGGACTCGAACCGTGGCCGCCCTTGCCCTGCAGCGTGATGCGGAAACCGTACACACCCGAAAGCGCCGGGCTGCCGTAGAGCACCAGACCAAGCGGCGACTGGCTGTTGACATGCATGGCAAAAGCCGCCTGAGGACGCGGGTTCTCGAGCAAGCCGTCGGCGATGGCAGCACGTGCCCCCTCAAAGGTCTCCTCGCCCGGCTGGAACAACAGCTTGACGGTGGCATTGGCGTCGACAAGCGCAGCCTCGCGAGCCTTGAGCAGGCGCGCCGCACCAAGCAGCGCCGTCGCGTGCATATCATGACCGCAAGCATGCATGCAGCCATTGGTAGATGCAAAGGGCTCGCCGGATTCCTCGACAACGGGCAGGGCATCCATGTCGCCGCGCAGCATAACGACCGTACCGGCCTGTTCGTCCGTGCAGACGCCATTGCCCTGGGCCGCGGCGGCACCGGCACCGACAAGGCCCACAACGCAGGAACCATCGACGAGCGTGGAAAATGGGATGTCCATCTCGTTCAGGCGCGCTTGGATATACGCAGAGGTCTGTGGGAGGTCGTTACCGAGTTCGGGCATCCGATGCAGATCGTGACGCCATGCGGCAAGCTCATCGGCAAAAGCTTGAGCCTCTTTGACCAGACCGTCGCCAATGGCGGCTTGCGCCGCCGCTGAGGTCTGAAGCGCTGGTTGTGGTTGGAAATCGGACAGAGCTGGTGCCATAGATGCCCTCCAGTAAAGTTTTAGCAGCAAGCACTTTCATACTCTAAAGTGCAGGGCATAACTTTAAAGGCGACGCATAAAAAACGCCGCCCCAGAGGGACGGCGCAACAGATTGTTTACAAACGCGCTCGCGGCTTTTTACGCAAAAAGTCAAAGTGCGTCTCGCTCAAGATAATCGACAGGAAGATGAGCGCAAAGCCGGCAAGCAAACGCGAGGTGAGCACCTCCCCCATCAGCAGCACCGAGAATAGCACGCCCGATGGCGACTCCATCGAAAGCAGTAGTGAGCCCGTCGAGGCCGGGACATGCGCCAAACCCACGTTTTGGATGAGCAAACCCACGCATGTGCAGCCCACCGAGAGAAATGCCATCACGCCAATAAAGCTCGGCGTCCACACGGATAAAGGCGCCTGGGTCTCGAACGGCAGCGAAGAGATCAGGCACAGCACACCGTTGCCCGCAAACATCCAAAACGTGATGACGTTGATGTCCATCTTGCGACCGTACTTAGCGGCCACCGCCATCTGGATGGCAAAGAAGACCGCGCCGCCCAGCGTAATAACATCGCCGACATTGAACTCGACGCTATCAAGCGCCACCAAGCCAATGCCCGCCAGACACAGCAACGCGGCACCCAAGTTGTAACGGGTAAGTTTTTCGCCGCTTAGGACATAGCTCGCAAACGGAACCAAGATGCAGTACGTGCCCGTCAAAAACGCGCTTTTGCCTGCCGTGGTCTGCGCCAGGCCAATCGTCTGCAAACCGTAGGCACCCCACATGAGCGCGCCCATGCCAAGTCCAACAATCAGATTTCGAGCGTTGAAATGGGCAACAATGCGCTTGTGGAAGACGGCAAGCATGACCAGCGACGCCGGAAGAAAGCGAATGTAGAGCAGCTCGAACACCGGAATGGTATCGAGCGCGTCCTTCATGGTGGTAAAGGAATAGCCCCAGATGACCGCTATCGAAAGCAGCAATACCTTCCAGAACAGCGGCGAGCGCGCACCGGCACCGCGAGAGGCGCCGCCGGCACCCAGGTCTTCGCGGGCTACAGGGCTATCGGGCATATTTTCGATTTCAATAACGGCATGATGGGCCATAGGGCATCCTCGCGCTCGGTCTGGGCGTGGTGTCCGCACGCGCGCGACCGCATGCCGCCTCATGGTCAAATAAAAACGGGACGCGCCGGACCCCCGGCACGCCCCGCAACTGTAGCAACAATCAAGCAGCCCACGCAATTCAGCCCACTAAAGTATCGAACAGAAAAGCCTCGATGCTCCGGCAATGTCAGCGTTCACATTGTTGCGCTAGATTAATTTAGTACTCTCCAGCTTTTCGATAATCCAGTCGTTGGCTTTGATGACCGGACGACGGAAGACCACACCCAGGGCCAGCGACGGAATCAGATAGCTCGCCAGAATACCCAGCTCAACCCAGTACTCCATATGGTAGGCGCCAGCCATGGCGGCATGCATGGCATTGATGCCATGGGTAAACGGCAGGAACGGATAGATCGCCTGGAACACGGGGCCGGTCATCTCGATGGGGAATGTGCCGCCCGAACCACCGACCTGCATGACCAACAGCACGACAGCGAGCGCCTTGCCGATATCGCCAAACGAAACCGTAAGCGTGTAGACGATATTGGAGAACACGAGACTCGCGATCCAGCCCGCCAACACAAACTGCAGCGGGTTGTCGCACTGGATTCCAAAGAACAAGATATCGCCGGCGCACACGAGCGTCGCCTGCAGCAAGGCCAAGCCGCCAAAGAACAAGTAGCGGCCCAAATAGATCTCGTGCAGGCGTACGGGGATGAGCTCGTTGATAAGCTCATCGTCGACCGAGACCTTCATCATGGCTGCCAGCACAATCGAACCCACCCACAGCGACAGAATCGTATAGAACGGCGCCATGGCCGAACCGTAGTTGCGGATCGGATAGACCGGCTTGCGGTCGAGCGCGACGGGGCCGGAAAGCGACACGGCCAAACCCTCGGGATCGTTGCCGATCATCGTCTTAATCGTCGCAAGGTCATCCGACATCAAGGCACCGTCGAGCTCGTCCTTAAACGCGCCGATCTTGTCCGACGCCTCGCCCAGCTGATCGGAAACCTTGTTGACCAGCTTTGCAGCCTTGGAGAGGCCCTTTGCCAGCGAACCGGATGCGTCGGTCAGGCCGTCTACGGCGCTATCCAGATCGCCCGAGATACCATCGAGCGAGTCTAGAATGCCCGAGACGGTCTTCTTGAGCTCCTTGGCCTTAACCGAGAACGTGGAATCGTAATCGGATTTGGCGCCCGCGATGCCGGCCTTGGCATCGGCGATGGCCTGATCGACCTCGGCACGCGTGCTGTTGACCTCTGCCATGCTGTCAGAAAGGGACTTAGCAGTTGCCGTCAGGTCCTTGGCGTTGTTGCGATACTCCACCGCGATCCTGCCCAGCGATGTTGCTACAGACTTAAGGCTCTCCTGGAGCTTTTCGTCACTGACCTGCTCGGCAAAGCCGCGGAGCTGGTCGGCCGTGGCGTCGATATCGTCGGCACGTGTATTGAGCGCCGCCGCGGCATCGTTGAGCTGGGACACCGTAAGGTCCACATGCTGGTTTGCGGTGTCGAACGCCTTCGCGAGCTCGGCAGACACATTGTCGAACGAGCCCGCGCTTCCGTCAATCGCCGCGTCAACGGCATCGTTGGCGGCCTTGAGCGCTTCCTTGGAATCATTGATGCCGCTCTTGGCGTGTTCCATCAACTGCTTGGTCGACTCATCGACGGTACCCGTCTGCTGGAGCATACCGCTCGCCGACGTCAGCGAATCGGACGTGGAGCTCAAAATGCCCGCAAGCGACGTTGCGCTGGCCTGAACGCCCTGCAGGTCCTGGACCGAATCGCCGAGCGTCGAGGACAGGTTGGCGATAAAGTTGCTGACCTGGTCGGTGCTCATGTAATCGAGCAGGCTGGACACCGTCTTAAGACCGATGCTCGTAATGGTCTCGGTAAAAGTTTCGTTAACCTGGCTTTGAACGGCGTTCGAACCCTTCTCGGTCACGATCTGCGCGATGGCGTTGGCCTTCTGGTTCTCGTAAAACTCGATATCGGCGTGCTTCACCTCAGTCGAGAAAAGCGTCATCATGTCGGCGCTAAACGTTTTAGGGATAACGACGGCAGCGTAGTACGCGCCCGACTTAACGCCCTCGATCGCCTTATCGCGGTCGTTGAGGACAACCCAGTCGAAGTTCTCGTTGCCGCGCAGGGTGGCGGTTACGTTTTCGCCCACGTTGACCTCGACGGGAATCAGATCGCTCTCGTAGCCCTCGTCGGTGTTGACCACGGCAATCTTAAGATTGCCGGTGTTGCCGTACGGATCCCAGCTGCCGGCGATGTTAAACCACGCGTACAGACACGGCACGATAATGAGGCCCATCACGACAATCAGGCCGATCACGGAGCGAGACACGTTTTGGACATCGCGCTTAAACAGATGCAGGATGTTCTTCATTTATGCCTCACCTCCTTTGGAGTGCTTGCCAAGCGCGGTGGTATCTCCATCATTTGTGGCTGTGCTGTCGCTGCCCTGAGATTTATGGTGCGATCCTATATGCGGCAAGCGGCCCGTGGACTGATCGCCGCCCTTGGCACCACGCTCGCTGGCGTTGAGGCCAAACATGTGGCGGGCGGCAGGAATGGCGGCCGTGTGTTCGCGCATCTCGCGACGCAAGTCCTCATCCGAAAGCGCCGAGATGCGCATCTGGGTATTGAGGCTCGCGCGGATATATTCGATATTGATAAGCCAGCCGCAGATAGCAATAACCGAGATGATCCAAATGACAAGCAGGATGATCTTGCCGTTATTGTCGATATCGAGAACCGTCGACAGGACAAAGAGCAGGACCTGAACGCCCACCACGGCGGCAAAACCGCCCTTGATGTAGTAGGGGTAACGGTGCTCAAAGGTCACCGCATGGTCGAGCAGTTCGCGACGGTACGAATCGGAATCGAGCATGACACGCATGGCCGTGCGCAGCGAGTAGCGCTGGCGCGGCAGGTCGTTGGACTCGCAAATCATCATACCGGTCGTGGAAAGCTGTTTATCAAAGAGCAGGTTAAGGTTGAGCAGCAGCGGACGCAGCTGCAGGCCGATAAAGAGCGCCACGATCAAGAACACGCCCAGAATGCACAGGTTAAACAGGTAGTTGAACGAATACATGCCGCCGACCGTCTCGCGCAGCAGATTGATGCCGTAGGTAAAGGGCAGCAGCGGATGCAGCCACTGGAAGAAGCCGGGCATCATCTCGATGGGGTACATGCCCGAAGAGCCCGGAATCTGCACAATGACCAGGATGACGCCGATCGCCTTGCCGATATGCTTAAACGTGGTGGACAGCGCATAGATGATATTGACGTAGGTGAACGAAATGGCGATGCCGCCCAGCACGAACAGCAGCGGGCTGACGCACTGCACGCCAATCACCAGATCGCCTACCGTAACGATAATGGCCTGGAACGCGCCCAGGATCACCAGTAGCAGCCAGCGGCCAAAGTAGCCCTGACGCGCGGTAAAGCTGCCGATGCCTTCGCGGTCGACCTCGAGCTTGTAGATAGCGATAAGCACGTAGCCGCCCACCCAAAGCGCCAGATTGGTATAGAAGGGAGCGATGCCCGAGCCAAAGCTCTTGACCGGGAAAATTGACTTGGAAGTCAGCTCTACGGGAGATGCCATAAAGTCTGCCACGTCATTGACGTCGACACCCATCAGTTCAGCCAGCTCGCCCATGGACTCGGAGGTCTGCAGCGCCGCAATGTCGTTGGCGGCGGTTGCGAGCTTGTCCTGGACCTTGGCAAGCGAGGCATCGGTCTGGGACAGCGTGGTCTTGGCCTGACCGAGCGTAGCGTTGAGTTGCGAAAGTGTACCGCGCGCACTTGCAATAGCAGGCGTGAGGCCAGACACGATTCCCGTCAGATCACCCGAGACGGCGGCAAATGAATCAAGCGCGCTCGAGGCCTTCGGCAGCGCGTTTTGACCCAGGTCCGTCTGGGCCTGGCCAAGGTTAGTCGCACCGGTCTGGATTGCGTTATTGATAGCGTCGCTGGCACCCGAGACAGCCGCGGCGTCATTCGCCATGGCGCTCGACTGCGCAGACAGACTATCCTTGATGCTCTGAAGCTTTTCATTCTGCTCGCGGAGCAAATCGATGGTCGATACAATGCACGCGTCAATTTCCTCGGAACCTGTCGACGTGTCATTAACGAGAATTTCCAAGTGCCCGATAACGGCCTTATTGTGGTCGATCGTCGCCTGGAGAGACTCAAGCGAGTTGTCGATACGGGTGGTCGTAGATGTGACCGTGCCCGTCAGCTTGCCAATCGCAGCGTTCGCGGAGGCTGACGTCTTGGTGAGCGCAAGGCTGCCTTCCGAGAGCGCCTTGGAGAGCGAGGTGATGGAATTACCCGCCGTGGCGCGAGCCTCGCCCAGCAGGTCGTTGCCCTGGGAGATCGCCTGCGTCAGCGACGGCGCCTGACCCTGTAGACCGGCAAGTGCTGCATCTGCCGAGGCAATGGAACCACTCGTCTTATCGATGGCGGCATTCATGTCGCCAATCGAACCACGCACCTCGCCCAAGGTATCGGATGCTTCGGACACCGAACTTGCCAGCGAATCCTGGGTCTGGGTTGCCTTGTCCTTTAAATCGACTCCGGCATCCTTGGCAATACCGGCAACAGTCTCGCCCGCCGTGGAGACAAATTCCGAGTTGATCTGCTCCTCGATGGTGCTTGCACCGGTGTCGGTAACCTTGGGCGCAATAGCGCTCTTCTTCTCATTGACGTAGTACGTAAGCTTGGGCTGATGGTAGTTGCCGTCGAGCATCGAAACCAGGTTATCCGAGAAGTTCTTGGGGATTACGATGGCCGCATAGTACTCGCCGCTCTCGACGCCCTCTTTAGCATCGGCCGCCGAATCGACGAAGGTCCAGCCCAGCCGATCGTTCTCCTTGAGCTGATCGACGACCTTATCGCCCGCGTTGAGCTCGCCCACCAAGTCGTTTTGGGTGCCCTGATCGTTGTTGGCGATGGCAATCTTGATACCCTGGGTGTTTCCGTACGGATCCCAGTTTGCCACGATGTTGTACCAGGCATACAGCGAGGGAATAACGCACACGCCGAGGGTAACCACCAGGGCGACGGGATTCACAAGCAGTCGCTTAATGTCGCGCTTAAATATCGCAAAGGAGACCTTTGCATCGGATAGTTTGCTGCCGAGACTCACGCTTGGACCATCCATCCTGTCGTTGAATCGAATCGTACTATCGATAACCATTGTACGAAGGCGTTTTAACGTCTCGATGCACAATGGTATTGAGTTTTGCGGGTAGCAATATACTACGAAGATGAGTTAACGTACAGTTGTACAGTATCTTAAATTCCCGCAGCTCCCAAAACCACAACCCGCACAAATTAGCAACCCAACTAGTCATTGGGGACGTTCTTAAACGACCAGTCAAACAAGAACGTCCCCAATGACTAGTTTGGACCACGGTAACGTCGATGTTTTGGCAATGCCAGCGAGCGGGCACCAGAGCGAACAAATTGGCATGAAAAGAGGACGGCATAGACCTTCTGGTCATGCCGTCCTCTTTGAATGACAAGTTGTCGCTCTGGTGCCCGCGCAGCGTCGACCGGTCCGCCGTTCGTTAGAACGGCGGAACTGAGGGCAGCGTCGAGCCGTTCCGCCGTTCGGCAGAACGGCGGAACCAATTACATAAGCTCGCAGACAGCCGCCGCGAAGGCAACGGGGTCCTCGGGCAAAATACCCTCGACGAGCAGAGCCTGGTCATAGAGCAGGCCGGAGTACTGCTTGATCTTGTCGGCGTCGCCCGCCTTCTGAGCAGCGACGAGCTTGGCAAAGACCGGGTGCTTGGCGTTGAGCTCGAGCACGCGTTGGCTCTTGGGCATACCGTCGGGCGCACCCTCGGGACCCTTCTGAAGCACCTTCTCCATCTCGAGCGAAAGCGGACCCTCGGTGGTGATGCACGCGGGAGCATCGGTCAGGCGCGCAGAAACGGCGACCTTCTCGACCTTGTCACCGAGTGCCTCCTTCATGGCGCTAAAGAGGTCCTCGTTCTCCTTAGTGGCGTCCTCGGCCTCCTTCTTCTCGTCCTCGGTCGCCAGGTCAAGATCGCCGGTAGCGACATTCTTGAGCTCCAGGTGACGATCTTCGACCTCGGGCTCGGCACCGTCGGCCACAGCCTTCTCGGCAGCCTCGCGGGCAGCGTCGTCCTCGTAGATCTTGGGCATATCGACGGCAACGTACTCACGCATAGCCTGGAACGTGAACTCATCCACATCCTGCGTCAGCAGCAGCACGTCATAGCCGCGGTCGAGTACGCCCTTTACCACGGGCATCTTGGTCAAGCGCTCACGCGAGTCGCCGGCGGCGTAGTAGATGGCCTTCTGATCTTCGGGCATGCCCTTGGCATACTCGGCCAGGGTAATCATCTTCTGCTCCTTGGCAGACCAGAACAGCAGCAAGTCGGCGAGCTCATCGGCCTTCATGCCATAGCTCGAATAGATGCCGTACTTAAGGCCACGGCCAAAGTTCTCAAAGAACTTCTCGTAGGCCTCGCGGTCGTTGTCACGCATATCCTCAAGGTCGGCGGTAATCTTCTTTTCCACACGCTTGGCGATGGCCTTGAGCTGACGGTTCTGCTGCAGCGTCTCGCGCGAGATGTTGAGCGACACGTCGGCGGAATCCACGACGCCGCGGACAAAGTTATAGTAGTCGGGAAGCAGGTCGTCGCACTTCTCCATGATCAGGACGTTGGAGCTGTAGAGCGCCAGGCCCTTCTCGTAGTCCTTGCTGTACAAATCGAACGGCGCGCGGCCCGGCACAAACAGCAGGGCGTCGTACTCGAGCGTACCCTCGGCGTGGAAGCTGATGGTGCGCGCAGGATCGTCAAAGTCGTGGAACGTAGACTTGTAGAACTCGTCATAGTCCTTCTGCTCAACATCGGAGCTGCGCTTCTTCCAGATCGGCGTCATGGAGTTAACGGTCTCGAGCTCCTGGTAGTCCTCGTACTCGGGCTTGTAATCCTCCGGCGCGTCCTCGGGCTTGGGTTTCTGGCGGCTCTTGGAGACCATCATTTGGATCGGGTAGCGCACATAGTTGCTGTACTGCTGAATCAGGCTCTTGAGGCCCCACTCGGTCAGGAAGCGATCGTAGGTCTCGGCCTCGCCATCGGCGTCGAGCTTCTCGTTCTCGCGCAGCGTCAGGATGACATCGGTGCCGTGCTCGGCGCGCTCGCCGTCCTCGATGGTATAGCCCTCAAGACCGTCGGATTCCCACACATGGGCGACATCCTCGCCATAAGCGCGGCTGACCACCTTCACGTGGCTGGCGACCATAAAGGCCGAGTAGAAGCCCACGCCAAACTGACCGATGATGTCGACATCCGAACCCTGCTGCTCGGCGTTCTCGGTCTTAAACTCCTCGGAGCCGGAATGGGCGATGGTGCCCAGGTTGCGCTCGAGCTCCTCGGCGGTCATGCCAATGCCGTTATCAGAGATGGTAATGGTGCGGGCGTCTTTATCAAAGGAGACGCGAATAGCCAGGTCGCCCTGGTCGAGCTTGACGCTCGGATCCTGCAGGCTCTTAAAGTTGAGCTTGTCGACGGCGTCGCTCGCGTTAGAAATAAGCTCGCGCAGGAAGATTTCCTTGTTGGTGTAGATGGAGTTGATCATGAGGTCGAGCAACTTTTTGCTCTCGGTCTTAAATTGACGCATGTGCAGTCCTTTCGCGCTACCCCCGTCCGCAAAAACAGCCCGGTTACCCGAGCCGTATCGCAGACCTGCTATGTTCAGACTTAGATTTTATAACCCATTAGCGCGCATATATACATGCGGAATCGAAAAACTGTATGTCCGAGCACTCCGATGCGCCAATTGCCGAGGAGTGTCCCCAACTGTCGACAGAAAAGGAACGTCCCTATCTGCCATCTACGCGCTTGGCCATCCAGGCATGGGGCTGGCCCTCGTCTTCGTAGTCAACCGGGGCAATTTGTGTGTAGCCAGCCTTTTCATAGAGCGGCAACACGTATTCCTGCGCGTGCAGCTTAATAAGTTTAGCGCCGGCATCGCGTGCGCATGTATCGCTGGCCTCGACGATCGCGCTTGCCAACCCGCGACGACGCATAGCCGGCAGCACGGCGACGCGCCCCATAATGTAGGTCTCCCCCGCGGCGACGCCTTCGTCCAAGTCGCACGACGGTGGCACCGGAGCCTCCGCATCTGCCGCGCGCTCCAGCTCCTCGGGAAACACGCGCGAGCAGCCGGTGAGTTGGCCATCCACATACAGCGTCACATGGATGCAGCCCGGGTCCTCGTCAATCTGGTCAAACTCGTTTTCATAGCCTTGTTCGTCCATAAAAACGGCGCGGCGCACCAGCGCCGCGTCCTCAAAGCAACCTGTCTTAAGTTGGATATCCAAGGCGGCCCCTTTATCGGTGTTCTTCGCCTTAGCCATGCCTATTTACCACCTTTCATAGCCGGAATTCGGCCAACAACGGGAATACCCAGGAGCTCTTCTGCCTCTTCGGCACCGCGGATACGCATGTTGAGTATATCTGCCAAAACAACGTAGGCAATTGCGATAAAGACGCCGGCAAGGAACGCAACGGCAACATACAGCAAGCGCTTGGGGCCGCTCGGAGACTCAGGGGTCTTGGCCTCATCGACCACGTTAATGCTCTGGGCGGCGCCAACATTTTGGGCGACCGTGCTTACCGAGTTGGCCATTGCCCTTGCAACCTTGGCCGTCTCCTTGGCATCGGTACCCGTCACCGAAAGCGTAATGACGCGCGTCGTGGTCTCGGACGAAACGGCAATCTTGTAATCATCCAGATCGGAAAGGCCCAGATCCTTGGCGGCACCGCTCTTAACGCTATTGCTGTCGAGCAGCGTGGCGATATCGTTGGAAAGCATCTGGCTCGCCGAAAGGTCGTTATAGCTCATCTGACCGCCGTCGGTCTTAGCGAGAATGTACATGCTCGTCGTGGCGGTGTAGGTATTGTCCATCATGGCAAAGGACGCGATACCCATGACGATCGCACAGACCACCGGAAGGGTAATGACCAGCTTGAGATGCTTTTTAAGCAGCTGGAACAATTCGAGAAGGGCCATGCAGCGTGCCTTTCAGTTCCCGAGTTCGTATTGACAAAACTGTCCATTTGTTATCGCATCTTTTTCCCATGTCCAAACTCTATACATAAGCTACAGCGCTTATAACAATCTTGCGCAACAATAACGCCGCACCGGCAACCCCGATGCGGCGTTTACATCAAGGCCAGCGGCCAAGCGCTATGCAAACGGCTCTTTCTGCTGTGCGGGAAACGTCACCGTGATGGTTGTCCCCACTCCCGGCTCACTCGACAGGTCGATATTGGCATGATGGTACAGAGCGGCGTGTTTGACGATCGCCAAACCCAGGCCGGTTCCGCCACGCGCCTTAGAACGACTCTTGTCCACGCGATAAAAACGCTCGAACACTTTACCCTGCTCCTCGGGCGCAATACCGATACCCGTATCGGCAACAGACAGGTACGGATGACCCTCGTCATTGGTCCCGCAGCGCAGCGTGACCGTACCGCCAGGTCGGTTGTAGCGAATGGCGTTGCTTGCAAGGTTGTAGATCAGCTCGTCAATCAGGCACGGCACGCCTTCGATCACCATGGGCTTCGTCTCGTGCCCAATGGTCACATTCGACTGCCGGGCAACTTGCTCAAGACGCTGTTCCACCGTCAACATGGCGCGAGAGAGCTCGATGGGTTCTGTGGACCCAATGGGCACCGCCTCGCCCTCGGATGCTCGCTCCGCCTCGTCCAAGTTGGAAAGCGTAAGAATGTCGTTGACGAGCGCTGCCAGGCGGCCCGCCTCGCGATAGATGCGGCCACCAAAGTTGCGCAAGTCGTCCTCGCCCTCAACCATGCCGTTTGCAATAAGCTCGGCATAGCCCGAAATCGCGGTAAGCGGGGTCTTGAGCTCATGGGTGATATTGGCCGTGAACTCGCGGCGCATTCGGTCGTTGTCCGCTAGCACCGCCATTTGGCGCTTGAGTTCCTGGCGCTGCGACTCGATACGCTCAAGCATGGGGACCATCTCGGCATAGGCGTGCTCATAGCTACGGCGTGGGTGGTCCAAATCCACCTCTTGCAACGGCGCGATGATTGCACGGGACTCGCGGCGCGCCATAAAAAACGAGAGTATTGCACCCGCTGCTGCGATAAGCAGCATCGGCGCCACCATCGACAGCAAAATCGCCGCAACGCCAGGCTGGGCTTGCGCCAAGCGGACAACCTGGCCGTTATCAAGGGCGACGGCGCGATACAGCATAATCTCGTCGAGCGTAGAGCTTGCGCGCTCCGCGGAACCCAAACCACTCTCAAAGGCCTCGATGACCTCGGGGCGATCGCCATGGTTGGGCAGTGAGGAAGGCGACGCCTCGTTGTCGTAGGCAACCGATCCATCCTTGTTAATCAGCGTGATGCGCAAGTCCTCGCGATCGAGGCTACGCAAGAACGGGATGGGCTCCTGCTGTTCGTCGAGGGCGGCAGCAATGAGCTCGGTTTCCTGCGCCAGATTGGCACTCGTGGCATCCGCCAAGGTGTTTTGCACAAAGAACGCACCCAGCACCGTAAACGCCACGATAACCGCCATGGAGCAAACAAAGATCGTCACAAAAACGCGGTGCGACAGCGTATGTTTTCCCTGGGGGGCGAAGACCACGGGTTACTCCTCCGATGCGGTGGCCGCGGTGTCGTCACCTTCGGCACCGTCACCGGCAGAAGGCTCGGCCAAGCGGTAGCCCACGCCGCGCACGGTCTCGATGGCGCTGGCATGCTCGCCCAGTTTTTGGCGAAGCGTCTGCACGTGCACGTCAACGGTGCGCGAACCGCCGTCGAAATCCCAACCCCACACGCTCTGCAGCAACGACTCGCGGGTAAAGACCACGCCGGGCTTGCGCATGAGGTACTCGAGCAGGTCGAACTCGCGCAGGGTGAGCTTAAGCGGCTCGCCGGCAACGGTCACCTCGCGATGGCTGGGCGAAAGCACGATATCGCCCACGCTGAGCACATCGCTCGCCTGCTTGACCATGCCGCCGCGACGCAGCAGTGCGCGGCAGCGGCTCGCAAGCTCCATGAGCGAAAACGGCTTAGTCAGATAATCGTCGGCACCGCCATCGAGCGCCATCACCTTGTCGAGCTCGGTATCCTTGGCGGTAAGCATCATGATGGGCACCGTCTCCGTCAGGCGATCGGCACGCAGGCGACGCATAATCGCCAAGCCATCGGTATCGGGCAGCATGATATCGAGCAGCACAGCATCGGGCACCCGTCGCGCCACGGCAGCCTTAAACTCACCGTCGCACGAAAAGCCTTCGGCCTCGATCCCCTGCTTGCGCAGTGCATAGACCGTCAAATCCCTGATGTTGTCATCGTCCTCGACGTAATAGATCATGTTGAACCCCTTTGCGGCCGGCATGACCGCATCTTAATCCTAAAGGTACCTTTACTAGATGGTATCAGCCAAAACGTCCCGTCAAATAATCTGCCGTACGCGGGTCGGTAGGATTTTTGAAAAGCTGAGCGGTGGGCGCGTGCTCCACCAACTCACCTAGCAAGAAAAACGCGACGGAATCGGATATGCGCGCCGCCTGCTGCATATTGTGTGTAACGACCACGAGCGTGCAGGTCTCTTTGAGCTCGCAGGCCAGCTGCTCCACCACGAGCGTCGACACGGGATCGAGCGCCGAGGTCGGCTCGTCCATCAACAGAATATCGGGCCGCACGGCAAGCGCACGGGCGATGCACAAACGTTGCTGCTGTCCGCCCGAAAGCCCCAGACCAGACTCCTTGAGTTTGTCCTTGACTTCGTCCCACAGGGCAGCGCGGCGCAGGGAATCCTCGACCAGCTCATCCAGCACAGCGCGATCGCGCACACCCATGCCGCGGGGGCCATAGGCGACGTTGTCGTAGATGCTCATGGGAAACGGGTTGGGGCGCTGGAACACCATGCCCACGCGCTGACGAAGGCGGCAGATGTCGTAATCGCCCAGGATATCTTGACCATCGAGCGCAATCTTGCCCTCGATGCGGCAGTCCTTGATGCCGTCGTTCATGCGGTTAAAGCAACGCAGCAACGTCGACTTGCCGCAGCCCGAAGGACCGATAAACGAGGTAATCTGCTTGTCACGGATCTTGATGGACACATCCTTAAGCGCGTGGTGATCGCCATAGAACAGGTCGAGGCCCTCGACATCGATGCGCGTCGGCGAGGCGGCAAGGTCCTCTGCCGTGGGGCGAGTCGCATCCCCAACTTCGCGCTCATGCGCGGCCTCGGCCTGCGCTTCCATTAGCTCCTCGAGCTCCGTGGGCCCCACAGCCGCAGCAGCCGTCATACCGCATACCTCCACATCGATATCAAATCAGCAGTATCGATAGTAAAAATCGCAGCTCATATATGCGTGAGGGTATTGTCAAGTATTTGTAAGGACCTCCTCGATACGCGACGGGCAATCATATCGACCGTGCACACCCAAGCGTCCGCTCAGACACGAAGATAAACCTTACGCGCCAAACCCCAAGCGGCACAGCCGGTAAACGATATACTCTAGAACCAAAGGAGACCATCCCGTCGAAAGCGAAATCAGTGAAGCATCTTACCCCTCTTGTAAAGCGTTCCGCGCAGCTGACCGTTGGCCTTGCCTGCGCCGTCGCCCTTGTCGCCGGTATTCCGTCCGTCGCCGGCGCCCAAGTGCTCACGACCGATAACATCTGCGGCAAAGCCGCCGATGCACGCGGCATTGCAGCCGAAGACCTGCCCGATATCGATGCCTCCAATGCGTTTGTCATGGGTAAAAACGGCACCGTCTACTATGCCCGTAGCGCCGACGAGCAAGTCAAAATCGCCTCGATCACCAAGGTCATGACTGCAATCCTCGCGGTCGAGAACTGCAAAATGGACGAGAAAATCACCGTGAGCAACGCGGCGGCAACCGTAGGCAACTCGACCGCGGGACTCCTCGAAAGCGACGAGCTCACCGTCGAGCAAGCGCTGCGCGGCCTGATGATCCCCTCGGGCAACGACGCCGCCATCGCGCTTGCCGAACACGTGGGCAAAAAACTTGACCCCAAGACCAAAGATGCTGTCGCTACGTTTGTAAAAGCCATGAACGAGCAGGCCAAGAAGCTCGGCTGCACGGGAACGCTCTTCGAGAACCCGCACGGGCTGGATTTTGACGAATGGGCCGGCGATATGCATTCAACCGCACACGATGTGGCATTGATGATGCAAGAGGCCATGAAGGACGACACGATTCGCGAAGTCATGGCGAGCAAAGATCCCTGGATCGAAGTGACGGGCGCCGACGGCTCCGATCATTCGCATTCCATGGATACGCACAATGTTTTATTGGGCCAAGACGGCAATATCGGCGGTAAGACCGGCACCACCGACGATGCCGGATACTGCTTTGCAAGCGCCTACAATCGCGATGGCGACGAGATCTATACCGTTGTCTTGAACTCCAGCACCACCGACCAGCGTTTTGCCGATACGGCCACACTTGCTAGTTGGTATTACGACCACAAGGTAACGGTCGAAATCGCCAATACGCAAAAGAAGACCGCCAACGGAAACCCGCTGATGGCACGTGTCAGTCAAACCGACTGGACAGACAAAACGATCGACGCCACGCTTGCCGACCCCACCGCGCAGGCAACGGTGTTCTCACTCGCCGGCGAAGTGACCGAAAAGGTTAGCTACGATGACCTTTCGGGCACGGTGCATGTTGGCGATAAGGTGGGCAGCGTTACGCTTAAGCAGGACGGCACCAAGATTGCCGTCATGGACCTGGTTGCCGACGAGGAAGGAACGGGGCCCAATCCCATCGAGTGGCTGCTCGTGAAGCTCGACCGCCTGGGCCGCCGCATCGACAACCGCCCGCTCACAGCCGAGAGCGAGACCGTAGCCAAGGCTCCTGAGGTGTAGGGCCAAAGCGATATCACATCGAACCAAATGAGGCGTCCAACGGGGCGCCTCATTTTTTGAGGTTTCGAATCCCCAGCTAACGTTCTCCATACCAAAAAGGGCCCCTTACGGAGCCCTTTTTCAAATTCGTACTGGCGGAGAGCTGGGGATTCGAACCCCAGATGCCCTTTTGGGGCATACTCGCTTAGCAGGCGAGCACCTTCGGCCTCTCGGTCAGCTCTCCGTAACAGCCGTTCCATAGTAACCAAACACTCGAATCCGGGCAAGGGGAAATTTTGATAATTGGCCGGCAAGCTTTCCTCCCTTGATTATCAACTTCATCCGAACACCTCCCACATTCATCCGCACATGTGCGGATGAATGTGGGAACCCGA
>OLNH01000047.1_pt1 | contig 110254 bp, 102 predicted proteins | sample 1643101 | NCBI WGS metagenome assembly OLNH01 (sample SAMEA3136758, study PRJEB25190) | human gut metagenome | biome: human gut; feature: human-associated habitat; material: faeces | place: Austria | collected 2013 | reverse complement strand
TCTCTCTGGTGTGCTATCTGACGCCAATTTTGACCCCAAATTTCTGAAAAATGACAATTTTTGATGAACAGCTACAAATTTTCAAAATCCGTGAATCCCTTGTAAATAGGGCGTTACGGGACTATATGAAACTAGACAAAACCAACGTCACAATAACAATAGTTAAGTGCTAATTATTTTATGAAGCCTTGATTTTACAGGCTTCATAAAGATTTTTAACTTGCTTTCACACTTGATTTGACCACATTTTTACGACAATAACTTATAGTTTATACCACAACAGGTACGGTTTCTAACAGGTTCATTTTAGACATCTCATTCTCCACATGAGACTTTTCTGCAATATGATTGTTTCCTTACAAACTGGAATTTCATGAATTATCGCTTGCCTTAAACTTGCTGACACAAATCATTTAGTTTCCAATCCACTCAAATAGAATTGATATAACAAATACACCAGAGAAAATATACCAATTAACAAATACGCCACATTTTCTTTTAAAGATACTAGATACGATGAGAATACAACAAAGCCAATAACCTTGATTACCGCTTTAATTTTTCGATTTTCAATCTTATCAATTTTACAACAGACAAAACGTACTCCAATAACCATAGGAGAAAATAAGATTGCAATCAAAATTAATATAATATTTTGCTTATTAAAAATAAGCTTTGATAACTGTTTTTTCTCATTATCCTTGATGTCCAAATACTGGTATAGCAATATAAGAGAGGCTTGGTCAGGAACACTTTTTCCCAATTCCCATTTCGAAATTGTCTGTCGCGTAACAAAGACAACATCAGCCAGTTGTTGTTGGGTTAAGCCCTTTTCAATTCTGGCTGATTTAATCAAATCTGATATTTCCATAGTTGTACTCCATTTATTATCTGTTTTTAATAGTGTCGCATAATGCTATTGCTAAACAAGCAACTAAACAAGCAACTATTACAAGAAAACTCATCTGATGTTTAATAACAACGCAAAATAGGCTAATTGCCAATAACATACCAATAAAAGCAATCATACTATACTTGTATATCCTAGGATGTTTTTGGGATAATGCATTCGATATTTTTACAATTACTGCTATCATAGGAATAATTAATACCCCCATAACACCAAATAAAATTCCAGTTGCAACAACACTCATTTTGTTTTTCTTTAATTCCTTCAACATAAAAAGAACCTCCTTTGTTTTTGATACTTTGATATTAAAATAGAATTCTTTTTATGTCACGCAACGCTTGTGAAAACAGGCGCAACGGTAACGATTTTCATTCTGGTCATCGAAAGCAAAATTCCAATTTACAGATTTCTCGTATATATATTTTACCACATAGTTTTTCCAAAACACAGATTTCTCAACCCTTTTCATCTCTGCTATTATACATTCCTCCCTCTGACTCTCTTCACAACACCTGATACGCTGAAGTTCGATGGTTCTCCAGATAATCTATGCGTAAGAATCCATACTTACCAAGTTGCTCCATCTGCTCACTGGATTTATAAGTGAGATTCGGGATCAGCTATCCATTTATATTTGTATATGTTAATTTCATGTTATTAAAAAAGCAGATTTCTCTGCTTATTGAAGATAATTACGATATTGTTTTGTAAGTTTTGTAAGTCTTAAGGCAATCAGTAGGTTTCCTATACCATTAACAAGGAACAAAATACCAATGACAAAAGATGATGAAATCACTGTACTTGGTGCTAAGAAGAACATCACAAGTCCTGTGAAAATTAAAATAGTTACAATGAAATAATCAAAGGTAATAGATGATGTAATCATCGATTTCATAAACGTATAGGCTTCTAAACAATAGAGTGCACTAATAATAATATATAAACTAAAGATATATGAGAAAAATATTGTCATGAGTGGTATATGGGTTAAAACAAAGATTCCTAAGGTACATTTCAAAAAACCACTTAATAACGTATTCTTCATAAAATAAATATCAAGCCAACCATTTAAATAATAAATAAAATCAATAATTCCTGTTGCGGTAATAATAATTCCAGCAATGATGGTAACGACTTCAAAAGATTCTTGAGGATTGATTAAAAATAAAATACCAATCGCAATAGCACTTAAGGCATTGATCCAAATACTCATTTTTACTTTATTTAATGTTTTCATATTTATCACTTCCTACTTATAATATAGTCCTCTTTTATCTATTATAAAATGGACAAAAAAGAGAAAATAACTAAAAAACAGACTTATAATAAAGTCTGTGATGAATTATCGATTAAATGATAGATTTTTTCTACAAATAATTTTAAATCATAATCTCCTTGGCATTCTAACCAATCAATTAAAATACCAATCATTAAGCATTTATAAAAATGTGTCAATGTTTCTTTTTCTTCATTACTTCTTGTTACATAATGAGAAGATTGCTTCATAAACATTTTAACAATATGTAAAGCAACATGATTCATATATGTAATAAATTCATCTTTTTGAGTTGACGAATAAAGATGTTGGAAAGCTTTTTTATGTTTTATAAATTCTTCTACCAAAGGAGAAAGGCACGTCATTGGTGAACCAAATTCATAATTGTTTTGAATGATTTCATCTGCCCATAATTTTACTGTATATTCAGCAAGATTTGGGATATCTTGAAAATGATAATAAAAAGTATTTCTATTTAATGCACAGCGTTCAACAATGTTTTGAACTGTTATTTTATTAAAGGTTTTTTCTTCTAATAATTGCCAGAACGCATCAATAATTATTTCTTTTGTTTTCTTCATATCTTTACCTCATTTACCCCATTATAGCAAAAAAAAGGAAATTGTATATGAACAATTTCTTCTTAAAGTAAATGATATTTATGTTCCCATTTACTGTTTACAAAATAATCTGCTGCTTTTTTAGCTTCTTCTAAATCCATAAAAGTATAGTTCCCACATTCTTCTTCCTTCGCTCCTGGAATTTCTTGATTCCATGAAGCAATTTGTGTGTAAACATCTTTTACAATTCCTTTAATTATTTCTAAATCTAAATCTCTTACGATTAAATAAAAGCCTGTCATACAGCCCATTGGTCCAAAATAAATCACTTGATCTTTATATTTTCCATTTCTAAGTAATGTTGCCCCAATATGTTCAATGGTATGTGCTGCTTCTGGTTTTAATGCAGGTTCAACATTTGGTTGTGTCATTCGAATATCGTATGTAATCAAGTCTCCATCTATTCTTGAGACATAAACTCCTTTTGTAAGTTCACGATGATCAACGCTAAAACTTGTTATTCTTTCCATATTTTTATTTTCCCCCAAATTTTATTTTGTAACAGTTTCTTTATTTTATATAGAATTAATATGCTATAAGGATATTCTAATCCTATTTACCTGTCAAGGAAAAAGGGGCATTGCCCCTATACAGTAAATACATAGGGTTGTTTAGATAATTGTGTCATCTTTAAATCAATCCCATAGATTTCTCTAATAATTTCACTTGTAATCACTTCATTTGATTTTCCTTCTACAATTATTCTTCCTTTTTTTATAGCTATAATATTATCTGAATATTGAATCGCTTGATTAATATCATGTAAAACCATAATAATCGTTATTTTATATTTTTGATTTATTTCTTTAAGTAATCTTAAGAGTTCTAATTGATATCTTATATCTAAATATGTTGTCGGTTCATCTAATAAAAGATAAGGTGTTTTTTGGGCTAAAGCCATAGCAATCCAAACACGTTGTTGTTGTCCACCTGATAAGCTTTTTAATGTTCTGTTTTTGTATTCTTTTAAGTTGGTTACTTCTAAAGCCCAATCTATGATTTCATAATCTTTTTGAGATAATTTTTGTGAATAATGGAGGTAAGGTAATCTTCCATAGCCTACAATTGTTTTTACGTCTTGATCACCATTAATTTGATTTTTTTGGTGAACAACAGCAACTTTTTGTGCAAATTCTTTTATTTTATAATTTTGTATATCTTTTTGATTAATTTCTATAAAGCCTGTTTGTGGTTTATAGATACGACTTAATAACATGAGTAAAGTCGATTTACCACTTCCATTTGATCCAATAATTGTCGTTATTTGGTTTTCTTTAAATTCTATATTTAAATTTTCTATAAAAGTTTTTTGATGATAACTAAATGATAAATTTTTAACTTTCATGCATAGAACTCCTTTTTAATAAGATAATAAATAATGGACCACCAATAACAGCCAATAAAATAGCAGGTGTTATTTCATAAGGAGCAATAATGACTCGTCCTAGGGTATCAGCTATTAAAAGAACAAGAGCTCCCAATAAGCCACATGCCGGTATTAAATAACAATGTTTATTCCCTACAAATAAACGTGAAAGATGTGGAATCAATAAACCAACAAAACTTAAAATGCCTGAAATTGATACAGAAATACTACATAAAAGAACAGCTAATAAAGAAAGAATAAAGCGATAAAAATTAACATTTATTCCTAAAGATAACAATGTACGATCTTCTAATCCTAATAAATCACATGCTTTTGTAAGAAAGCATAAAATAATTAAAATAGGTAAAATATAAACTATCAATAATTGAACATCATTCCAGGTATATAAAATAACAGAACCTACCGATGATGAAATAGATGAAGAAATACTTTCAATAAATGAAATGATTGCTGTTAAGGTATAATGAATTGCAACACCGACAAGAATAATTCTTGTCGTCTTTAAACCTGATTTCCAAGATAAACTATAGATTAAAATAAATGTAAGAAAGCCTCCTAAACATGTTAATAGAGGTTTTACCGTATAAAACTCAGGTAAAAATATACCTACTAGTAAACTCACTAATTGGGCTCCGGCACTAATACCTATAATTCCTGGATCTGCTAAGGGATTTTTTAAAACAACTTGAAATAATAATCCTGATAAAGCGAGCGCACATCCTACTAACATTGTCACAATAACTCGCGGAAAACGTATTTGATAAACACTTGCGACATCTTTGTTGTATTCAATAAATAAACCTTTTAATAATTGAATAAAAGATACTTTGATTGTTCCAGTATTGATAGCAATAAAGAAAACAATTCCTAATAAAATAATTAAACTTACAATAAAAAGATGTAAATGTTTTTTAATTGTTTTCATATAAAATTCCTTCTAAATCTTCTAATCCTTTTTGATAATTAAAATTAGCACTCATGCCAAAATATTCATTATTTAAATCAAATACTTTATTATTTTTAACGGCATCAAATTGTTGCCATGTTTCATTATTAGAAAATTCTTGTTGGAAGTATTCTTTTACTTGTTCAGGCATTGCATGAGAAGTTCTTAAAATAAGATCTGGGTTTTGTTTTAACATATCTTCTACACTTACATTCACAAAATCTTTTCCATCACCATCTCCATAAATATTTGTTCCACCAGCTAATTTAACCAAATCTCCAACATAACTCGATTCTGTGGCAACAACATAACTTCCTCCTGGAAGTCCCATTAAAATTAAAACACGTGGACTAACATTATTTTTATATTTTTCTCTAAAAGATGTCATGTAATTTACATATTCATCTATAAGTATTTTTGCTTGTTTTTCTTTATTAAATAATTTTCCTAATTCTTCAATACTTTTATACATCCCTGATAAGTTCTTAAGATTTAAAAAAGTAGAACTAATTTTTAATTTTTCATATTTACTTGCAAGATCACTTTCTAATGAATTAGGACTTAAAATAAGGTCAGGATTTAAATTAGAAATCTTTTCCATATCAGGTGACATGGCATTACCCACTTTTGTTGCTTTTTGATATTTTTTAGGAACAGTATAACTATCACTTTGAGGTATACCAATCACTTGATTTTTCGAAACACCTAATTGATCAAGTATTTCTGTAACTGCAATAGAAGTTGCAACAACAGAAATTTCTTTTGTATTTTGAACTTGTTGGTTTTGGTTTACACATCCTGTTATAAGTGATAGTAAACAAACAAGTAATAAACTACTTTTTAATTTTTTTAACATAAATGATTCCTCCTAAAATAATCACAATACCAACACTTATAAACAATGGATAATAATTTTTTGTAGTCTTTTCCTCTTTTGTATTTTTCTTTAAATTCTTTATAGTAAGTTTCAAATTTTTATCTACTTTCCCTTTAGAATTAATTAGATGATTACTTAATCCTGTTGCATTAGACATTAAAGATTCTTTCGTAATCGTCCCTACTATTGTTTCTTCTTTAGATATTTCCTCTGTTGTAGTTGTTTCAATGGATGTGCTTGTTTCTTTTGTTTCCTTTTGACTTGAAGAATTCAATGTTGACTTATTTTCTTCTTCATTTTGACTAGAAGTGGGGGTTGATTCTTGAGGAATCATTTGACTGCTATAAATTCCTGTTCCCACTATTGCCGAGGAAATATTTGGTTTAATGAAGAATTGTACATCCCTACCCATTGGATTAACATACATGATTGGGCTTATATAAAGATCAAGCGAGCTTACTTGTAGGCGATAATGATTAACTGCATCTCCATTTGCACTACTACTTCCTGTTTTTGTAGCTGAAACAGAACTCATAGAACCACTTGAATTCATTACTTTAAAACGAATATTACTTACATTAGAAGCTAAACCTAAACCCACTGTGATATAGTATTTTCCATTCGTTTGTTCAATCAATAATTGGCTTTCAACAATATTGCTTACCATACTTTCACCTAAAGCAATATTTTCTCCACCATCTTCTGTTTGCCCTGTTAAAGGATTGGTATAACTTGTAGAACGACTTACTAAATAAGCACCATCACTTAAAGCATGAATAGGCGTCATAAACATAAATAACATCATTAATAAAATATTTATTTGTAATATTTTTTTCATAATTCCTCCATAAAAATATGAGGCATTTTTATGCCTCATGTTTTTTTCTTAAAATAACTCCTGTCATAATTGAAGAAATAATCAATAACATTGCCATCATATTAATAGCTGTTTGATCGCCGGTTTTAACAACTTTATTTTCATTTGTTTGATTGTTAGTTGTTGTTTGAGCTTTAGAATTTGTATTTTCAACTGAATTGTTTTCTTTTTGATTATTTCCTGTATTTGTTTCTAATTCTGTTTGGTTCGAAACATATGTTAAAGTCGTATAATCTACTTTAATTCTTGCACCTAAATCCATATTACCCATCATCGCAACATGTGGATTCATCATGACATCGATATATTCATTTTCATGAGGTAATTCAAAAGACCATAATGTTGGATTTCCTTGTGCATCTTTTTCAATAATTGTAGCACTATGATTTTTATAATCACTAGAGCTATTACCAATATAGAATTCTTGTAAGCTGGCTTTAATTGTTCCAAATGTCATTTCTTTAGTAGAGATATACATTGTTGCTTTTCCATCTTTCACAATAATTTTTGCTTTATTATTTAAAGCATCTGCCGCCATTGATTCTTTATCACTTGTTGCATTCCATAAAGCTACATTCACTTCATATGTACCATCTTTACTAAAACGAATTGTTACTTCTTCCTCTTTTTTATTTTCTTCTTTTATATCATCATTATCATTTTTAGGCGTTTCTGGTGTTGGATCTACTTTTGTAAGACCGTCTAGTTTTAATTGTAATCTTGCAGTAGATGCTCTTGAACTTCCACCATAATAAAAATTAACATTTGTCAGTTCTTTGTTTTCATCTAATTTAAATTGAACTTTTGTTGGATGACCATTTTCTTCTTCAATAACAGTTACTTCTTTATAAGTACCATCTTTAAGTTGATATTCCATTTTATCAACTGAAGCTGTTTGTCCATATATTGTCATTTCTTTTAATTTTAAAGTAACAACAACTTCATTATTTTTAACAGTCACTTGTGCTGAATCTATTGCTTTTGCGGCCATTGATTGAGCATCACTATTTTCTTTTAATACATCAACAGGAACATCATAAGTACCATCTTCTAATGTATATTCTTTTTGTAGTACTTTCGCATTTTCTAAATCTAATGTTAAAGATACATTTGTAGGATAATCTTTACCATTCCCCATCAAAGCATTCATAAAATCAACTGTAATTGGTAAAACTGTTGAATTATTTTCATCTAATTGCATTAACTCAAAAGAAATCTTTTCAGGAACTTCTGTTTCTACTGTTGGTCCATTCATTCCTTGGGTAGATTTTTCTACTTTTGTTGAAAGTGTTATTCCATTAGAAATAGTTAAAACATTTGCATAATATTCTGATCCCATGTTAATAATCATATTTTGTAACGTAGCAACTGCTTGCATTTTTCCATCTTTATCTACCGTTACTTCTAATGTATCACCAAAAGCCTTTGCAAAGGCTTTTTTTACTGCTGGCATTGGTGCACTACTTGTTAAACTTTTTATAGGAATTTGATAGGTTCCTACTTTTGATAAATCATTATTTAATGCGTTGACTGCATTTAATGATGTCAGTTGTAATCCTAAAGTCATCATTAAAGCAAGTGTTATCTTTAATAATTTTTTCATTTTGTCCTCCCTTTAATCCAAGTTAGCCTTAACTAACTAAAGAGAGTTTAACATTTATATTTATTTTTTCAATTTGTATTTTTGTTTCACTTATGTAACAAAATATTCTTTTTTATTCTATATTTGTTGAGTTTATTTAGCTTTTTACGTGTTTCACAAAAGAAACAAAAAAGCCTTCACAACGGAAGACTTTTTAAATTTATATTATTTTTCGAAATCAAATTCTTGGAAAACATCACTTACTGGTAAATTATTTTCAATACTTTCAATTGTTTTAGCAAGTAATGATGCTACTGAAACAACTTTTAATTTATCGAAATGTTTTTCTTTAGGTAAAATAATTGTATCTGTAACAACGACTTCTTTAGCTGCACAGTTTTTCAATCTTTCTACTGCAGGTCCAGAGAATACTGGGTGTGTACAGGCAACGAAAACATTTTTTGCACCTTTTTCAATTAACATATCGATACCTGCAACAATTGTTCCACCTGTATCAATCATATCATCAATCATGATACAGTTTTTACCTTCAACATCACCTAAAACACCCATGATTTCAGCAACGTTAGGTTTTGGTCTTCTTTTATCGATGATTGCTACTGGACAATCTAAAGCAACTGCCATTTTACGAGCACGAGTTGCTCCTCCATGGTCTGGAGAAACAACACAAATATCATCTAAGTTTTTATTTTTGAAATAATTACAGATTAATGGTAATGCTTGCATATCATCTACAGGAATATTGAAGAATCCTTGAATTTGTGCAGCATGTAAATCAATTGTTACAACACGATTAACACCAGCTGTTGTTAATAAATCAGCAACAAGTTTTGATGTAATTGGTTGTCTTGGTTTTGCTTTTCTATCTTGTCTAGCATATCCAAAATATGGCATGATTGCTGTAATTTCTCCAGCAGATGCTCTTTTTAAAGCATCGGCTAAAACTAAGATTTCCATTAAGTTTTCAGTAACAGGATTAGATGTTGATTGAACAATGAAGACATCTTTTCCACGTACTGATTCATCAATTTCAACTAAGATTTCTCCGTCAGCAAAATGGTGAACTTTTGATTTTCCCATTTCACATCCTAAATGATCACAAATATCTTGTGCTAATTCTACTGATGATGATAAAGCAAATACTGTAATTTTGTTTTTCATTTTTTCTTTTACCCCTATTTTCCTATTTTATTTCTTTTTTCTTCTAATACTTTACTATAACCTTCTTTGTTCACTTGTCTACTTCTTGCAATTGCAAAAGCATCTTCATGAACTTCATCTGTAATTGTTGATCCAGCTGCAATAAATGCATTTTTACCAACAGTTACAGGTGCAACTAAATTGGAATTGCAGCCAACGAAAACGTTGTCTTCAATTACTGTTTGGAATTTATTTTTGCCATCATAGTTGCTTGTAATAGTACCACAGCCAATATTTACGTTTTCACCAACTGTCGCATCTCCAATATAGCTTAAGTGCGCAGCTTTACTTCCTTTACCAAAAGTGGCTTTTTTCATTTCCACAAAGTTACCCATGTGGACATTTTCTAAGATATGACAATGATTTCTAAGTCTTGCGTATGGTCCAATATCAACACCATTTTCAATGATAGAATCAGCAATAACAGAGAATTTAATTTCTACATTATCTTTGATTTCTACATTATCAAATTCACAATAAGGTCCAATATGACATCCATTACCAATCACTGTTTTACCTTTAATAATACATCCTGGTTCAATTGTTGTATCATGACCAATAACAACATCTCTACCAATATAAGTATTCGTCATATCTACAATATTTACACCATCTAATAAATGTTTTTTATTAATACGGTATTGTAATTGTTTTGTTGCTTCTTGCAATTCAAACTTATCATTAATTCCACCGACTTCTGATAAGTCATCAATTTTATAGCCACCAACATTTAAGTTTTGATGATTCATAATTTCAATTACATCTGTAATGTAGTATTCATTTTGCGCATTGTTATTTGTGACAGATTCTAATGCTTTAAATAAAGCAGCATTATCAAAGCAATATTCTCCAACGTTCATTTCAGGAATATTTCTTTGTTCATCTGTACAGTCTTTATATTCAACAATTCCTTTTACTTGATCATTTTCACGAATGATACGACCAAATTTCTTATCAAGGTCACAATCACATGTCATGACTGTTCCTTTCATTTGATGTTCATTATGATATTGAATAAGACCTTGTAATGTTTCTTTAGTGATTAATGGTGCATCACCATTTAAAACAATGGTAGTCCCTTCTTTATCACCTAAAACATCTTTTGCTTGCATTAAAGCATGTCCAGTTCCTAATTGTTCTTTTTGCATTACGAACTCAACACCATCAACAAGTTTCATAACTTCTTCAGCTTTATGTCCTACAATAACATAAATACCATCTACACCTAAACCTTTTAATTCATCAACAATATGACAAACCATTGGTTTATATAGTACTTCATGTACAACTTTAGGCTTGTCGGATTTCATTCTTGTACCTTTTCCGGCAGCCATTACTACTGCGTAAGTTTTCATTGTCACACCCCTCTACGACGACATTCTAACAAAATATAGCTCATAATTAAAGATGAATAAGACAATTTATTACAAATTCCTTCATCTTTTCAACAAAAAAGAAAATCATATCACAGATTTTCCTCTTTATTTAATATTTTTGATTTTCTAACAAAAAAATAACGTTTTCTAAAGAATTCATATCCTTTATTTAAGATTTCTTGATCTCTTGTAATTCCAAAAACACAAGAACCACTTCCTGACATTAAAGCACCATCAAATCCTAACTTCTTCATTTCTTTTTTGATTTCTTTAATTTGTGGCACCATTTTAATAGATGGTAGTTCTAAAGTATTTTGCAGATTATCAATAACTGTTTGATAATCTTTTTCTTCAATTCCCTTTTTCATTGCTCGACAATCTTGATGAATAACTTTAGATAAATCTAAAGTTGTAAATGCCTTTTTAGTAGAAACACCTTTTTTAGGTTTAACTAACAGTAAATAGGCTTCAAAAGGTTCCTCAATAAAATGAAGTTTTTCCCCAACGCCTTCCACAAAAGCTGTTTTTTCATAAATGCAAAAAGGAATATCAGCACCTACTTCTTTCCCTAAAGCTGCCATTTCTTCATAAGATAAATTCAAATGAAAAAGTTTATTCATCGCTTTGATGACTGCAGCTCCATCAGCACTTCCCCCTGCAAGTCCTGCTTGCGTTGGAATATGTTTGTAAACAAAGATCTTAACTCCTTTTTTGAGGCCATATCTTTCTTGCATCAACTTTGCAACTTTATACATGATATTTCTTTGATCTGTTGGAACGATCTTACTATTGGATTCAATTTCAATTCCTTCATCAATCACATTAATATAGATAAGATCATGTAAAGTAATTGGTGCCATGATCATCTCTAAATCATGATACCCATCTTCTCTTTTTCTAACAACATCTAACGCTAAATTTACTTTTGCATATGCTCTTATTTTCATTTGAATCACCTCGGATATAAATTTCTTGCAACCCCTCTGGTATCAATACCACCAACACCCAATTGTTTATAAGAGGTTTTTTCTATAACTTTTTCTAAATCAACGTATTCTTTTATATTTGTACTTGCAATTTGACTTGTAATAATGACCGGATCAAGGGCATGAATATTTTTTCTTGATGGACTTGAAGCAAAATTTGCGCCACTTGCAACTAAGAGTTCATAGTAGGATTGACACGCTCCTGCAAAGATGACCAAAGCATCTTTATCTGGTTGAACAAGACGTGCTTGTTTGATAGCCTCGACAAAATCTAAACTATGCAAGTAATCTTGACTATTTCTTTTTTGTCCATTTTTTTTCAAAGCATCGTGCCCCGTAATAACAAGTAAATGTGGATGATGCTTTTTTAACAGTTCTTGTATATGACTCGCAAATTCTTCTTCTTTAAAATAATATCCATAAGCATGGATACCATACTCTTGATACTTTTTCATACACATTTTTAAATAAGCAGGATCCCCATCTAAATGAAGGACTGTTCCTTTTAAACATTTTTCTTGGGGTAAAGCAACATCTTCTACTTTTCTTATTTCGTGGACAAGTTCTAAATCTTCTTTTTCACTATCCGCTATTAAACGATATTCTATCCCTCTTAAATAATAAATATTATCTTTAATATCAATAATTTCAAAAGAAATATCTTGATGATATTTTTTTCGACAAACAATATCACCGATTTTCATTTTATCACCACTATATTGTATGTTGATAAAATGATTTTGTGAGTGCTTTATAATCTTCTAAAGTAAGCTGTTCACATCTTAGTTTTTGATCGATTTGATTTTCATTTAAAACATCTAAAACATCTTGATAATCATTCTTTAAATTATTATAAATTGTTTTTCTTTTTTGTTTAAACGCACTATTTAATACTTTATATAAATTTAAATCTGCTGGTCGATCAATTGTAATCTTTAAAATAGCACTATCAACATGAGGTGCAGGAATAAAGACATTTTGACTTACAGTAAACATATACTCTATTTTACCCATATCTTGAATCATAAAAGTAAGTGGACTTTTATAATCACTGGTATATTTTAAAGCGACTTCCTTTTGAACCATCACAACAATTTCATCAATGATTTTACATTCGGTTAAAACTTTTTCAATGATTTGAGTTGTAATATAATAAGGTAAATTAGCCACTAAAATAACTTTTTTATATTTTTCTTTTAAAGATTCTAAAGTTGTTAAATCAATTTTCAAGAAATCATCAAAAACAACATCAATATGATCTTCATTTAAAAATTCTTCATAAACACCTTTAAAACGTGTATCAATTTCATAACTTCTAACATAACCTGCATAACGTGCAAGTACTTGAGTTAAAGCCCCAATTCCTGGTCCTACTTCAATAACGGCACATTCCTTATCCACACTTGATGAACAAACAATCTTTTCAACAATACGAGGATCAATTAAAAAGTTTTGTCCATATTTCTTTTTAGGATAAAGATCATATTTTTCTAATATATAGTTTGTTGTAATTTTAGTCGCTATATCCTTCACTTTCTAATTTCTCCTCTATCATTTTCTTTGTAATACCTACCATATTTAATCTTTTAAATAAGGTTTTCGCATTACCATAGCCTAAATGAAAGAAATCATAAACTTTCATTCTTCTTTTCTTATCTCCAATAATATCTAATGATATAAACTCTTGCCAGGTAATACTTTCTGCATGTTTTGAAAATGTCACAACATTTTCAATAGCTTTTTTAACGGCTTCTTTATTAGCTTCCGCGATTCCTAACTTCTTTTTACCGATTGCATCCTTTTTATCAACAAAAGCATGCTTACAGTTATCAACTACTTGATCCACTTGATTTCTTATTTTAAGGCCAGGATAATCTGGATCCGTTAATACAATAACACCTCTTGTAAGGCTTGCTTCTTTAATAAGTTCTAGCGTTTTATCATTTAAAGCTAAACCATGTGTTTCAATTGTATCCACATCATAAAGCTCTTTTAATAGTTGTGTATCTGTTTTTCCTTCTACAATTACAATTTCTTTAATTCTTTTCATATTATTACCATCTCAAATAAATTGTATGAAACCTTTCATCATCTATATATTTTATTTCTCTATCATTACTTACATCAATTATTTTATACACATCTCCTTGACTTACAAGTCTATTTTTTGCATATTCATAAATTTCACTTGAAAATTGAAAATGACATTCATTTTGTGAAAGATTAATTTTTTGTTTTAAGTCATCAATACGATAATAATCAAAATAATATCCCTCTTTTTTATAATACGTATTATTGCCATTTGTTGTGTCTCCATAAGAATCTTGTATTTGATAATTTTTATTCATTTCTTCACTTGAAAACATTAGATAATCATAATTGATTGTCTCAAATTCATTATTTACTAAATCACCCCATGTCGCATCAACATAGTAATAATCATTGTCATATTTTACCATATTCCATGCATGATAATCATTGTTACCACTAGAAACATCTGACATTCCTGTAAGATAAGTAGCTTCAATTCCTACTTCATGTAGTAAATATTGTAATGCCTTCGCATAACCACTACATACTGTTTTATGATAAATAAGAGAACTGATAATTTCTTGGTTATAATCTGCCTCTTCAAGATACTCACATTGTTGGATAAGATATTCATAAATATATTTTATTTTTTCATAATCATCGAATTCTTTGGTATTATCTTTGATTTGTTGAGCAATAGTATTTAATTGTTTTTGATAATATTTTATTTTTTTGTTACTAAAAGAATATTTAAAGCTAAAATTACCATTTTCCGTAAGAGACCATTCCTCAATATAAAAAAGTTCTGGATGATCTTTCAACACCTTTTCTACAATTGGTGTTACTTTATCCATATCAGTTTGTCCTATTTGTATATCTTTTTCTTGATCATAAGCAATATTATAAATCTTTTGATAAAGTTGTTGTTGTTTTTTTGTTAGATGTTGATAATGATAGTTGTAGCATGTATCGTTTTTAAAATTATTTTCTATCGTTTTAGGTGTTGCGGGTAAACAGCCACAGAGTAGAAATAAAGAAAGACAAGTAATGGCCTTTTTCATTTTAAAAAAAAATCTAGCAATGCTAGATTAATCTTCTCTCAATTTATATTCAAAATAACTTTTACCAACATAGACAACACTACCCGCTAAAAGCATCATTAATAATCCTAAGCACATAATAAACATCCCCTCTTTTATCTATATCATACCCTATTTTAATTGATTATGCAAATCATAAGAAAACTCCTTTTTTCTACAAATAATGTATACGATTCAGTATAAAATATTATTAAAGAAATAAATATTTTTAAACTTGTTCAATGATTCAAAAGAAGGTAAAATTATTATATAGTAGGTGATGTCAAATGAATGCAGATCGATTATTTATGCTAGTTGATACATGCGCTAATTTTGATGAAGTTAAACATGAGTTTCCTGATTTAGATTTTTTAACTTATTTTTATGCTTTATTAGGATATTATCGTATTCCAACAATTCAACTTTATAACAAAACAACAATTGATGAAAATGACTTGAGTAAAATTCTAAATGGAAGTACAACACCTCAAAGAGATGATATTATTCAATTTGGTCTCGCTTTAAATATTGATTTAAAGAAAACAAACTTTATGTTATCTCTTGCTGAGTGTGAAACTCTTTCTTATAAAGAAGGTAGAGATAGTCTTATTATATGTGCTATTAAAAATCATTATTCTATTAATAAAACAAATACGATGTTGTCAACTTGTAATTTAATCAAAATATAAGCAGTGGTTTCACGTGGAACCACTGCTTATTTTATTCTTTATCTAGGTTTTTAAAAGCTGTTGAAAGCATTAATTTAATACGATTTAATTGGTTAACTTCACTCGCACCTGGATCATAATCTACCGCTACGATATTACTTTGAGGATATTTCTTTCTTAAAGCTTTAATAGCCCCTTTACCTGTAACATGATTTGGTAAACATCCAAATGGTTGCATACATACAATATTTGGTGCTCCACTTTCAATAAGTTCAATCATTTCCCCTGTTAAGAACCAACCTTCACCTGTTTGGTTACCGATTGAAACAACTTCTTTCGCTTTATCAGCAAGATGTTCAATGGAAGCTGGTGGATCAAAACGTTTTGATTTTTCTAAAGCTTTGATCATATCTTTTCTTAAGAAATCAACGGCTTTAATAGCAAATTCACATAACTTCGTTGCTTTAGCAGTCGCATTGAAATGTTTTCTTTCAAATGTTGTTGAATAGAAACAATATTGGAAGAAATCAATTAAATCTGGCATAACCGCTTCTCCACCTTCTCTTTCAATAATATCAACAATTTGATTATTAGCAGTTGGATGGAATTTAACAAGGATTTCTCCTACTAAACCAACTCTTGGTTTCTTGATATCCAATAAAGGTAATTCATCAAAATCTTTTACGATTTGATAAACATTTTTCTTAAATTCTTTCATGCTACCTGTTTCAATATTCTTCATACATTTTTTTACCCATGATTGGTAAAGTCTATTGGCACTTCCTTTTTCTTTTTCATATGGTCTTACACGATAAAGAACTCTCATGAATAAATCTCCATACATTGCACCAATAATAACTTTCTTTGCAAGTGGGTAAGTAATTTTAAATCCTGGGTTTGATTCAATACCTTGTAAATTGGCACTAATTACTGGTACTTGTTCTAAACCGGCATCTTTTAAGGCTTTACGGATAAATCCAATATAGTTTGTGGCACGACAACCTCCACCTGTTTGTGAGATGATCAAGGCTGTTTTATTAACATCATATTCACCACTTGTTAAAGCTTCCATCATTTGTCCAGCGACAAGGATACTTGGGTAACATGCATCATTATTAACATATTTTAATCCTGCTTCTGTAGCTCCTTTATCTACTGATGGTAAAACTTTTAAGTTATAACCACTTTCTTGCATTGCCTTTTCAACAAATTGGAAATGGATTGGTGACATTTGTGGACATAGAATTGTCCAACGATTATCTTTCATTTCTTTAGTGAAGGGTACTTTCACCGGTTTATATTTTTTAGATAAATCAATTTCTTTATTTTCTTGTTTATCAATTGTTGCTTTTAAAGAACGGATACGGATACGAATAGCACCTAAGTTACTTCCTTCATCAATTTTAATAAGTGTATAAATCTTGTTTCTCGCATTTAAAATTTCTGCAACTTGGTCTGCCGTAACAGCATCTAATCCACAACCAAATGATGTTAATTGAATTAATTGTAAGTTTGGTTGAGATGAAACAAAGGATGCTGCATGGTACATTCTTGAGTGATATGTCCATTGATCCACAACACGTAATTCTTCTAATTCTTTATCTAAGTGACAAACACTGTCTTCTGTTAAGACAGCCATGCCTTCACCAGTAATTAAATCTGCTAATCCATGGTTGATTTCTGGATCGACATGATATGGCCTACCTGATAAAACAACCCCTGTCATATTATTTTCTTTTAAGTAAGAAAGAACTTTTTCTCCTTCTCCTTGGATATCTAATCGACATTGTTGTAATTCTTCATAAGCATGTTCAATTGCTGCTTTTAATTCTTTATCACTAATTCCAAATGATTTGAATTCATCTTTTAGGTTTGTAAACATTGTTTTTCGATTACTTAAATCCATGAATGGATTTCTAAAAATGATTTCATTTGTTTCTAAGTTATCTACGTTATTTCTAATAACTTCCGGATAAGAAGTTACTACTGGACAGTTGTAATGATTTCCTTGAGTAATATTTTCTTTTCTTTCATAAGCAACTGAAGGATAGAAAATATATTTAATTCCTTTTTCAATTAAACTTTCAATATGTCCATGTGATAATTTAGCTGGATAACATACACTTTCTGATGGAATCGATTCAATTCCTTTTTCATAGATTTTTTTACTTGAACGTGGTGATAAGACTACTCTAAATTTTAAATCAGTAAATAATGTATGCCAGAAAGGATAATTTTCATACATATTCAAGACACGAGGAATACCTACTGTTCCACGTTTTGCTTCTTTTGCAGTTAGTGAACGATAATTGAAAACTCTACGATATTTATAATCATATAAATTTGGTAATTGTTTTGATTTAGGAGGTAAGTTAGCTCCTCTTTCACATCTGTTTCCACTAATATGTTCACTACCATCATTAAATGAAGAAACGGTTAACATACAATGATTCGTACATTTTTGACAATAACGAATTGTACTTTCATAACTAAAAGCATCTATTTGTTCCTTATTAAGTAATGTTGTTCCTTGTCCTTGATATCTTTCTCTTGCAATTAAAGCAATACCAAAAGCACCCATTAATCCAGCAATATCTGGACGAATAGCTTTGATTCCTGTTTCTTGTTCGAATGCTCTTAAAACAGATTCATTATAGAATGTTCCACCTTGTACTAATACAGATTTACCTATACTTTCAGGTGAACGTAATTTAATAACTTTATATAAAGCATTTTTAATAACAGAATAAGCTAAACCTGCAGAAATATCTTCAATCTTTGCCCCTTCTTTTTGTGCTTGTTTTACCTTAGAGTTCATAAATACTGTACAACGTGAACCTAAATCAATTGGTGCTGTTGATTGTAAAGCAAGATTAGCGAAATCAGCAACATTATACCCTAATGATTTTGCAAATGTTTCAATAAATGAGCCACATCCTGATGAACAAGCTTCATTTAATAAAATATCTTGAATAATACCATCTTCGATCTTGATAGCTTTCATATCTTGTCCGCCGATGTCTAAGATAAATGAAACATCATCTTTAAAATATTTAGCGGCTGTAAAGTGAGAAATTGTTTCTACTTCACTGACATCCATTTTAAATGCAGATTTAATTAAAGCTTCACCATATCCAGTTGACCCAGCATGAACAAGTTCAACTCCTTTAGGTAAGATTTCATAGATTTCTTTTAAAATCTTACGAACAACTTCAATTGGATTACCTTCATTAGATGAATAGAATGTATATAATACAGAACCATCTTCATCAACTAATACAGCTTTAGATGTTGTCGAACCAACATCTACACCTAAGAAAGCTTTTCCTTGATATGTATTTAAATCTCTTTTCTTTACTTTTGTACGGTAGTGTCTATTTCTAAATTCAATACGATCTTCTTCTGTTTCAAATAATGGTTTCAAAGTATCTGTTTCATCAGAAATACCATCTTTTAATGAATCTAAAATATATACAAGTTCATCAATTGTTGTTTTATTCACTTTATCCTCTCTAGCAAGTAAACATGCTCCCATAGCTACGAATAATTGTGAGTTTTGAGGAAAGATAACATCTTCATCTTTTAAGTTTAATGAATCAATAAAACGTGCACGTAATTGATCTAAGAAATAAAGAGGTCCACCTAGAAAAGCAACTTTACCACGAATAGGTTTACCACAAGCAAGACCACTAATTGTTTGATTAACAACTGCTTGGAAAATAGAAATAGCGATATCTTCTCTAGCTGCCCCTTCATTGATTAATGGTTGGATATCTGTTTTTGCGAAAACACCACAACGAGAAGCAATTGGATAAATTGTTTCATAGTTTTTAGCAAGTTCATTTAATCCAGCAGCATCTGTTTGTAATAAGGAAGCCATTTGGTCAATAAATGCTCCTGTACCACCTGCACAAGTTCCGTTCATTCTTTGTTCAAGAGTTGATTCAAAATAAGTGATTTTTGCATCTTCTCCACCTAATTCGATTGCAACATCGCATTCAGGAATATATGTTTCTACTGTCTTTGTACAAGCAATCACTTCTTGAACGAATTCTACATTTAAGTGTTTTGATAAAGAAAGCCCACCTGATCCTGTCATAACTACTTTAACTGGTAAGTTTCCATAGTGTTCTTGAACTTCTTTAATTAGACTTTCTATTGCTGGTTTAACATCAGAATAGTGTCTTTGATATTTTGAATAGATACATTGATGTTCTTGATCTTCCACATATAATTTTACTGTTGTTGATCCAACATCAATTCCCATGTAATATAATTTATCCATTTTTTGACTCCTTTACTAAATTAAGTGTCATTTTAGAAATCGTATTTCTAAATTGTTTCACTTCTTTTTCATCAATTCCATCTAACATAATTTTTTCTAATTGAATAACATGATTATCAATCTTTTCTACTGTACTATACGCATGTTCAGTTGCTTTGATTTTTTTCATACGTTTATCATTTTCAACAGGTTCTTTTGTGATATACCCGTTCTTTTCTAAAGAATTTAAAAGACCTGTTGCAGTTGATCTTCTAATATTAAAATATTTTTCTATGTCTTTTTGATAAACTTCTTCATCATTTTCACATAAATAAATAAGAATTAGCCCCTGCGGTCCTGATAACATACAATCAATACCATGAATATCATCTAAATAACGTCCCATATATTTAGACAAAACACGTATTTCCATTCCTATTCGATGTTCCATAAATGTCTCCTTTTTTGTTCGGCTGCTAACATTATACGCTTTTGTCACACTATGTCAAACTATTTGAAATTAATTACTAAAACAAAAAAATAGATATTTTCATATCTATTTAAATAATGCACTTCCTATACGAATCATTGTAGAGCCATGATTTAAAGCCTCATGATAATCATTAGACATTCCCATGGATAACTGATCTAATTGATACATTGGGTATTCTTTTTGAAGTCTTTGTAAGAGTTCTTGTGTCATCTTAAAATACTTTTCAGTTTCACTACTTTCAATATGTGGTGCCATCATCATAAGTCCTCTTACTTTCACATGAGGATAATCTTTAAGATTACTAAACACTTCATCAATTTCTTCCACTTCAAAACCATGTTTACTTTCTTCTTTAGCGATATTTACTTGAATTAAAACAGGCATTTCTAAATCTCTTTTAGCGGCTTGTTTTTCAATTTCTTTTAATAAAGAATAACGATCTACTGCATGAATTAAAGTCACTTTATCAATAATATATTTTACTTTATTTGGTTGAAGTGTTCCAATAAATTGAAACTCACCATTTCCATGATAATTTTCATACTTTTCTAAAAAAGCTTGTACTCTATTTTCTCCAAAACATGTAACTCCTAATTTTTCTAGTTTTTCAATTTCTTTTACATCTACATATTTTGTAGCGGCTACTAATTTTGCAGGCTTTACTTCTTCTAATATTTTCTTTACTGCTTCTTCATTTACAATCATAAAATCTTCCTTTCATGATAAATTTCTTATTTCATTATACTCTATTTTATTGAATAAAAAAGAAAAAACAAGAACTTAATCTTGTTTTAATTTCATTCTTTCAGATTCTTTTTTAAATACCTTAATAAGAATAGGTGCACATATCAAATAAAAACAAAAATTACCTACAGCATGGAATGTATCAAATAACAATCCAGCCATATAATAAACAATATATAAAGATGGTCCACCTAACATTAATTGTTCTAGAGAAACAACAATACCAAAGACATATCCCATAAAAAAGGAAAAGATAGCCATTGGAAATAACTTAGGTTCTTTGCCTATTTTCTTTAAGAAATCCATTAAAAATTGAGTAATTAAACAAATAACAACCCAAGCAAGTATTTGAAAAAACGTCCACGTTCCCATTCCTAAAAACAAATTAGAAACAACAGTCGTTACAACACTTAACTTCACACCAAAAGCTAAACCAAATAACATAACAGAAATAATAATAATTGATGTTACAGGTTTAATATTTGGTAAAGCTTGTAAATAAATACGTGAAGCGATATTAACTGCAGCTAGTATTCCTATTAAACTTATTTCTTTAACTTTGTTTGATTTCATTACTTTAATCCTTTAATCATAATTAACATAATACCAAACAACTGAATCTCCATCATTCAAGGTATAATAACATGCCGCCTTATTAGGTGCTACGCCATTAACACTATACATCCATCCAGACATTGGCCCATGTTGTTTTTCATGCAGATTTCCAATACCACTCACATAAATTTTTGATCCTGCTAACTCAATACTATTTTGATCCGCTAATTGTTTAAGCACACTATAACCTGTTGCACCTTTTTCCACATTAAGCGTACCACTCATCATTGTATTACCCATCCCATTAACTTTAACATTAACTGTTATTTTATTGTTATCTTGACTTTGTGAGGTATTTGTATTACTTGATGGGTTGTTGCTTGGTGTATTTGATGATTGATTTGAGTTTGATGATTCCTGTATACTTTCTTTTGATTCTGTTGTAGAAGATGAAGTTGAAATACTTTGATTGGTACTCTTCGCTATTTCACTCTTTTTTTCTTGTTTTGATGATTCATCTTTTTTTATTTTATCTTCTTGAGTATTATTTTCCTCTTTCTTTGTACTTTCTTCTTGTTGAGTAGATTCCTCTTGTTGAGTATTTGTATCTTCTTTATTTTCTTGTTTTTCTTCTTTATTCTTCTTAGTATTTTTTTCTTTCGTTTCTTTTATTTGAGTAACTTGTGCAGTATTTCCATTTTGATAATTTCCAAAAATTCCATTATAGAAAGAAAATCCTGCTATAAAAACAAAAGAAATTGTAATAAATAATATTACAATTCTTTTTGCTTGATCTAATTTTTTAAACTTATTAATGAGCTCTTTCATATTCTTTCTTTAATACTAAGAATAATCCTGCAGACATCATCGATAAAGAAACATAAACAACAACATTTGTGTTATCTCCTGTTTTTACCGCAGTTGCTTTTTTATCAGTTTGTGCAGGAGTAGTTGTTTGTGTTGGAGTTGTATCTTTTTTAGTTTCAACTGAAGTAGTTGGTTCAGTTTTTGGTTCTTCTTTTACAATTTTATAATCTGGATTTCCAGAACCTTTTGCTTTATAAATAACACTACCATTAACAATTGTACCTAAAGCTCTTGCAGCATCTTGAGTTGCATAAGCTGAAGAATCATTATCTTCTCCAGGTTCATTATACCAAAATGATCCTTTATCGCTATTTTGGAATGCAAGTAATACATCTATAGGATTTTTATTATTTTTATTGTAATTCCCATTTAATAACGATTCTCTATTGTATACAGATAATCCTTCTACTACACAAGCTTGTGTATCAGGGTTAGCAGAACCATAAGAAAGATATCCACTTTCATCATCTTGATTATTATTTAAATATTGAATTGCTTTTTGAATTGTTGAAGCATATTTTTCTTTTCCTGCAATACTTAATGCTTCAATTCCCCATCCTGTAACATCACATGATGATACCTTTACGTTATAGTCAATATTCCAATTTGCATCATAACCAAAATTCCAAAATCCACCATCTACATTAATTTCAGAAGCAATGTGATTTGCGACTAATTCTGTCTTTGATGATGAAACTGCTTCTAAAGCAAGTAATCCCCAAATTTCATAATTAATTCCTGTTTGTTCACCAAAACATCCATTAGCATCTACCATTGATTCAACTTGTTCAACTAAGTTAACTGTTGTACCATTAATTGTCAATTGTGTTGGATCTTTTTGTAATAATTTTGCAACGATAACACCTTTTGCCATTGATCCCAAATATCCAACAGTGATTTTACTTTCAAATTGAGAAATATCTAGATCATTTTCTGCTTCTCCGCCAAGAGCTTCATAAGCAATGATATCATCAAAATAATTTTTGCTTGATAAACCTTTTTCCTTATAGTAAGTTTTTGCTTTATCTGTTGCATCTAATAATTTAGCTGTATCATATGTATTTGCTGCTGATACACCAGATATTGCAGTCATGAAACATAATACTGAAATCATAAGACTACAAATAATTTTTTTCATTTTCATATTCTTTCCCCTTTCAAATTAAATAACTTCTAAATAAAAACTAGGCATAGTTGCCCTAGTTCATCTAGAAGAACTACTTTATACTCCGTAAAGTGTATCCTTAGATATAGGCAAGTATTCCGACTCTGTTTCTTTGTTTAAGCGTCTTCCCAGTTTCCCAGTGACTTTATGCTTATCCTCCACATTACGGCGGCGGGACCGTTCAGGTTTTACACCTGATTCCTTTTTAATTTAAATATAAAATATTCAAAACCTATAAATATTATTCAATTTTACTTTGTACTTGGTTATTATATTATAGATGTTAAAAAAAATATAGATGAAATAGAAAAAATCGCATGAAATCATGCGATTTTAGATTATCTGATTGTTGTACCTACTGGTAATTCTCCTGTATCTACAACACCTAATACTTTTTTATCTCCACCAGCAAGAACCATACCTTGAGACTCTACACCTCTTAATTTAGCTGGTTTTAAGTTTGTTACAACAATTACTTTTTTACCAACAAATTCTTCTGGTTTATAGACATCAGCAATACCACTAACAATTTGTCTTGGTGTTTCTTCACCTACATCAATTTGACTTACTAATAACTTATCAGCATTTGGATGTTTTTCACATTTAATAACTTCTCCAACTTTTAATTCAATTTTAGAGAAATCATCAATTGTAATTTCTTGTTTAGCTTCTGTTTCTTGTTTTTCTTTAACTGCCTTAATTGATGCTTTTTGTTTTGCTTCAATAACTTCTACTTTTTTAGCAATTTCTTTTGGATCTAATCTAGCAAATAACATTTCTGGTTTTTCAACAACTTTTGTACCACTTGCATATTTACCAAATTCTTTTAAACTTTCAAAATCACGTTGATCTGTATTGATTTGATCTAATATTTTTGTAGCTGTTGAAGGCATATATGGATATAACATAACAGCAGAGAAACGAATTGATTCAATTAAGTTATATAATACTGTAGCTAAACGATCTTTTTTAGTTTCATCTTTAGCTAATACCCATGGCATTGTTTCATCAATATATTTATTTGTTCTTCTTAATAAGTTAAAGATTTCATCTAAAGCATTTGATGCTTTCAATTCATCCATTTTAGCGATAGCTTTACCTGGCATTGCAAGAGCTAAATCTTTTAATTCTTGATCTACATCTTCACATACATTTTTATTTTCTACAATACCATCAAAGTATTTATTAGACATTGCAATTGTTCTATTAACTAAGTTTCCTAAAACATTGGCAAGATCACTATTAATTCTTTCTACTAATAAATCCCATGTGATACTTCCATCATTATCATAAGGAATTTCATGTAATACGAAATATCTTACTGCATCTACACCAAAGATATCTACTAAATCATCTGCGTAAATAACATTTCCTTTTGATTTAGACATTTTGCTTTCACCTTGTAATAACCAAGGATGTCCAAATACTTGTTTTGGTAATGGAATATCTAAAGCCATTAACATAATTGGCCAATAGATTGTATGGAATCTAACGATATCTTTTCCAATTAAATGTAAATCAGCTGGCCAAAATTTTTTATATAACTCACCATGATTTCCATCTGCATCATATCCTAAACCTGTAATATAGTTTGTTAAAGCATCAATCCATACATAAACAACATGTTTAGGATCAAAATCAACTGGGATAGACCATTTAAATGATGTTCTAGATACGCATAAATCTTGTAATCCTGGTTTTAAGAAGTTATTCATCATTTCATTTTTTCTTGAAACTGGTTGAATAAATTCAGGATGATCTTCGATATGTTTAATTAAACGATCTTGATATTTAGATAATTTAAAGAAGTATGCTTCTTCTTTAGCATCATGAACTTCTCCCCCACAATCAGGACATTTACCGTCTACTAATTGTGATTCAGTAAAGAATGATTCACATGCTGTACAATATTTACCTTCATAATGACCTAAGTAAATATCACCTTTGTCATATAATTTTTTAAAGATTTTTTGTACTTGTTTTTCATGGTATTCATCTGTCGTTCTCATGAATCGGTCATAAGATGTATCCATCATATCCCAAATATTTTTTACAACGCCAGCAACTTGATCAACATATTGTTTTGGTTCAATTCCAGCTTCTTTTGCTTTAATTTCAATTTTTTGACCATGTTCATCTGTTCCTGTTTGGAAACGTACATTATAGCCTTCTTGTCTTTTAAATCTTGCAATTGCATCAGCTAAAATAATTTCATAAGTATTACCAATATGAGGTTTACCTGATGTATAAGTAATTGCAGTTGTAAGATAATAATCTTTTTCGTTTTTCATCTTTTAATCTCCTTTACAAAATAAAAAAACGCCCTATAAAAGGACGAATAATCGCGGTACCACCTTTTTTACACATTGCTGTGTCACTCAAAACTTTAACGCAGTTAACGATTATTTCTAACTATTCGAAATAACTACTCCTGGACCATCCCTTAAAGTTCAATATACTGATTTTCACCATCCATCAGCTCTCTAAATATCTTCCTTTAACATCTTCCAATCTTCGTATTTTTGTATCCTTAATAACTTTATCAAACCCTTAATCTATTGTCAATGTGTTTCAAGAAAAAGAAAATGTTTCACGTGAAACAAAAATAGTATAGCCGAAACTATACTATCTATATTCACTATGACCTTTATATTTTATTAAATCAGATACAGTCACAAATTGATAACCTTCTTTACTTAATTGATCCAGAGCCATTTCCAAACCAGCTATCGAGTTTTCGTGAATATCATGAATTAAAATAATATTACCATCACCACTTTTTGCTTTTGCATCAGCAATAATATTATTACATACTGTTTGTGCACCATCTGGTTTCTTACTATATCTCCAGTCTTCAGTATCTCCATCCCATAATATCATGTTCAAGCCATAAGAATGAAAAGCATTTTTTACATTATCATTTTTAGCTCCATAAGGAGGTCTTATCAATGTTGGTTCAGTTCCTGAAGCTTTAAAACATGCTTCTTGCGTTCTACTAATTTCAGCATCAAGTGTTACAGGATCCAATTTTGTAAGTTGTGCATGACTGTATGTATGACTTGCAAGTTCATGTCCTCTTTCATAAACTTCTTTTACAATATTTGGATAAATTTCCATATTTCTTCCTAATTCAAAGAATGTTGCTCTTCCATTATACTTTTCAAAAGCAGCCATTGCTCTTTCTGTTAAGGTTTTATGTGGTCCGTCATCTAATGTAATTGCAACCATTTTCTTTTTAGGATCCACTTTCATTAATTTTGGTACTTTTATATCTAATGGTGCATTTGATGGAATATTTTGATTTGCTAATTTAATATAGTCTTTATTTTGTTCATAATTAACAACAATTTTATTTTTCAATTTTTGATCACTGTAATAAGTAAATGATTTTTTACCAACTTCTATCGATGTAGAATCTTTGTTAAATTCACCTATTCCCATAGAATTTAATAAATCACCATATTTGCCACGCAAACAATCTTTTAAGGTAAGCAATTGATTTGTTTTACAATCATATGTCATTATGTATTTTAATTGATCTGTTTTCTTTTTATTTTCGCTTACCCTTTTATAATCTAATTTGACCACAATATATTGTTTATAGATTTTCTTACAAGAGTAATCTAAATATAGTATATCTTTTTGGTCTTTTTTCTTTCTTTGTGATTTTAAATAATTATTATTTGATTCTTTTATAATTTTATTTAAGTTCTTTTCTTTTAACTTTGGATAATAAAATGATACATAAAAGTGATCATTTTCTTTTTCATAATGTTCTACGGTACCGTATTGTTTAGTGTTCTCATCATAAGAATTATATTCCTTATATTTTCTTTCACCATTAAACAATAACACAAATAAACCTATTATAATTACAATCACAACCGCACCTGCAATAAATATAGGTACTTTTGATTCTCTTTCATAATAATTTCTTCTTCTATTCATATTTATGCCCTCCACTATCCTTACTATATCATATTTTAATATTTATTAATATGTTTCACGTGAAACAAAAAATACCATTATTTTGAATGGTATTCTTGATAAACACTATTTTTATTTAACCCTCTTTGTTTTGCTACTTCCTTAATAGCATCTTTTGTAGACATTCCTTTTTCAATATACATATCTACATCTTCTTTGATTGTTGTTGTAAATACAATCTCTTCTTGTATTTCATTAGAACCCTCTACAACAACAACCATTTCCCCTTTAAGTTCATCTACAATAGAAAGAACTTCAGAAATTTGTCCTCTAATAATTTCTTCATGCTTTTTTGTGATTTCTCTACATAAAGCAATGTTTCTATCACCTAAGATATCTAACATCAAAGAAAGCGTTTTTTTAATTCGATGTGGTGATTCATAAAAAACGACTGTTTCTTTATATTTTTTTAAATCTTGTAGTTCCTTTTTCTTTTTCTTATCTAAGTGATCTAAAAAACCATAAAATAAGAATGGCTGTGGAGCTATTCCAGAAACAACTAATGCATCTAAACATGCATTACATCCAGAAATAGGTACAACATTAATATCTTTTGAAATTGCTTCTTTTACAAGTTCATATCCAGGATCAGAGATTGCTGGATAACCAGCATCGCTTACTAAAGCAATATCATTTCCTTCTTCTAATAAACTTATTAATTTAGGGATAGATTGTTTTATATTATGTTCATGATGTGAAATTAGTTTTGTTGAAATATTAAAATGATTAAGTAATTTAACTGTATTACGTGTATCTTCGGCAGCAATATAGTTTACTTCATTCAATATATTAATAGAACGATATGTCATTTCATCTAAATTTCCAATTGGTGTTGCTACTAAATATAAAGTTGGCTGATTATTTTCAAAACTCTTTTGTCTATTCATCTATTTTCTCTCCAAACATCTTTCTTACTTCATTACTATAACTTCCATCATCATTATGAGCATATAGAGGTGATTCAATTTTAATACCTTTTTTCCCTTTATACATACCTTCTACTAATAAAACATGTGACTCTCTATTCATTTTAGGATATACAAAGCGTATACGTTTTGGTTCAATATCATATTTTTGCATTAAATTTAAAATATCAATCATACGATCAGGGCGATGAACGATTGCAAATCGTCCTTTATTGTCTAATAGATACGCTGCAGAAGAAATAATTCCTTCTAAATCTATTTTTACTTCATGACGAGCAATTGTTAAATATTCATTTTCATTAAGATTACTATCCTCTCCTACTTTAAAGAACGGAGGATTACAAACAATCAATTGTGCTTTTGGGAGATTTTTAACAACTTCTTTAATATCACCATGAATTATTTCTATTTGTTCCTCTAAATCATTCATTTGAACGTTTCTTTTTGCAAGTTCAACTGCCTCTTCTTGAATTTCAATACCTGTAATTTTTTTAGGTGTTCGTTTAGAAAGAAGTAAAGGAATTGCAGCATTATTTGTACCAAAATCTACTATGTTTCTTACATCTTTATTAATTGTACAAAATTGAGATAATAAAACAGTATCCAAAGAAAAGTTAAACATATCTTTTCTTTGGATAATCTTTAAATCATTATGTGCTAATAAATAATTAACGACTTCTTTGTTTTCCATTTTTCTTACCTGCATGATTAGATTTATCGAATTTTATTTCATCTAATCTTACAAATACAATTCCATTTTTATTCTCAATTTTTACTAAATCATTAATGACATTTAATCCTGTAACTTTTGCATCTGCCCCTTGATAGATAACATGTGATCCTATTTTAGGAAATCTTTCTTTTTCAATTGAATAAACTTCATCTTCGTATTTTAAGCAACAAAGTAATCTTCCACAAGCACCTGAAATTTTATCAATATTAATGGCAAGCATTTGATTTTTAGCCATGTTAATTGAAACACCATTAAATTCTCCTAATAAAGTAGAACAACATAATGGAAGTCCACATGTCCCTATTCCACCAATAACTTTTGCTTTATCTCTTGGTCCGATTTGCCTTAATTCTATTCTGCATTTAAATACAACAGCAAGTTCTTTTAACAACTCTCTAAAATCAACACGATCATCAGAAGTATACATGAAAATAATTTTTGCTTTATCTAGAGTGTATTCACAATTTGTAAGTTGCATATTTACATCATAGCGCGAAACGATTTCTTTACATGTTATCAATGCTTGTTTAGCATCATAAAGATTTTTTTGATAATTTTCTAAATCTTTTTTAGATGCTTTTCTTAAAATTTTTTTTAATTCTGTATCTAAATTAAATTCTTCTATACTTTTTAACTCTTGTGAAATTTCACCAAGTTCTAATCCTCTTGCTGTTTCTACTACAACAAAATCTCCTTTTTCTAAGTGATGATTTGTAGAGAAATAATATACTTTCCCAGCACTCTTAAATTTAACACTCGCTAGTTTTAATTCTTCCATATTAATCCCTTCCTGTTATTCTATACATCATACTATCCATCAATAATGGAATATTAACATTTGTATCAAGTAAATACAATGTTTCTAGTAATATTTCAATTTTCTTTATTATATCATCATTATTATAGTGTAATGAGTTAAAAAAATCCACATGCTCACAATAGACAGGCGTTTCATTATGTTTCACGTGAAACATATCTTTGAGCCCAAGAATAATTAAATTAATAAACAAACGTATATCTTGTTTATCTTTATGATCCTTTAACATATGAATTTGTGTGTTTATAATAAGATTTTCTTTATATAAAAATAAATCCTCTATAAAATTAACTGCTTGTAATGTTATATTATCAAACTTATCTAAATCCATTTCTTTTAATTCTTCATCAGTTTTTATAAATTGAGATAACAACGATGCCTTTTCTTTTTCATAACCCTTTTCAATAAGAGAATTCTTTATTGTTTCTTTATTATCTGGTTTTAATTCTAAAACTTGGCATCTTGAAATGATTGTAGGTAAAATCTTATTAATATTTTTTGAAGTAAATATTGCATATATTCCTTCTTCTGGTTCTTCTAAGATTTTAAGCAATGAATTGATTGCTTCTTTTGAAGAATTTTCAATATTTCTTATAATATATATTTTTGCTTTACCTTCCAATGAAGACTTCTTAAATGTTTCTTGAATGTGTTCAATGTGTTTTTTCTTGATACTTTCCTCTTGTCCATTGTATTCAATAATATCTGCATATTGATGATTCATAATTTTTTGACAATCAATACATTTTTCACAGGCAGTTGTTTCATCACAAATAAGTGACATTGTCAGATAGTTTAATGGCTGTTCAACGTGTTGCCCTACTAATAAAAAAGCATGTGGGATTTTATTGGATTGAAATTCATTTTCAATGATGCGTAAAAATAACGGTTGATTTTTTTTTAAGTATTCTTTGATCATAATATTTTTTCTATTTCCTTCATCGCATCACTTACAACGTGATCAACATCTTGATCTGCATTGATTTTAACGATTCTATCTTTGTACTGTTCACAAATTTCCATATATCCTTCATAAACATTTTTATGAAAATCATTTTTTTCTAAATCTAATCGATTCGTTTCTCTTTGATTAACTTTAATTCTTTCTAAACCTTTTTGATAATCAATATCAAAGAATAATGTTTTATCAGGCATAACATCATTGATTGCGAATAAATTCATTTCATAAACTTCTTTAATTCCTAAATGACGAGCAACGCCTTGATAAGCAAGTGAACTATCAACAAAACGATCACAAATCACAATCATTCCTTTTTCTAAAGCTGGAATAACTTTTTCAACAAGATGTTGCCTTCTTGCTGCAGCATATAGTAAAGCTTCAGTTTTAGCATCCATACTTGTATTCTTTTTATCTAAAATGACATTTCTGATTTGTTCAGCAATTTCAACGCCACCAGGTTCCCTTGTAAGTAACACTTGATATCCTTTTTCTTCTAACATTTTAACAATTCTATTTGAAACAGTAGTTTTTCCACTGCCTTCTGGTCCTTCTAATGTAATAAATTTACCTTTCAATTTACTTCCCCTCTTTCTTTCCTATTATATCTTATTTTTTAGAAAAAGACCTTATAAATAAGGTCTAAATTTTCTTTCTTCCTTCTAATGATTTTAATAAGGTTAATTCATCAGCATAATCTATATTACTTCCAATAGGTAATCCATTAGCAATACGTGATGTTTCAATATTTCTTTTTGCTAAAAGCTTGGCAAGAAATAAAGCAGTTGTTTCTCCTTCTCTAGTAGGATTAGTTGCAAGAATAACTTCTTTGACACCATCTAATCTTTCAAATAAAGAAGAAATATTTAAATCATCAACTGTCGTTCCGTCAATCATTGAAATTGTTCCATGTAAAACATGATACAACCCATGATATTCTCTTACCTTTTCCATCGCAAAAACATCTTTTGGTGATTCAACAACACAAATTACCGATTGATCTCTGGTTTCATCTTGACATATTTCACAATAATCACCTTCACAAATATGTCCACACTTTTTACAATAATGAATATTATCTTGAAAATTCATTAAAGTATGTGCAAATTCTTGAACATATTCTTTATCCATTGATAATACATAATATGCTAATCTTTCTGCTGACTTACCACCAATACCTGGTAGTCTTTTAAAGCATTCAACTAAATCTAAAAATGATTTTGGATAATTCATACAGCTCTCCTATTCTTCAAACTCAACAATATCACCAAACATATCAATCGCATATTGTTGGGCATCTGTTAATTCTACAACCGGTTCTTTGTATTCTGCAATATGATGTAATTGAATTGGTTGTGGTTTCGGTAACTTCTTTTCTCTATTCAATTGAATAAATTGATTTCTCATTTCAGGCCATTTTGATTCTAATACAGCAATAAAATCATATTCTGAACCTAATACTTCTTTTAAGAAGTTTTTTAATGGATAATAATTTTCTGTTAAGTTGATATTATTTACTTCTGGTTGATATTTCAACGTTACAATAAATGCTTTTTCCCCTGCCGCAACAGGTTTTGCTTCAAATAACATATTGGCATATTTAGCCGTATTTAAATTATAACAGTATCTTTTAATAACTGGCCATTTATCTTGAATATCAGTAAGCACTGTTCTTTTGGCTTGAACAAGAATATTTAAAATATCATTGAAATCTACTTCAATATTAGTCGCTATATGTTGTTGTACTGGTTCTTCATGAACTTCTTCTGTTGGTTCTTGAATTGGTTCTTCTTGTACTGTTTCAATCGGTTCTTCTTTTATTGTTTCAACAGGTTGTTTTACTTCTTCTTCAACAGTTTTTTCCTCTTTAACTTCTTCAATAATTGGTGGTTGAAATGATAAAACAGGTTCTTCTTTAATAACTTCTTGTACCGATTCAACGATTTTTTCTTGAACTTGTGGTTTAACTGTTTCTACAACGACTTCTTTTTTATTTTCTTCTTTTACTTGATTACATATTTTTAATAAAGCAAGTTCAAAGTATGTTGAAGAATCAACCGATTGACCATAATGACTACTTGCATCCATGAAGATATCAATCATTTCAAAAGCTTCTTCTACTAAAATATATGGAATGATTTGTTGGATATCTGATTTATGTAAAACAAATAATAAAGATAAATCTTCTGTATTTTTATATATAACAATATCTTTTAAAACATCTATTAAATCTTGTGTGAGTTTCTTTAAATCAATACTTGTACTTAACATATGATCTAATGTTTTTAAAACACCTTTCATATCTTTAGTAAGTAATAATTTAATTAACCGTATTTTTTCATCATTTGATAACAAACCATAAACTTTATTAATATTTTCTACTGTTAAATGACGATCATAAGCAAGACATTGCTCTAAAATACTTAAAGCATCTCGCATTCCCCCGTCTGCAAGTTTTGAAATAATTGCTAGAGCTTCTTCTTCATAGTCAACTTTTTCCTCTTCTAAAACATATTTCAAACGTGTAATAATATCATTTTCATCCACTCTTTGGAAATCAAAGCGTTGACAACGAGAAATAATCGTAGGAAGTATTTTATGAGGTTCTGTTGTTGCAAGAATAAAAACAATATGTGCTGGTGGTTCTTCTAATGTTTTTAATAAAGCATTAAATGCTTCTGGTGTCATCATATGAACTTCATCAATAATATAAACTTTATATTTTGCATTAATTGGGGCATATTTAACTTTATCTATTAATTCTCTAACTTCATTAACCCCATTATTACTTGCTGCATCGATTTCAATAACATCAGGATGATCTCCTAAAGTAATTTCTTTACAGTTAGAACATTCATTGCATGGTGGATTTTCCCCCGTACAGTTAATCGCTTTTGCAAAGATTTTGGCAATCGTTGTTTTTCCTGTTCCACGAGGTCCTGCAAATAAATAGGCATGGGCAATTCTATTTTCTTTAATTGCATTTTGTAAGGTTATTGTAACATGACTTTGTCCGGCAACATCTTCAAATGTTTGGGGACGATATGTACGATACAAGGCTTTATAAGACATAATATCAACTCCTATCTCCTACATTATACACGAAAAAAAGATATGAGTAATCATATCTTGCTACGTTTCTTTTTAAAATAATCTTTTATTAATTTTGAACATTTATCTTTTAAGATATCTGATTGAATAACAGGTATATAATTAAGCATTGGACTAGGTAAATGAATTAATTTATCTAAAGACATCCATCTTGTATCACTTGCACCATAGACAACTCTTTGAATATGGCTTTGAATAATAGCTCCTGAACACATTAAACAAGGTTCTAAAGTTGTATAAAGCGTACACTCGTCTAAACGCCATCTTCCAATTTTTTGACAAGCTTTTTCTATTGCTAACATTTCTGCATGTCCATATGTTTGATTTAAGTGCTCTCTTTGATTATAAGCTTTCGCAATAATTTCATCATCTTTAACAATAATACATCCAATAGGAACATCGTCATATTCTAATGCTTTTAAAGCTTCTTGATAAGCTATTTCCATGTATTCTTCATCATTCATCTTTTTTTCCTCTAAAAATAAAGACCATCACACATAGACGGTACTTCTTAATGCTGCTACCTTCCGGTCCTGACATGGTTCGAAGCCGCCTATTGTAATGGCAAATATTATTATAACGTATTTTATATTTTTAATCAATATATAAATTCATTAAAAGTGCATCATAATATTTTTGATTGACATAAAACATTTGAGGATATCTACCGATTTCTTTAAAATTAAACTTCTTATAAAGATTAATAGCCGATAAATTATCTTCTTTTACTTCTAAATCAAGGATTTTTAAAGAAGTTTCTTTAATCATTTCTAAAGCTTCTTCCATCATCATCGAAGCAATCCCCATATTCCAATATTCCTTTTTAACAGTAATCGCAAAATGTCCTATATGTTTTAATCTCTCTTTTTGTTCGCCTTGAATTGATAATAAAGAAACAAGTTCATCATCAATAAATCCACATAATAGTAAACTGTTTTCTTGATCGATAAAATCTTGAATAACTTCCATTTCTTCAAATTCATTTAAATAACATTCATTTAAACCATAGGTTAAGTTATTACTTTCTCCCCCTACTTGATTTAAATAATCAATAATCATTGAAGCATCTTCAATTTCTGCTTCACTTATAAATAATTCCATTAAACTCTAACCTTTCTATAAAAAAGAGTCACCGAAGTGACTATTTTTTAGGAATAATAATATCTTTTCCACCCATATAAGGACGTAATGCTTCAGGAATATTAATAGATCCATCTTCATTATAGTTATTTTCAATAAAAGCAATAACCGCTCTTGTTGAAGCTAAAACTGTATTATTTAAAGTAGAAACATAATAGTTTCCATTTTCACCTTTAGCACGAATACCTAAACGTCTTGCTTGAGCATCTCCTAAAGTTGAACAAGAACCAACTTCGAAATATTTTTGTTGTCTTGGTGACCAAGCTTCAACATCACATGATTTAACTTTTAAATCAGCTAAATCACCTGAACAACATTCAAGAGTTCTTACTGGGATATCTAAGCTTCTAAATAATTCAACTGTATATGACCACATTTTGTCATACCATTCCATAGCTTCTTCAGGTTTACATAAAACAACCATTTCTTGTTTTTCAAATTGATGAACACGATAAATACCACGTTCTTCAATACCATGAGCTCCTACTTCCTTTCTAAAGCATGGTGAATAAGATGTCATGGTAATTGGTAAATCTTCTTCTTTAACGATTTGATCTTTAAATTTACCAATCATACTATGTTCAGAAGTTCCAATTAAATATAAATCTTCACCTTCAATTTTATACATCATCGCATCCATTTCATCGAATGACATAACTCCTGTTACAACATCACTACGAATCATGAATGGTGGAATACAATAAGTAAATCCTTTATCAATCATGAAATCTCTCGCATATGAAAGCATTGCTGATGATAAACGAGCGATATCACCCATTAAATAATAGAAACCATTTCCACTTGTTCTACCTGATGCCTCTTTATCTAACCCATCAAAACGAGCAATAATATCTGCATGATATGGAATTTCATAATCAGGTACAACTGGATCACCATATTTTTGAATTTCTACGTTTTCAGAATCATCTTTTCCAATAGGTACAGAATCATGAATGATATTTGGAATTTTCATCATGATTTCTTTTAATTCTTTTCCATAATCCTCTTCTTTTACTTCTAAATCTTTTAATTCATCTGCCATAGAAGTTACTTTTGCTTTAATTTCTTCAGCTAAATCTCTTTTACCTTCTCTCATTAAAGCACCAATTTCTTTAGAATATTTGTTTCTTAAACTTCTAATTTCACTTGCTCTTGTTAATACTTCACGATAATCTTTATCTAATTTATAAGCTTCATCTACTAATCCCACTTTGGCTTCTTGGAATTTCTTCTTCATATTTTCTTTGACTAAAGTAGGATTTTCTCTAATTAAATTAATATCAATCATTTTCTTTCCCCTTATATATATTTCTACTGCCTTGATTATACATCAAGCCTATTTCCTTTGCAATTCTCTTTTAATCCAAGACATAATCACTTGAACGATCATCTCTTGTTGACTGTCATCTAACTGGGTATGTGGTTTTATATGATACCATTTATATAAACATCCTCGACAACATGTAGCTGTAGCATGTTGTGCAATAAATACTGGATGATTTTTCATCGGTGTCTGCTTTCCATCATTTAAAATAACGGCTGGCGCAATTCTTTTAGAAATAAAATCTCGTGCATGTTGTTCAATGACATCCAATCCTTTTTCATTACAATACTCTTTATATTTTTTAGTAAGATGAAAAGAACTTCTAAATTTTGAATGATCTAAACGCTCAAATAATCTTTTTAACTCTTCATTATTCATGGGTAAAAGAGTCAGATTACTCTGACTCTTCTTCACCTTCTTCATCGTCTTCTTCATTTTTAGCAACAACTTCTACAGAAGAAACCTTGCTATCATGAACTTTAATAAGTCTTACACCTTGAGTTGCACGTCCTGCGGTTTTAACTTGTTCCATAGGTAAACGAATCACAATACCATCATCTGTAATAATTAATAAATCCTCATTACCTTCTACCGCTCTAATCGCCACAATTTGTCCATTACGTTCAGTAACATTAATTGTCTTAACACCTTTACCACCACGGTTAGAAACGCGATATTCATCAATTGGTGACATCTTACCATAACCTTTTTCCGTAACAACCATAATTAATTGTCCTTCACGGTTTGTTGTCATACCAATAACTTTAGAACCATCAACATTAATACCTCTAACACCACTTGCAGTTCTTCCCATTGGTCTTACATGACCTTCAGAGAATCTTACAAGTTTACCATTACTTGCTGCAATTAAGATTTCATCATCCCCTTTAGTTAATTTAACACCCACTAAAGCATCATCTTCTTTTAACTTGATTGCAATCTTACCAGTTTGTCTAATATTTTCAAATTCTGAAATATCGACACGTTTTACTAAACCTTGTTCAGTTGCAAAGAATAAATACCAATGTTTATCTTCTTCAATCATTTTCTTATTAATATTAATTAATGATTTAACACTTTCATCTTTATCAAGATTTAATATATTTACAATTGGTAAACCTTTAGCTGTTCTACCAAATTCAGGAATATTATATCCTTTCAAACGATAAACTTTTCCTTTATTTGTAAAGATCAATAAATCATCATGTGTTGACATATGAATAAGTGAACTAATGACATCATCTTGTGTTGTTGCCATACCTTTGACACCACGTCCACCTCTATTTTGAGATTTATAAGTATCTACTGGCATACGTTTTACATAACCATTATTAGTAAGTGAAATGATAACATCTTCTACTGGAATTAAATCTTCATCTTCAATATCAAATGTACCTTGGATGATTTCAGTACGACGTTTATCTCCATATTTTTCTTTCATTTCTAATAATTCATTTCTAATGATTTCTAAGATACGTTCTTCATTTGCAAGAATATCTTTTAAATCCGCAATAAGAATTAATAAATTATTTAATTCTTCTTCAATCTTTTCTCTTTCCAAACCAGCAAGACGTTGTAATTGCATTTCTCTTACAGCTTTGGCTTGTTTATCAGACATACCAAATTCATCCATCAATCTTTGTTGAATGATTTCAGTTGTTCTACTTGTACGAATTAATTGGATGATTTCATCAATATGATCTAAAGCTTTCTTTAAACCTTCTAAAATATGCGCTCTTGCTTCTGCTTTATTTAATTCAAATTGTGTTCTACGACGAATAACTTCTTCTTGATGAGATAAATAATATTGAATTAATTCTTTTAAAGTTAAAGTCTTAGGTTCATTATTAACTAAAGCAATATTATTAACACCAAATGTTGTTTGTAAAGAAGTTAATTTATATAACTGATTTAAAACAACTTCAGCTTGAACATCTCTCTTTAATTCAATAACAATACGAATACCTTCACGGTTTGATTCATCACGAACATCACTAATACCTTCAACGACTTTATCACGTGCTAAATGCGCAATCTTTTCTACTAATCTTGCTTTATTGACTTGATAAGGAATTTCATAAGCAACAATTCTTTGTCTTCCCTTATGTTCTTCAATTTCTGTTTTTGCACGCATAACGATTAAACCATTACCTGTTTCATAGGCTTTTTTAATCGCACTCTTTCCTAAAATATATCCTCCTGTAGGAAAATCAGGTCCTTGAATATAATTTTCCATCAATTCCATAACAGAAATATCAGGATTTTTACTTACCGCAATAACGGCATCAATCACTTCACCAATATTATGAGGTGGCATATTGGTTGCCATACCAACCGCAATTCCTGTTGTCCCATTAACTAATAAGTTAGGAATACGACAAGGTAATACCGATGGTTCTCTTTCTTCACCATCATAGTTTGGAATAAAATCAATGGTATCTTTATTGATATCTCTCATTAATTCCATTGAAATTTTAGACATTCTTGCTTCGGTATAACGCATAGCGGCAGCTCCGTCACCGTCAATTGAACCAAAGTTTCCATGCCCATCAACAAGCATATAACGATATGAGAAATCTTGTGCCATTCTGACTAACGCTTCATAAATGGAAGAATCTCCATGAGGATGATATTTCCCCATAACTTCCCCAACGATACGTGCTGATTTCTTATACGCTTTATCACTATAACATCCAAGTTCATTCATACCATAAACGATACGTCTTTGAACTGGTTTCATTCCATCTCTTACATCAGGTAATGCACGTGCTACAATAACTGACATGGCATAATTCATGAAAGAAGTTTTCATTTCTGATGTTAATTGAATTTTTCTTATTCCTTTTTCTTGATTATCCATTTTCTACTCCTTCTAAATATCTAAATCAGTTACATATTTCGCATTTTCTTGAATAAATTCTCTACGAGGTTCAACTTTTTCACCCATTAAAACATCAAAAATCATATCTGCTTCCATTGCTTCATCTAACTCAATACGATTTAAAATACGATGTTCAGGATCCATTGTTGTTTCCCATAATTGATCCGCATTCATTTCTCCTAAACCTTTATAACGTTGAATTGAATACTTCGCTCCTTCACCAAGTTTTGTTCTTAAATCATCAAGCTCTTCATCACTATATAAGTAATGTTCTTCTTTTCCATGTTTTAATAAATAAAGTGGAGGTTGAGCAGCGTAAACAAAACCACCTTCAATTAAAGGTTTTAAATAGCGATATAAGAACGTTAACATTAAGATACGGATATGACCACCATCGACATCGGCATCGGTCATGATAACAATTTTATGATAACGTAATTTATTAATATCAAAATCTTCACCAATACCTGTACCAAAAGCAGTAATCATACTACGGATCGTATCACTTGATAAAACACGATCTAAACGTGCTTTTTCAACGTTTAAGATTTTACCACGAAGTGGTAAAATGGCTTGAATACGACGATCACGTCCCATCTTTGCACTACCTCCGGCAGAATCCCCTTCGACAATGAAGATTTCACATTCGCTCGCATCTCTTGATGAACAGTCCGCTAATTTTCCAGGCAATGATGTAATTTCCATTCCTGTTTTTCTTCTTGTCATTTCACGTGCTTTTTTCGCAGCTAAACGTGCATGAGAAGCAACAATTGCTTTTTCTACAATAATTTTGGCAGTATCTGGATTTTCTAACAAGAATTGATCTAATGATTTAGAAATAATACTTGAAGCAATTTTTCTTACTTCCGCATTTCCTAATTTTGTTTTTGTTTGTCCTTCATATTGTGGATCAGGGTGTTTAACTGAAATAATGGCTGTTAACCCTTCACGACAGTCTTCTCCTGATAAAGCATCATCTTTTTCTTTTAAGAAGTTTCCCTTTCTTGCGTAATTATTGATGACACGTGTAAGGGCTAAACGGAACCCTTCTTCATGAGTCCCACCTTCATGAGTATTGATGTTATTACAGAAAGAATAGATGTTTTCTTGGTAACCATCATTATATTGCATAGATACTTCAATCTTAATATCATTTTGCATATCTTCTACATAAATGATTTCATCATGGATCGGTGTTTTATTTTTGTTGATATAAGCAACGTATTCCTTAATACCACCTTCATACATATAATCATGTTCACGATTTTGACCATCTCTTAAATCTGTTAAACTAATTCTTAACCCTTTATTTAAGAAAGCAAGTTCTCTAATTCTTTGTCTCAACACTTCATAATCATAAGTTGTTGTTTCTTTAAAAATTTCAGCATCTGCTTTAAAAGTAACTTTTGTTCCTTGTTTATCTGTTGGACCTACTTCTTTTAATGGTGCAACAGGTGTTCCCCCATTTTCAAATCTTTGATAATATTCTTTTCCTTCACGATAAACATTAACTTCTAACCATGAAGATAAGGCATTGACAACAGAAGCCCCAACACCATGTAGACCACCGGAAACTTTGTAGCCACCGCCACCAAATTTCCCACCAGCATGTAATACCGTAAAAATTGTTTCTACTGTTGATTTACCAGTTTTGGCGTGTTTTCCTGTTGGCATCCCACGTCCATCATCGATAACTTCAACGACATCATCATCTTTTAAAATAACTTTAATATGACTTGCATATCCCGCTAAAGCTTCATCAATCGAGTTATCTACGATTTCCCATACAAGGTGATGTAACCCACGAGATGATGTTGTTCCTATATACATACCTGGTCTTTTTCTTACGGCTTCAAGTCCTTCTAAGACCTGAATGTCAGATTCATCATAGCTATGTTGTACTTTATTTTCTTCTGCCATTATTGTTTCTCCTTGCGATTTATATTAATCTTCTTTGCTTCTTTGATGACATGATGTTCTATTCCATCAATAGAAGTTGTTGTAATAAAAGTTTGAATACGATTATTCAAAATATCTAACAATTTCGTTTTTCTTTGATCATCAAGTTCTGATAAAACATCATCTAATAAAAGAATTGGGTATTCCCCTATTTCTTCTTTTATCAATTCAAGTAAAGCAATCTTGATACTTAAAACAATTGTTCTTTGTTGTCCTTGAGAAGCATATTGATGTGCACTTTTTCGATCAATCATTATTTTCATATCTTCTTTATGAATTCCATGAGTCGTACTTAAATACTTTAAATCCCTTGAAAATTCTTTTTTATATAACTTTAATAATTCCTCTTTATCTTTCTTTTTAATAAAACAAAGATAATGCAAATCAACATATTCCTCATTATCAGCAATAGATTTATAAATATCTTTTACATTTTTAGAAAGACGTTCAATAAAATTTTCTCTTTTTTCTATAACCTTTAATTGAACATCTACCATTTGTTCATCTATTGTTTCTAGATAATCATCATATTTTCCGTTTTTCTTACTTAATAATTTAAGATACTGATTTCTCTCTTTTAATAAACGATTATACTTAGCAAGATAAAAAGCATAAATAGGTGATATTTTAGATAATTCTAAATCAATAAATTTTCTTCTGGTACTCGGTGATCCTTTTACTAAAGAAAGATCATCTGGTACAAATACCACCACATTTAAATAACCGACATATTCAGATATCTTTAAAACATCTTTTCCATCAATCTTTGCTTTTTTATTTTCTTTAGATAAAACAAGCTCTGCTTGATGATTTCTTTGATTAGAATAAATATTTCCCTTTACCTTTGCAAAATTATAATCAAATTGAATCATTTGATCATTGATATGAGTTCTAAAAGATCTACAAACAGATAAAAGATAAATAGCTTCTATAATATTTGTTTTTCCTTGTGCATTACCACCAATTAAAATGTTAATACCTTTATCAAATTCAATAAAAAAATGATCATAATTTCTAAAATGAGAAAGTTCTAAATTATTGATAAGCATTTATAATATAATGTTCTCCATTTACTTCCACTTCATCTTGATTATGAAGTTTCTTTCCTCTTCTTAATTCAACTTCACCATTTACTTTTACTTGACCATCTTTAATGACTATTTTTGCTTCAATGCCACTTGATACCACATTAACAAATTTTAAAAATTGGTCTAGCTTAATATATTCATCTCTTATTGGTATTTCTTTCATAATAACCCTTCTTTTCTATATAATTGTACTCAATAAGTATATCATAAAAATGACAAAAATTCAAAATTTTGCGTTATATTCGTTATTTTTATTTTCTAATACAAAAAATCATTTTCTATAAAAAAGCTCTTAAAATAAAAATTAGTACCACTAGAAACAAAGATACCCTAAAAAAACTAAAAAAAAGAAGCTTTCGCTTCTTAATATGTTCTTACTGGTAAAACAAGTTGTAATAATTCATCAGAATCAAAATCTTTGATAATGAATGGTTTCATTTCTCCAGTAAATGAGATCTTAACTTTTTCTCCACTAAATGATTTAATCGCATCATTTGCATATTTACTACTAAATGAAATCGTAAGTGGTTCACCTTTATAGAAAGATGTAGATAAGTTTTCTTCTACAGATCCAATTTCTTGTTGATAAGAAGATAAAATAACTTGTTCATTAGACATATCTAATTTAACAATATTATTTTGTTCATTTAATAATAAAGAAACACGATCAATCGCATTTAATAAATCAGAACGATTAATATCTAATTCATAATCAAATTCTAAAGGAATTAAACGTGTTGTATCAGGATAAGAGCCATCAATCAAACGTGTTTGAATAATATTTTTACCTAAAACAAATAATACTTTACGATCAGAAACATAAAGTTCAATAGATTCATCAACTTCAATAATCTTACTAATTTCATCTAAACTTAATTTAGGAATAGTGATATTAAAAGTAACATCTTCATCAATAGAAATAATTTTCTTAGCTAAACGATAACTATCTGTAGCAACACATTCTAAAACATGATCATGAGCTTTAAAGTTAATACCAGTTAAGATAGGTCTTGTTTCTTTATCACTCGCTGCAAATTTTGTTTCACCAATAATATTTTTTAAAACAAGTGAACTCATAATAAAATGTGTTCCTGTTTTGCTTAAATCAATTCTAGGATATTCCACTGCATCTGTTCCATTTAAGCTATATTCAATTTGACTTCCTTTAATACGTGTAAGTAATCCATCAATAATTTCAATTTCAATATCATCACTATTGATTTTTCTAACGATATCAAAAATATAACGGCTATTTAAAACAACAGCCCCTTCTTTAATAATTTCTAAATCATCATCTTGATCAATAATTGTTTGAATTGTAATATCACTATCACTACCTGTAAGAATTAATTGATCAGATTTTAAATCAAATTTAATTCCTGTAAGTACAGGTAAAGGACTACGAACAGAAACGGCTCTGGTTGCTTTAGATAAAGCGTTTAATAATTTTAATCTTTTAATTTTAAAATGCATACTGACCTCCTATATTTATATAATTAAAAAATAAGTTATTACTACTATTAGCATGTGAACAATGTGAACAAATACAAATTATCTTGTATTTATCAATGTTTTTTATATGAATAGTAATGTGCATTTCATGTTGATATTGTGCACTAGAGTGTGCCTAACTTTTGTTTGATCTTATCAACAGCAAGTTTATAATCTGGATCTTTCTTGATTTTAGTTTCTACTCTTTTACAAGCTTTCATAACGGTTGAGTGATCTCGGTTAGAGAAAGTCACACCGATTTCACTAAATGTGACATCAAGTAATTCTCTCATTAAATACATACATATTTCACGAGGAGTTACTAAGTTACGGGTTCTATTTTTAGAAATAATTTGACTAATTGTAAGATAGTAGAACTCGGCTGTTGTTTTTAAGATAAATTCTTTTGTAAGTGGTTCTTGTGCTTTTTTTATAGTTTTTTGATCTTTGAAGACTTCAGAAGCAAAATTCATATCTATGTAATTTGTTTGTTCCATGATACTACAGAAGAATAAACGTTTTAATTGACCTTCTAAAGAACGAATATCATTACAATAATTCATAACCATGAAGTCTAAAACATCATCTGTAATAACTAAATCTGTATTACCTAGATTTTCAATTTTCTTTTCTAAGATTGCTTTTGCAGTTTCAAATTCTGGTGGATCGATCCCAAAGGATAAACCAGATTTAAAACGACTGATTAAACGTTCTTCAATACCTTGTAATTCATCAGGCATTTTATCGCTCGTAATAACGATTTGATGATTACTATTAATAATTTCATTAAAGATATGAAAGAACATTTCACTACTTTTTTCTTTACCAAATAAAAATTGAATATCATCAATTAATAAAATATCAATATTACGATAATAACTATAAATATCATCAGTTGTATTTGTTTTAATTGAATTAATGATTTCATCAACAAAATCTTTAGAAGTAATATAACGAACAACTAAATCAGGATTTGTTTCTTTCGCACGATTTCCAATAGCGTTCAATAAATGGGTTTTTCCTAGTCCTGGATGACTATATAAAAATAATGGATTGAAGTTCTTTCCAGGATTTGTGGAAACAAGTAAAGCCGCATTTTGTGCCATACGGTTTGAATTACCCACAATAAAGTTAGAAAAAGTCATATCTGGATGAAGATGACTATCAATTTTAGGAACTTTCTTTTGTTTTAACTTCTTTTTATTATATTCTTCTTTTGAAAGAACATTAATTGTGATCGGTTTAGAGAAAGAATTAGAAAGAATCGATTCAATTTCTGATTGCTTTTCTAAAATAGGATCAATATTCCATTGTAAATCTGTTGTTATTGTGACTTTATTATCTTCAATTGCTTCTAGAGTTGCTGGTCTAAATAGTGAATCTAACATAATCTTATCTTCAACTATGTTCTGTTTTTCTAAAGTGTCTACACAAGATGTCCAAATTTTGTTTAAATCTTGCACTTTTTTCAACTCCTTTTCGCCTCAATTATATATAAGAAAGAACAACTTTGAAAGCAAAAAAAACCTGTCCACAGTTCGTGCACAAGTTTGTTCACAAAAAAAGTGACCTATAACAACAATTTAAAGTACTTATTCACATTATTCACAAAATAAAAAATTCATATGAATTTTATTCTTTGTGAACTTTGTGCATGATGTATGGAATAAAAAACAATGTGCACAGGGAAGTTCACAAAGAAAAAGTGCTTGATATCATCATAATTTTCACTCATTCACATGTATGAATAACTTCATTCACCCTGTGAATTAAAGCTTGAATAACCAAGAAGATTGTCGAAGTGTTAAGAAATTGTAAATTCACATTGTGAATTTTATAAAAAAACGCGTATTTTAGGCAAAAAATGCACTTTTCTTAATACCAGTAAAGTAAACATTTTTATATAAAGTCACAATTGAATGTGCACATTGTTGTGTCTCTAAGAAAGAATTGTGAATTTATAATAGAAATCAAGCTTTTTTAAGGTTTTTTTTGTAAAGTTTTAAATTTAGTACAATTTTGATATGTGAATTTAAGAAAATTTGTTAAGAAAAGATACATTCACAATGTGAATATTTAAAAAAAGTGTGTCTTTTTGGTTATTCACACTAAAAATAAGCATGTGATTATGAAAATGAAGTTAAATTATACAAAGTTCACATTTAGAAAGTGAATTTCTTTAGATAAAGAGAGTGCACCAATAATTGTGAACAACTTTTCAAGGATGAAAATAAAGTAAGGAAGCAATGTAACGATAAAAAAAGTAGAATAATCGGTTAGAAATATAGAATTTAGAATTGACTTGTCACAATAATTCATATAAAATATGAGGGCATATGTTATTTGTATAAAAAGAAAATGAATTTTGGAGGTGTAAAATATGAAAAGAACATATCAACCAAATAAAAGAAAAAGAGCAAAAACTCATGGTTTTAGAGCTAGAATGGCAACTGTTGGTGGAAGAAAAGTAATCGCACGTCGCCGTAAAAGAGGAAGAAAAGTATTAACTGCTTAATTTAAAATCCACTTTACGGTGGATTTTTTTCTAAAATTTTTATGAAAAAAGAATTTAGAGTAAAAAGAAATGAAGATTTTAGCAAGATCATTGCTAGAAAAAAGAGTTTTGCGAATTCTTGTTTTATTATTTATAAAGATGAAAATCAAATGGGCCACGGACGCGTTGGTATTTCTGTAAGCAAGAAATTAGGAAATGCTGTTACTAGAAATAAAATCAAAAGACAGTTACGCATGATGATTCAAGAATGTTTTCATTTTGATGAAGAATTTGACTATATAGTAATTGTAAGAAAAAGATTCTTAGATAATACATATATAGAAAATAAAAAAGAATTAGAGTATTTGTACAAAAAAGTAAAGAGAAAGGAGATCAGCAAATGATCTTAGATAACAAAACTAAAAAATATTTTAAAATTATTTGTTTAGTTTTATTTGTTGTAGCCCTAACTGGATGTACAGCAAATCTTGATTCAAGTGGTAAACTGATTGCTAAAAGAGCAATTAATTTAAACACACCATGGTCTATGAAGTCAGGAATTTTTGATTTCTTATTAGTTATTCCTATTTCTAAAAGTATTATTTATTTAGGAGATGTTTTATTAAATAATATTGCTTTAGGTGTTGTATTAATTACTATTTTAATTAATATTATCATTTTACCAATTATGATTAAATCGACAGTATCTCAACAAAAGATGCAATTGATTCAACCAGAAATGGAAAGAATTCAAAATAAATATAAAGGTAGAAAAGATCAAACTTCTCAAATGAGAATGTCTGCAGAAATTCAAGCTTTATATAAGAAAAATGATGTCAGTATGTTGGCTTCATTTACAACATTCTTAACATTACCAATTATGTTTGCAATGTGGCAAGCGGTTCAACGTATTGAAATCTTATATCAAACAAATATGTTTGGTATTAACTTAGGTGCTAAACCAATCGATCACGTATTTAAATTCGAGATTGCCTATATTGTATTACTTGCCATTGTTGCTTTAACTCAATATTTTGCGATGAAAATCAACACAATCATGTCAAAAAGAAATCCAAAATATAGAGAAACATCACAAATGCAATCAATGAACATGATGAATAATTTCATGACATTATTTATCATTTACTTTGCAGCAATTATGCCTGCAGCAATGTCACTTTATTGGATGACAACAAACATTATTACAATTGTTAGAACATGGTATATTTATATTTACCATGTTGAAAAAGCACAAAAAGAAGTTGATCAAGCAAATACAAATTATTTAACAAAAAGACAAAATAAAAAATAAATAGAGGTATTTATATGAAAACTTATACTGGAAAAACAGTAGATGATGCTGTAAGTAAAGCATGCCTTGATTTAGGTGTAACAATTGATCAATTAAATTATGAAGTTACTTTAGAAACTAAAGGTTTATTTAGTAAAAAAGCTGAAATTGCTTGTTGGACAGTAGAAATGGTTCAAGAATATATTGAAAATCTTATAAGAAAAATCTTAACAGATATGCAATTTGAAGTAGAAACTGTTTCTTATGTTCAAGATGGTAGAATTTATTGCAATATTAATACAAGCAATAACTCTATTTTAATTGGTAAAGCTGGTGTTATTTTAAGAGCAATTAACTTAATTATCAAAAATGCTGTAAGTACAACATTTAAAAAACGTTTAGAAGTAAGTGTTGATATCAATGGTTATAAAGAAGAACGTTATAAAAAAGTTGCAAGTATGGCAAGAAAATTTGGTAAAACTGTTTTAAGAACAAAAGCTGATTTAAAATTGGATCCTATGCCTGCAGATGAAAGAAAAGTGATGCATCAAGAAATTGCGAAGATGGATCATTTAAAGACTGAATCTAAAGGTGAAGGAAAAAATAGATATATGACAATCTCATATGTAGATTAAGCCGCAAATGCGGTTTTTTCTTTAGGGAGGAAATAATGGAAAATTTAATTTTTAGTTTAAATGCGACCGTGCCTGTTTTTGCGATGATCGTATTAGGAATGTTTTTTAAGAAGATAGATATTATTGATGACGTTTTTGCTTCTAGAATGAATAAGTTTGTTTTTTTAATTCCCCTACCTGTCTTATTATTTAAAGATCTAGCAACTTTAGATTTTAAGACAATTTGGGATACGAAGTTTGTTCTATTTTGTTTTTTCATTACAATTTTAAGTATTTTAATTGTTACTTTACTTTCTTTTTTATTAAAGAATAAACAAAATCAAGGGGAATTTATTCAAGCAAGTTATCGTAGTTCGGCAGCTTTACTCGGTATTGCCTTGATTCAAAACGTCTATGGAAAAGCAACCATGGCGCCTTTAATGATTATTGGGAGTGTCCCTTTATATAATATTATGGCCGTTGTCGTCCTTTCTTTCTTTTCACTTGAAAGAAAAGGATTAAGTAAAGAAGTTTGGCTTAAGACAATCAAAGGTATTTTGACAAACCCAATACTTATTGGAATTGTAGTTGGTATTCTATGGTCTTTACTTCATTTACCAATGCCAACGATGTTAGATAAGACCGTGACTTCGATTGGAAATGTAGCTACTCCATTAGGTTTAATGGCGATGGGAGCAACTTTTAATTATAAAGAAGCCCTGGGTGATTTAAAACCAGCATTATGTGCTGCATTCATTAAGTTATTCGGCTTCTGTGCAATGTTTCTACCCTTAGCTATCTATTTAGGGTTCCAAGGAGAACAGCTCATAGCTATCCTTGTTATGCTTGGTTCAGCAACGACTGTTTCATGCTTTGTTATGGCTAAAAATATGGGACATATAGGAATACTTACTAGTACAGTAGTCATGTTAACAACCATCTTTAGTGGATTTTCTATAACAATGTGGTTATATATTTTAAAAACTTTACAACTATTATAAAAGGAAGTGATTCGCATTCACTTCCCCTTTTTTATTCTGTTGTTGTATTTTCAACTGGTTGAGTTTCTGGTGTTGTTTCCGGTGTTGTTTCCTCCGGTGTAGAAGGTTCTGTTGTTTCAGGGGTTGTTTCTTCTGGTGTTTCTACCTTCATTGTACCAACAGCAATTAAAGCATCATGACCTTTATAATAACTATTTGCTTCTTTAGTTTTAGAAATCAGATTTCCATTTTTATCATAAACAAGACGATAAGAGACAGCTCTTCCCCCGTTTGAACCAGCTGTTCTTGTTACTTGTTGACCTTCTGGAATAGTATCATCATTTTCATATTTGGTATTAAAACCAACATCTCCAGTTTTTTCACTGGTAAATTTTACGTAACTTCCATCGACATCAGTTCCAATAATTTTACAAGTTAATTTACTTTTTGCATAACTTGCTTCAATTTTAATTGGATAATCACGATTATTTTTAAATTTAAAATCAGGACCACCCCATGATACAGTAGCATCTCTACCAATTGGAACATAACTTGAAATATATGTGTGATTTGATCTTTCTGTTACTTTTAAATTAGCAAGAACAACAGCGTTATATAAAGTTGAAGAAGTTTGACAAACCCCTCCTCCTACTTCTTGGACTGTTTCTCCATTTAAATAAGCACCTGCTTCACCAAAACCATTTTCTTTTGTTCTTTTTCCAACAGTTTGGTTATAAGAGAATTCTTCTCCTGGAAGTAAAATAACATTACATTTTTCTCCCGCTAAACGTACATTATTTTTTCTTACCGAAGAACCACTTACATTTGTTGTATATTCTCCTAAAACATCTTTAAATAAATTCTTTTCTAAATCTTCTTTTGTAATAGAAGGAACAATTGCTTTACAAGCTATTGTAAATTCTTCTCCTTCTTTTGCTTTATTAAAAGCTTTAATAGAATCATCTAGATTATATTTAGCGCCATATTGTTCAGCTACAATTTTATAATCATTATCTTTATCTAAAGTCGCATTCTTTCCTTCTTTAGATAAAGATTTATAAATTGTTTTCATAACACTTTCATCTTCAGTTACAGATGAAGGTTCAATTGTGAATGTCTTTTTAAAATCATAATTATTTAATGCTGTTTCAATAGCATCATAAACATCTTTTTGTTGAACAGCTTTTCCACTTTTACCTTTAGTAAAAATGACTTTTGTTTTTTCTACTTTATAAGATGTAGGAACTAAAGTAGAATCTTCTAATATTTTAGAATCTTTGATAGCTTGATTAAGTGTTTTTTTATCTTTTATATTAATAGAAATATTTTCATTATGATTTAATAAATAATGATAACCTTTCGTAAAGAAGTTATTATATTTCTTTTGAATAGCAGATACTTCTTTATCAATATCGATTGTGACATTATTTGTCATATCAATTTGATATTTCTTACCATCAGCTTTTAAATTAAATAAAAGATATTCTTGATCTTTTTTATATTGTTTTTCAAGAAGACTAACGACTTCATCTTTAGACATATTATTCACTTTAATGCCATTGATAGTCATATTTTTGATAAAACCATTGCCAGATGCTAGAAAGCATAAAATGATATAAATAACCAATATCACTCCTATAACAGCACCTCCGATTATAGGAACTTTTTTATTCAGCTTTTTCATTTTTTCACCCCTATTTGTACATAATAATATATGATTAAAATATAGAAATCAATCGAAAAAAATCATATATCAAAAATAAAAAATATTTGTTATAATGAGGGAGTTATTTATTGATAAAATCAACAAATTAAGATAGTATCAAGAAGAAAGGTGGTATGAAAATGAATGATGATATTATTGTTGCAGTAGCAACATCAAGACTAGAAGCAGCAATTTCAATTATCCGTTTATCAGGAAAAGATGTTATTGCATTTGTTCAACAGTTTTTTACAGGAAAGATTATAAATAAAGAGAGTCATACCATTACATACGGTTATATAAAAGATAATGGTGAAAAAATAGATGAAGTATTAGTAAATATCTATCGTGGAAAAAGAACTTTTACTGGAGAAGAAATGGTTGAAATCAATTGCCATGGTGGTGTTTATATTACAAATAAAGTAGTTGATCTTTGTTTACATCATGGAGCAAGACTGGCAGAACGTGGTGAATTCAGTAAACGTGCTTTTTTAAATGGACGTATTGATTTATCACAAGCAGAAGCTATTAGTGATATTATTACGGCTAAAAATAGTTATGCTTCTTCTCTTGCTTTAAAAGGAATTCAAGGAAGTATTAGTCATTTTATTAAAGATTTAAAAGAAGAATTGATTCAAATCATTACGCAAATTGAAGTCAATATTGATTATCCTGAATATGAAGATGTAGAAGAATTAACAGCAGATAAGCTTTTACCAATGTCTACTTCTTTGATTGAAAAGATGAATAAAATCATTGAAGATTCTAAAAATATTAAATTATTAAAAGAGGGAATTCAAACAGCTATCATTGGTAAACCCAATGTTGGTAAATCTAGTTTATTAAATGCGATGTTAAAAGAAGAAAAAGCGATTGTCACAAATATTGCTGGAACAACAAGAGATGTCGTTGAGGGATCAGTAACAGTAGATGGTATTTTATTAAATATGATCGATACAGCAGGAATTAGAGAAACAGATAATATTGTAGAAAGTCTTGGGGTTGAAAAATCAAAAGAAATGATTAAAAAAGCAGATCTTGTTTTATTAGTTATTGATGGAAGTAAAGAACTTGATCAAGAAGATCAAAAGTTACTTGAACTTACAGAAGATACAAATCGTATTATTATTATTAATAAAGCAGATTTAGGTAAGAAAGTTGATTTAGAAGGAATTGAAATATCGGCTAAAGAACAAGATATTTTAGCGCTTACTAAAGAAATTAAAAAGAAATTTAATTTAGGACTTATAAGTAATCAAGAAGAATATTATCTTACTAATGCTAGACAAACACAATTATTAGAAAAAGCAGCTTCTTCCTTACAAATAGCAATTGATGCGATGAAGATGTCTATACCATCAGATCTTATTGTAGAAGATCTTTATGATAGTTGGTCTTGTTTAAAAGAAATATTAGGAGAACAAGCAAAAGAAGATTTATTAGATGAATTATTTAAACGCTTTTGCATCGGTAAATAAGATGAATACAAATGAAATATTAGCACAAAGATTTTATCGTTTTTTTAAGTATACAAGGAATGTAGCATTAATTGCGTTTATTGTTTTCTTTATATTAAATGCAATTAATACAGGAAATAGTATTTTATATTGGATTTGTTATGGATGTTTAATGGTTTCTATTGTAGGAGCAATGCAATCAGTTTTGTTGTATGTTCTTTCAAAGTATTATAAAAAGAGGTAATTTGAATGGAAAAAATATTTGAACAAATTGATAATTTGTTTGTAAATGGGGTTATTAATGGCATTATTTCAATTGTTATTGCAGGGATTGTTTTAATTGCAATTAATAAATTATTAAATAAGTTTATTAAAAAGAAATGGCCTGATAATTATGTTTTTCAAAAAAGAATTAAAAAGATTATTCTCATTACAATCTTTTTAGCAATTGTTTGTAGTGAAGTGAAGTTTTTAAAATCATTTGCGACTGCCCTACTTGCATCTGGAGGAATCGTTGCCGTAGTTATTGGGCTTGCTAGTCAAGAAGCTGCAGGTAATCTTATTAATGGTGCCATGATTATGGCATATAAGCCATATAAGATTGGTGATTTTATTGTTGTTACAGGACATAATGTTAGAGGAACTGTTATTGATATTTCACTTAGACATAGTGTTATTGAAACATTAGAAAAGACACAAATGATTGTTCCTAATGATATTATGAATAAAGCAATTATTGAAAATATTTCACAAATTGAACATGTTAAAGCAAATTATCTTTATATCGATATTTCTTATGAAAGTGATATAGATCAAGCAATCAAAGTGATTCAAGATCTTGTTGTAAAACATCCTTTATTCATTGATGGAAGAAAAGATAAAAAGGATCCATTAGTCCCTGTGATTGTTTCTGATTTAAAAGATAGCAGTATTCAATTAAGAGCAACAATCACTAGTGAAGATAATGTACAAGGTTTTCAAATGCTGGCAGATATTCGTAAAGATTTAGTCACTGAATTTAAAAAGGAAGGTATTGAAATACCTTACCCTCATATGCATATTGTTAAATAGTATACGCATATTTATTACAAAACAAAAAAAGGAGAAAACATTGATAATATCAATGTTATTCTCCTTTTCTTTTGATAAAAATTGTTAAATTAATCTATTGGTAAAACAAAAATGTATAAAATCAAGTTAAAGGAAATTTATAAACATTAGGTTACTTTTTTATTTTTTATCAAACAATATATTCATTTAAAGTTTTGTACATTAGAAGATAAGTATGATTGAGAAAGATGGTATTTAAAACTTTAATTATTAGAATTAGTAAAATAAATTATTGTTTTGATTATATTTTTCGTTAATTTTATCATGGGAATTACGAAAACAAATAAGTAAGTCTTTGTTATTTTGTAATTGTTCTATAACCCATGGTTGTAACATATAAGGGAAAGCAGCATTATTTAAATCACTTACAATATACTGATTTGTAGTTTCTGTAATAATTATATTTTGTTTTAGCCATTTTACAGCTCCATCGTATAATGGAAGTTCAGCTGTATGATTATCCTCTTTATATAGTTCATAAACAATAGCTTTTTGGTAATCGTCTAATTTTTGTAGTCTTTCTTTTGCTGTTGATTTAAATTTCTTTGTAAAGTGTTTATTAGAGAAATATTTATAACAGCAAATAATGAATGTAACGGAAAGTATTGAAATAGAAGTTAAAAATATTAGCCCAATTGTGAAGCCATAATTGTTTCTAAAATCAAGCATATACATTTTATCAATTATATCATTTGGAAAAAATAGAATCATGCCTGAAGCAATAGCAATACCAAACATGATTTTTGTTGGTAATTTAAAGAAATCTGCAATATTAAAATCAAATTTCATGTTTCTTGTATAAATATTTACTCAAATTATATCAAATTCCAATAAATACGACTATTAATATTATTAATCGAAAATAACATACAGAAATGTAAAATCATAAATATATATTTAAAATGAAGTAATGCGACTATTTTTTATTAATAGTTCTCATATCTTTTTTTATCATCATTACGTATTTTTCGAGATTAGATAGTGCAAAACAATCAGCGTAACTTGTTCAGTTGGTAGATTTGCATAAAGTTTTTCATATTTTTCCATTAGATGTGCAACATCTTCTTTATTATTTTTACATTTTTCGTATTCAATTTTTCTTTGTGAATAAAGAAAAGCACGTTCTATCTCATATAAAAGGATAAATTCTTTATCATTGTGATTAGCATCAATAAAATTTTTATATTGAATCCAATGACCCAATTCATGAAGAATAGAGAATACAGAAAAGGAAATTTCATTAAAAGTACATTTTGTGCGTATCATCGTTTTTATTCTTTCAAAACTATAAGGCGTAGTCGATTTGCAATATTCTAATGCATCTAAACTATCACAATTTGGAAAATATAAACCTCTTTCATTATTTGAATTTTCTTTTAAATAAGTTATGCATGAAAAAGTTTTTGAATCGATTATATGGATTGGAACAGTTTCATCTTCGATAATTTTTGGTACTAAATCTTTTATTTGCATTATATATTGTCCTTTCAAAATAATAATAATTGTAGATAAATTATTTTTAAAATATTATTTAATTGTTTAATAAATTATTCTATCATAAAATCTATGAAAAATAAAATATTCAAATGTATTATTGATTTGATTATCAATAATACAAGTAATAGCAAAATTGGAATTATTAAGAAAATATTAATAATCATTTAATTAATCATATTTATAATTCAAATATTCTAGAAAAGAATGTTTGAAAAATTTCTTTTATTAATGTTTTAGTATTTTTATTAAGATTATATTCAAGAGATATTTAATTTTTTATGAAAAAATTATTAACGTTTATCTATAAAAAATTTATTTCTTATTTAGTATACTATTTATATAATATAACAAAAAAGAAATATGAGGTTTATCCCCATACTTCTTCAGCTATTTCTTTAACAAGTTTAAGTTTAGCCCATTGTTGTTCTTCTGTTAACTTATTACCAATCTCACATGAAGCAAAACCACATTGAGGACTTAAATATAAACGTTCTAATGGAATATATTTAGTTGCTTCATAGATTCTTCTTTTAACAAGTTCTTTATCTTCTAAATCAGGTTTCTTTGTAGTAATAAGACCTAAAACAACTTTCTTATCTCCTGATACTTTCTTTAATGGAGCAAAACCACCAGAACGATGATCATCATATTCTAAGAAATAAGAATCTACATTTTCTTCACCAAAGAGTAAATCAGCTACACCATCATAAGCTCCTGAACTAAAGTAAGTAGAATGATAATTTCCTCTACATACATGAGTATTAATTGTTAAATCTACAGGTGCATTTGCAACAACTTTATTATTTAAATCTAATAAAAGTTGTTTATATTTTTCTAATTCTTCCCCTTTTCTTCCTGTTAAACTTACAGCAAGTTCAGGATTAACCATACCACCCCATACACAATCATCAAATTGTAATTGACGGCATCCAGCATGATAAATTTCTTGAACAAATTCATTGTATGATTTAACAACATCTTCCCCAAAAGCTTCTTCACTACCATAGAAACCTAATGTTTTATCTAATAAATCAGCTCCTGTAAAGAAAGCATAGAATTGACCTGGTGATGGAATTGTTTGTTTAGCTACAGTATTTTCATCTTCTAATGCTTTAACAAATTTAAAATGTTCTACAAAAGGATGATCTTTACAAGAAATCTTTCCTGTCATATAAGTATCATCAATCATAGCTGCTTCACCATCAAACGTTTGATTTCCATCTACAGTCTTTTTATGTTCAACCCCTTCAAATCCCCACATAAAGTCTAAATGCCAAGTAGAACGTCTAAATTCACCATCTGTGATAGTATGATAACCTAACTCTTTAAGTTTATTTACAAGTTCTACAATACATTCATCTTCTACTTTAGTAAGTTCCTCTTTAGTTATATTATTTAATTCATAATTTTTTCTAGCTTCTTTTAATCTTTCAGGACGTAAAAAACTTCCTACAAATTCATATCTATTTAATTGACTCATATCATTCATTCCTTTCAAACTATGTTTTTATTTTATCAATCAAAACGTAGTTTGAATAATACAAATAATAACTACTTAGATATAGTTTTAAACTATATTCACCATTGTGCATAATGCACAAATGTATGCAATATTCTCATAACCTCAACACATATAATTTTTAAACTTTCTTACATATAATATAAGTAACAAAAGGGATATAAAATACTAAGGAGGAACAAAAACATGTGTGTAAACTACTATTCATATTTAACAACTAATCAAGCAGATTCTCAACCAGGTTGGGCTAAAAAAGACAGATTCGATTCAAGCAACACAACATTATCAAAAATTAAAAATCACGTTGTTAAAAACTATTTCTCTAAACTATTTAAATAATATAATATTGAAAAACCTGCACGAGATGCAGGTTTTTTAGTATTTTTATATTTATTTATAATATATGTAACAAATTAAATTCATATTCTTTCATTTCTCTTCTGATTATAAATATTAAAGATAGTGTAGTAAATATAATTTTATATCATGAAGAAGTTAAAAGATATTGAGGGTATAAAACCGCTTATCAGAAGTCACTAAAAATATCCTGGACATTTTTGTAGATATATGGTATTCTAGATAAGTAGATTGGAGGAGTAAATGATGGCATATGCAATTGATTTGTTCTGTGGTGCAGGTGGCTGTTCAGAAGGATTAATTCAAGCTGGTTTTGATATATTATTTAGCTCGGATATAAGTGACATGGTTGAGGTTACATATAGAAATAGGCATGAGCAGTTAGGATTGATCCAAGGTAAGAATACTTGGTTTGAACGTTCTGATATAAGAGAACTAACAGGTAAAAAAATAAAAGAATGTATTTCAAAACTCCAAATCTTTCAGGGAAAAAAAATTCCGGAGATTGATTTAATGATAGGTGGTCCTAGTTGTCAAGGATTTTCAAGAGCAGGGAGAAGAGACAAATCAGATCCAAGAAACATACTTTTTGGAGAGTATGTTAGGGTAATTAGTGAAGTGAAGCCAAAATATATTGTTTTAGAGAATGTAGAGGGATTTGTTGATATGCAGTTCTTAGGATATGTTGGAATTACAGGAATAAAGTATGATGATGGAAGTGTAACACCAGATATATTAAGAAGTGAATTAAATGAAATTGGATATGATACATTGGAACCAAGAATATTAAATGCAGCGGATTACGGAGTACCTCAGAGAAGAAATAGAATTTTTTTAATTGGTTATAGAAAAGGATTGAAAGCTCCAGAATATCCACGACCGACTGTAAATCCTGAAAATTATTTAACTCTTTCGGATGCTATTGGGGATTTGATTTCTGATAAGAAGAAACGAAATAAAGTATGTTCGGAATTAACACAGTTTCAAATTGATTCGATAAATGGTAGAACTCCTGCAAAAGATGGTAAAGCAATCGTAGCACCTGATAAAATTATGAATAATGAATATTCTAAAATATCTGAGATTGTAAGAGAACGATTTTCTTTATTTAAAGAAGGAGAAACAGGATCAAATCTTAAGAAAAGAGTAAGGAATAAGGGAATAAATTTAAAAGGCAAGCCGGCATTAATAAAAATGTGTTCGGAAAAATTAGGTATTACAGAAGAAGAAGTTATTATGTTATATAAAAAGGGTGGTGTGACTGTAGAACAAGCAGAAGTTCTTTTAACTAAAAAAAATATTCGTCAAAGATGGAGTGGAGATCAGCCATCTGCAACAGTGATGACAATAGCAGATGATTATATTAGTCCATGGGAGAATAGAACCTTTAGCGTTAGAGAAATGGCACGTTGTCAATCATTTGATGATTCATTTGAATTTCTTGGAAAAAGGACTACAGGTGGTTTACGAAGAAGAGTTGAAGTACCACAGTATACACAAGTTGGAAATGCTGTTCCGCCGTTATTAGCCAAAGCAGTAGTAAGTGAAATACTTAAAGTATTATAGGAGGAAAATATGTCAATAAAAGATGAAATTCAAGGTCAAACAGGATACTTGAAGAAGATAAGAGATGAATATATGCCAGATACAAAAAAGATGGCAGAGTTGGCATTTGAACTTTATTCTAAAGATTCTTTGATTGAGCTCACACCTGAATATGTGTCTGAAAATGCTGATGAAGTTTTAAAAAAATTGTTTTCGGCTGAAACAAGTATATTTCAATGCAAGAATAATGAAATCATGTACCGTGTATTACTATATTATTATGAAAAAATATATAGAAAAGATGATAAAAAATATACGGAAACAAGTACTAGAATGTCTGAATTAATTAAAATTTTTGATAGGTGTAAAGATGATAGTTATACATTTGAAATGTTTATTAATGAAATATCAAAAACAACAATACCAATAATTGATACGGTTTCTTTTTCACAGAAGCAATCAGCAAAAAGTAGAGTGGGCGAATCTTTACAAAATCATCTTGCCAATATTTTTGATATTTGCAATGTTCCCTATGAAACTCAACAACAAAAAGTAGATGGTGGAACAATAATGGATTTTGTAATACCAAATGTTAATGCGATTGAAGAAATGCCAGATCAAGTTATCAATATTGAATGTCAGACTACGTTAAAAGATAGGTTTAGGCTTACTACTGGAAAGTCAACTGATGCGAAAATCAAAAGATATCTTGCAACTGTTACCGGTGCAGGGATTGTAACGAAAAGAGATTTGAATGATTTTAGTGTTGATAAGGTTAAAGAAATAATTATGGATAATAATGTTACATTAGTGGTTTTTCCTGAGGTAAAAAATAGTATTTTGCAAAGACTAGCAAAAACAAAAGAAAAATTAGAAAGTGGAAGAATTGTAAAGAATGCAGCAATTTCATTAGAAGAATTGGATAAACTTATTAAATTAAGCAATAAAAAAATTATTACGTACTCAGAATTGATAAAAAGAGACATAAACAGTGCAAAAGTTTATTGGAACTAGTTGGTGATATAATGGATTACATAGAAAATATGCAAAATATGTTATCATCTGGGTATACTATGATTGAAGTAGCAGAAAATTTATATTTGAATTATCATTCCGTGATTAATACAGATGAGGTATATCAATTAAGAAAAGCGATAGCAAAAAAATATGACTGTAATCTTAATGATGTTAAGTTAATTGGCTCTTCACATACAGGCTATACTTATAAAGATGGAAAACTTTTGAAAAGAGAAAATCCAAAGGACTATGATTTTGCAATAATAAACGCAGATGTATATATAAGATTTTTTCATATGGTTGATATTGATAAAATAGATAAGAATGAAAAAAGAATGTATACTAATGGAATATTACGTGGCAAATTACATCCACTTCATGCAGGAAAGAGTTTTCTAAAAGAATTAGAAAAAAAGAATAAGGAAATAATGAAAGAATTAGATGTTTCAAAGCACGTATCAGTATGTTTCTATTTATCTGAGAAAGATTTTATAGATGGTTTAGTAAATTATAACAGTGAATTATATACAGGAGAATTACGAAGAATAAGTGAACAAAAAGATGGCATTGGTAATATAGATAATTTTTCTGATATGAAGATTGTTGATAAGTTGGAGGAATAACATGGAAGAAAAAAAAGAAGAGAAGAGTTTTTCTATAGGAAGACTTGACATTGTTGATTTATATGAATGGAAAAATTCGAATAAACTAGTGTATAAAACTTATTTTCAAAGACAGTTTGTATGGAGAGAGAAAGATAAAAGAGATTTGATAGATACCATTATGCAAGGACTTCCAATTCCTGCAATTTTTATTTGTGATGCTGGTACAGATTATACGAGTCTTTCTAAAAAGTATAATGTTCTTGATGGGAGACAACGTTTAGAAAGTATTTTTGAATTTCTTGAAAATCAATATACATATAACAAAAAACATTTTAGAGATTTTGATGAAGATGATAAAAAGAAAGTATTAAATTATAATATTACCTTGATTCAAATGTATATTGATCCAGATGATACTGAAAAGATAAAAGAAATATTTAAGAGATTAAATAAGAATGCCTATAATTTAAATAAAATGGAAAAACAATCGACGCAGTTAGTTGAGTATGACTATATGATTATTGCAAAAATAGTATCTGGGATAGTTAAATTTGAGAATATTGAGTCATATTTGAATGAAATTCATGAGTTATTTAACGATGATGAAGATGAATCCGGAGATGGTATGGAAATCACTGATTATTCGATGGATGAAGAAGTAATTCCTGAAGATGTAAAGGAAATATGTAAATGGGATAATATTAAGTATATAAATGCCTTACTCACAAATGATATAGTATTTTCTTCATATGATCGTCAGAGACAAGTGGCATTACAATATTTCTTGAATATTTTTACATGCATATTGAAAGGAGAAATGATAAATCGAAATGTATCTGAGAAAACTATAATTGATTTGTCAGATATGTCAAAAGAAATTATTGGTAAAAAATTAATTGAATGTAATAAAGCGTGTGAAAAGATTTTAGATATTTATGAAGATATTGATGATTTTTGGAAGAATAAAACAAGCTTTTTTACATTATGTTATGTAATGACTATGACCAAATCTGAAAAGACAACGAAAGAAATTAAAGATTTGTTAGAAGAATTTAAAAATTCAAATTCAGAAAAATGGCAACAGTATTATGAAGCATCAAATCAGGGTGTAAATGACAAGAAAGTAAGAGAAACAAGAGTAGAACTATTAAAAAATATAATAGCGTAAAATCAATGAAAACAGATATAAGATCATTTTAAATAACCTTATATTATATCGAAAAGTGGATATATTATATATTGCTATAATCAACCATTAATATTTGATTGACAGATAATAACATATAAATTAGTATCATAAAATTTTATATTATCAAGTATGAACCCCCCCAGATCATAATGTTTCTGGGGGTTTAAGATATTTCCGAAGAGGACTTCTAAATCATAAATAAAGAAAGGTGGGTCAAAATTTGCCTCACACCATTTGATAACTAAAATATGAGCTCCCTCGTTATTTTAAATTATCTGTTTTAATATAGTGTCAAAGGCAGAAATCATTATTTATGTTATGGTAGTAATATAAATTTTTATACATTTAAACCATTTTCACTATATCACAAACTACTTCTGAAGAATATTTTGATGTAATTTCATATGAAATAGTTTTAGGTATATTTTTAAAAACTAAAACAGAAGGAAGGGCCATTTTAGTGTTATGTTTTAAATACCTAAAATGAATAACCAAAACGTCCTCATCTTGCTTTTCAAATGTCTCATAACAAAAAAAATGATTTATGCTGTCTACATATTTTTGTTTATTTTCATTATATTTTTCTTCAGTAGATTGTTGCTGATTAAATAGTGAATTTATTCTATAATTCAATCTTTGTGGTATTGTTGGATATCCAATATATTCACTAACGTTTTCTGTTTCCTTTATCTTAAATGCAGATTCTGCAAATTGCATTTTTATAAGATCATTTATTATAAGAATTCCTGGTATAGGTAAATCTTCTTTTTTTACGATGATTCCTTTTTCCAAATGAAGTTTTACGTCAATATCTTCATCAAAAGTTGTTCCGTTATTCGCTAATACTAATTCTACTATTTGATAACTATCTATCATTCCTAAAAATTCACGATATTCATTTAATTCTTCTATTTTCCAATATATTTCTTTTATTTGAGAATAATGTTGTTTTTCTTTTTCTTTTCCATTTAATGTGGATCTACCAATCATTGGATTTGAAATTGTTAAATTTCCTACATTCCAAAATGAATCACTAATATCTATTTCGAGCCGATTTGCAAAAGATAAAATATTTTTTTTCCATTCATCACTTATATCAATATTGAAAGTTGAAGATTTTTTTAATATTAATTCTGAATTTTGTGATTCTAATGATTCATATTTTTTCTCCTTTTCTAGTTTTTTTTCTTCATCAGGAGATGAATCTTTAACATAAGGTTGTAGAACAACCTGTTTAGCTTTTTCTATTTTCTCAACAATACCTTTTTCCATCTTTATAATAAAATCACTATTAAGATAATCAGAACGCATTATTGATACACAACCATCCTCAGAATTATTATAATCTTGTATAGTCAATTTAGATTTTTTTGTAGCTATAGTTGGATTTTCATTTTCTCCCATGATAATAGGCAGAAAGTGCATAGCAAGATGATTAGTAAATAGTCTTCTCAAGTCTTCAACATTACTTACTGTAAAATAAGTACCATATGTATTATTTTCTTCATATTGAGTTTTGAAATTTTGTACTTTTTTATATTGTTCAAGGTCTACTAAATTCATGTCTATAGGTTCTGTGACAAAATACATAAAAACCTGCTTTCCGTCAGAAAGCATTTCTTTTATTTCTTCTTCTGTTCCTGAACCATACTTATCTGTTGAAGTACCAAAGCGTGTCCAAAAAATAGCGACAGCAGCATCACAATCTCTTACAAATTGCTTATTTAATATCTCCTGAGGTCTATCACCTGATTGAGAATAACTACTCGTTGACCAATGTCGACCAACAATTTCTGCATTATTCAATCTACCAATAGTAATATTAAAACTTTCTATACACTCTTTAATTACATCAACATATTTACTAACATCTCCAGGACATGAAATCAATAAATCATATGCTGTAATATTCTTTCTTGGCATATCTTCTCCTCCAATGTAACATATATTTTATTATATCAGTAGATAATTGTTTTTTCTATAAAAATAACATCTGAACTACCTTTAAAATGTTCATGGATAATAACAATGATTAAAGACAGAATAAGATATTATATGTTATGAGAATAAAATATCATTAACATGGAGTTATTGTGTGAAGTTAAAAGAGTGGAATTAATTTGTAATTATGCTATTTTTACTGTATTTATTCTGTTAATATTTAATTGATAGGAGTTGGTCAATATGTCTGGAAATCTTTTTACTGCAACAGCTGCGAATCTTATAAAAACAGCATCTTATACAAAATTACATATTCCTTTTTTTCAAAGACAATATGTATGGTCAAAAGATAATTGGGAAGAATTATTTAATACATTTTTGGAGGAAAGAACACCATTTATCGGATCGATAATTGTTAAACAACTACAAAATAGAAATAATGAAGTAGATGTCATTGATGGACAACAACGTTTAACAACTTTAAGTATACTAATTAAAGCCTTTTATGATAGTTTGAACATAGAAGATAAAAAGGCAGCTTATAATAATATTTTAACTATTTTTTATTCGTCAAAATCAATTCTTTCTAAAGAATATAGTTTAAGATTAAATCATTCACGCTTAGATAGAAATGATTTTGAAAATATCATGTCATTTGATTATTCATTGAAAGATGGGTGTACATCCAATGAAATAGGGATCATTGGTTGCTATAATTATTTTTTTAATAGAATATCAAGTTTAAAATTAGAAGATTATCAAAAATTTTTAAATATGTTTGAAAAATTAACTGACGAAAAATTTTCATATTTAGTGTTAATTCAATTATCTTCTGAAGCAGATGAACAAACAATTTTTGATACTTTAAACACAACAGGAGTTATGTTAACTGCTAGTGATACAATAAAAAATGTCATTTATAAAACACTTGGTAAAATGTATGAGGATGAAGACTTTATAGAACCTCAAGAAAAGTTAATAAATTTTTACGTAAAAACGTGGGAAAATATTTTTGAAAGTGAATCTAATAAGGATTATTGGAATAGCACACTTGTTACTGGAAGATTTAATAGAACATATTTAGAATTTTTCTTATATTGTTATGGTGTGCTATCTGGTATCTATACTTCGTATGATAATAAAATAAATGATTTGTCTAGTGTATATAAAGCATATTTAAAAAAGGTATCTACATCAAATGAATTGGAAGAATTTTTATTAAGAATGGTGGATTATGCTCAAACGTTTAAAAATGGATTTAAATATGGAGTAAATAATAAGTATTATACATATAAAAGAGATGACGTTCTTGATAGATTATTGCAATTTTTATATATAACAGACACAACATCAGTATATCCCTATGTGATTAAAATATTATATGATTACAAAAATGATAACCATAAAATGAATGTTCAATTACATAAACTTGAAAAAATGCTTGTTATTAATCATTTAACAGCTAATAGCACTAAAACAAAAAATTATAATAAATTGGTTATGTCACTTATATCGGATCCTTCGAAAATAGATATAGAATTGGCTGATATTAAAAATAATAAAAATTATGTTTTATTAAAGAAACCTTCTAATAAAGTGGCAAATATGTATTTATTTTGGATAGAACTTTATAAACGACAAGATCAAAAAAAAGATATTAATTCGTTACCTTACAACTTTACTTTAGAGCATATCATGCCAAAAAAATGGAAAAAGAATTGGAAAGAATATCCATCAATAAAACATAGTGATGGAACAGAATATACTATGGTAGAAAAAGCAGATATTAGAGATGAAGCTGTTAAAAGTATTGGTAATATGACATTGTTAAAGTCCAAATTAAACTCTCGAATATCTAACGCACCATATTCCGAAAAAAGAAGTAAAATAAAAGAATACGTAAGTTTAGAATTAAATAAAGACTTACTAAGTAATTATCCTGAATGGTCAGAAAATGAAATATATACTCGGGAAAAAGAATTAATAAAATATATAGAAGAATGTTTTCTATATGATAATATTGATGATAATGACCATATATCTTATACAAATACAGAAAGAATTATTTCTGAATATGAGAATACATACGCGGAAGAAATTTCTAAGTTTGATAAAGTAGATGCTACTGATGTAACATCAAGGGAATACTTTGATTTTATGAGCAAACCAGACATTGTTAGATTTTTAAGTATTCAAGAAATAAACGTGCATAAAGCATTTAATAGATCAAAATGTAGAGAGGTGAATAAAAAAGAATTTTTCTTAAATCCTCAAAAGAGAAACTTAACTCAAGATTGGTCTATGGCACTATTTAATCAATATAATAATTCATTATATTATATGGAAATACCAGCCAATAGTTTAAAATCTATTGATGATGATCCTAATGGATTAACTTTAAAGCCTAATGACAGTAATAAAGTTGACTTATATATAAATACTGAAACAATGATTGAGAGAAAAAGTAATATAGATTTTTCTAAATTTGTAGTAAAAGTATTCAAAGTTTAGTTATTTATTGTAAAGGTATTAATTTTATCAGCATGATGCTTTTTAAAGAAAAGTTAAAAAAATACAATTAATTCCTATTTAAATTAGATTTCTAAAAAAAGTATGATAATATAGTGTTATCGACAAAAATCAAATTCAATATGATTGCTTTAAAAATTCTTATCGAAAAGAGGGTTATGAATGAGTGTATTGCTTCAAGAAAAAATAAAACCTATATTATCTGTAGATGAACAAATAGCAAAATTAAAAGAAAATGGTGTAACTTTTAAATATATTTCAGAAGAAAATGCGAAAAAATATTTAACTGAAAATAATTATTATTTTAAATTAACGTCATATAGGAAAAATTTTCTAAAAAAAGAAGTTAACGGAAAAGAAATATATATTGATCTAGATTTTTCATATTTACAGGATCTAGCAATAATTGATATGGAATTAAGATATTTATTAGTGGAACTATCATTAGATATTGAACATTGGACAAAAGTATATTTGTTAAATTTAATACAACGTCAGAATGAAGATGGCTATAAAATAGTGAGTGATTTCTTAAATACTCTGGACGAAAATCAGTATAATAGATTAGAAAATGAAATATTAAGAAATAAAAATTCAATTTATTGCGAAGATTTAATAAATAAACATTCAGATTTAAAAAAATATTCTGTTTGGATTTTTGTTGAAATAGTTTCTTTTGGTACACTAATTTCATTTTATAGATTTTGTGGAAAAAGATATAATAATAAAATGATGGAAAAAAATCATTTTATATTAAAAATGTGCAAAAGTGTTAGGAATGCAGCAGCCCATAGTAATTGTATAATTAATGATTTAAATGCAAATACTACTTCATTATCGACAAGTTACTCTGTAACAAAAGAATTATCAAATATAAAGAGTGTTTCAAAAACTACAAGAATCAAGAAAATGAGCAATGGCAGAATACAGCAAGTAGTAACCTTACTCTATATGCATAAAAAATTGATCCCAAGTGAAGGTGTAAAAAATAATGCAGCGAAAAGATTACATATATTTAGTGATAGAATAAAAAGAAATAATGTGTATTATATTAATAATGATTTAATAAAAACTAATTTTGATTTTTTAAATGTAATTATTGACAATTGGTATCCAGTTGATTAAAATGAAAATGCATAAAAAAATATACTGAATATATTTTGTAAGGACCGTGTAGTAATACATGGTCCTATTTTTATGATTTTAAAATTTTTACTTTGACAAGCAGATAAATGTATAATATGTTTAAAAGTTGATACAAATTTTATTATCATTTTCATATATTTGAACATTAATAGCTAACCAACTGCCTAAGTCATTAAGTTTGTTTGCCATCATTGTAAACATAGCAACATTTTCAAATGATAACAAAATACAGCCACAACTAAAATTACATTTTATATTGTTTAAGATATCTATAGGAGCTATATCTAATGATGAACAAGTTTTTATAGGTTCTAATGTATCAGCTAGAGCTAAAATAAATAACAAAGGATTAGTATCGAATTGTATCGGTTGAGCGAGTGGTGGAATCAATTGTTCTAAGCCACATTTTTCATATAATTCTATTATTCCATAATCAGTTGCAAACCACATATTATGAGAAATAATACAATCAGCAAGATATGCAAATATAGAAAACTGATTAGTATTAAAATGAAGGTCATTTACATAGAAATCGTTAAAATCAATACGTGGATTATTTAATGAAATATAAGATAAATAATAATTTTTAACTAAACTATCATATAACCATAAACCCCCTACTATTCCATGATCATAATGATTGATATCCTCATTCATTTTGCAATATTCTAAATAATTAAAAACAGTAGATCTAGGATACATACTTCTAGTTATTATAGTTCCATTATTAAAAATAATTCTATTATTAGGGCGTGGATTATTTTTAGAATTAGCTATTCTATATGGTATTATAGGATTTGTTTTAAAATAACAAGGTGCTGGGTAAATAATTCCTAAGTCATAGTACGTATTATAGTTATTGAATTTGTTAATAGGGTAATTATTGATTCTCATACGAGCTTGAAAATCTTTGGATTTTTTTCTATATTCAAATTTATATGTCCAATCTTTTTCTTGAACATAACCCATATCATGAAATAAAGAAACTAAGAACCAAAGATAGCTGAATTCAAAAATTTCATTTTGATTATCATCAATTATATTTAATTCATGATATGAACTGTTTTTAATAAGTAAACCAATGAAAAAAACAGATAAGGTGTGATTTATTCTAAGTGGTTCACATTCTTGTATTATGTCATGTATTAAATAACTCTTTCCACCATATGCAAAAAAATCTTTTATAAAATTTCTAGCATCATTTATATTTTTAGGAAGTTCTAATTCATTTAAGTAATAATTCCAATCCATAGGATTATTTTTAAAATAATCAGACATTGTTTGATATAAGTTTTTCATATTAATCTCTTTTCTATAAATATTTTATAGTTTTATTTTAACGTATTACATTGATTTAATCATTAGGTTTTATGTATATGCACATTAAAAGCTATCTAAATGAGCAAATGAAATTTGTTATGTTGCATTATTTAAATAGTCCAAAGAAATTTATCTAATCGCAATTTGATAAAAAATTAAAAATAATAAAAGAAAAATAGAAATAAATGGCGAATATATTAGTGAAAGGATATACTATTGATTGTAGTAATGTGTGACAAAGATAAGAGGTGGATATATATGTTAATGGAAATTTATTTAAGTGAAGAAAAAGCAAAAAAGAATAATATAGATTTGAATGAATGTTATCAAAAGATAGATAAGTATTTTAAATCACGAGGAGTAGAAATTGTATCAAAAGGTATTTATAAGGGTGTTAGAAAAGATTTTGAAACATTTGCTATTGCACAAGGATCATTACCTGATACAAAATGGTTTTTAAAAGTAGTTGATCAATGGTATATAAGTTATTTTGGAGATGGACCTGAAAGTCCTGAATATAGAGAAGATGCTTTAAGATGTTATTATGAAGTAGAAAAACGTAATAATGGATTCTTTAGAAAGCAAAAAAGCGCTCAACTTTGATTTAAATGATTCTCTATTAAGAAAATACTACCCTTCAAAAAATTATAAAAAAGGATGGAGTGATCTTAAAAAGTATTTTATTAATAATGGATTTAAACATAGGCAATATTCAGGATATGTTTCTAAGTATCCTATTTCAATGGCTGAAATAGTACAAATAATTAAAAAATTATCTTCAAATTATATATGGCTAAAATATTGTGTTAAAGAATTTGATGTAACAATTGTAAGTGATGAATATAGTATGAAAAGTTATATTCAACCAGTAGATGTTTTTGATTAATGATGTGAGGTATTTGATATATGTTAATGGAAATCTATTTAAGTGAAGAAAAAGCAAAGAAAAATAATATTGATTTAGATGAATGTTATCAAAAGATAGATAAGTATTTTAAATCACGTGGTGTAGAAATTGTATCAAAAGGTATTTATAAAGGTGTTAAAGAAGATTTTGATACTTTTGTAATTGCTCAAGGGCAATTACCTCAAACAAAGTGGTTTTTAAAAGTAGTAGATCAATGGTATATAAGCTATTTTGGTGATACACCAGATAGCCCAGAATATAGAGAAGATGCTTTAAAGACATATTATCAAGCAAAAGAACAAGTTAGAAATTATGTTAAAAAACATCGTATTTGAATAAATAAAGTAAATAATAGAAGTTATCGGCAAAAAACATAAATTTATACGTTGTTAGAATGTATAGTTTTTGCCGATAACGGCAATAAAATGCCCTCTAGTTTATCACTAAAGGGCTGTTATTATTTTTTGATCATAATGAATTGATAAGGTTTTAAGGTTGTTGGGTTGTAATTGTTGTAGTTATCTAACAAGATGTTTCCTTGAATATCAGGAATTGATTGTTCAGTGTTTGTAAAGTTACATAAACAAATAATTTCTTGTCCTTGATAAGTACGTTTATAACCAATAACATCATCTACAGTATTTACTTCTTCAAAATCTCCATAAACAAGAGTGTCTTCTTGTTTTCTAATAGAAATCATTTTTTTATAGAAGCTATAGATTGAATTTGGATCATTGAATTGATTTTCAACATTGATTTTATCTTGGCTACCTGTCATTTTTAACCAAGGTTTGTGATTACTGAATCCAGCATATTCACTACTATCCCATTGCATTGGAGTTCTGGTATTATCTCTACTTCTAAGGTTAAGGAAATGCATGGCTTCTTCTTTAGTAAAGCCTTCTTCTAAGGCTCTTTGATATTGTCCATGACTTCCAATATCATCAAATTCATCAATGCTTTCTCTTTCAAAGTTTTCCATACCGATTTCTTCACCTTGATAGATAAATGGTGTTCCTCTTAAATTAAAGAACATACCAGCAAGCATTGTTTGAGAATAATAATTATGATTTTTCTTATCTAAGACAAATTTATCGATTGCTCTAGGTTGATCATGATTTTCCAAGAAACTAGCAATCCAACCAAGTTTTTGTACTTCTCTTTGGCTTGTAAACAACAATTCTTTAAATTGTTTAACAGTCCAGTCATTTCTTTTAAACCATTCTTCATCTTCACTAATATCAAAATTACAATAATTAAAATCAAACATCATTGAAAAACACCCTTGTTCACCAATAAAAATACCTAAATCCTTATATTGAACCCCTACTGCTTCTGCAACAGTCATACAATTATGCTTTTCAAAAGTTTCTTTCTTTAATTCATCAAAGAATACTTCAATACCTGGTTGATTTCTAGAATAAGCAAAACAAGCACTTAAACCATCTTGTCCATCAACAGGACCATCTAAATATCTTTGATCCTTTTTAATAAAGTTAATTGCATCAACTCTAAATCCTGCAATTCCTTTATCTAACCACCAATTAATCATTTTATAAAGTTCTTTTCTTAAAGTTGGATTTTCCCAGTTTAGATCGGGTTGTTTTTTAGAAAAAGCATGGAAATAATATTCATCTCTACCTTCTACTTTTTGCCATACTGAACCTCCAAAAACAGATCTCCAGTTATTTGGTTCTTTACCATCTTTAGAGGATTTAAAGATATAATAGTCATGATAAGGACTATGAGGATCTTTTAGTGCTTCTTGAAACCAAGCATGTTCATCTGAACTATGATTGATAACGAGATCCATAATAATCTTAATTCCTTTAGCTTTAGCCTTTTCAATCAATTCTTCTAAATCAGCCATTGTCCCAAATTCAGGATTAATATCATAATAATCAGAAATATCATATCCATTATCATCCATAGGTGATTTATAAATAGGACATAACCATAACAAAGTCACTCCTAAATCCTTTAAATAATCAAGCTTTTCAATAATCCCTCTTAAATCACCAATTCCATCTCCATTAGAGTCCTTAAAACTCTTAGGATAAATTTGATAAGCTATCTCTTTCTTCCACCATTCATTACTCATTTTCTTTTCTCTCCTTTAAAATATATAATTTAGAATAATAATCTCCATTACCATCCTTATTTTCACCACAAGAACTATCACTTATAATAAGTCCCACATTCATCAATTCATCTCCATATAAATCTAAACCATTAACATGATACATTTTATCTTCATCTAAACCTAATAAAGGTAAACGACGATAACCTACATTAACTTCTTGTAAAGGTCGATAGTAACCAACAATTGCTTGTGTTTTATCATGAGAGACAACCATCCAGGCTGTTTCGTTTGATGTAAATGGACTTTTTAAACGATAAAATGTTCCAAATTGAAATAAAGAACGATATTGTTTCATAAAACTAATTTGTTTTTTAATAATTTCTTTTTCTTCAAAGGTTAATTGATTAACATCTAATTCATAACCAAAAGTACCAAAATAAGCTACATTAGCACGTGTTTCAAGTGGTGTATTTCTAAATGTTTGATGATTAGGAATTGCTGAAACATGTGATCCCATTGAAGAAAGTGGGTAAACAAGAGAAGTTCCATATTGAATCTTTAATCTTTCAATAGCATCTGTATCATCACTGGCCCAACATTGAGGGGCATAATAAAGCATTCCTGGATCAAAGCGTGCTCCTCCACTTGCACAGGATTCAAAGAGTATATCAGGGTATTTAGTTGTTAGAACATCATATAAATGATAAACACCTAGGATATATTCATGCATGACTCTTCCTTGTGATGAAACATCATGAGTGCTTGAATAGACTTCTGACATACAACGATTCATGTCCCATTTAATATATGAAATATAGGAATCATCAATCACATTCATCATTGCCTGGGCAATATATTCAACAACTTCATGATTAGAAAAATCTAAAATATATTGATTTCTTCCATGACAACTCTTTCTATGAGGAGTTTTTAATATCCATTCAGGATGATTTCTATATAAGTTAGAATCTTCATTGACCATCTCTGGTTCAAACCATAATCCAAATTTTAAACCTAAATCATGAATTTTCTTTGATAGACCACGAATTCCATGAGGCAGTTTATCTAAATTAGGGAACCAATCTCCTAATCCTTGATGATCATTATTTCTATTACCAAACCAACCATCATCTAATACAAATAACTCAATTCCTAATTCTTTTGCTGTATTAGCCATTGAAACAATCTTATCTTCATTAAAATCAAAATAAGTTCCTTCCCAATTATTCACTAAAATAGGTCTTACTTGATCTCGATACTTTCCTCTAGCAAGTCTTTTTTGATAAAGTTGATGATATGTTTGTGACATCTTATTCAGTCCTTGATTACTATAAACCATTACTACTTCAGGACTTTGAAAAGAATCTAAATGATCTAATAGATATTCAAAACAATGAGGATGAATTCCCATAGATACACGTGAGACATGATAATTATCGACTTCTACTTGGGCCAAAAAGTTACCACTATAAATCAAACTAAAACCTAAAACTTCACCACTTGTTTCTTTACAATTTTCTCTTTTTAAAGCAATAAAAGGATTAAATTGATGAGAAGAACAGCCTCTTAAAGAATAAATACTTTGAATACCTTCAGTAAGTTTTCTTGTTTTAATAGAACGTTCTCTTGCCCATGATCCTGTAAGTTCAATCATTTCATAATCTTGATCAGGTAAGTCTAAAGACATAGACATCATTTGATTAAGTCTTAATTTTTGTTTTCCTTCATTAATAATAAAAGCATTTCTTGTAATAACAGGTAAATCATGATAAATGGTATAACTTAACTGTAATTTTGTATCAATAACATCATCATATAGGGTAATGATCAATGTTTGTGCTTCATCTTCTTTTTCTACATAAGTTGCAGGTAAATGATCTAATTGAGGTTTACCTTGAATTATTTGATGATTTACATATTCAAAGTTTAAAATATGACTGCCATTTTCTTGGGTGATGTCGATTGCTGGATGACGTAAATCACCAGAACCATAAACAGGATATTCTTGTTTAATATGTTCTAATGAAAAAGTGAGATCACCTTCATAGCTACAAGATGACATTGGTCGAGGACTTGTTTCAAAAAGATGATCAAAGTTATCTCGATCATGAATTCTTTTTCCATAATAGAGTTGACCTAATTGATTGTTTTTTAAGATTTTAAAGATATAACTGATCTGATCATTATATAAATGAAAAGTTTTACTTTCTTCATGAAATTGAATCATAAATTTCTCCTACTCACTAAATAATATTTTTAAAACATCTTCTAATCCATCATCTACAATAGATTTACAAACAATATTTGCTTTTTCTTTTAAAACCTCACAGGCATTTCCCATGGCAACCCCTACACGACAAAATTCAATCATTTCTAAATCGTTTTCTCCATCACCAAAAGCGTATGTGTCATCTTGATCTAAATGATAATAATCAAGAACTTTTTGAATACCTGTTGCTTTTGAAATTGTTGGTGAATAAAATTCAAATGCATTGTCACTACCATGTTCATCAAAATTAATAACATAACCAAAATCATTTTGGATATACTTTTCTATTTTTTCACGATCTTTATTTGTGACATTTGCTTCTATTTTAATCGCTCTTTTTAATACTTCATTACGATCAAACTTTGTTGTAAATAGATCTTTAAAATGTCCATTTTGAACAAAGAAGTTATAAAGTTCTTTATAAGCAGGATCAATGTATAAATGATTCGCTGTCGCAATCATATAATCACAATGAAGTTCTTCTAACATATTTGCTGTCTTTAAACATAACTCATAATCCATTCTATTTTCATAAATAGATTTTCCATCAATTTCTACATAACCACCATTATTTAAAACATAACCATCAAAAGTACCATCCCACCACTTTTGATCTAACATGGCTTTAGGACGTCCACTACAAATAAAGAGTTTATGTCCTTGTTCCTTTAATCTTTTTAGTTCTTTTTGTACACCTTGAGGAATTTCTTGAATACCACCATAAGACCATATTAATGTTCCATCAATATCAAAAAATAATACCTTTTGTTTCATAACGTTTCTCCTTTCGTTAATTATATCACAAAGTAATAATCAATAATTTTCAAGAAAAGAAAATAGACAAATACGTAAGAAAGTACCTAAGATAATACGTATGATAAATTTGTTTTTTTATTTTCATAATGTATAATATAGGAAGAAAATACGCAAGATAATACGTATGATAGTACGTATGAAAAGGAGAAGTTAGAAATGAGTTATCAACCACCTTATACCATCACAAATCAAATATTAGCCTATGTATCTTCTATTTCTGAAAAAATAGGAAACATTTCAGCTACGCATAATTTAGAATCAAAGCCCCATTTACGAAGAAATAACCGTATTAGATCAATTCATTCGTCTTTAAAAATAGAAGCTAATTCTTTGTCTTTAGGACAAGTAAGAGATGTTATAAATGGTAAAATTGTTTTAGGTAAACAAAAAGAAATTCAAGAAGTAAAGAATGCTTTTGATGCTTATGAAAAAATAAAAGAAATAGATCCTTATGATATTGAAGAATTAAAAAAGTCTCATGGTATTATGACAAAATATGTTGTTGATATATCAGGTGAATTTCGTAATAGTGATGAAGGGGTATTTGATGATCGAGGACGTTGTATTTTTATTGCGCCACCCCCATATCTTGTTCCTTCACTTATGGATGACTTATTTAATTGGATGCAAGATGAAAAAGATAATACGCATCCTTTAATATTAAGTTGTATATTTCATTATGAATTTGTTTTTATTCATCCCTTTTGTGATGGAAATGGAAGAATTGCAAGATTATGGCATACAACACTATTATCTAAATGGAAACCGATCTTTGAATATATTCCACTTGAAAGTCAAATAGAAAAATTTCAAGATGATTACTATAGTGTAGTAGCTAAGTGTCATGTATTAGGAGAATCAACTTTATTTATTGAATTTATGTTAAGTCAAATAGATAAAATTTTAGATGATATTTCTAAACAAGTTAATGAAGATATTGAACAAATAGATCCTAATATAAAAAAATTACTAGATGTTATGGAAGATGATGTTTCCTATTCTAGTAATGAGCTTATGCAAAAACTTAATTTAAAAGCAAAAGAAGGATTTAGAAGAAACTATCTTCGTCCTGCGATAGATCAAAATTTGATTTATATGACAATACCGGATAAACCAAAAAGTAAAAATCAACGTTATATCAAAGTATAGTAAAAAAAGGAATCTTGCGATTCCTTTTGAATTAATCATCTAAAATAGAAGATCCATTTGTAGCAATCACTTCTTTATACCAATCATATGATTTCTTTTTAGAACGTTTATAAGTTCCATTACCATAATCATCAACATCTACATAAATAAATCCATAACGTTTAGACATTTGATTTGTAGAGTTAGATAATAAATCAATTGGCGCCCAGGTTGTATAACCCATTAATTCAACACCATCTTCTTCAATAGATTTATACATTTGACGGATATGTTCTCTTAAATAATCAATACGATAATCATCATTAATAGACCCATCTTCTTCCACTGTATCTTTCGCTCCTAAACCATTTTCTACAATAAATAATGGTTTTCTATAACGATCATATAAATCAACACATGAAATTCTTAAACCGATTGGATCAATTTGCCATCCCCAATCAGAACTTGGAATATATGGATTTTTAATAGCTGTTTCTGTATTACCTGCACTCATTTCTAAGCCTTTTGTATCAGCGGCTACACAACTAGATGAATAGTAAGAGAATGAAATGAAATCAACAGGATATTTTTTCATGATTTCTAGATCTTCATCAGTCATTTTAATATTGAATCCTTTATTTTTATACATTTGTAATAAATATTTAGGATATTCACCATGAACTTGTGTATCGCTATAACAATAGATTTGTCTCATTCTTTGTTGTTGTTCTAAAAGATCCTCTGGTTTACAAGTATATGGATAGTAAGTTAATTTTGTAAGCATACAACCTACTTTAGCGTCGGGAATATTTTCATGTGTAATTTTTACCGCTAAAGCACTTGCCACAAATTGATGATGCATTGCTTGATATTCAACTTCTTCAAATTCTTCTGGTTTGAATCTTGATTCAATAAGTCCCCCGGTCATAAATGGATGTCTAATGATTGAATCAATTTCATTAAATGTTAACCATAATTTTACTTTATCTTTATATCTTTTAGTAATAACATCAACATAACGTGTAAAGAATTCAATGGAACGACGATCATACCAACCATTATAGTCCATACAGAATGCTAGTGGTGGTTCATAATGGGACATAGTAACTAATGGTTGCATCCCATATTTTAAACATTCATCAAAGACATCATCATAGAATTTTAAACCTTCTTCATTTGGTTCTAATTCATCCCCTCTAGGGAAAATACGAGACCAAGCAATAGACATTCTATAAACTTTAAATCCCATACCTGCAAGTAAAGCAATATCTTCTTTATAATGATGATAAAAATCAATCCCATGGCGTTTAGGATAATAAACTTCATCATCTGTACTTAAAGCTTTTTCAATCATTTCATCAGAAATATCACATAAACCATGTGTATTTAATAAATCTTTCATAGATTTAGGATCAGTGAATAATTGTACATCACTACAACTTACACCTTTTCCGCCTTCTTTCCAACCACCTTCATATTGGTTAGCGGCAGTAGCTCCACCCCATAAAAAACCTTCTGGAAATTGTTTCATATTATGTTCTCCTCTTTTTATCTTATTTTCCTAATTTTATTATATCTAAATTACTTTTTATTTGTTTATTTTTTCAAAATATAAAAAGATATAAATTCTACTTATAAGAGGTGTTGTTTTCTATTTAAAATGATATGATTTGATAAAGGAAGTGGTTATATGGATCTTATTAAAATTGGTAAATATATAGCAGCTAAAAGAAAAGCATTAGGTTTGACTCAAAAACAACTTGCAGAAAAATTAAATATGTCTGATAAATCTGTATCTAAATGGGAAAGAGGCATTTGTTTACCAGACGTAACAGTCTATCTTGAATTATGTGAAATATTAGGAATAAGTATTAATGAGTTTCTGGCTGGCGAAGATATACCTAAAGAAACAATTGAACAAAAAGCAGAAGAAAATATTATTCAGATTACAAAAGATAATAAAAACAAACAAAAGTATCTAAAGAAAATTATAAGATTATTAATAGTTATGCTTGTTGTTTTCATATTTATTACAAGCATATTTATCTACCAAAAATTAACACAACCACAAAACTATATAGAACCTTATTTAGAAAAAAGCACAGAAATGCAAACGGCAAATATGCTTTCTAGTCATCCAGGGAATATTTTGTTATTTCATTATAATTCAAAAAAGAATTATGATTCATTAACTATGTATTTAACCCAATATCAAAAAGGTAAAAAGATATCTGATAAAGAAATCTGTACATTTTATAATAATCCTTCAAAAGGAACAAATACCGGAAATATTGCTTTAGTAGTAGATTACGAAGCTTCTACTTTGAAGATTATAGATGCTTTTGAAGATGGGTATTATGTAGCTGAAGGTATTTCATTTTTAGAAAACATTAGTAACTATGATGTTTGGGATTATGATAAAATTGAAGAAAAAACATCTATTAAATATAGTAAAAAACAAATGTTAGTGGCATTATCTTATGGAAAAAATCATGTCACATCTCTTCCTATAAAAGGGTTAGAAACAAACAAAAAGATAAAGAATGATTATACATGTATTCTTTCAATTAAGTTTAAGTAAAAACGTCATCACTTGGATGACGTTTTAATAATCAAATTTATTTTTTTTCTTCATAATGATAAAAATACTTACACAAATAATTGCTGATAAAATAGAACCTAATGCTGGTGTAAGACCCATAGGAAGCAAAGTATCAGGGAAAAGCTTAGAAGTAATATAAGCCCCAGGTACTCTTATTAAAACAATAGAGATTACATTATGAATAAATGAAATCATAGAATAACCATAAGCTGTAAAGAAACCACTAAAACAGAAATGAATAGAAGCAAACATACAATCTAAAACATATCCTTTTAAATATTGACTACCATACATAATAACTGCAGCTTCACTTGTAAATAAAGAAAGAATTCCTTTAGAAATAAATTGACAAGTAATCGCAAAGAAAATTCCAAATCCTAAAGCAATAAAGCATCCATAGCGTAAAGTTTGTCTCGCTCTTTGATGTTGTTTTGTTCCAACACATTGTGCACAGATTGCCGAGATGGCAGATAACATACTTGATGGTACTAAGAATAAAAAGCTAATGATTTTTTCTACAACACCAACTGCTGCGGCAATATCAACGCCACGGCTATTGGCAATAATCGTAATAATGATAAATGAAATTTGAATCAAACCATCCTGCATAGAAATAGGAAAACCAATTTTAAAGATATCTTTAATAATCTTTTTATGTAATTTAAAATGGTGTCTATGGATGACAATCAATTTTCTTTTAATGATTGCAAATAAAGCAACAATTACACTAATAAGTTGTGAAATCACTGTCCCAAATGCTGCTCCAACGGCATGCATATTGAAATAACCAATGAAAATAAAATCTAACACGATATTAAAAAAACAAGCAACTGCCACAAAATACATAGGGCTTTTAGAATCCCCTAATCCTCTAAAAATAGAACTAATAATATTGTAAGCAGTAATAAAAGGAATTCCGATAAAACATATTTTTAAATAAATCGTTGTTTCTTGAATCGCTTCTACAGGTGTAGACATAATAGAAACAATCGGATTAATAAAGAATAATAAAATCAAAGTAATGATCAGAGATAAAATCATAAAGATAATGATTGTATTTCCTACAGTCATCCTTTTTTCTTCTTCTTTTCTTTCACCAACATAACGACCAATCATGACCGTTGAGCCCATTGCAATTCCTACAAGCATGACAGTAATCATATGCATGACCTGACTTCCAATAGAAACCCCTGATAAAGAAGCGGCTCCATTGTATTGACCGACAATAAATAAATCAGCCATGCCATAGAATGTTTGTAAGAAATTAGCAAGTAAAAATGGTAATGAGAAAGTAATAATATTTTTTAAGGCACTGCCTTTTGTTAAATCTTTTTGCATAACATCAACTCCTTGCTTTGTATTATATAGGATAAATGTTAAAAGATAAAACGAAAAAAAATGCTTAATCTAGCACTTTTTTTCATGAATATGTTGTAATAATAGATTTAAGTTCTCTGATTTATTTTGTTTTAAATAAACAAGATCTATTTTTTCAAGATCAGCAAAGTATTTACTAATATCCTCTAAATAGAACTGATCTCTGTTTTCTACTTCTTTGGTAGGAAGGATTGAAAAACCTCTAGATAGATTAAGTAAAAGAAGTTGTTTAGGAAATTCTTTAACGTATTCTACTTTATTAAAAGTTGTATGATAAATTTTATAAAGTTCATCTTTACATAATTGATGATAGTTTTGATCTGTTGCTTTTGTTATATAGGGAACAGATTGAATGACCTTTTCTATTGTATGATATTTATGGATCAGTTCTTTTGAACAAACAAGAGAAACGTTTTCTTTAGATAAGGTTGTTGTTCCAATTGGATTGTTTTTGTAGAAAGAGAGCATGCTTGGAGAAATTAACGCATCGAGTTGATGCGCTTTTAGGCCTTCCATCAATTCATTTTCTTCAAGATAAGAATAAGAAATAGAAAGATGTGGGTATTTCTTTTCAAAGCTTTCAAGAATTTCAAAGTCTGTAAAATCTGTTGTTTTCATACCTATATGTAAAGTATTCGTTTGTTGAATATTTTGACATAAAGTTTGATAAGAAGCATAAATGTTTTTCATTCCTTCATAGAACTGTTTTCCTTGTTTAGTAAGAGTTAATGTTCTATGTTCTCTTATAAATAGCTGTGTTTGGAGTTCTTGTTCTAAGACAGCAATGTATTTAGACATGGTTGTTTGTCCAATATGACAAGCGTTAGCTGCTTGCGTAAAGTTTTTATATTCAACAGCTTTAAAGAAATAATGTATTTTATTTAGATCCATAATATCACCTCTTTCATTATAACAAAAAAAAGGAGCAATGAAGCTCCTTTGCTCAATATTTATTTACGTTTGAATAATGATTTTAAACCACGAGAGATTACTTGAAAGAAACTAAGAGAACGAACCATATTATTTGGATCAACATAATTTCTAACAGCTCTTAATGTCTTTTTATTATCTCTTGTCGAAAAGATAAAGTTTCCGTTGTTTTTCGTAACAACTGCAAAACGAGGAATCCATTTTCCTTTAAACATGACACTTGCCATGATTTCTGTTACTTCAGACCAAGGAATTTGAATATAATCATTGACGTTTTTATCATTGTAATATTCAAAAGCTTCATCCCCGACTAACACTTTACCATAGTTTGCCATTCCTAAATAAGAAGTAGCATTAATTGTTAAATCGACTTTTTTATTTAATGATTGTACCATATATTCCCTCCATAAATATTGAACTTTTTAAATTACATAATTCCAGCTAAACGAGCTAAGATACCAACGATAAATAATGCAACGATAATAACGATTGGTGAAACTTTTTTCTTTAATAACCAGCAGCAAAGTAATGTAAGTAATAATGCTGCAAGACCAGGAATTAATTGATCTAAGTTTTGTTGTAAAGTAGTAACTTTAATTTTATCTAATCCAGTAGCTCCAAGGGAAGCATATTGAGATAAAGCTGATTTAATACCTTCAGCCCCACCTTTGATTTGACTCCAATCAATATAAGCACCTTCAGATTGAGTAACTCTAGAAACAACAGGAGTAAATGAAATACTTACCCAACGTTGAACTAAAGAACCGATAATGAACATACCTAAAATAGAAGCACCTTGAGTAATTTTACCTAATAAACCACCAGATAAATCTTTTGCGATAGAAGTACCAACTTTATATCCAAATTCTTGAGTATACCAAATAAATGCCATACGGATAATATTCCAAGCAAAGAAGAATAATAAAGGACCAACAATACTTCCACCTAAAGCAAGAGAAGCACCTAAAGCACCTAAGATTGGTCTTAAAGTGAACCAGAATACTGGATCTCCAACCCCTGCAAGAGGTCCCATCATACCAACTTTAACCCCTTGAATAGCTTGATTATTGATTTCAGCACCATTAGCTCTTTCTTCTTCTAAGGCTAATGTAACACCCATAACTGGAGCTGAAACATAAGGATGTGTATTATAGAATTCTAGATGTCTTTTTAAAGCATCTGCTCTATCTTGTGGATCTTTGTATAATTTTTTGATAGCTGGGATAATTGAATAACACCAACCACCATTTTGCATACGTTCATAGTTCCATGATCCTTGAAGGAACTGATGACGCCAAGCAACTGATAAACGATCTTTTTTAGTTAATTGAATTTTTTCTGCCATATTTCTTTCCTCCTTCAAGATTAATAGTCATTTAAAATATCACCTAATGGATCACCAGAACCAGTAGAACCACCATTACCAGAACCACCGTTTTCTTTTAATCCTAAGTAAATTAAAGCAATAGCAACACCTAAAGCACCTAAAGCGATTAATGTTAATTCGCTTAATGCAGCTAATACGAAACCGATAGCAAAGAATGGCCAAGTTTCTTTAGTTGACATCATATTAATAACCATTGCATAACCTACAGCGGCAACCATTCCACCACCAACAGTCATACCACCTGATAACCAAGCAGGCATTTGATTTAAAACATTAGTTACTGCTTCAGCAGGAACGATACATAGTGCAGCAGCAGGAACTGCAATTCTGACACCTTGTAATAAGATACCTAAAATTTGATAGATTTCAATTTTACGGTAATCACCTTTTTCAGCAGCACCATCCATTAAGTGAACTAATGGGATAGCGATTGTACGACAGATCATAGTTAAGAATAAACCAGCTACTGATAAAGGTACAGCAACAGCGATTGAAGTAGAGATAGCTGTTTGTGTATTAACAGTACCACCATTTAAACCTAAAACCATGATAATTGCAGAAGCAACAGAAGCTAAAGCAGCATCTGGAGCAACAGCAGCACCAACGTTTGCCCATCCTAAGGCAATCATTTGTAAAGAACCACCTAAGACAATACCTTCACTTAGATGTCCTGAAACTAAACCAATTAAAGTACACGCTACTAGTGGTTGATGGAATTGGAATTCATCTAAGATACCTTCCATACCTGCTAATAATGCTACTAAAATAATTAACATAATAGTAATTGCAGACATTAAATTTTCCCCCTATTTCATATTTTGAAGTTCAGTCTTTGCTTTTTTAAGAAGACTGTCCATATTTTCTTTAGAATCAGCAGGTACTTTACGAACATCGAAAGTAACACCCATTTCTTTTAATTTTTCTAAAGTTTCAACATCTTTTTGATCCATAGCAATGGCTTTATTAACAACTACTTTACCAACTGAGTGAGCCATAGAACCAATATTTAATTCTTTAATATCAACGCCACCTTCAATAGCTCTTAAAGCATCTTGAGGAGTTTCAAATAACAATAAAGCTTTAGTAGCACCAAAACGAGGATCTTTAGCGACTTCGATCATTTTTTTGATTGGTACAACATTTGCTTTAACACCTGGTGGTGCAGCTTGTTCAATCATTTGTTTACGTAATGCATCTTGAGATACTGCATCAGATACAACAATGATACGAGTTGGTTGAGTTGATTTTGTCCAAGTAGTAGCTACTTGACCATGTAATAAACGTGTATCAACACGAGCTAAGACATATTTAATATGTCCATCTCCAAGAACAGTTCCTTCAGGAATAGCTCCAGCAGGTGCTGGGTTTTCAGCTTTTACTGCTTCTTCCTTTTTAGGTTCTAATTCTTCTGGACGAATGTTAACTCCGTCTCTAGCAACTTCACAGATATGAGTTGCGATTTCATGTGCGCTGTCAGTAGACATACGCATTGCATATGCTTCAATAAGCATTGGTAAATTTAACCCAGTAACGATTGCCCAATGATCTTCATGACCGTTAAGTAATAAGTTTGCTTGGTTGAAAGGAGTACCACTCCATAAATCAACTAAGAAAAGAACTTCGTCTTGATTTTCAAAAGTGGAAATAGCTTCTTCCATTTTTGCTCTTAAATCATCAGGACTTTCACTTGGTTGTAAAGTCACAGCTTTTACATCTTTTTGTTCACCGAAAATCATAGAACCAGATTGTAAAATTCCATTAGCGAATTCACCATGACTTGCAAGAATAATTCCTACCATATTTTTCCTCCCTCTCTTTAATTAACATTGAATAACAAAAAAAGTAGGCCAACTATTTAAAAGAAGATACAATAAAGCTATTGCTCTTTTTTAAAATAGTTAATGCCTACTTAAAGTTACACACTATTGAATATTCAATTTAATTACATTGCTATACTAACACCAAAAAATGTAAGCGTCAATCATTTTTTTACATTTTGATGTTCTTTCATTATTTTTTATCATACAAAAAATAATGAAAAGAATAAAATATAATATAAAACAATCACAATTTATCAATAAATAAAAAAAGGAGTTTCCTCCTAATTTTGAAATGCACTTGATAAAATTCTTTCCAAATGTAAAGCAAGATAACCAACTTCTGATTCTGGTAATTCTTTATGAAGTACCTTTGATAAATTATCACACATTCTTATTGCTTGTTCATAAGCAAAAGGAAATTTATTTTTTGTAAATTCACTAATATCCATTTGTAATTGTTCATTAGTATTTAAACGAATGATTAGGAATTTAATATGATTCATTAAACGGGCATAAGAAATAGATTCAATATCAATTTTCATATTTAAATCCGTTTGTAATTTAATAATACTTTCATGAACAACACGAGCAGCTTCCATAGATTCTCCTACTTTATTAGAAGAAATTGCCGAGTGAATATGTAAAGTAATGAAACTTACTTCATCATTGTTGATTTCTTTATTAATAAAAGATTTAATTATTTCTTTTGATTTTAAAGCAACTTCATATTCATCAGGGAAAAGAAGTCGTATATCATAAGTAAATGGATTACTAGGCATGATATTTTCATCCATACGTTTGATCGTAAAATGAATATGATCAGCAAGTGGAATAAGAATATCATGATTTACTTTTTGAAATTTATTAGTTGCTTCTTTGATGATTTCAGCCGCAATTTCTAAATAAACCGGATTAATATAATCAATAACTTTCTTTAACTTATCTTTGGCTTGATAGTTTTTTTGCATCATATATTTTTTAGCTTGAGGTGGAATTTCAAAATGATCATTTACTTTTTTACCAAAACCAATTCCTTTAGCCAAAATAATAATTTCATTATTACCTTCTTTAGCAAGAATGGTATTATTGTTTAATATTTTTAAGACTTGATACATTTTGTTCACCTACTCTCTTATTTTTAAAACTGTTTCGCCACTTTTTTTATTTCCATAAATCTTTTCAAGAGACCCTTGTCCTTTGGTTACGATCATTAAAAGACAATCATCTACCGCATTTTCTTTAATATAATGCAAATCTGCATTCCATAAAAGATCTCCTTTTTTGACCCTTTGATTTATTTTAACAAGAAGTTCAAACCCTTGTCCATTTAATTTTACGGTATTAATACCAAAATGAATCAATAATTCCATTCCATTATCCAATTCTATACCAATAGCATGTTTTGTAGGATAAATCATGGAAATCATTCCATCACAAGGAGCAACCACTACACCATGAAGAGGGCGAATCATTAAACCATCCCCTAGAAGTTTATGGGCAAAGATATCATCACTACAATCTTCAATTGGTAAAACTTCGCCATCAACAATATTCCCAATTTCTAAATCTGTTGTATGATAAACAATTGTTTTTTCTTCATCATAAGCTTCGGGGACGTTTTCAAGATAATCATCAATCTTTGTTTTTAAAGAAGAAGCTTTAGGACCAAAAATAATTTGAATTGCATTTCCCTGTAATAATACAGCTGCAGCCCCTGCTTGTTTTAAAGAAGCTTCACTTACTAATTCAGGTTCTTGTAAGGTTGCACGTAATCGCGTAATACAACAATCTAGCTCTGTAAAGTTATGGCGACCACCTAATCCTTTAAGAATCATTTGAACTTGAGGATCAATTAAGGATTGATCAAAAGAATAATCCATTTTCTTTTTATTAAAAATCGTTAATTTATTATCATCTTCTCTTCCTGGTGTTTTTAAATCAAATTTCTTAATTAAAAAACGGAATGAAAAATAATATAGGAAGAAATAAATAAGCCCAAAGATTACAATAAAAATCCAATGAGTTTTACTATTGCCTTGTAATACCCCAAAAATAACAAAATCAATCAAACCACAAGAAAAAGTAAAGCCAATTGTCACTCTTAAAGCTTGTGCTAAAACAAAAGCCGTACCCGCTAAAAAGACATCCACTACAAATAACATAGGTGCTACAAAGATAAAGGCGAATTCAATCGGTTCAGTAATTCCAGTCAATATACTGGTAAGAGCCGCTGATAAAAAGAGACTTCTTACAACTTTTTTTGATTCATCTTTAGCACATTGATACATCGCTAAAGCAGCACCTGGTAAACCGAAAATCATAATCATAAATTCACCAGAGAAATATTTTGTTGCTTCAACACTGAAATGTTTTAGGTTTGGATCAGCTAATTGAGCAAAGAAAATATTTTGAGCACCATGAACTAAGACCCCATTAACTTCCATTGATCCCCCAATAGCTGTTTGATAAAAAGGCGTATAGAAAACATGGTGTAAACCAAAAGGAACAAGAGCTCGTTTAACAATTCCATAAACAAAAGTACCTCCATAACCACTACTGGCAATCAATTGTCCAATCTTAAAGATACTTGATTGAATACTAGGCCAAATATAAAACATTAAAAAACCAATAAAAATATAAACAATTGTTGAAATAATTGGGACAAATCTTTCCCCTTCAAAGAAAGACAAAAAATTAGGTAATTGAATTTGATAGAAATGGTTATGTAAATAACTCACACCTAAACCAACAATAATCCCACCAAATACTCCCATTTGTAGTGACATTTGTCCACATACATTTATCAGTGTTCCATCTACGGCATCAACTAAAACTTTATTACCATTAATAACACCATTAAAAGTAAGTAAACTATGAATTGTTGAATGCATCACAAAAAAAGCAATAATCGAAGATAAAACAGCGACTTCTTTTGATTTCTTAGCCATTCCCGAAGCAACAGAAGCGGCAAAAATTAACGGTAGATTATCAAAAATAGTTTGTCCAACAGCCATTAATAACGTTAATATTTGATTTAAAATTGTTCCATTTCCCAAAATACTTTCCATACCAAGTGAAGCAATCGTTGCTTCATTTGTAAGTGAACTTCCAATTCCTAAAAACATCCCTGCAATTGGAAGAACAGCAATAGGTAACATAAAACTACGTCCTATTCTTTGTAAAACACCAAAGACTTTTTTTCTCATATATTTCCTTTCCCATGGTTTCTTTGAAGAAACTATATCACTTCAAAGTGCATACTTATATAAATATCAGTAAAAGTATATACTTTTTTTATACAAAATGATAGGAGAAAAAAGATGATTGCAGTGGATTTATTGAGTGAAATTTTTATTTTAATTGTATTAGGAATTTATTTGAAAAGGAATAACGTTATTGGTGGACATACAGTGGATCAATTAACTGATTTAATTGTAAAAATATGGTATATTCACATACAATTTTGGGATATGAAAAAGATAGAGTTAAGCGCTTACATGTGTTACTATATATCTAGGAGGATTTTTTATGGGAAAATTGGATAATAAAGTGGCAATTATTACAGGAGGAAATGCTGGCGTAGGTAAAGAAATCGCTAAATTGTTTGCAAGTGAAGGAGCAAAAGTTGTTATTTCAGCAAGACGTCAACAAGTCTTAGAAGAAGCAGCAAAAGAAATTGAAGAAGCAGGAGGAACTGTTTTATGTGTTCCTACTGATATTTCTAAAGTGGGTGATGTTAAAAACTTAGTAAGTAAAACAGTTGAAACTTTTGGTCAATTAGATATTTTAATTAATAATGCAGGTGTTTTAGATAAAGGATTAAATGCAATTGATCAAATTGATTATGATGATTTAAATAGAGTTATTGATATTAATCAAAAAGGAACAATGTATTGTATGTCAGAAGCTTTAAAAGTGATGAAAAGTGGAGCTTCTATTGTTAATATCTCAAGTGTTGCTGGACAATATGGTGCAGGTGGTGCTGTTTATGTATCTACTAAAGCAGCAATTATTGGGGTAACAAAACATGCAGCAATGCGTTTTGCTAAAGAAAAAATTAGATGTAATGTTATCTGTCCAGGAAGTATTACAACAGATATGGCAGCAGGATTAACACCTGATACAATGGATATGAAAATGATGGGTGCTATGTCAGCTCATAGTGATTTAACACTTCAACCTTGTAGTCCTTTAGATGTTGCAAAAGTAGCACTTTTCTTAGCAAGTGATGATGCAGCACCACTTACAGGACAAGTTGTTGTAAGTGATTATGGAGTAGATTTATAATATGTGAAACCGCACAATGTGCGGTTTTTAATTGATTTGTTTTTTTATTATTATATGAATGTTCTCCTCATGTCTAAAGACAGGGGGTTATTGTTACCTGCCAACATTGTTGACAGACCAGTTCATTTATGATAGTTCGTAGTGCAAGATAGGGGTATGTCATTACCCTTCCTAGAGCAGAATACAAGTTAGTGTATCTACAATTAATTTCATAATAGCAACATTACTTACCTTTTGATCATTAAATACGACTTCTTTATCCGCTACATTTTTCATGATTAATTGTAATTCTAACTTCTTTTTCCTTATCTTCTATCAATTCAATATGCCCTTTTCCCATAATATTTTGATATTTCATAGAATATTGACATGATGTTTTTCTTTCAACAAAATATATTAAATCGAGTTTCTTTCCTACTTTTGCAACATGAATGTTTATTATTATAAGTATAACAATAATTTAAATGAACAAAACACTGCTTTGATCTATAAAATCTAAACGGCAACATTGATTATTTTCAATGATTTCTTTTATTTAAATCTGTAATTTCTCGTTCTGTTCGTCGCATAACTATGCTCCAAAATGATCTTTTTTAAAATGTTTATAATAAATAATAAAGAGAAAGGAAGTTGTAAACCAAGTGATTGGATAAGAAATAACAACACCTTTTAATGTTGGATAATGAGGAGAAATAAAGGTTACCCAAGCAACACGCAAAACACAAATACCAAGACAGACAAGAAGCATTGGTTTAAAAGATTCCCCACAACCTCTCATTGTTCCAGAAAAAATTTCTACACAACAGTAAGAAAAATAGAAAGGCATTAAAAAGAGTATTAAACTTTGACATTGATTAATGATGGCTGGATCAGATGAAAAGAGTTTTGTAATATAACTTCCCCCAAAACATAAGATCACACTTAAAGAAACTGCCATTGTTAAGGCAATCGCTAAAGCTGTTTTCGCTCCTTTTTGAATACGATCATAAAGATGAGCACCATAGTTTTGTCCTACAAAAGTTGTAATGGCGGCACCAATGGCTGCCATAGCCATCCAAAATAAAGCATCAATCTTTACATAGACTGACCATGAAGCAATGGTTTGAGTTCCAAAGGCATTAATATGTGTTTGTAAGACGATATTGGCGATACTATACATTGTTGATTGAATTCCAGCAGGAGCTCCAATTTGGACAATTTTCTTTAATACAGGTAAATGAAATTTAATTTTTGATAATGTAAGTTGATAGACATTTTTAGAAAACATTAGTTGAATTGTGACTAAAATAGCACATACTGTTTGAGCAATAAAAGTCGCAATCGCTGCCCCAGCAATACCTTTATGTAAAATAACAACTAAAACAAAATCAAAAACAACATTAACAATACTACAAATAATTAAATAATAAAGTGGTCTTTTACTATCTCCTACAGCTCTTAAAATTCCTGAACCAATATTATAAATAGCTCCAGGAATCATCCCTAAAAAGTAAAGTCTCATATAAAGACTGGCATCATTTAAAATATCATGAGGAACACCAATAGCATCTAAACATTGATAAGAAAAGAATAAACCAAAAAGCATCATGATAATTCCACTAACAATAGCAAGCATGTATGAAGTATGGACTGCTTGATGTATCTTATCTTTATTATGAGCTCCATAATATTGAGCAATAACAACAGAAGCTCCAGTTGATAAACCAACATAGAAGTTAACAACTAAGTTTGTCAAATTCCCTGTTGAACCAACAGCAGCAAGAGCATTTGTCCCACAAGCTTGACCAACAATAATGGTATCAACGGTATTATATAGTTGTTGAAAAAAGCTCCCAATTAATATTGGAAAAAAGAAAAAAAGTAATTGTTTCCAAATAACTCCCTTAGTAAAATCTTGTGTTTTATTCATAGATTCCCCTCCTTCTATAATAAAAAACACCCAAAGGTGCATTACTTGGAATAATGGTATCACATAATTTTTGACAAAACAACCAAAGAAGAAACATGAAAAAGGTAAATAAAGTTCATATTTGCAACTTATGATAATAGACGAAAGGAGGAACAAGAACTTACTTAAACAAAACTTAATCATAAATTTCCCTTTTTAAAAAAAGATAATAATAGATTAAAAAACAGATTCTCTCCCTCCCTTTTGAATCTGTTTTTTTGTGCAGAATATATAAACAACATTCATTGATTATGGTACAATAAATAAAAGAACATTTTGAATATGAAAGTAAATTGAAATGAAAGAATTTTTGTATGTATAAAATATTAAAAAGATACAAAAATCGCAAATTCTAATGACTATAATAGGAGATGTTAATAAGAGAAAATGATGAAGTTAGAGTTTTAAACATGATATTATTTTAAAGATGGGAGAAGAAAGTATGAGTAAAAAAACAGTTCAAAAAAGTAAGAAAAGAACAACAAGAGCCAATAAAAAAAGAACAACGGGTGTAAAGACCAATACGGTTGTTAAATCGGCACCAGTTACCAGTGAAAAGGTAACTGAAGTCAAACCAGTAGAAGTACCTAAAAAAGTGGATACTGTTGAATCAACACCAAAGAAAACTGTTCAACCAAAAGAAACAAGTGAAAAAGTTATTGTTGCTGAATCAGCACCAGCTGTAAAAACAATGCTTGCTAAGAAAGCGACTACTAAAAAGGCTACAGCTGCTAAATCAACAACAGCTACAAGTAAAAAGACAGCTACTGCAAAATCAGAAACAACAACTGAAAAAGTTGCTGCCAAAACAACATCAACAAAAAAAACAGCTTCTACTAAGAAAGCAACTACTAAAAAGACAACAACTGCTAAATCAACAACAGCTACAAGTAAAAAAACAACTACTGCTAAACCAAAATCTATAAAAAGTGAAACACCTGTTGAGGCTAAACCAACAGAAGTTATTCAAGAAGTTCCTGTTGAAAAATCACAACCAATTGATTTAGGACCTCGTAGAAGTGTTGCTTTTATTGGTTCAGAATGTTATCCATTTGTAAAAACGGGTGGATTAGGGGATGTTATGTCAGCTCTTCCAAAGAGTTTAGCTAAATTAAATATGGATGTTAAAGTTATTATTCCTAGATATAAATGTATTCCTCAAAAGTTCCAAGAAAAGATGGAATATAAAGGATCATTTTATATGGATCTATGTGCAGATGGAAAACAATATTATGTAGGTATTATGGAATATCAAGAAGATGGTGTTGTTTATGATTTTATCGATAATGATGAATTCTTCTCATGGGGAAATCCATATACGAATCTTATCGATGATATTCCTAAGTTCTGTTATTTTAGTAAAGCAGCTCTTGCGGCACTTAATTATTTAAATTGGACACCAGATATTGTACATTGTCATGATTGGCAAGCAGCTTTAGTTCCTCTTTATTTAAGAACAAGCTTTAAAGATACAAATGTAGGACGTGCAGGTGCTGTTCTTACAATTCATAACTTAAGATTCCAAGGTATCTATGATCGAAAAACAATTCAATATTGGTCAGATCTTCCTGATTATGTCTTCAATAAAGATTGTATGACACAAAATTGGTTAGATGCGAATATGTTAAAAGGTGGTATCACTTATTGTAATAAATTAACAACAGTAAGTAATACGTATGCTGGAGAAATTCAAACAGAAGAGTATGGTGAAGGTCTTGAAGAACATTTAAGATATCATAGTAGTAAGATTTTAGGAATTGTTAATGGTATTGACACGGATATTTGGAATCCAGCAACAGATAAACTTTTAGCTGCTCAATATGATAGCCAATCTGTTATCAAGAATAAAAAAGCGAACAAAAAAGCACTTCAAGAATCCTTAGGATTAGAAGTTGATGATCATAAAATTGTTATCGGACTTATTTCGCGTCTTACAAATCAAAAAGGCCTTGATCTTGTTAATGATGTTATTCCAAGTATTATGGATGAACATACACAAGTTGTTGTTTTAGGTACAGGTGATGCGATGTATGAAGATGCTTTCCGTTATTATGAAAATAAATATAAAGGAAACTTCTGTGCATATATTGCCTACAATGAAAATGTCGCCCACAATATTTATGCAGGATGCGATGCTTTACTGGTACCATCAAGATTTGAACCTTGTGGACTTACACAACTTATTAGTATGAGATATGGTTCTATCCCAATTGTAAGAGAAACAGGTGGACTTAAAGATACTGTTCAACCTTATAATCTATTTGATAATACAGGTAATGGCTTTACCTTTGATCGTTATGAAAGTGGACTTCTTTATGATGCAATCAATCGTGCTAAAACACTTTATTTTGAAAATAGAAAATATTGGGATGAAATGGTTGTTCGTGATATGAATAAAGATGTTTCTTGGCAACAAAGCGCAAAACAATACAAAGATATGTATGTAGAATTAACACCAAAATATTAAAGCAATTTAAAAATGCAATGTTATTTAACGTTGCATTTTTTTATTCCATAATTTTTGACAAAACAAACAAGAAAGAAACAAGAAAAAGTAAAATAAAGTTCATATTTCTTATTTATGATAATACACGAAAGGAGGAACAAGAACTTACTTAAACTCAAAACTTAATTATCAATTTCCCTTTTTAAAAAATAATAATAGATAATAGTAAAAAGCAGATCTTTTCCCTTCCCTTGGATCTGTTTTTTTTGTCGTAACAATAAAAATTGCATTGTAACAATCTAATTGTTACAATGCAAAAACTGATGTTACAATACTAAAATACCAATAAAATCAAATGATACACAACAAAAGAGGCAAGCCAAGCAATAAGGCATTGTCCAAAGACAACAATCAATGCCCATTTCCCATTAAGTTCTCTTTTGATTGCAGCAATCGCTGCAATACAAGGAGTATAAAGTAAACAGAAAATAAGTAAAGATAAAGCAGCTGGTGTTGTAAGTGACATCAACAATGATTGGGTTGAACCATAAAGAATAGATAATGTCGAAACAACACTTTCTTTTGCCATAAAACCTGAAATAAGGGCTGTTGAAATGCGCCAATCACCAAATCCTAATGGGTTAAAGATTGGAGTGATATATCCAGCGAGAATGGCTAGAATACTCTCTTTAGATTCTGCGACGATATTAAATCTTAAATCAAAGGTTTGTAAGAACCAAATAATGATTGTGGCTACAAAGATGACAGTAAAAGCACGTTGTAAGAAATCTTTGGCTTTTTCCCATAATAATTGACAGACGTTTTTAGCGCCAGGCATACGATAGTTTGGAAGTTCCATGACAAAAGGAACAGGTTCACCTTTAAAAAGGGATCCTTTTAAAATCAAAGCAAAAATAATACCAGTCAAAATACCAAAAACATATAAGAAAATCATAACGAATGCGCCCTTACCTGGGAAAAAGACAGAGGTAAAGAAAGCATAGATTGGAAGTTTTGCTGAACATGACATAAAAGGTGTTAGAATAATTGTCATTTGTCGATCTCTTCTTGAAGAAAGTGTACGACTTGCCATAACGCCAGGTACTGTACATCCAAATCCAATCAACATAGGGACAATACTTCGTCCAGAAAGTCCAATTTTTCTAAGGAGTTTATCCATAATAAAAGCAACACGAGCCATATAACCACTATCTTCTAAAATAGATAAGAAGAAAAATAAAGTAACAATAATTGGTAAGAAACTTAAAACAGTTCCTACCCCATTAAAAATTCCATCTATAATCAAAGAATGTAAAGCTACATTGATTTGTGCTTGGGTTAGAAGAGTATCAACATAATTTGTTACAATAGATACACCATTTTCTAAGATGCCTTGTAAAAAAGAACCAATAACATTAAAGGTCAAAAAGAAAACGATACCCATAATTCCAATAAAGGCGGGAATACCTGTATATTTTCCAGTTAAAAATTGATCAATTTTTTGACTTCTTAATCTTTCTTTACTTTCATGAGGTTTTTTCACAGTTTGTCTACAAATATTAATGATTGAATGAAAACGATCACTAGCAATAGCTGCTGAACAATCAAGACTACTTTCTTCTTCAAGCTGTTTGCGAATGTGTTCTAAAATTTCCTTTTCATTTTGACTTAAATCAAGTTGTTCTAATAAAAGAGAATCATTTTCTGCAAGTTTACTTGCTGCAAAACGTAAAGGAACTCTTGCTTTTTTTGCATGATCTTCAATAAGATGTTCAATTGCATTAATACAACGATCAAGAGCTTGATTATCAAAATATTGTAAAAATTGAGGTTTTTCTTGATAATAAGCAACATGTAAAACATGACTGACCAATTCATCAATACCTTCTCCTTTAGCGGCTGAAATAGGAACGACAGGAACTCCTAAATGATCTTCTAGTTCATTAATAAGAACTGTTCCCCCATTTCCTGACATTTCATCCATCATATTTAAAGCAACAACCATAGGCATATTGAGTTCTAATAGTTGCATTGTTAAATAAAGATTTCTTTCAATATTTGTTGCATCAACAATATTAATGATTGCTTTTGGTTTTTCTTTTAATAAGAAATTTCTAGTCACGATTTCTTCACTACTATAAGGTGACATCGAATAAATTCCTGGTAGATCCGTTATAAGGGTATTTTTGTAGCCTTTAATCACACCATCTTTACGATCAACAGTGACTCCTGGAAAATTACCAACATGTTGATTAGAACCAGTTAGTTGATTAAATAAAGTTGTTTTACCACAGTTTTGATTACCAACTAAGGCAAAAGTAAGTAGATCACTTTCATGATAGATTTGGTGATTATTGATTTTATCGTAACTTGATTCACCATACCCTGGATGTTTTTTATATTTAAAAATAATGTTTTCATTTTTTAATTCTTCTTTTTTAGTAATTTCTTTAACTTCTATTTTTTGAGCATCTTCTTTCCTTAAAGTAAGCTCATAATCATGTATTTTAATTTCAATAGGATCCCCCATTGGTGCATATTTTACCATAGTTACTTCTACACCTTGGATAAGTCCCATATCTAAAAAGTGTTGTCTTAATGCTCCCGTTCCTCCTACAGAGACAATTACAGCACTTTTTCCTATAGCCAAATTATCTAATTTCATATTTTATCCCTTCTCTTTCTTTATAAGGGTAACTTTAAATAATAAGAAAAGCAATAAAATATATAATGTATACCCCTTTTTTTACATGATTATTCCGTTTTATGGATATACTTTTTCTTTATATTGAAGATGGAGGTAGAAAGTATGATAAAAAACGCACTTTTAAGTTTAAAGAAAAACATAGGAAAAACGATTTTATTATTTGTAATAATTGTCGTTATTACCAATCTCGTCATTGCTGGTTTATCCATTCAATCAGCAACACAAAAATCAATGGATCAAATTCGTAGTAGTTTAGGAAACGATGTAACTCTTTCTGTTGATTTTAGAAACATGATGAAAAATAGAGAACCAGGTGAAGCCGTAAGTAATGAGACATCATTAACAACAACCATGGCAGATAGTTTAAAAGATTTAAAGTATGTAGAAAGTTATAATTATCAAATATCTACATCAGCTGATAGTGATTCTATTTCAACAATAGAAACTGAATCGGATAATAGTAATAATCAACAAGATACAAATAAGCCAAATAATCAACCAAAACAAGCTTCAAATCAAGGTGATTTTACGATCAGTGCTAATACTACAATGGAATATTTAGATTCATTTACAAACAGTAATTATACCTTAACAGATGGTCGTTTGCTTACAAGTGATGATGCAAATACAAATAACTGTGTCATTGAAACCAATCTTGCAAGTGATAATGATTTAAGTGTTGGTGATACTTTTACTATTACAACCACAGTTAATGATGAAACAATTATTCAAGAACTTACAATTGTAGGTATTTATGAAATTCAATCAACAAATGAAATTGGTGGTGCCCATTTCAATAATCCAGTAAACACGATTTATACTGATTTATCAGTTGGGCAAACACTTACTGGAAGTAGTGAAAACATTACATCAACAATTTATTATTTAGATGATCCAGAAAATGCAGAAGCTTTTGTAGAACTTGCGAAAAAGAAAAGTGATATTGATTTTGATACATTCTCATTAGATGCCAATAATATTCTTTATCAACAAAATGCTTTTTCTCTTGAAAGTATGCAATCATTCGCAAAGATGTTTGTATGGATCGTAGTGATTGCTGGTAGTGCAATTCTTTGTTTAATCTTAGCTCTAACAATTAGAAATAGATATTATGAAATTGGTGTTCTTTTATCACTTGGACAAAGTAAAGTTAAAATTATTGCTCAACAACTTATTGAAATAGGTTTAATTGCAGTAGTTGCTTTTGTGATTTCTTTAGGTACAGGACAATTAACATCTCATTGTATGGGTAATATGTTAGAAAGTAGTTCTTCTTCAAATGTCATACAAATGGATCAAAAAGGTGATCAACCAAATGATCATCAACAAAAAACTAATACACAAACAAAAGAAAATTTCCTAGGAAATATGATGGAAGGACCATCAAATCAAGAATTAGATGTTTCAATTACAGGTGAAAATATCGTTCAACTTGCCGGTGTTACAGCAGCAATCTGTATTGTTTCTATTGCTGTACCTGCAGCCTATGTATTAAGACTTACACCTAGACAAATCTTATCTAGAAAGGAAAGTTAAGATGGAAAAGTTATTAAAATTAGAAAATGTAAGCTATAGTTATCGAGATGGTAAAGAAAAAAATAAAATTTTAGAACATGTTTCTTATTCATTAGAAAAAGGTAAAATATATGCTGTTGTTGGTGCGAGTGGAAGTGGGAAAACAACAACCCTTTCCCTTGCATCTGGTTTAGATAAACCAGATGAAGGAAAAGTCTTATTCAAAGGAAAAGATATTCAAGAAATTGGTTTAAATAAATATCGTCGAGAAGATATCTCTATTGTTTTTCAATCATATAACCTCATTTACTATATGAATGCTTTAGAAAATGTTATGTCTGCTTTAGAAATTGCAGGGATCAAAAGAAAAGATAAAAAAGAATATTGTTTATCTATTCTTGAACAACTTGGACTTTCCAAAGATGAATGTAAAAGAGATATTCGACAATTATCAGGAGGACAACAACAAAGAGTTGCGATTGCACGTGCTATTGCAAGAGAAGTCGATTTGATCCTTTATGATGAACCCACAGGTAACCTTGATGAAAAGAATTCATTGGACATCATGAATACTTTCTTAGATTTAGCACATATTCATCATAAATGTGTTATTTTGGTAACCCATTCACCTACGCTAGCAAAGATGTGTGATGTATCTTTAAGAATTAAAGAAGGAAAAATAGAAGAGGCTGTAACAAAATAAAATAAACAGCTAAAAATAGAAAAAGAATATTTTGAAGAATAATTTAAAAGTGGTAGTTTTTCTATCGCTTTTTTGTATTTTTAATCGCAAAAGTATAAGAAAATAAAAAGTTCTGCGGTTTGAAATCGCAAAACTTTACAAAATAGGTGAATCTGGCGAATATATTCTTTAAAAAATATTAAGAATTTTCTTCCCTTCTTTTTAATAATTCTTTGTTATTTTAAATAAGGATGAAAATGAAACAAAAGTGGACCCCGTGTCCATTTTATTATAAACGCAATCCTTTAATATCTTTAATACGTGAGAGAATAATATTACAACTACAACTCGTAACCCCTGGTAATGTATCAATAGTAGTATGTAAGAAATGTTCCATTTCACTATTAGAAGCAGCAACAGCATGTACATGTAATTTGTTTTTTCCTGTAACACGATAAATTTGAGTAACAATATTATTTTGATTTAATATTTCTATAACATCAGTAAACGAATTTGACAATGTTTCAATTTCAAAATAACAAGATATAGCGCCACTGATTTTTTGAGGATTGATAATTGTTGTATATTCTTCAATAACCCCTTTTTTTTCTAATGCTTGAATTCTAGCTTTTACAGCAACTCTAGAAATCCCTACCTCTTTTCCAATATCCGAGTAAGAAAGACGTGCATTTTTTATTAATAATTGAACAATTTTTTGATCTAATTCATCAAGTCCATTTAAATACATAATCATTCCTCCGTTAATCATTTATTTAATACTATCATGCTCCTTATTATAAGTAAATCTTTTAAAAATTAGAGATATTGACTGAAAGTAAATATTTAATTATAATACTTACGAAACGTAAGATAAATATTACGAAAGGGATACAAGAGGATGAATAGAGATTTAACAAAAGGTTCAGTTTTAAAGTCTATGCTTCTTTTTTCAATTCCAATGATTTTAGGTGATTTACTTCAACAATGTTATAACATTGTTGATACATTAATTGTTGGTCAATTTCTTGGTAAAAATGCTCTAGCAAGTGTTGGCTCATCGTTTACCTTAATGACATTTATAACATCTATAATCCTTGGTTTATGTATGGGAAGTGGAGCGTTGTTTTCAATTAGATATGGACAAAAAGATAAAAAAGGATTACGGGAAGATGTATGTGCATCATTTTTCTTTATTGCACTCATCACGTTTATACTAACAGTAATATCTTATATTTTTCTTAATCAGCTTTCTGTTTTTTTACATGTTCCGCATGAAGTGTGGGGAGATATGAAAGGCTATCTTATTGTTATTTTTATAGGAATACCCGCTATTTTTTTATATAACTATTTTGCTTCTTATTTAAGAGCTATTGGTAATTCAATGATTCCACTTATATTTTTAGCTATTTCGGCAATACTTAATATTATATTAGATTTATTTTTTGTAATTGTATTAAAATTAGGAGTTGAAGGTGCAGCTATTGCTACGGTGATTTCCCAATATCTTTCAGGTATTGGCATCAGTATTTACTCACTTATAAAAAATATACAAGTACGAGCAATTATGAAATTACAATATTTTCATTTAAAGAGGGTTCATAAAGTGATTTCGTTTTCAGTTCTTACATGTATTCAACAATCAGTAATGAATTTAGGTATTTTAATGGTACAAGGGTTAGTGAATAGTTTTGGAACTGTAGTTATGGCAGCATTTGCTGCTGCTGTTAAAATTGATGCTTTTGCATATATGCCAGTACAAGATTTTGGAAATGCATTTTCTACTTTTATTGCTCAAAACTATGGTGCAAAAGAAAAAATGCGTATTCAATCAGGATTAAAATCAGCAGTTTGTCTTTCTATGGGATTTTGCATAATTATTTCAACTATTGTATATATTTTTGCTAAAGATTTAATGACTATTTTTATAGATGCAAAAGAAACAGAAATTATTATGGAAGGTGTCAAGTATTTAAAAATTGAAGGTGCCTTTTATTGTGGAATTGGTTGTTTGTTTTTGTTGTATGGTTTGTATCGTGCTTTAGGGAAACCTGGTATGAGTGTCGTTCTTACAATATTTTCTTTAGGGACACGTGTTGTGTTAGCTTATGTTTTATCAGCAATTCCAGCGATTGGTGTTACTGGTATTTGGTGGTCTGTTCCTATTGGATGGGCACTTGCAGATTTAATAGGATTAATTTATTATAGGTGTAAAAAAAAGGAATTGCTTTCTTTTAATATTTAGGAGGATTATTTATGAACAACAAATGTGTTTTATTAAATACCAAAAAAAATGAATTTTGATGGAAAATTAGATTTATCAATACTATCATCTGATTTAACAGTATACGATGATACAACCCCTCAACAGCTTTTAGAAATGATTCAAAATGCTAATATAATAATTACTAAAGAGATGGAAGTAAGTGGAGAGATGATACGTCAATTTCCAGATTCTGTAAAATTAATTTGTGAAACTGGAACAGGTTATAACAATATAGATTTTAATGAAAATAAATGAATATCAAAAACTAGCTATGTCAACTTTAAATAAGGAATTAGATAAAAAGGATATTTTGATTTATAGTGTAATGGGTCTATGTGGTGAATCAGGAGAAGCTATTGATATTGTTAAAAAATGGCTTGTCCAAGGGCATGAGTTAGATAAAGATCACTTAGCAAAAGAACTTGGTAACTACATAAAAATGCTTAAGCACAGTTGTAACCTTGGTTATGTAATTCTCTTACTTTTTCTTCTCTTTGACTCATCACCCTCACCTCACATCCATTAGTTTATTGATTTTAAAAAGTTTTGAAATATAAAAAAATGTAAACGGAGAGACGTTTACATTTTCTAATTTATTATTTAATTTTTTTGTAAATAGAATTTACATCAAACACAAATACATAAAATAAAGTCCATAACATAAAAGCATAACGATTCCACAAGGTTTCCTTAATTCTTGATGTTTCATTGTACCAAACCAGAGAACTAATCCAGCTATTACTGCAATCATAGAATCAATCATAAACTTACTTTCAAAAGGAACGCTACAAATAAGAGATGTTGTTCCAATAACAAAAAGAATATTAAAAATATTGCTTCCTACAATATTGCCTATCGCAATTCCTGCATTACCACGTTTTGCAGCTGTTACAGAAGTGACGAGTTCAGGAAGTGATGTTCCAAAAGCAACAATTGTTAAACCAATAAAGCGTTCACTCATACCAAAATAACGAGCAATGGCACTGGCCCCACTTACCGCAAAGTCACTTCCTTTAACAACAAGGATTCCTCCAATGAGAATAAAGAGAAGGCATTTCCAAACGGGAATATCTTTTTCTTCTTCTTGAGCTTCATTGTTTCTTGCCATGATAAATAGATAAACAAGATAAGCAATAAAAAGAATCCAAAGGAAAACACCTTCAATAAAAGTAATTTTCATATCTGTCATACCAAAGATCATGAGGATAATTGTTATCAAAATCATAAAGGGAATTTCATAACGGATGGTTGATTTTTGTATTTTTACATTGGTGATCAAGGCTGTAATACCTAAAATAATAAAAATATTTAAGATATTACTACCTACCACATTTCCAATAGTAATCCCTGCATTTTGTTGCATGGCAGCCGTAATACTTACAGCAGCTTCAGGCATACTTGTTCCCATAGCAACAATTGTAAGACCAATGATTAGTTGGGGAATACCCATTTTTCTAGCGATGCTTGCCGCCCCGTCTACAAACCAATCAGCTCCTTTTACTAGAAAAACAAAACCTACTAATAAAATAATAATTTGTTGAATCATAACGATTACTCCTTCCTTTTATTTTGCAGTAGGTATAAAAAAAGCGGACTCCTACTGCATTGCAGTAAAAGTCTCGCTATTCAATCACTTTCCGAGTTATAAATCTTATAACTGTACTGACGAAGAAGTGAACCAAGTGCTTGGCAAGCTACTCCCTTTTATGAGTTCATTCTATCAAATAAAATTAATTTAAGCAACTTTAAATTAATTTTAAATATTTAAAGGCATTGTATAAACCATCTTCATTTACATCATCAGTAATATAATCAGCGGCTTCTTTAATTTCAAAACCACCATTACCCATTGCAACATTATAAGCGCAACATTCAAACATCGACAAGTCAATTTTAGCATCACCAAAAGAAATCGTATCTTTAGGATCAGCATGTAAATAATCTAATAGGACTTCAATAGCATGTCTTTTAGTAATACCTGTAGGTCCTAAATCACCAAATAATGCAACTTCTCCTTTACCTCCCCAAGTATTCGCAACTAAATGAGGGAAGTCTACTTTAGAATCTAAATGGTCTTGATATGTTCTTAAAATGAAACTGATTTTATTAACATCGTCACGGTATAACTCATCTCCTTGTAAATGAATGAAACCATCAATAAAATGTTGAGCAGAACTTTTGGCATTCTCTAAGCTTGCTCCTTTACCTTTGGCGTATTTTACCATGGTTTCAGGTCCTTGTTCTAACATATAATCATTACAATACATACCACTATTAGCTTCTAAATAAAAACCAATATGTCTTTCATTACACCAATCAACAATATTTTTTACATCTTCTTTAGACAAACCTTGATGCATTACAACATGATTATTATCTTCAACATAAGCACCATTTCCACCAATCATTCCATCTAAATTACATAAATTTCTTTGTAAGATTTCTGCTTTTGAACATCCTGTACAAATATAAACTTTATGGCCATTAGCTCTAGCTTGATCAACAGCTTTTGCGGCTGAAGCAGGTAATTTTGCTTCATAATCAATTAATGTTCCATCGACATCTAAAAATACAATTTTACTCATACTTTTCTCCTTTTTCTTATAACTTCATTGTACTAAAAATGAAAGGGAAAGTCATTGATAATATTGTTACAAATTTAAAAGCATAAAAGAAAAGGTTAGAGCTGCAATTCTAACTCTTTCTCTTTAATAAGAACCTTAATATGTAAATATGAATTAACTATTTCTTTTAATAAAACCTGTAAAATTTTTAATAAAGTTTATATTTTTTTTAAAATGTGTTTTTTGACTATGATTTTAATAAAATAATAAAGACAAGCAATAAATACAATAAAAAGGAAAAAGAATGGAATAGGATCTATATTTGCAAATACAAAAAATGCTTGAATTGAATCAAAATTGTATTTGATTGTTAATAATAACATACCTATAAAAAAGTTAGAAAAAAATACTAAAAAGTATATCTCGTCTCTATCAATCAATTTTCTATTTTCCATATTATTTACCTCATTTTTAAACTCTTCTATATGAACATTATATAGGATATAAAATAATTAAAATAGAATTAAGAAAATATAGATATTATGGTATAATATAAGATTTAAAAGGAACTATTTATTGAATATTAAAAATGATAAAGTTTATATTTTTTATCGTTGATAGTCTTAAGATGCAATGCTATAATGTTGATGAAGTTTAAAAACATGGAATATCACAAAACGAAAAGGTTAGAGCGGCAACTCTAACCTTTTCTTGTTTTTTAGCGTGAACACTAACACGAGGCTAGTTATCGTTTGAAAAATCTGTCTAACCCTTTGCATATGTAATAAGTCATTACGCCTGCCATGACAGAACAAACTAAGTTTAAAACCATGAAATACCACCTCCTTTCAAGGAGGGTCCGATAACACTTTTATTATATCAAAGTCTTTTACTCAATTTGTCTCAAATTTGTTTCAAATTTAAGAAGTGATATAATAGAAATACACAGGAGAATTATATATATGAGAAAAGATTTAGGAGATAAAATGCAATTTATGCCTTTACCTGTTTTAATGCTTGCAACATATGATCAAGATGGTAAGGCCAATGTTATGAATGCTGCGTGGGGTGGTGTTTATGATTATAATCAAGTTTATGTATCACTTTCTAAACATAAAACAACAGATAATTTAGAATTAAAGAAAGCTTTTACTTTATCTTTTGCGACAAAGAAAACAGAAAAGATTTCTGATTATTTTGGTGTTGTTTCTGGAAATAAAGAAGATAAGATTGAAAAAAGTGGTGTCCATGTAACACCTTCAAAATATGTAGATGCACCAACTATTGAAGAATATCCACTTACTTTAGAATGTACTGTTGAATCTTTTGAAGATGGAAACTTAATTGGAAATGTTGTGAATGTTTCTATTGATGAAGATTATTTAGATGAAAATGGTAAGATAGATGTCGATAAAATGGAAATTATTGCTTTTGATATGATCAATAATACGTATCGTGTTTTAGGAGAAAATGTTGGTAAAGCTTTCAAAGATGGTTTTGATTTATAAAAAATAGTGCATCATTTGATGCACTATTTGTAGTTGTGATAGTAGCGTTCTGGTAAAGGAGCGTGTTTTTTATAGTTTTGAATATATAAAGGAAGATAAATAAGAGCTTCTTTTAAGGTTTGTTGGTAGATTTTATCAAGAATATCATTATATTTTTCCATTTCTTTATTATGATGATAGTTAATAATTAAACCTTGGAGTTTATGAAAATTGAATGTGAGATGGAAACATCCATAAATAAGCCCCCTTTTTAAAAAGCTAGGAGCTTTTAATAAATGATCAATTCTTTTTAATCCTTTAAGAGCTTTTTTAATATCTAAATAAGATAGTTCAGGGAAAAAGGATTGAATAGTACATATTTCTTTTTCTTTAAAGCGAATATGTTCATAGATTTCTTTATGCAATGGATCTTGATGATTTCTTTTTAAAAGAAGACGATCGTAATCAGATTCTATTTCAAAATGATCCATATTTGTATTTTTAATCATCCTTTTAATATAAGGGTGCATTTGACTATCTAATAAATAATGACAAATAAAACCAAGAATATAAGCAAGTTGTGCTTCACTTTGAATAATATCTTGTGCCTTTTCAAAGAAAGTATTGGCTTTTTCTTGATGCATCTTTCTTGCTATTTTATTCCATCTTTCATAAAAGAAAATATCTGGACCATGAAGACCGATTAAAAAACAATTTTCATTTCTAAGTAATAAATCTTTAATATTTTGATCATCAAGATGTTTATAAACATCTTTACCAAAACAATAATGTGTATATCCAGCAGGCATTAGAGAAGTTCCTTATATTGTTCTTCTTTAAAACCAACAAGAACTTTGTCTTTCGTTTCAAGTATAGGTCTTTTAACAAGCATTCCATTAGTAGAAAGAAGTTCTAATTGTTCCTCTTCACTTAAAGTCGGTAAAATATCTTTTAAATGTTTTTCTTTATAAAGATTACCTGATGTATTAAAGAATCTTTTAAGTGGTAAACCACTTTTTAAATAAAGTGCTTTTAATTCATCTTTATTTAGTTTTTCTTCAACGATATGTCTTTCATCAAATTCAATTTGATGATCCGTTAAGAATTTTTTAGCTTTTTTACATGTAGAACATTTTGGATAACAAATAAATAACATAAATATCCCTCCTGAAACCATCATATCAAAATTACTGTTAAATGAAAAATAATAAGGCTTATTATTGTATACTATTTAAAGATGTGATAAAATCTATTCAAATAAAGATAGAGGCGCAAGATGTTATGAGATTATTATTATTTGATGCAACAAGGTAATGAAGGAGGAGCACTTGCCGAAAGATTGTATCTATTGCATGAGGTATAATCTTGGGTGTCTAGGGAAGACCTATTCAACTGTCATTATCTAAAGGTAATGGGGAGCTATCATTGATAACGAATTTTTTGTTGCAATGATACTCATTGCAATTTTTTATTTGTCACTTTTTATAAGAGGATGAATAAAATATAGGGAGGAAATTATGAACGATATTATTGAAGCTATAAGTTGTGAAAAAGAAATTATTCAACTTAAGTTATTAAATGTACCAAAACATCCTAAAATGATTGCGAAAATCTTTTCTATATTAAAAGATGAAGAAATTAATGTAGACATGATTTCACAAGTTACTGTTGATGATTTTGTACAAATTGAAATTACATTAGATCAAGAATTCCAATTAAAACTAAATCAAGCAATCATGAAATTAAAAGATGAATTTAAACAAATTCAAATTTATCAAATTAGAAAATACGCTAAAGTTGCAGTTGGGGGAAAATTGGTGGAAACAACACCAGGTTTAGCAGCTGAAGTATTTGATGTCTTAGGACAAGCTAATATTCATTTTTATCAAATTACGACAAGTAAAAGAACAATTTCTTTAGTTATTGATAAAGAGAATTTAGATCAAGCAATTCAATTATTAAAAGAAAGATTTTATATCAAGGAGGATAAATAAATATGACAATTTTTGAAGGAAGTGCAGTTGCACTTGTATTACCAATGTTTGATAACGGAGACATTGATTTTGAAGGATTTAAAAAACAAGTTCAAAGAATGATTGATGGTGGTGTACAAGCTTTACTTGTAAATGGAACAACAGGTGAAACAGCAACCATTACAATTGAAGATGAATTTAAATTATTAGATCTAACACTAGAACTTGCGAAAGGAACAGGTGTTAAAGTTATTTGTGGAGCTGGTTCAAATGATACACAAACAGCTTTAAAGAAAGCGCGTTATGCTAAAGAAAAAGGGGCAGATGCGATTCTTGTTGTAACACCTTACTACAATAAAACAAGCCAAAGAGGTTTAATTCAACATTATACAACAATTGCTGATGCTGTTGATATTCCAATGATTTTATACAATGTACCAGGAAGAACAGGATTAAATATTTCGGTTGATACTGTTGTTGAACTTGCTAAACACAAAAACATTCAAGCAATGAAAGATGCCACAGATAATATTGCTTATGCTATGGAAGTATTAGCTAAAACAGCTGATTTAGACTTTGATTTATATTCAGGATGTGATGATAATATTCTTCCATTTATGGCAGCTGGAGGAAAAGGAGTTATTTCTGTTACTTCTAACTTATATCCAGAAGCGGTAGAAAAATTAACACAATCAATTTTAAAAGGAAATATTAAAGAAGCACAACCATTAGCTTATGCTTTAGATCCTATTTCACGTTTATTATTTATTGATGTAAACCCAATCATGCCTAAAGCAGCTCTTGCTAAAATGGGTGTTTGTGGAGAACATTTAAGATTACCGTTAATTACAACAACTGATGAAAATAAAAAAGCATTATTTGATGCAATGGATGAATTTGAAAAATTGGGGTATTAGGATGAAAGTATTATTATATGGATATGGTTTGATGGGTAAGAAAGTTGCTCATCAATTAAGAGAAAAAGATGAATTTGATTTAATTGGTGTGGTTTCTTATGAATTTGATGAAAAAGCACCAGAAGCGATGTATAGTAATTTAACAGAAGTTCAAGATCGTGCGGATGTGATTATTGATTTTTCACATCCAAACAATCTTGATGATATTTTAGCTTACGCTAAAAAGAATAAAACAAAAGTTGTTTTCGCAACAACTGGTTTTTCTAAGGAACAATTAGATAAGATTGAAGAAGCTTCTAAAGAAATTGCCATCTTCCAATCTTATAATACAAGCTTTGGAATTCAAATGGTGACAAAAATCTTAAGACAAGTTGCTAAAGAATTCTATGATAATGGATATGATATTGAAATCTTAGAAAAACATCATAATCAAAAAATTGATGCACCATCAGGTACAGCAAAACTTTTATATGAAGTAATGGAAGATGAAATTCAAGGAACAACACCTGTCTATGATCGTAGTTCACTTCATGAAAAAAGAAAAAAAGAAGAAATTGGTATTCAAGCCCTTCGTGGTGGAACAATTTTTGGTGAACATGAAATTATGTTTGCAGGATTAGATGAAATTATTGAAATTAAACATACAGCTTTATCAAAAGATGTTTTTGTTCAAGGTGCTTTAGCTGCAGCTAAAGCTTTACAAGATAAAGAAGTTGGTTTATTTACATTAAAAACACTTTATTAGGGAGAAAAGAAATGGTTTTACAAACTGAATTTGCACAAATTAAGGGAAATGATTTATACATAGATGATGTGAAAGCAACTGATTTGGTAAAACAATATGGCTCACCACTCTATGTTATGTCAGAAGGACATATTAGAAAACAATTTAATACATTAAAAACAAAAATGATTGATAAATATGAAAATACATTACCATTATTTGCTTCAAAATCATTTTCGTGTAAAGCAATCTATAAATTAGCTATGGAATATGGAGTAGGAATTGACTGTGTTAGTGCAGGAGAAATCTCTGTTGCTTTAAAAGCAGGATTTGATCCTAAAAAAATCTATTTCCATGGAAATAATAAATTACCTTCAGAAATTCAATACGCATTAGAAAATGGTGTAGAAAACTTTGTTATTGATAATTTCTATGAAATTGAACTTGTTGAAGAAATTGCTTCAAAATTAAATGTGAAGGTCAATGGTTTAGTCAGAATCACACCAGGTGTTTATGCGGGCGGACATGATTATATCCGTGTTGGAGCCAAAGATACAAAATTTGGTTTTTCAAGTCATGATAATACATATTTAAAAGCAATTAAAAAAGTTATTGATGCACCACATATCAACTTTGATGGAATTCATTGTCACGTAGGTAGTCAAATTGAGGAAATTCAAGCTTATGTACTTGCAATGAATAAATTTGTAGATATCGCTTATGAAATCTATGATATCTTTGGAATCGTTATTAATAAATTAAATGCTGGTGGTGGTTTTGGTATCCAATATACAGCAAGTGATCATCCACTAGAATTCGATGATGTTGTTTCCACAATCATGGATATTATTTATAAAGGTTTCGATAGAAGAAATATGAAACGACCAATGGTCTTGGTAGAACCAGGACGTTATTGTGTAGGTAATGCAGGTATTACTTTATATACGGTAGGTTCTTATAAATATATTAGAGATATTAGAGATTATATTAGTGTTGATGGTGGAATGACAGATAACATTCGTTCATCATTATATAACGCTAAATACGATGCTGTTATTGCTAATAAAGCAGGAGAAAAAGCAGATCATTTAGTAACAGTTGCTGGTAAAAACTGTGAATCAGGAGATATTTTGATTAAAGATATTATGTTACAAGATCCGCAACCAGGTGATATTCTTGCAATGTTCTCTACAGGAGCTTATCATTATTCAATGTCTTCTAACTACAACCAATTACCAAAACCTGCTGTTGTCTTTACATACCAAGGTCATTCTAAAGAAGTTATTCGTAGACAAACTTTTGATGATTTAGTAGCTTATGATGTAGATTAAAAAATATATAAATAGCCTCTAGGTTCACATAACCAAGGGGTTTTTTGATTTTATGACTATAAAGTGTACGGTGATAGAATCAAAGGCATATTATAAAATAATTTTTATAATATGCCGAGATGACCGCCGAAAGACCACCGAAAGACCGCCAAGAGGTTTATTATAAATATATTTTTTAGAAAGCACATTAAAATAATGTGTTTTTTTTGTTACCTTTTTTCTTTATAAAACGTATTATAAGTGAAAGAGCTCTTGAGGAGGATGTTATGAAATTAGATACAGAAAAAGTAATTGAAAAATACAAAGATCGTATTTTTGCGATAGGCTTATCCATCTTAAAGAATCCTAATGATGCAGATGATGTTGTTCAAGAAACTTTTCTTAAATATCATACATATAAAAAAGATTTTGAATCAAAGGAACATATTCAATCTTGGCTATATAAAGTAGCTATTAATAAAGCAAAAGATATTCAAAGAAAGTTTTGGCGAAGAAAACAGGTATCGATAGAAGACTATATGGCTACTATTCCTTTTGATACACCACAGGATGAAGAATTATTTCAAGCTGTGATGGCTTTGCCATCAAAGTATAGTATTGTTATTCATTTGTATTACTATGAAGATTATTCAATTAAAGAAATTGCTCAACAATTAAAATTAAATGAAGGAAATGTCAAAGTAAGACTTTCAAGAGCAAGACAATTATTAAAAGAACAACTTAAGGAGAACTGGAACGATGAAGAATAAAGAAGCGTATAAACAAGCATTTAAACATGTTCACTATCAAAAAGAAGTTAATTTAAACAAAAAAAGAATTTCTAAACCACTTGTAACTATTATGACTTCATTCATTGTATTACTTTCTACCTTTACTGTAGCTTATGCTTTTGATGTAGGAGGTATTCAAAGTAAATTAGAAGTATGGTTTCGAGGAGAAAAAAGAAAGGTTCAATATAAGGAAGAAGATAAAAATGCTTATCATTTCTATACAACAGATGAGGACGGTAATGTAGTTGATATGGGTATAAACATGGGATTTAAAGGATCACTTACAGGAATAGAACCAATGAGTGGTGATGAACTTGCAGAAAGTATGAATGATGATAGTGAAATTGTTTATGACGAAAAAGAGGATAAATATTTATTCTATTATCAAAATAAGGCAGTGGATATTACTCATATGTTTGATAAAGAAAAGGAATGTTATTTAGTGATCAATAATGGTGAAAAAGATATCTATTTTGTTATTAGTTATAAAGATAAAATAGATGAGGATAGCACTATATCACAGTATAGTGATGAAAATGCAGAAGTTATACAAGGCGTAAAGGTTAAAGATATCAAAGATCATTTTGTAAGAATTAAGTAAAAATGGAGGATTTTGAAGTGAACCGACTTTGTTGGACAAAAAATAATTAACTTAATGATAAGGCTTGA
>OLNH01000041.1_pt1 | contig 113136 bp, 98 predicted proteins | sample 1643101 | NCBI WGS metagenome assembly OLNH01 (sample SAMEA3136758, study PRJEB25190) | human gut metagenome | biome: human gut; feature: human-associated habitat; material: faeces | place: Austria | collected 2013 | reverse complement strand
CAAGAGCAATAAATATAAGAATATGAATGGTGTCACTAAGCTTTGTGGAATATTTTATTTGTCACCTCGAAGCAAGCAGAAGAATCGAGACGAGAAGATTCGAGTAGTACCGCTTTATAGGGGGCCAGCAAAAGTGCTTGCGATACCGCCCTTTGGGGCGAGCAGTAACAATTGCCGAAAAGATTCCGGAGAATTCGTTTCTTTCAGCAAACAGTTTTTCAGGATCAGTGACGGAAAGAGAATAGAATAAAAGACAGGAAAGAGAGGGAAAAGCATGAAAATTTACTATCAGCATCCACAGACTTGGTTTGGCGATTGTATGCCTTTTGGAAAGGGTGATATTTTTTACCTGTTTCATCAGAGAGATACCAGAGTGCCGTGCCCTTTTGGAGAGCCGTTTGGCTGGGATCTGGCAACCACAAAGGATTTTGTGACTTATGAGGATTGCGGTGTGGCGATTCCGAGAGGAACGGATGAAGAGCAGGATTAGTTTATCTTTGCCGGAAGTATCTGCGAAGACAGAGAAGGAAAATATCATGCATTCTACACCGGTTACAACAGAGATTATCCAAAACAGGGAAAACCATCTCAGGTACTGATGCATGCGGTCAGTGAGGATCTGAAACACTGGACAAAGACGCAGGATGCAGTGACCTTTGTTCCGCAGCCGGGATATGATCCGGATGACTGGAGAGATCCGTTTGTACTGTGGGATGACGAATCTGAAAAATATATTCTGATCCTGGGGGCACGTCTGGAAGGAGACAAGCATAAAACAACAGGAAGAACCGTTTATTTTACATCAGATGATCTTGCAGACTGGGAGTTTCAGGGGGATTTCTGGGCACCGGATCTGTTTACCATGCATGAGATGCCGGATCTTTTCAAGATGGGAGACTGGTGGTATCTGATCACAACAGAATATTCCCATGCATCCACACAGGTGTACCGTATGGCAAAAAGCCTGAAAGGACCTTGGATCGCACCGGATGACGATGCTTTTGACGGAAGAGCTTATTATGCAGGAAGAACCTTCATGCTGAACAATCAGAGGATTCTGTTTGGATGGGTTCCGACACGTGCCAACGAGACGGACAGTGCAAATCTCTGGTACAGACCGGAGGCAGATAAAGAAGATTTTATCTGGGCAGGAACTTTTGTCGCACATGAACTGTATCAGAGAAAAGACGGCACTTTAGGCTGCCGGATCCCGGATACGGTATGGAATGCGTTTAAGGATGAGAAAAAGCTGGAGGATGTAAAACTGGAAAAAGAATCAGGAAGAGAATTACGGCATGTAGTAACGGAGACCGGTGACTGCTATCGATACGAAGCAGATGTTACATTTGCTGAGGGAACACGTGGATTCTCCGTTGGCGTGCGTGCGCAGGAAGCGGATGATGAATTCTATTCTTTCACATTTGAGTGTCCGAAGGATCGTGTGATCTTCGAGAAATCTCCGAACTGGCCATGGCCACAGATGAATAATATGGGACTGGAACGCCTGATTCGTCTGGTTCCTGGAAAGAAATATCATGTACAGATTATCGTGGATGATACGATTGCTACACTGTATGTGGACGGAGTTGCTCTGAATACCCGCATGTATACAAACCCGGGGGAAGGAATCTGCCTGGGAGTTACAGATGGAAGTGCGGTATTTGAGAATCAGAGTATTGCATATCTGTAAAAGGGAATCGGGCCGCCGTACTGTTTTTGGTGCGGCGGCCCTGATTTTATCTCGTTCTTTTCAGAACACTTTGCGGGATATTACCTGCCGGACAGTTACAATATTTTAAAAGAGAAACGATGTACTGGTGATTCGAGGATAAGTATAATTCACAAAATGGGGTCTGAAAAAACAGGCTCCATTTTGCAATTGTTTACTGGTGAAAAGAAAAAAGTATGTTATAATAAAAAGAATACTGTAAAAAAAGAAATGCAATAAGGAGATGGAAATCCATGAAAGTATCTATGTGTAAAACCATGCGGACTTATGAGTGGAAAAATCTGTCGAAAGATCTTCTGGCGGGTCTGGTGATCATGGCAGTGTCGATTCCAATATCCATGGGATATGCGCAGATCGCGGGGCTTCCGGCGGTGTATGGACTGTACGGCTCAGTTTTTCCGATAGTACTGTTTGCCTTATTTTCTACTTCCCCGCAGTTTGTTTTCGGTGTAGATGCTGCTCCGGCGGCACTGGTAGGATCGGCACTGGTAAGTCTGGGGATTGAAGGAGGATCGAAGGAAGCAATTGCGGCAGTTCCGGTGCTTGCATTTTTTGTTGCTGTCTGGCTGCTGGTCTTTTATCTGTGTCGGGCGGGAAAACTGGTTAATTATATTTCAGCACCGGTGATGGGCGGATTTATCAGTGGAATCTGTACCACGATCATTCTGATGCAGGTGCCTAAATTATTCGGTGGTAAAGCAGGGGTCGGGGAACTCCCGGAACTGGTGCATCATATCTGGGAGAGTCGGACGATCTTTCATCTGCCATCCTTGCTTCTGGGTGTTGGTACACTGGTGATTCTTCTGGTGTCAAAAAAGCTGATTCCCAAATTTCCGATGGCAGTGTTTCTGATGGCAGCGGGTGCGATCGGTACGGCGTTTTTTCATCTGGAAAATCTTGGTATTCAGACGCTTGCAGCAGTGAAACCGGGGCTTCCCATATGGACGGTTCCGGAGTTTGGAGCAATCCCGTTAAAAGAGGTGGTGATCATCAGTCTTTCCGTGGCAGTTGTCATCATGGCAGAGACATTACTTGCGGAGAACAGTTTTGCACAGAAAAATCGTTACCGGATCGATGACAATCAGGAAATTCTTGCATTTGCCATGGGAAATCTGGCTGCTTCCGTTATTGGTTGCTGTCCGGTCAATGGATCCGTATCGAGAACGGCTATGGGAGAGCAGTACCAGGCGAAAACTCAGCTGACCGGTATCGTGGCCGGACTGTCTATGATTGTATTATTGCTTTGCGGAACCGGATTTATCGGGTATCTTCCGATTCCGGTGCTGACAGCGATTGTGATTTCAGCGTTACTGGGAGCGACAGAATTTGATCTGGCGGTGCGGCTGTGGAAGGTGAGCCGCACGGAATATTTGATCTTTGCTGGAGCATTTTTCGGTGTACTGATGCTTGGGACTATCAACGGAGTATTGATTGGAATCATCCTTTCTTTTTCAGAGATGATTATCCGGACATCCAAGCCTTCCAGAGGCTTTCTTGGGATTCAGCCGGGACACCGGCATTTCCGGGATCTGAAAGAAAGCGATCAGATCCATGCGATTGAAGGGGTGTTGATCTACCGGTTCAGCAGCAATCTGTTTTTTGCCAATATTCAGGTATTGCAAAGTGATATTGAGGATAATCTGCGGGAAGATACCAAAGCAGTGATTTTGGATGCCAGTGGAATCGGAAGTATGGATATTACAGCGGCAGATCGGTTAAAACTTTTATATGAGTCACTGAAAGAGAAAAATATACGTTTTTATATCACAGAACATATTGCAGGATTGAATGAACAGATGCGTCAGCTGGGACTTGGATGTTTGATTCAGGAAGGTTGTGTGCGAAGAACGACACATATTGCTTTGAAAGATATGGGTATTACCCGTCCGTATCCCTTAGAGGGCGGTGTGGATAACGAACAGCGCAGTGCGTCCAGAAAACGTGCCGACAACAGGGTGCAGGAATTTGTCTGGGCGTTTGGAAGTCAGGCAGAAGAGGAGATCGAACGACAGATCGGATGTCAGATTGAACAGTTGAAGAAAACCGGTGATATGGAATATCTGCTTCACGGCCGATGGTCTCATATGGAGGATCTGGATCAGGATGAGTGGCTGGAACATCTGGAAGAGCATCTCAAAGAAATTGTCAATATTTCCGGAAAAGATCAAAAAACCCTGGCAATTCGACTGGAAAAACACCGTCAGGAAGTGCATGACCGTATTGCAAGAGAACATCCGGAACTTGCAGAGCGTTTCCGGGAAAGGCGTCATCTGTTGGATGAACATCTGAAGGAAAAAAGACCGGAAGTTTATGAACTTGTAATTCAGTTGCGCAAAAAGATCAGCGATGAGCAGAGAGAACAAGAGGAACAATAGTTACATTAGAGGGCAGTAAAAGATGACAGAACAAAAGATAACCATGACGATGGAGCAGGTGGAACAGGAGATGGAAGAGTATCGCAGGATTTTTGATGTGGTGCGGCTCATCGAAGAAGAAACGATCCAAATGATGGAAGAGGGCAGGGAGGAAGAAGTTGATCCTGACAAAGTGGCCTGCTATGCATTCTGGAAGAAAAACAGGCAATGTAAGAACTGTATATCTGCAAGAGTACTCAGGGAAAAGAATCAGAGGACCAAACTGGAGTTTGTGGAAGAGGCTATTTATCAGGTAACTGCCTGTTATATGGAAATAGATGGAAAAGTATATGTAATGGAACTGGTGAAGAAACTGAATGAAGAATTCCTTCTGGACGCAGAGGGGTGTGAAAAACTGGTTCGAAAACTGGATGGATATAACCAGGATCTTTACATTGACGCACTGACAGGCTCTTACAATCGAAGATATTATGAGGAACGACTGAAAGAAAAAGAAACTTCTGCAGGTGTGGCAGTTATAGATCTGGATGATTTTAAATTGTGGAATGATACATATGGACATGGAGCAGGAGATGTGGTGCTACAGACAGTGGTGAAAGCGATCCGTCAGTCCACACGGAAAACAGACAGTCTGGTACGCTATGGAGGGGATGAATTTCTTCTGGTTATGCCGGATGTTTCCGATGAAGTTTTTCTGAAAAAACTGGAATATATTCAGAAGCAGATCAGGGACGCGGATATTCCCGGTTTTTCCAGAATGCGTCTTTCTGTCAGTATCGGAGGCGTGACAGTCCGAGAAGAAGTTATGGAAGAGGCAGTACGAAAAGCAGACCGGCTGATGTATCAGGCGAAAATCCAGAAGAATATGGTGGTGACTGAAAGAAAATCAATTGATGCGGATGGAATGATTCATCTGGAAGAGGAGATAAAGCGGACAAAACAGCTGATCATGATCGTAGATGATTCTGAGATAAACCGTGAGATCCTTGCGTCGATTCTGGAAGAAGATTATCAGATCATTGAAGCAGAAAACGGAGAAGCCTGTCTACGTCTTTTGCAAAAGTATGGAACTGAGATATCGTTGATTCTTCTGGATATTGTAATGCCCGGCATGAATGGATTTCAGGTTTTACATGATATGAACAAAAATCACTGGATCGAAGACGTTCCGGTTATCATGATTTCCAGTGAAGACTCCGAAAAGAGTATACGACGGGCTTATGAAATGGGAGTATCAGATTATATCAGCCGTCCATTCGATGGAAAGGTTGTCTATCAGAGAGTATTCAATACGATCAAGCTGTATGCAAAACAAAGAAGACTGATCACGCTGGTAACGGATCAGGTTTATGAGAAGGAGAAAAACAACCGGATCATGGTGAGTATTCTGAGTCGGATCATAGAGTTTCGAAATGGTGAAAGTGGACTGCATGTGGAACATATCAACAAACTGTCCGGTATGCTCCTGGAACGTCTGGTACAAAAAACCGACAAGTATCATCTGACCTGGACGGATCAGTATCTGATCACAGTAGCTTCTGCTCTTCATGATATCGGGAAAATCGGGATCGATGAGAAAATCCTGAACAAGCCGGGTAAACTGACACCGGAAGAATTTGAACTGATGAAAATGCATACGATGATAGGGGCATCCATGCTGAAACGGATGGAAATATATAAAGAAGAACGGCTGGTGCAGATTGCCTGTGAGATCTGCCGCTGGCACCATGAACGGTATGACGGAAGCGGATACCCGGATGGACTAAAGGGGGAAGAGATTCCGATTGCAGCTCAGGTGGTTTCTATTGTAGATGTCTACGATGCATTGACGAGCCCGAGAGTCTATAAAAAAGCATATTCTCATGAGAAAGCGATGCAGATGATCCTGACCGGAGAATGCGGTGTGTTTCAGCCTTTGCTTCTGGATTGTTTTTATGATATTCAGGAGGAAGTACGGAAGGTGATAAAGGAAAAAAGCGAAAAAGAAGGAAAAATATCCGGATTTGAACTGACAGATCTGAAAGAAACTCTGAAAAACAGTCATCTGATCGGTGATTTAAAACCAGAAAAGAATCACTGACAGGGTAGAAAAACTGGTAATTATGTGATAAGATAAATGCAACGTGTTAAAGTGAAAAAGTGTTAGAGGAGGAATAGTGTTATGTATATTACATGTCTGGATGTGGAAGGGGTGCTGGTTCCGGAGATCTGGGTGGCATTTGCCGAGGAGAGTGGAATTCCGGAACTGAAGAAAACAACCAGAGACGAACCGGATTATGATAAGCTGATGAAATGGAGACTGGGTGTACTGAAGGAGCATGGGCTTGGGTTGAAAGAGATTCAGGAAACCATCGAAAAGATTCAGCCACTTCCGGGCGCAAAAGAATTCTTAGATGAATTAAGAAGTTTCAGCCAGGTTATCCTGATCAGTGATACCTTTGCAGAATTTGCCAGTCCACTGATGGAAAAACTGGGACGTCCCACATTATTCTGCAACAGTCTGGAGGTTTCCGGGAACGGAGAAATCACAGGATATAAGATGCGTGTGGAACAGACAAAATTGACCACTGTAAAAGCACTGCAGTCTATCGGATTTGAGACGATTGCCAGTGGAGATTCCTATAACGATCTGGGAATGATCCAGGCAAGCAAGGCAGGCTTCTTATTCCGAAGCACGGATAAGATCAAAGCAGAGTATCCCCATATTCCGGCTTATGAGACCTATGACGAACTGCTTGGTGCTATCAAAAAAGCAATGGCAGAGTAAATAAAATATTAAAATCACAGGATGGAAGCAGGATTTTGCAAGAAAAAACATATTGACATAGTATGTAATTAATAATATGATAGCAATATCCGGTTCAGTTGCAGAAGAGACTGCGAAAAGAGACAACAGACAGCTGGACAGGATATAATTGTGACCGGGAGTACTACTGCCCGGTTATAATTATATTTACACAGGAATCGGTCCGGTGAACCGGTTCTGAGAACGAGAACAGGGAGAATGATATGTTAAATCAGTTTTCAAGAACACAGTTGCTGCTGGGTGAAGAAGCCATGGAAAAGCTGAAGAATTCAAGAGTGGCTGTTTTTGGTATCGGCGGTGTCGGCGGATATGTCTGTGAGGCACTGGTGCGAAGCGGTGTCGGAGCCTTTGATCTAATCGATGATGATAAGGTATGCCTGACCAATCTGAACCGTCAGATTATCGCTACGAGAAAAACCGTAGGAAAATATAAAACGGATGTGATGAAAGAACGGATGCTGGAGATCAATCCGAATGTGGATGTGCATATCCATAAGTGCTTCTTCCTTCCGGAAAATGCAGATGAATTTCCATTTGAAGAGTATGATTATGTGGTAGATGCAGTAGACACCGTGACTGCAAAAATTGAACTGGTAATGAAATGCCAGGAAAAAGGCGTGCCGATTATGAGCAGCATGGGAGCCGGCAATAAGCTGGATGCCAGCCAGTTCAAGGTGGCTGACATTTATAAAACCAAGGTATGCCCGTTGGCCAAGGTTATGCGCCGGGAACTGAAGAAGAGAAGAGTCAGAAAATTAAAGGTTGTTTACTCGGAAGAACTGCCGAAACGTCCGATTGAGGATATGTCCACCAGTTGCAGAACAAACTGCATCTGCCCGCCGGGAGCCGCACACAAATGTACGGAACGACGAGACATTCCGGGCAGTGTGGCATATGTGCCATCGGTAGCAGGATTGATCATTGCAGGAGAAGTCGTGAAAGATCTGACAACCGTGAAAAAACAGAAATAAAGCAGAAATCAACCGGAAAGGAAAGACAGCATATGGAAGAAATGATTACAAGAGAACAGATGGAAAAACTGAAAAAACTGCAGGATTATTTGAGAAGTCTGGAATCTGTTGCAGTAGCATTTTCCAGTGGTGTAGATTCCACATTTTTATTAAAGGTGGCAAAAGACATGCTGGGTGATAAGGTGATGGCAGTGACTGCCCAGTCCTGCTCTTTCCCCAAAAGAGAGTTAAAAGAAGCGATTGCATTCTGTGAAAAAGAAGGAATCAAACATGTGATCTGTGAATCTGAGGAATTGAGTATCAAGGGATTTGCCCAGAATCCGAAGAACCGCTGCTATCTGTGTAAAAAGGAGCTGTTTGAAAAGATTCAGAAGATCGCCGCTGATAACGGTATGAAAGCCATCGTGGAAGGTTCCAATCTGGATGATAACGGAGATTACCGTCCGGGACTGCAGGCAGTCGCCGAGCTTGGAATCAAAAGTCCGTTACGTCACTGTGATCTGACAAAAGCAGACATTCGTGCACTGTCCCATTACTTGCATCTGCCGACTTGGGAGAAACAGTCTTTCGCCTGCCTGTCTTCCCGCTTTGTATACGGAGAGACGATCACAGAAGAAAAACTTGGCATGGTAGATAAGGCAGAACAGCTGCTTCTGGACATGGGATTTCATCAGGTACGTGTCCGCATCCACGGTATGATGGCGCGAATCGAGATTGATCCTTCCGAGTTTGGAAAACTGATGGAAGAGGAAAACCGGGAAAAAATTGCAAAAACACTGAAAGTGTACGGATTTACTTATGTAACGCTGGATCTGATGGGATATCGTACCGGAAGCATGAATGAAACATTATAAGCATATAGTACGCATATTAATATAGAAGAAATAAATACATATATAGATCTGAGAACGATAAAAAGCCCCCGACAATGGAGAAAATTTTCCAGTGTCGGGGCTTCGTTTTTGCGAGCGGTAAGCCAAAAACAAATCTTTATTATGACAGCACTGACCGTGAGCAGGTGAATCAGATTTTATGATCGTCAGATACTGGATTGCCGGTAAATCGCATAGGAAATTCCAGCAGTAATTGCCTCACAGATCCAGAATGCATGCCACACACCGGACGGACCAATCAGGCAGCTCAGAAGAAATGCAAGTGGCAGAATCAGGATCGTATAGCGGCAGAGGGAGATCATCAGCGACGGTATGCCTTTTCCAAGACCTTCGAGTGCTCCACTGGAAGTGATGGATACGGAAGATACGATAAATCCGAGACTGATGATTCGAAGTGCTGTACTTCCGGCTGTGATCGTCTGTGGGTTGGTAGTAAAGAGTCCGAGCAAAGTGCCCGGAATAAACATGCAGAGCAGGGTGCCTGTAAGCATGATTCCGGCAGAAAGATATAACGTATAGGAATACAGTTTGTGTACGCGCTTTTGTTCGCCGGCACCGTAGTTGTATCCAATCAGCGGACGCATTCCCTGGATAATCCCGTTTGCCGGAAGATACAGGAAGGTTTGGAGCTTGTAATAGACACCAAGGATCATCACATACATCTGTCCGTAAACTGCGAGGATCGCGTTCAGGGAAGAAATCAGCAGGGAAGACAGTGCCATATTTAAGGTTGCCGGAATTCCCACAGCATAGATCTTTTTTAACAGTATGAGATCAAATTTCAGAGATTTCAGAGAAATCCTTACCGGCAGAGGACGGATCCATGCGAAAAGCAGATACGCTGCCAGCGTAAGCAGCTGTCCAAGCCCGGTCGCCCATGCGGCACCCCGGATTCCCATCCGGGGAACCGGTCCGAGTCCGAATATCATGATCGGATCCAGAATAATGTTCAGAATACATCCACTCATCATACAGAACATTGTGGTCTTCATCCGTCCGACGGACTGGAAAATCTTTTCATAAGCAACCCCCAGAGATATAATAACAGAAAAACCAAACGTGATCCGGGAGTAGGTGATTCCCATGGAGAGAATTTCCTGTTCTTTCGTGAACATGGAAAGAAACGCCGGCATGATGGTAATCGTTCCAATGGTTAAAATTACACCGTGAAGAAACGAACAGGCAATGCCAAGCGTGGCGCTGGTATCCGCTTTTTCCTGTTTCTGTGCGCCCAGAAAATAGGCAATCGTCGCGTTGATGCCGATGCCGAAACCGACACCTACGGCAGTGATCAGATTTTGAACCGGGAAGACCAGAGAGAGCGCGGTCATCGCATTTTCATTGATCTTTGCCACAAAATAACTGTCAATAATGTTGTACAGTGAATTGACCATCATTGACAATACCATCGGAAGTGCCATGGATAAAAGCAATGGCAGGATAGGTTTCTCTTTCATGTAAGTTTGTTCCATAAAATATCCTCCTTGAAAATATCGATACCGGATGGTACCTTTTACCTCTGGTATCATGAAAATAAAAAAGCCACATAACCGCATCTGCAGGAACAGAAGGGTTATGTGGCGAAAAATAGATATATCCTTTCAGAAAGGATACATCCAGAAAAATCCACACAGGTTTTGGATGTCATGTAAGACAGTCGTATTCTATTGGAAAACAAAGGGTTTGTCAATAGAGTTTAAAAAATTTATAAAATTTTTCAGAAAAAGGTAGGCAGATGAAGAGAAAACAGATATAGTTATTATTTATCAAAGAAAGAAAAAATCAGAGAAGTTAAAGGAGAAGCGATGGAACATTTGGCGTGGTATGAACTGTTACTGCTGTTTTTTGCCGCATCTTTTCTTGGATGGGTGCTGGAGACTGCAGCGGCAGATATCAAACAGAAAAAATTTGTAAATCGTGGTCTGGTGACCGGTCCGTTCTGCGTGATGTATGGTATCACGACGGTACTTTTAACGGTAGGGCTGGGAGAATTGCGTGGTATCTGGTTGTTTTTATTTTCCGCAATTTATGCGACGGTGGTGGAATGGATCGGGGGTCACCTGATCGAACGGTTATTTCATCAGCGATGGTGGGATTATTCCGGGAAAAAAGGGAACTTGGATGGTTATATCTGCCTGGGTGCTTCTGTGTTCTGGGGTGTTCTGGGATTTGTGATGGTGACCTGGGGAAATGATCTGCTGTTCCGGTTGATGGCGCTGCTGCCGTTGCTGCTGGTAAAAATTTTACTTCTGGTACTGGCTGGCCTCCTGGTGGTAGACATTCTGGCTTCCTATATTCTGCTTCGTGGTTACGGAAACAACATCCGCCAGTGGGAGGAGGCAGATAACCGGATCCGCAAAGTCACGTTACGATTGCAAAACTTGATCGGAACGGTCATTGCACGACGAATCCGAAAGGCATACCCGAAAGCAGCGGAGACAAAAATCGAAGAGAAAGAGGCAGCGAAAGTGACCTCCACGGTATTTGCCGCCGGATGCAGTTTTTATAAAATTGTTCTTTTATTTTTCTGCGGAGCCTTTCTGGGTGATCTGACAGAAACCGTTTTCTGCAGGATCACTGCCGGTGTCTGGATGAGTCGCAGCAGTGTAGTCTGGGGCCCGTTCAGTATCGTGTGGGGACTGGCAATCGCGCTGGTCACTGCCCTGCTATACAAATACAAAGACCGTTCAGATTCCTTTCTTTTCGGTATGGGAACCTTTCTCGGTGGCGCTTATGAGTATCTGTGCAGCGTCTTTACGGAACTGGTATTCGGTAAAGTATTCTGGGATTACAGTGAGATCCCGTTCAACCTGGGCGGCAGGATCAATCTGTTATACTGCTTTTTCTGGGGCATCGCTGCGGTGGTCTGGTTCAAACTCCTGTATCCGCGATTGTCCGACTGGATCGAAAGAATTCCGATGAAACCGGGAAAAATCATCACCTGGGCACTGATCCTCTTCATGTGCTGCAACATCGTGATGTCCTGCATGGCACTGATCCGGTACGACGCAAGGGGAAAAGGCGTGTCTGCAGAAAATACACTGGAAGAATGGCTCGACGAACACTACGACGATGCCCGGATGCAGCGGATCTATCCGAATGCGATCACCGCATCATGAGCAGTGAACGGAAAAAATAAAGACCAAAAAACTCTGTCTCCAGTGGCATCAACCAGCAGCTGAAAAACCCGCGCTCCCGCCCCAGTTTCTCGGCGTCCGCGGAGCCGATAAATAAGAAAATTCAAGAATTTTCCCCTTTAAGCGCCTGCGTAATCCCCTTCACCGAAGAAGCATACTCCATCGGAGCCATCCCCGTAGCCTTCTTAAATTGCTTCGAAAAATAAGGCAGCGAACTATAAGACAAAAACCCTGCAATCTCCGTCAGATTTTTCCGTCCGTCCCGGATCATATCCTTTGCCCGCTGAATCTTCATCCCATTAAAAAATTCCATCGGACCACATCCCTTCTCCTTCTGAAACAGCTTCTGAATCGAAGAACGGCTCAGCGAAAAATGCTCACACAGCTGATCCAGCGAAAGCTGTTCGCAGATATGGAACTCCATAAACTCCGTAATTTCCTGCAACCGCTTCTCCTGTGTTCTCGAAAGTTCCACCGGACTCACGAACGTCCCCGTGATGCGCCGGCGCGGAAAAACATCCGGCTTTGCATCGTTTTGAAGCACAGTGATAAGAAAAAGCTCCAGATACAGCAGAATCATCTGCTGGGAACCGACCGGTGCATCCGCCCGAAGTTTGACCTGTTCCACCGAAGGAATATTCATCGGTGTGGATAACACTTCCCTGGCGGCGTTGAGAATGTGGGAAACCAACGTCCGTTCTTCCATATTTAACGTCATCTTTTTTCCGCGGAATTCAACCATTGCCGGAGAATGACTGACAAAGGAGACAGCAACAAGATTCGGTGAGGAATTTCCGACTGAGCGGATCGCATGGAACTCATTTGGTTCATGAAAAATAATATCTCCGGCATGAAGCGTAAATTGATGTTCCCCGCCCTGAACGATCACACTGCCTTTATCAACATACATAAATTCCCAGAAATCATGGGATTCCCCACGGAATACAAAATCCCGCATATATTCAAAATAATGAATCGTGATGATCGAATCAATCACAATCTCGCGTTTCAGCTTTGTTTCAATATAAGTCATAAGTGAACACATCCTTCCGAATACCCTTATTTTACCAGAGAACAGGGTAATCTACAACAAAAGGATAGACCTGCTTTCGTGCAAAATAAGCGCTTTATTGTGGTAAAACACTAAAAACCATACGTAATCAGACAATAAGAGTACACAATAAGATAACTCAAAAACGAAAAAACTGGTTATAATAGATAAAACAAAAGACAACTGTCTGAGGGACGAAGACGGACAGTTGACAAAGGAAAAGAAATAAAGAGGCAAACACCTATGATAATAATTGAAAGAGGAAATACGAAAGTCTGTCTCTGTCAGGAGACTCTGGCGGTGACTGTAGAAAAGGGGCAGACCTGCTGGGAATGGACGGATGGCTTTCAGCCGGAACTGATCTGTAAAGAAGGAAGTTTTTCTTTTCTGGATGCAGTAACTATCACCCATGAAACCTATACTACGGGTGTCGGCATCGGAATCCGAAGCCTTTTTGAAGGATTTGAAAAAGATGGCGTGACTTATCCATATGCTTTTGAGACACTGATCTGGATGGAAGATACCACAGAACAGGTATATTTCGAATGGGTTCCGTTAAAAGAAGAAGGGCTTCAGGTTGAAAAAGTACTCTGGCCGGGTCAGATGGCTTTTGAAGAAAAGAAAGACAGCTGGTATACGTTGCTGACACATCAGCAGGGTATTCTGATTCCGAATGACTGGGAGATACCGTTGTCTGCGATTCCATTTGCAGGATTTTTTGAAACAGCAGGTGGATACATGCCCTGGTTCGGTCAGGTAAAAGACAGACAGGGTTATATCGCGATCTGTACCACACCGTGGAATGCAGGATACTATGCCGAGCATCCGGCAGGCGGTCCATACACCCACGTCGGCGTATACTTTGAACCGAGTCTTGGAAAGATGGATTATCGCAGAGTGATGCGATATACCTTCCTGGATGACTGTGATTACAATGATCTGTGTAAAGAATATCGGTCTTATGTAAATGAACAGGGAAGATTAAGAACGCTGGAAGAAAAAGCGGCAAGAAATCCTTCCGTCAACGATCTGATCGGATGTGCCTTCGTTCACAAGGGAATCAAAACCCAGGTGCAGCACAACTCCGATTTCTTTGATCCGGCGAATCCGGAAAAGAACAATCATCTGACAACTTTTGCACAACGTACAAAAGAAATCAGAGAACTTCATGAACAGGGAGTGGAAAAGCTGTATCTCCATCTGGATGGCTGGGCACAGCCTGGATATGACAACCAGCATCCTGATTACCTGCCGGCATGTAAAGAAGCCGGTGGCTGGGAAGATATGAAAGAACTGGCAGATACCATGCACGAATGTGGGTACATGTTCGGAATCCATGATCAGTACAGAGATTTCTATAAAGCTGCTCCAAGTTTTGATGAAAATTATGCCTGCAGATTACCGGATGGAAGTATTCCGGAACATCAGAGATGGGCGGGAGGTCCACAGTCGTATCTGTGTGCAACGCAGGCACCGTATTATGTGAAGCGCAATTTTGCCGAGATCAAAAAACACGGAATCCGGCTGGATGGTGCTTATCTGGATGTATTCACCTGTAACGAAGGGGATGAATGTGACAATCCGGAACATCGCATGACACGTAGAGAATGTTATGAATTCAGAGGAAGATGCTTTGAGTATCTGCTCTCCCAGGGTATCCTGCCAAGTTCGGAAGAAGTAAGTGACTGGGCAGTCCCGAGTCTGGTTTTCTGTCATTACGCACCGTATGATTTTATGATGAAAAAACCGGGAACACCGAAAGAAGGAGTTCCGGTACCGTTATACAATCTGGTATATCATGACTGTGTGATTCAGCCATGGATGATGGATAAAGTAAGTGAAGCGGAAGATTACATGCTGTACGCTCTGTTAAATGGCGGCGCACCCTATCTGATCCGTGACGCGGCTTATCCGAATATCGACGGAGCTTTTGACGATAACGTAACACTGAGTCGAAAAGAAGAAATCGAACGTAGCAAGGCAGTGACAGAATTACATAAACAGGTGGCAAAATGCGAGATGCTGCATCATGAGATGGTAAATGGAGATTATATGGTACAGGAGACAACGTTCTCCGACGGAACCGGCGTACGGGTGGATTTCAGAAAACAAACGTACCAGATCTTCCATAAATAAAACGATTCAATACGAAAAGACAACGAGAGGGAGCCAAAGCGGGCATATGTACAGGAAGACTGTGCATACCCGCTTTTCCCGTATCAGGCTGAAAAAATTATGGCATTTTCGAAAAAAGATGTTATAATGATGCAGAATAAATATTTAAAACAAATGCGTATGTAGATGGGTAACCATTTTCGTAACAGTGGAAACATTGAACAGTTACCCATTTTCATAATAAAGTAACTTAACAATGAATCCCAACAAAGGAAAAGGAGAGAAAAGTTATGAAAAACATGAAAAAAATCGCAGCACTGGGAATGTCTGCAGTCATGGTAGCAGGTATGATGGCTGGTTGCGGAAGCAGCAGTGATTCTTCCAGCAGCGACAGCAAAGGAAGTTCCAAATCCGGTGACAAAGTAGAACTGACACTGGGTATCTGGGATGAAAATCAGAGAGATGCCATGCAGAAAATGATCGATGCATATGAAGCAGAAAATGATAACGTATCCATCAGCATCCAGCTGACACCATATAAAGGTGGAGAATACTGGACAAAACTGGAAGCATCTGCAGGTGGCGGAACAGCTCCTGACGTATTCTGGCTGAACGTTCTGCATCTGGATTCCTACGTAGAAGGTGGTATCCTGGATGACATGACCGATGCAATCGCTTCTTCTGACATCAAAGATAACTTCTCTGATACTCTGGTAAACAACTATGTGCGTGACGGTAAAAACTACGCAGTACCGAAAGACTTCGATACCAACGCTCTGTGGTACAATAAAGACCTGTTCGATCAGGCTGGTGTAGAATATCCGACCGATGATATGACCTACGATGATCTGGTTGCTCTGGCAACTGAACTGAAAGACAAACTGCCGGATGGTGTATATCCGTTCGCTTGCCCGGTTGACTTCCAGACCTGGTATTATCAGACTGTATACGCAAACGGCGGCTGGATTCTGAATGATGATGCTACTGAAACTGGATACGGTGATGCAAAAACACAGGAAGGTATCCAGTGCTGGATCGATATGATCGATGCCGGTCTGTCACCAAGTGCTTCTACTCTGTCTGAGACTGGTTCTGATGCCATGTTCGAAGGCGAGCAGATCGCTATGACACTGGCTGGTTCTTACATGGTTCCGGAATACGCTTCCAACGATACCATCAAAGACAAAATCGACTGTGTAGAAGTTCCTACATTTAACGGTGTGGAAGATAACTGTATCAACGGTCTGGGATTCGCAGTATACGAGGGATCCAAACAGAAAGAAGAAGCTGAAAAATTCGCAATCTGGATGGGAAGCGAAGAAGCTCAGAAGATCCAGGGTGAAACCGGTGTGGTAATTTCCGCAAGAGAAGACGCACAGCAGTATTTTGCAAAAGCAAATGAACAGTACAACCTGGCAGCATATACAAACCACTCCGCAGAAGCTTATCCACTGCCGGTATGCAGCAAAGCAGCAGAACTGTACGATATGGATCTACCTGGTTAACAAAAGCTTACACAGGTGAAATGACACTGGCAGATGCCTGCTCCGGCCTGAAAGAAGAAGCAGACGCTCTGTTAGCAAAGTAATAAAGTAGGTGAAAGAATGGCTGACGTGAAAGCAAAAGTGAAGGCGCCGAAGAAAAAAGCGTCGAAAAGAGAGAAAAAAGACTGGATTGCCGCATATATCCTGATCGCACCCGTTACTCTGGGTCTGCTGGTATTTTATATCTGGCCGTTTATCCAGAATGTCTGGTTCAGTTTTAATGATGTAAATAAATTTAATATGTCTACCTTTGTAGGTCTTGCGAACTACAAAGAAATGATCGGTGACAAAGAAGTATGGAGAACCTTCGGCAATACCCTGAAATACGTTATCGTAACCGTACCGGTAGGGCTGGCGTTATCCACTTTCCTTGCGGCTTTACTGAATGCAAAGATCAAAGGAAAATCCATTTACCGTACTCTGTATTTCCTTCCTTCTGTTACCATGTCTGCAGCTGTGGCCATGGTCTGGAAATGGATCTACAATGAACAGATGGGTATCCTGAACAGTGCCATCAAAGCCATGGGAGGAACCGGTCACAACTGGCTGACTGATTCCAAGACAGCATTGTTTATGATTATGATCGTAGGCCTCTGGATGACTGTTGGTTATAATATGATTATCTTACTGGCAGGTATGCAGGGAATCAACAGTGTGTATTACGAAGCAGCCGCTATCGACGGTGCAAGCGAAATTACTCAGTTTTTCAAAATCACGGTACCGATGCTGACACCGACAGTCTTCTTCGTTATGATTACATCCATCATCAGTGGTTTCCAGGTTTTTGATACCGTCTACATGATGATCGGCAAAGCAAGTCCGGCATTCGAGGCAACACAGACCGTTGTGGCACTGTTTTACCGGACAGCGTTCGACTATGGTTATAAAGGATATGCAGCAGCTATTTCTATTCTGATCTTCGCAGCGATTATGATCGTGACCGTGATCCAGATGATCGGACAGAAGAAATGGGTGAACTACGACTAAGGAGGAGTGAGAACATGAAAGGTAAATTTAAGCTAAATCACCTGATCGTCCATCTGATCCTCCTGGTCGGAGTGATCGTGGTTGTATTTCCATTTGCATGGATGATCCTGACATCATTTAAAACATCCGGTGAGGCGATGAAGATTCCGCCGACAATTTTCCCGGAAAAATTCGTTACAACGGCATATCATACCATTGTAACTTCTGCAATACCTTTTGCAACTGTTTATATGAATACGATCATCAACACCGTGGTTACCACACTGGTACAGATTGTATTCTGTTCCATGGCAGGTTATGCTTTCGGTCGTATCGAATTCCCGTTCAAGAATGCGATCTTCATTCTTGTATTATCTGTACTGATGGTACCGGGACAGATTTTCCTTCTGCCACAGTATCAGATTGTTCAGAAACTGGGACTGCTGGATACGATCCCGGCACTGTTTCTGCCAAACCTGTTCAGCGCGTTCGGTACTTTCCTTCTGAGACAGTTCTTCATGTCTCTGCCGAAAGAACTGGAAGAAGCAGCCATCGTGGACGGATGCGGACGTTTCCGTATCTTCGCACAGATCATGCTGCCGCTGATCAAACCGGGTATCGTGGCAATGTCTATCTTTACCATCAAGTTTGCATGGAATGACTTCATGTGGCCTCTGATCGTCAACACTTCTATGAATAAGATGACACTGGGACCGGCACTGTCTACTTTACAGGGACAGTACACCACAGAGTATCCGATGCAGATGGCAGGTGCGGTTCTCGCCGTACTGCCGCTGGTAGTGATGTTCTTCATTTTCCAGAAACAGTTCATCGAGGGTGTTGCCCAGTCCGGTATCAAGGGCTGATGCTCAACCTATTGACAATGTAGGAAACCACATGCTACTATAATCCACAGAATTGTGGGTTTCAAATGAGATAAAAAAGATTTCGGGACTTTCAGTTCCCGAAATCTTTTTCTTTATATAAGTAAAGGCATGAAGAGGACAGGGAGAGAAAAAGAATGGAAATGACAATACAGGAAGTAAAACAACTGGACAAAGACAGCTATCAGATCATCGATATCCGGGATGAAAATGAGATTGCTCACGGTGCGATTCCGGGAGCGGTGGCGTTGAAAGTGGAAGAGATTGCGGAGAGTCCGCTGGTGGATAAAAGCAAAAAACTGGTGATCTGCTGCAGCAGAGGAAAATACAGCCAGGAAGTGGTGCCGGAACTGGTGAAAAAAGGGTTTGACGCTGTCAGCTTAAAGGGTGGTTATATTGCCTGGCTGATGGATCTGATGCGGGAAGATCAGGAAAAAGATATCAGTGCCGATGTGGAAAAAAGCATCCGTAAAAAGTTCCGCAAATCCATCTGGTGCAAATTTACGAAGGCCATCAATCAGTATGAACTGGTTAAAGAAGGAGACTGCATTGCAGTCTGCATCTCCGGTGGAAAAGATTCGATGCTGATGGCAAAACTGTTTCAGGAATTAAAACTGCATAACAAATTCTCTTTTGAGGTGAAATTTCTGGTGATGGATCCGGGATACAGCCCGGAAAACCGCAAGGTGATCGAGGAGAATGCAAGAAAACTGAATGTTCCGATTACAATTTACGAATCGGATATTTTTGAGGCAGTTTTTCATGTGGATCAGTCCCCGTGCTATCTGTGCGCGAGAATGCGAAGAGGGCATCTCTATCATTACGCACAGGAACTGGGCTGCAACAAGATTGCTCTCGGTCATCACTATGACGATGTGATCGAGACCATCCTGATGGGTATGCTGTATGGCGCACAGGTACAGACTATGATGCCAAAGCTGCACAGCACCAATTTCGGGGGGATGGAACTGATCCGTCCGATGTATCTGATCCGCGAGGACAGCATCAAGGCATGGAGAGATTACAACGACCTGCATTTTATTCAATGCGCATGTAAATTTACCGATACCTGTACTACCTGTAATAATGAAGAGACAAAATCCAAACGTATGGAGATCAAGCAACTGATTCAGACGCTGAAAAAGACGAATCCATTCATCGAGAGCAATATCTTTAAGAGCGTGGAAAACGTCAATCTGGATACGGTGGTTGGCTATAAGCAGTATGGAGAACGCCATTATTTCCTGGAAAATTATGATAAGATGGGCGAGTTAAAGAAAGAGGAACTGGCGAAAAAAGAAGCAGCACAGGAATAACTGAGGTGAGTATATGGCAGCAACACTGGAAAAAATTTATGAGGTAGCGCTTCATCACTATCATATGAAACTGGTCGCAGGCCAGGGAGGACTCTCGAACCTTGTGGACTGGGTCCATGTGGTGGAAGAAGTGGATTATGTGCATTTCTTAAAAGGCCGGGAACTGATCGTAACCACCGGGATCAAGGAACCGGACGATGCGGGACTGTTGGAATTTACCCGGCGGGTGTATGCAACGGGAGCCAGTGGACTGGTGTTCAATGTCGGAAGGTATATCAAACATGTGCCGAAAGAAGTCCAGGAATTTGGTGAGACGCAGGATTTTCCGATTTTTATTCTGCCGTGGGAAGTGCATCTGGTGGACTTTAACCGGGAACTGTGCAATCTGATCTACCGGTCAGAACAGGAGCAGGATGATCTGGAGAGTGCCGTTCGAAAAGCGGTATTTTCTCCGGAGAAGAAAGAAGCGTATCTGCCGGTGCTGGCGCGAGAAGGAATCCATGGAGATACCGGTCTTACGATGGTGCAGTGTTATGTGCCGGCTTCCGGAAAGACCGATATTACCAGCTTTTATTACCGCTTTTTAAGGCAGTGCCAACAGATTCTTACAAAACAGAATCTGACACATGTAGTCTTTCATCACGACAGATATCTGACTCTTGTGATGGTGGAATACAGAAAAGAGATTGTGGATCAGGTGCTGGATGCGATGAAACGGTGTGCGCTAAACTCAGCAGAGGGAACAGCGATGTATCTGGCCGTCAGTGAGGGAGAAACGCTGATTGGAAATCTCAGGGAAAAGTATCAGACCCTTTCTTATCTGTGTCGCTGGGCTGCAGATAAAAAGCAGACGATTTGTCGGGAGAGTGAAATTGGTGTGACAAAACTTCTGCTGGCAGTTCCGGATCGGAGAAAACTGTGGGAATATGAGACACAGACCCTGGGAGAACTGGAGCGGATCGACCAGGAGACAGGAAGTGAATACCTGAAGATCCTGAAAATTTATCTCGAAGAAAACGGCAATATTCAGGAAGTGGCAGCAAAATGTTTCCTTCACCGGAATACGGTTGCATATCATCTGAAAAAGATCAGTGAGATTACCGGGAAGAATCTCGGGGAGACGAGAAACCGGACCCAGTGGGAACTGGCTTATCTGATCCGGAATCTGCGGAAACTGCTGGAATAAATGAGGCGGAGTGAACAGATAACAATGTGAACGGTGCATAAAAACCATGTGCACGGTGACGATGGACAGAACAGGAAAGTGTGATAATATAGGATACAAGCAAAGGCGCGATACAGTTAAAAAGCTGTGATCGTGCCTTTTTGATTTTTTAGATTAGAATTCCATTGGAATGAGACATAAAGGAGGAGACAGAAATGTTAAGAGAAGCATTACCTGAGCTTGTAACAGGAAGTGTACCGGGACCGAAAGCTGCGGAACTTTTAAAACGGCGTGATGCAGCGATTCCGAAAGCTATGTGCGGAACTACTTATCCGATCTGTATGGGAAGAGGAGAGGGAGCCATGCTGGAAGACGTGGATGGGAACCGTTTCCTTGACTGGATCGGTGGTGTCGGTGTTCTGAATATCGGATACAGTAACCCGGAAGTCGTTGAGGCAGTGAAAGCCCAGGCGGACAAATATTTCCACGGCATCTTCAATGTCTATGCACATGAAGGATATGTAAAACTGGCAGAGATGTTTGATGAGACAATGCCATGCCGCGGTGACAAGATGAAAACATATTTTGCAAACTCCGGAGCCGAGGCAGATGAAAATGCGATCAAGATTGCAAAAGCCTATACAGGAAGAAATAATATCATCTGTTTCTCCGGTGCATTCCACGGAAGAACCAACCTGACCATGGCACTGACTGCAAAGAAAGCCTACGCCCTTGGTATGGGACCTTTCCCGGCAGGCATCTACCGTGCGGAATTTCCATATCTGTACCGTGCACCGAAAGGATACACCGAAGAGGAAGCTATTGACTATTACATCGAAAAATTCCTGAAACTTTTCGATGAAGCCACACCTGCCAGTGATGTGGCAGCTGTTATCCTTGAACCGTTACAGGGCGAAGGTGGATTCATCCCGGCGCCGATCGAATTTGTAAAGAAACTGAGAAAGATCTGTGATGATAACGGCATCATGCTGATCGCCGATGAAGTACAGTGTGGTAATTGCAGAACCGGAAAATACTTTGCATCCGAGTACTGGAAAGAAGCCGGCGCAGCACCGGATATCATCGCCACTGCAAAATCCATGGGAGCCGGCGTTCCGATCAGTGCGATCACCGCAAGAGCAGAAGTTATGGATGCGGCACCGGCAGGAACCATCGGCGGAACCTACTGTGGCAACCCGTTAGCCTGTGCGGCAGCCATCAAAACCATGGAAATCATGAAAGCAGAAGATTACTGTGGAAAATCGATGCATATTGGCAAAGTGGTCACAGAAGCTTTCGAAAAGATGAAAGAAAAATATTCCGTAATCGGGGATGTCCGTGGACTTGGCGGAATGATCGGTGTGGAATTTGTCAAAGACAAAGAAAGCAAAGAACCGAATCCGGAATTTGTAAAGCAACTGATCCAGTCGGCATTACAGAAAGGTCTGCTTCTTGAAAATGCCGGTTCCGCAGGAAATGTCATCCGTTTTCTGGCACCGCTGTGCATGACTGATGAGCAGATGGAAGCAGGATTAAAGATTTTCGAAGATGCTATCATAGAAAATCTTTAACCGGAACTTTAGAAATATTCATGAAAATCGCTATAGAATAAAAAACAGAAAATATAAAAAGACGGCAAAGGCGCTGAATAAACAGTTTCCTGCCGTCTTTTTGTTTTGATTTACGCGGGCAGCAAGTTAAAGTCCATGCTTGCATGAGACCTTGGTGACTGCTGCGATAACTTGAGAAACACGCTCCGCAGGGGTGCGTTATAAAACATATTTCATAAACAAAAATCAGGGAGGACAACACTATGAAATTAAAAGACACAGGACTCACATTCCAGGACATCAAAGACAAAGTAGACAAATATATGATCGAGACTTATGAGAGATTCGATTTTCTGGCTGAGACAGCAAAAGATCAGTATATGTATGACGAAAACGGAACTCCTTATCTGGATTTTTATGCAGGAATCGCTGTAAACTCCGCCGGAAACTGTAATGAAAAAGTGGTAGCAGCAGTGAAGGATCAGGTAGAAGATATCATGCATACTTTTAACTACCCTTACACCATTCCGCAGGCTCTGCTGGCAGAAAAAATCTGCACTACCATTGGCATGGACAAGATCTTTTATCAGAACTCCGGTACAGAAGCCAACGAAGCGATGATCAAGATGGCAAGAAAATATGGGGTAGAAAAATACGGACCGAAGAGATACAACATCGTAACCGCATCCATGGGCTTCCACGGAAGAACCTTCGGTGCCATGTCTGCAACCGGACAGCCGGATAACGGATGTCAGATCGGATTCGGACCGATGACGGATGGATTTACCTATGCAGAGTACAATAACCTGCAGGCATTCAAAGATGCATGTACCGAAGATACCATTGCGATCATGGTAGAGCCGGTACAGGGTGAAGGCGGTGTTCATCCGGCAACCATGGAATTTATGCGGGGACTGAGAGAATTCTGTGATGAACATGAGATGCTCCTTCTGATCGATGAAGTACAGACCGGCTGGTGCAGAACAGGTAAAGTGATGTCCTTTATGAATTATGGAATCAAACCGGATATTGTATCTATGGCAAAAGCTCTGGGTGGCGGAATGCCGATCGGTGCGATCTGTGCAACTGCAGAGGTAGCCAAAGCATTCACCCCGGGATCTCATGGTACGACTTTTGGCGGACATCCGGTATGCTGCGCGGCAGCGCTGGCAGAGGTCAATGAACTTCTGGATCGAGATCTTGCAGGAAATGCTGCAAAGATAGGTGCATATTTTATGGAACAGTTAAAGACACTTCCGCATGTAAAAGAAGTCAGAGGACAGGGACTCCTGGTTGGTGTGGAATTTGACGATACCATCTCCGGTGTGGATGTGAAACATGAATGTCTGCACAGACATCTGCTGATCACAGCCATCGGAGCTCATATTATCCGTATGATCCCACCGCTTATCATCAACAAAGAGGATTGTGATAAAGCAGTGGCAATCATCAGAGAAGCCGTAGAAGCACTGGAAAAATAATGGAGGATGACCTATGAAACATAAAGTAATCACCATCGGATGTGAATACGGTGCAGGCGGTCCGGAGATCGGAAAACGGATCGCCCAGGCACTGGGAATCGAATTTTACGACCGTGATCTCGTGGATAAAGTTGTGGAACAGATTGGTGTTGACCGTGACCTGGTAAAAAAGGCAGATGCCGGAAGTAATGTTTTATACAGCTTTGAGACACAGTATGGTCCACGGTATGCAAATCTGACAAACCGTGTTATTTATAACCAGTTTGAGGTTATTCAGAAGTTTGCAGAGAAATCTTCCTGCGTCATCATCGGACGATGCAGCAACTATATTCTGAAAGATCGGAAAGATACCCTGAACTTTTTCGTCTATGCTCCGGAAGAAGTCCGGATCCAGGCAACGATGGAAAAGAAAAACATTGGCCGGAAAGAAGCGGCAGAACTGGTGAAATATCATGACGAGATGCTTCATTCCCGTTACAAATATATGACCGGTTCTTACCGGGGTGACCGGAAAGGACGTCATATGATGATCGACAGCAGCGTACTTGGCTGGGAGAAAACAGCACAGTATATGTTGCAGATGATCGATCTTCGATTCGAAGACTGAGGAGAGAATGAGAAAAGGAAGTGAGTGTTTATGGATAAGAAAAAATCAGAATTTGATAAAGTATTCAGTGCCTGGGATATTCTGGTCATAGCATTTGGAGCTATGATCGGCTGGGGCTGGGTCGTATCCTCTGGTGACTGGATCCAGAGGGGCGGCGTGCTGGGAGCCATGATCGGCTTTGCTCTCGGCGGCGTGATGATCTTTTTCGTTGGCCTGACTTATGCGGAATTGACCGCTGCCATGCCACAGTGTGGTGGGGAACATGTTTTCAGCTACAAGGCAATGGGACCGATCGGATCCTTTATCTGTACCTGGGCAATCGTACTCGGTTATGTCAGTGTCGTATGCTTTGAAGCCTGTGCACTGCCGACGATCATTACCTATATTTATCCGGGATTTCTGAAGGGATATCTGTATACGGTGGCGGGATTTGATATTTATGCTTCCTGGCTTGCTGTGGCGATCCTGGTAGCCATCTTCATGACTATAATCAATATTCTGGGAGCCAAGACGGCAGCCGTGTTACAGACAGTGCTGACTGTGATCATCGGAGGTGTAGGTCTTCTTCTGATCGCATCTTCTGTGATTACCGGTGATGTGGCAAATCTGGAGCCACAGCTTTTTGTAGGCGACTCCGCTTCTACAGTGATCAAATCCGTCTTCAGTGTGGCAGTGGTAACACCGTTCTTCTTTATCGGTTTTGATGTTATCCCTCAGGCAGCGGAAGAAATCAATGTACCATTAAAAAAGATCGGTAAGATTATGATTCTTTCCATTGTCCTGGCCGTTGTCTTCTATGCGCTGATCATCTTCGGCGTTGGATATGTGATGAGTCCGGCCGATATTGAGATCTCTCTGTCCGGAAGCGGTCTGGTGACGGCAGATGCCATGGCGAAGGCCTTTAATAGCAGTGTTATGTCCAAGGTGCTGATCGTCGGTGGTATGTGCGGTATTATCACCAGTTGGAACTCATTCCTGATCGGTGGAAGCCGTGCCATGTATTCTATGGCAGAGTCTTATATGATTCCGCGTCCTTTCTCAAAATTACATAAAAAACACAAAACTCCGGTAAATGCTCTGCTTCTGATCGGTGGACTTTCTGTAGCAGCACCGTTTTTAGGAAGAAAGATGCTTGTCTGGATCGTGGATGCAGGTAACTTCGGTTGTTGTCTGGCGTACTGTATGGTAGCAGCTTCTTTCATTATCCTTCGCACGAAAGCACCGGAGATGGCAAGACCATATAAAGTAAAACATTATAAAATAGTAGGTGCCATTGCCGTACTTATGTCCGGCTTCATGGTTGTTATGTACATGATTCCAGGTTCCGGTTCCACACTGGTGGTTCAGGAATGGGCCATGGTAGGCGGCTGGTCTATCCTGGGTGTTGTCTTTTGTATAGGGTGTAAATTAAAATACAAAGAAAAATTCGCTTCTCATATCGATGTAGAGGTAGAAGAGCTGAATACCGAGCCGGATGCAGTGACAACAACACTGGAGAAAGCACTGGAAACTGTCCGTTCCGAAAAAGTGGAAAAAGAAGAAACACCGGCAATCGACTTTTCTTACTTTCTTCCGGTCAATATTGTATTTGGTTCCGGTAAGGTAAAGAAAGCAGGCGAACTGACGAAACCATATGGTAAGAAAGCATTGATCGTCACCGGACGAAGCAGTGCGAAGAAATCCGGTATCTATGATAAAGTCAAAGACAGTCTGGAGGCAGCAGGACTTACTACGGTGCTGTACGATAAAGTCAGCCAGAACCCGCTGACGACGACAGCAGAAGAGGGCGCAGCATTTGCAAAAGAAAACCACTGTGACGTAGTAGTTGCCATCGGTGGAGGAAGCATCATGGACTGCGCGAAAGCGATTGCATTCTTGAGTAAAAATAAGGGCGATATCAGCGATTATATTTATAACCGGTTAAGAAGTGATGAGGCACTGCCTCTGGTTCTGATTCCGACCACCTGTGGTACCGGATCGGAAGGAAACGGATTTGCGGTACTGACCAATCCGGAAAATGGCGATAAGAAATCTCTGCGCTGCAATGCGATCGTGGCAAAAGTGTCCATCATCGATCCGGAGTGCATGATGACAATGCCGAAGAAAGTGCTGGCTTCGGTTGCCTTCGATGCACTGTGTCATAATATTGAGGCGTATACATCGAGAATCGCACAGCCTTTTACCGATGCGCTGAGTTTATATGCGATTGATCTGATTGCCCATAATCTGGTGGATGTCTATAACGGTACTGCAGGTAAGGAAGGATGGGAGAAGATCACCCTGGCAAGCACCATCGGCGGTATGGTGATCAACACCGCCGGTGTTACCCTGGCACACGGGATGGAACATCCGGCAAGCGGCCTGAAAAATATCGTTCACGGTCAGGGACTTGCCGCACTGACTCCGGTGATCATCGAGGCATCCTACAAAGGAAACCGCGAAAAATTCAGTAAGATCGCAAGGATCATGGGTGGAATGACTGCAGAAGACTGTGCAACCAAGATCCGTACCCTGTTGAAAAAACTGAATCTGGATTGTACCCTGTCGGATCTTGGAATCAAAGAAGAAGACATCCCGTGGATGGCAGAAAACTGCATGAAAGTATCTGCCGCCGGTGTCATGAATAACCCGGTTGTATTCTCGAAAGAGGAGATTGCGGAGATTTACAGAAAAGCACTGTAAAAGAATAGTTCTCTGAAAAAAGATAAAAAGAAAGATACAGAAAGAATCCAAAACAGGAGGCCTTCTGTATCTTTCTTTTTTTAACATTCTACATGGATCATTCATTTGCGCAGATAACGAATCACAATCTGTGTCTGCACGGAGTCTGAAAAACCGTCAAATGAGTATAGTTTCCTGCAATTACTGTGTCACATATGTTTTCAGCAGTTCAAACGTATTCCGCACGCCATCCATATGAGAACGTTCATAGTTATGAGACGCATAGACACCCGGACCGATCAGGCCGTGGCGGATATCATAACCGGCACGGAGAGTTGCCTCCACATCAGATCCGTAATGCGGATAGACGTCAATGGCATAACCGAGGTGCTGTTCTTTTGCAACCGCAGAAAGAGCAGTTACCAGATCATAATTGTAAGGTCCTCCGGAATCTTTGGCACAGATAGATACCATTCGTTCGGTACAGGCAAGATCAGCACCGACACAACCCATATCAACGGAGATCATTTCCTCGGTATCCTCTGATACAAAGCTTCCGCCGTGCCCCACTTCTTCATAAACTGTAAATAATAAAGAAACTTTCCTGTTCAGGTTCAGTCCGTCTTCTTTTACCGCGTGAGCCAGTCCGAGCAATATTGCTGCGGAGAGCTTATCATCGAGAAAACGGCTTTTGATATAACCACTTTCTGTAATTACTGTGCGCGGATCCATGGCGATGATATCTCCGGTCTGGATCCCAAGAGCAAGGGTGCTTTCTCTGGAATCTGTATTTTCATCCAGGAGGATCTCCATATGCTCTTCAATCTGTTCCATTTTTTGATCAGCTACATGTGCAGATGGTTCGGTGTTCAGGACAACGCCGGTATAGATCCTGCCGTCCCGGGTGTGAATCGTACAATTCTCCCCATCTGCGGTGGACCACTGATGACCACCAAGGGTTGTCGGGCGAAGGCGTCCGTTCTCTTTGATGGAGCGCACCATAGCACCCAGGGTATCTACATGGGCAGCCAGTACAAGCGGAGAGCCGGAGCCTCCCAGAGTGACAAAAACATTTCCTTTTCTGGAACGTTCCGGAGCGAATCCGAGAGCAGTCAGTTCAGATAAAAGATAATCGGTCACTTTCTTTGTGAAGCCGGAAGGGCTAGGAATACCGGTCAGTGCATACAGCTGTTCTTTAATAAAATCAATATGAGAATTCATGTGATGTTCCTCCTGAAATAGATAATAAGTAACTTCATTGTAAACAGCGAATGAAAAAAGGTCAACCGGAAAATAAAGTTATAAAGAGAAAAGAACAGGCATAAAATAGTAGTTATAGAATTGAACAATGAAAAAGAGAGGAAAGGTGTAGAAAATGACAAAATACACAGTTCGAAGAGTCTGTATGGCATTTGTTACGCTGTTGCTTGTTGCCTGTATTACCTTCTTTCTGATGAATGCAATTCCCGGTAATCCGTGGTTATCAGAAAAGACGCCATCCGAGGCAACCATTCAGGCACTGAATGCAAAATACGGACTGGATCAGCCAAAATATATTCAGCTTGGTAAATATCTGAAAAACCTTGCACAGGGAGATTTCGGCACTTCCATTAAGATGCAGAAAAACCGTCCGGTTATCGAAATCATCAAAGAGATGTTTCCGGTTTCCGCAAAAGTCGGCAGCCTTGCTCTGTTGTGGGCGGTGATCGTGGGTGTTCCGCTGGGATGTCTCGCAGCTTTTAAGAGAGGAACCTGGGTGGACAGCTTTCTGCGTGTGCTGTGTACCATCGGTATTTCCATGCCGGGATTTGTAGTGGCAACCTTACTGTTACATACACTCTGTGGCGGTATCGAAGGAGTGAAAGTATTTCCGGCACTTTTTGACGGAACACCGGCAAGTTATGTACTGCCCTGTGCAGCGTTAGGCTTCTATCCGATGTGTTATCTGTCCAGACAGACAAGAACTGCCATGTTGGATTCTATTAATCAGGAATACATCAAGACAGCCAGAGCAAAGGGACTGAAAAACAGCAAGATCATTTTCAAACATGCACTTCGTAATGCGTTGATTCCGGTTATTACTTACCTGGGACCGCAGATCGCATTTACCCTGTGTGGTGGTCTTGTCGTAGAGACTGTATTTTCTATTCCGGGACTGGGACGTTATTTTGTACAGGCGATCCAGAACCGAGATTATCCGCTGATCATGGGAACTACCATTTTCCTGGCAGCATTTATCATTGTCATGAACCTGGTGGTAGACCTGTGTTACAAACTGGTAGATCCGCGAATTAATCTGGTGAAGGGAGGAAATTAAGGTTATGTCCGATAAGAAAAGATTTAACAAACCGGGCTCGCTTCAGCCAAATATCGAGGATATTCTGCAGTGGAACGATCTGCCGGCAGATGCATTTGATCCGGCAACATCAGAGGAAAAAGAAAACTTTATTCAGGATCGCAGAAGCGTATCTTACTGGAAGGATGCATGGAGACGTCTTCGTAAAAACACGGTTGCGATGGTGGCACTGGTGATCATCATCCTGCTTTCTGTTTTCGCTTTCGTGGGACCGTCTGTCGTTCCTTATACTTACAAACAGCAGATCCGTGGTTCCGAATCTTTACATCCATGGCACTACAGCCTGGAGGATCAGGATAAGATCAATGCTTACATGGAAGAACATAACGGTGCAGGAAACCTGACACCGGACGAAGCGGTAGAACAGGCACGGCAGGAAGCAGAAGCCAAAGGTGAGACCTTAAGCCGTGTAGATGAAGCAAAGATCCGTGCGAAAGCAACCGTATCTCAGCAGTCTGCTGACGAAGAGGCAGTGACAGAAGAAGAAGCTGCCAAAGTACTGGGTATCAAACACAGCATATTTGGATACTCCAACAAAGAACTGGAGCGCAAGGCAGCAGGAGAAAAGGTATTCCCGCATGTGTTCGGTACGGATGATCAGGGTCGTGATATCATGGTCCGCGTTATGGTTGGTTCCCGTGTATCCATCATCGTAGGTATCTGTGCAGCGATTCTGGTACTGATCATCGGTGCACTGTACGGTTCCATATCCGGTTACTGTGGCGGCATGGTGGACAACGTGATGCAGCGAATCGTAGAGATTATCTACTCCATCCCGGAGATGCTGATCATCCTGCTGTTATCCGCAACCTTAAAACCGGCACTGGAACAGTTCCAGAACTCCGGAGACGGCGTGTTCCAGAAACTGGTAACACTCCTTGGACCGAACCTGATCTCCATGTTTATCGCTTTTGGTCTTCTGTACTGGGTAACCATGAGCCGTATCATCCGTGGACAGATCCTGCAGTTAAAACAGCAGGAATATGTAACTGCTGCGAGAGCACTGGGTGCAAAGGGCGGACGTATCATCGGTAAGCATCTGCTTCCGAACTGTATCGGACAGATTGTTACCACAACATTCCTGCAGATTCCGTCAGCAATCTTCCTGGAATCTTTCTTATCTTTTCTGGGTGTGGGTGTATCTGCACCGCTGACCAGTCTGGGATCCATGTGTTCCGAAGCACTGAGCGGACTGAAAACCTATCCGTACCGACTGTTCATCCCGGCAGTGATCCTGAGTGTTATGATCCTGTCCCTGAATCTGTTTGGTGACGGTCTTCGTGATGCATTAGATCCGAAGCTGAAAAAATAAGAAAGGGAGAGACATAATGGAACAGAATAAAAAAGCTGACAAGTTGTTGGAAGTCAGAGATCTCCAGGTCTCTTTCTTCACTCCGGCAGGAGAAGTAAAAGCAGTAAACGGCATCAGTTACGATGTGAATTATAATGAAGTTATGGGCGTTGTAGGAGAGTCCGGATCCGGAAAGAGTGTGGAAGCATATTCGATCATCGGCCTGTTACAGAATCCAGGAAAAGTAATCGGTGGTTCTATCACTTTCGAGGGCCAGGATGTCCTGGCGAAGACACCGGCGGAGATGGTAAACTTCCGTGGAAATGAAGTAGCCATGATCTTCCAGAACCCGATGACCTGTCTGAATCCGGTATACACCATCGGTAATCAGCTGGTGGAGGCACTGAAAGCCCATGATAAAAATATCAGTAAAGAAGAAGCACAGAAACGTGCGATGGAGATGCTTGAGGAAGTAGGAATCAATAACGTGGAAAAACGTATGAAACAGTATCCTCACGAACTTTCCGGTGGTATGCGTCAGCGTGTCATGATCGCTATGGGTCTGATCTGTCATCCGAAACTTCTGATCGCAGATGAACCGACAACTGCCCTTGACGTAACCATTCAGGCACAGATTCTGGAACTGATGAAGAAACTTCAGAAGACCAATCAGATGGGTATTATTTTCATTACACATAACCTGGGTGTTGTGGCTGAAATCTGTGACAAGGTATCAGTTATGTATGCAGGTAAGATGGTGGAGCAGGGTCCGGTAGATGATATCTTCTATGCACCGGGTCATCCGTATACCAGAGGACTTCTTCGTTCCATGCCGCGTGTGGATGCGGAAAGTTACGAACGTCTGATCCCAATCGAAGGAACACCGGTCGATATGCTGAATCCGCCGGAGGGATGTCCGTTTGCACCACGTTGTGAAAGTGCCATGAAGATCTGTCTGCAGAAGATGCCGCCGTATGTGGAACTTGGGGATAATCATCGTGCCGCATGCTGGCTGTGTGTACAGGAACAGATGAAAGCACAGAAAGCAGCAGAGAAAAATAATGAAAAAACGGAGGCAGGCAGCCATGAGTGAGAAAAATGATACCCTCGTTCAGGTTGAACACCTGAAAAAATATTTCCCGATCAAAGGTGTGAAGGGACCGGGTGTACAGGCTGTGGAAGATATCTCCATTGAGATTAAAAGAGGAGAAACCCTTGGTCTGGTAGGAGAGTCCGGTTGTGGTAAGACGACTTTCGGACGCACGGTATTACAGCTGTATAATCCGACTTCCGGAAAGATCATCTATGACGGCAAAACTATTTTTGAAGGAAAAGACCCGTGGCAGAAAGATGAAAATGGTATTCTGCGCCAGGTGAAAGTTCCAAAAGCAAAACAGGTGAATATGCTTCCTTACCGCCGGAAGATGCAGATCATCTTCCAGGATCCGTCAGCCAGCCTGGATCCACGTATGACAGTTGGTGAGATCATCGGTGAAGCATTGGATATTCACAAATTATATAAGAGTAAACAGGACAGAACAGACCGAATCAAGGAACTGCTTGGTCATGTGGGACTGAACACAGAGCATGCAAACCGGTATCCGCACGAGTTCTCCGGTGGACAGCAGCAGCGTGTCGGTATTGCCCGTGCGCTGGCAGTCAATCCGGAATTCATCGTCTGTGACGAACCGATCTCCGCACTGGATGTTTCTATCCAGTCACAGGTAGTCAACATGCTCGAAGACATGCAGCATGAGATGGGACTGACTTATCTGTTCATCGCACATGATCTGTCCGTTGTAAGACATATTTCCCACCGTATCGGTGTGATGTATCTGGGAACTATGGTGGAACTTGCGGAAAGTTATGAACTGAACCGTCATCCACTGCATCCATATACCAAGACGCTGCTCTCCGCAGTTCCGGTTCCGGACCCGCAGGTAAGCAGAAGCAGACAGCGAATCGTGCTCGAAGGAGACATTCCGTCTCCGATGAATCCGCCAAGCGGATGCCGGTTCCATACCCGTTGCCCGTATGCGACCGAAAAATGTAAACAGGTCGTACCGACCTTTAAGGAGTACGAAAAAGGTCACTGGGTAGCATGCCATCTGCTGGAAGAGTAGATGAAAAATAACCGGATAATGCAGGAAATCTGATAGTGGATGCTCCTGTTTATCAATAAAAGGAAAAGGAGAGAGGATAATATGAAGAAAAAAGTTTTATCCATCCTGTTAGCTGCAACATTTACCGTATCTATGTTTGCAGGTTGCGGAAACAGCAACACTACAGCAAAAGACGACAGCGCAGCTAAAACAGAAGACACTGCTGACGACGCAGCAGAGGAAGAAACCACAGATGACGCTGCAACAGAGGACACAGCAAGTGATGGTGACTTCAACATTACTGTAAACCTGGCTTCTGAACCAATGACTATGGACCCGGCACTGAACAGCTCCGTAGATGGTAGTATCATGGCTCTGCATCTGTTTGAAGGTCTGATGAAATGGGAAGACAGCGGAGAAGTTGCCAATGGTTCTGACGGAACAGCTGACAGTGGAAAACTGGTTCCGGGACAGGCTGAAAGCTATGAAAAAACAGAGAACGATGACGGAACCGTAACTTATACTTTCAAATTGCGTGACGGCATCAAATGGTCTGACGGAAAAGATGTAACAGCAGGTGATTTCGAGTACTCCTGGAAACGTCTGGTAAATCCGGAAACAGCAGCAGACTACAACTACATGCTGGATGGCGTGGTAAATGCCAATGAGATCATGGCAGGTGAAAAAGATCCTGATGAACTGGCTGCTAAAGCATTAGACGACAAAACATTTGAAGTAACTCTGGTAAATGACCTGAACTACTTTGAAGAACTGTGTGCATTCCCGGCTATGATGCCTGTACGTGAAGATATGATCGAAAAAGCAGGTGACCAGTGGACATTTGACACAGCAACTTATATCTCCAATGGTGCTTACAAACTGAAAGAGTGGACTCATAACTCTCAGATCGTAGTAGAGAAAAATGAAAACTACTATGATGTAGAAAACCTTGGACCGGAAACCATCACCTTCAAACTGATGGATGACCAGAACGCTATGCTGTCCGGTTTCAACTCCGGTGAACTTGATTTCATCGAAGACGTACCGCAGGCAGAGATCGCTAACCTGATCGCTTCCGGAGATATGAAGATCGTAGACTATATCGGAACTTACTATGTATGCTTCCAGACACAGAAAGCACCTTTCGATGATCCGAGAGTTCGTAAAGCATTCTCTCTGGCAATCGACCGTACTTACATCGTAAACCAGGTAACACAGTCCGGACAGGTAGAAGCCGGCGGATTTGTTCCGTCCGGTGTATATGATGCAGACGGTGCAGATGGCGACGATTTCCGTACAGTAGGCGGAGATTACTATAAACCGACCGACGCAGATTATGAAGCAAACTGTGATGAAGCAAGACAGCTTCTGGCAGATGCAGGATATCCGAACGGTGAAGGATTCCCGGTTGTAGAATACCTGTACAACACCAGTGATGCTCACAAAGCTGTAGCAGAAGCTCTGCAGTTCATGTGGGAAGAAGAACTGGGCGTAAAAGTAACCCTGAACAACCAGGAGTGGGCAGCATTCCTGCAGACACGTAAAGACGGAGATTACTCCATCGCACGTAACGGCTGGATCGCAGACTACAACGACCCGATTTCCTTCCTGGATATGTGGATGACAGGCGGCGGAAACAACGATGCACAGTATGCAAACGATGATTACGACGCTCTGATCAAACAGGCAAAGACAACAACAGATAACGCAGAACGTATGGATCTGCTGCACCAGGCAGAAGACAAACTGATCGGTGAAGACAACGTACTGGCTCCACTGTACTTCTACACACAGAAATATATGCTGGCTGACGGCATTGAAGGTATGTACTACTGCCCACTGGGATATTTCTTCTTCGGATATACCCATCAGGCATAAATAAATGCAATGCAACGATACAGCCCGGATAAGCAGTCCGGGCTGTATTTTTCTAAAAGAAAAAGGGAAAACGCAAGGAGAAAAAAGATGAAAGCCTATGAACGCTTACTGAAATATGTTACAGTATGGACAACCAGCGATGAAGACAGCACAACGGTTCCAACTACAAAAAGACAGCTTGATCTGGGAAATCTTCTGGTAGAAGAGATGAAAGAGATGGGACTTTCGGATGTGTCGATGGATGAATATGGATATGTTTACGGATATCTTCCGGCCACGGAGGGAATGGAAGATGTGACGCCGCTCGGTCTGATCGCGCATCTGGATACCGCACCGGACTTTAACGGACAGAACGTGAAACCTCAGATTATTCCGGATTATAACGGAGAGGATGTGGTGCTCGGAACTTCCGGCAGAGTTCTGGCAGTAAAAGATTTTCCGAGACTGAAAGGTTATAAGGGAAGAACGCTGATCACAACCGACGGAACTTCTCTTCTGGGGGCCGATGACAAGGCCGGGATTGCAGAGATCCTGACAGCAGCAGAAGACCTGATGCGGGAAAAGACACCGCACGGAAAAATCTGTATCGCATTTACCCCGGACGAAGAAGTGGGTGGAGGTGCACAGTATCTGAAAATCAAAGAATTCGGTGCAACGTACGGATATACGTTAGACGGAAGCCATGAAGGTGAGATCCAGTTTGAAAACTTTAATGCGGCAGGTGCGGAGGTCACCGTTCATGGTGTCAATGTGCATCCGGGGAGTGCAAAAGATATCATGAAAAATGCACAGACCATCGCGATGGAAATCCACGGACTTCTTCCAAAAGATGCGTGCCCGGAGAAGACGGAAGGGTATGAAGGATTCTATCACATGACCGAATTCAACGGCAATGTGGAACAGGCAGTGATGCGTTACATCATCCGTGACTTTGATCCGGTCACATTTGTGGAAAAACAGGAGAAACTCCGTCAGGCGGTTGCACAGATCAACGAAACCTACGGCGAGGGAACCGCGGAAGTAAAGATCGAAGAATCTTACCGCAACATGCGTGAGAAGATCGAGCCGTGCATGCAGCTGATCGATTACGCAAAAGAGGCGTGCAAAGAAGCAGGCGTGGAACCGGATATCGCCCCGATCCGCGGAGGCACAGATGGTGCACGGTTAAGCTTTGTCGGTCTGCCATGCCCGAACCTGGGTACCGGCGGAGACGGATTCCATGGTCCGTTTGAACACATCACGGTGGAAGGTATGGATCTGTCTGTGGAAATCATCAAAAACATTATTAAGAAAATGTGATACCGAATGGTTTGGCGGATTGCGGGAGTACGAAGTACGGAGCAATCTGGTGTTGTTAAATAGAAAAGAAATACTTTACAGTGCCCGGAAATTCAGATAAAATATTTCGTGGTAAGATAATAAAGTAAGACAGGAAGATACATGAGTGAATTATTATACCAAACATTAAGAGAAAGTGTAGTGAATGCAATCCGGACCAAGATCATGAATCATCAGATACACCCTGGGGAGCGGATCGTGGAAATGGAACTGGCACACGAATTCCAGACCAGCCGGGGGCCAATCAGGGAAGCACTGCGCCAGCTGGAAAACGAAGGAATCGTAGAGTATACCAGAAATGTAGGATGTTCCGTGCGGACATTTTCTTTCTGGGATTCCTATGAAGTATATCTGCTTCGTACCAACTATGAGGCCGTCAGCGTGCGGTTTCTGAACGGGAAAATACCAGGGGAAACGATACAGAAAATGGAAGAGATTCTGGAGCGAATGAGAAAAATTTCAACAGAAGAGTTCGAGAGCGTTTTTGAATACGACAACTGTTTTCATGAGCAGCTGGTGTTGATGTCCGGACTTCCGAGACTTGCCAAAGCGTGGAAAGAACTGTACTATGGAAATCTGCTGGCAGGGTACGAACTGGTAAATGAAAAAGAAAAGATTCTGGCACACCAGTATGACAATCATATTGCGATTCTGAAAGCCTGTAAGGAAGGCAATCCGGAAAAAATCTGCGATGAAGTGAAAAAACATTACTGGAAGACAATTTTCTGCATGATGCAGGAACAAAAGATTAAAGATCCTGATCTGGAACAGGCATGGATGATGGCAATCTAGAGCCTTTTTCAGACACGCTCTGGCAAAAGATGGAGAAAAAGCATGGAAGAATTATATCAGGCAATCGAAGAAAAAATTAAAGCTTCCGGATATCCGAGAGAAATATCCGGGGAACGGGTCTATGATGATATCTGTGATCAGATCGAAGGAAAAGAAAACGGAACGTATCTGGTACTTTCCAAATTTGAGGAAGATGTGGTATTTGAGTATCATATCACTGTTTCTGATGATAACTTTAATCTGGGAATTCTGACGATGAAGACACCGGAAGGAGTTTTTGAGACAGATTTTGATCGCTGAGCGTTGTGTCGTGAATGGGGAATACTAGTTACATATACGGATGAAAATCCCCTGAATCCAGAGATGTGATTCAGGGGGTTTTTTCGCTTCACAGGAAATTGCGTTCCTGTAAGTAAAAAACGCTCCGCGAGGATGCACACTGCGACGTATAAGGTAGATGCCGCAAGCGACCGACGCAGGCGCGAGAATGTGCCAAGGTACATACTTTGTTTTATGGAGAGGGGAAAGATGCAAAAATATATGCAAAAAAAGAGAATCTTTCCGGCATGTCTGTTTCTGATGTTTGTTCTGATGATTCTGGTAATCGGAAAAGAAACAGAGATGACTGGCAGAGGGGAAACTCAGAAAATCCGGAATCTGAGCGATGGATGGTATTATCTGAAAGACGGGGAAAGAACAGAAGTGACTCTTCCGACAACACTTCAGGAAGATCCGGGAACAGTACTGGAATTATATAACGATACAGTGACGGATGAGAACAGAGATATGGTTCTTCTTACCTGGGGAGCACCATATCACCTGCAGATCCAGATGGATGGAAAAACAATTTATCAGTATCGCGATTACGGATTTAAAAGAAACCTGCAGATGGCAAGAAAACTGGAATGCCGCGTGACATTGCCGGCGTTACACAAAAGCAGTCAGCTGTGCTTTCTGTATACTGTGCCGGAAAGTGGAGTGTGTAAACTGACACCGGTATATATGGGGAGCAGCGAAGCTATTTTCAGATTTCAGATCATGAATGCGGCGCCTGTGTTTGTGATCGTTCTGGGTATGCTGGTACTGGGTATTTTCGCAATCGGAATCTATGCGTATCTTCGTGCACGGAAAATGACAGAACGACGGTTTGCCAATGTGGGATTGTTTCTGCTCTTATGTGGCATCTGGTGCGTGACAGACTCTTCTCTGATGCAGTATCTGAGTCATTATTCACCGGCGGTCAATGAAATATCTTTTTATGCGTTTATGCTTATGAGTGTTCCGGTTATCCGGTTTGTTCAGGAGACAGAAGGAATGCAGAAGTATAAAAGCATATCGGTGCTGATTGCCCTGTTTTATCTGAATGTGATTCTGCAAAGTATCTGCACCTACTGGTTCCATATTCAGCTTATCAACATGCTGATGATTACTCATCTGCTTCTTGGGGGTGGATGCATTCTTCTGAGTGTTCTTTTATACCGGGAATACAAGGCAGTGAAAAACAGGCAGATATCTTCGATCCTCATGGCATTCGGTGTTCTGGCCTTTGTCGGCGTGGGAACCCTGGTGTTATACTGGTTTTTCGGAATTACCGGATACGATCTGATTTTCGAAGCGGGAATTGTCGTTTTTGTATCTGTTCTTCTGTGGGGCCTTGGCAGGACTATGGTGGAAAATATGCGTTTCCGGACGGAAGCAGAGGTATATAAAAAACTGGCACAGGAAGATCAGATGACCGGTATGAAAAACCGGTACGCCTATGAAAAAATTTTAGAGGATCTTGAAAGGGGTATTTGTAACTGGAAAAATGCAGTGCTGATATTTATGGATATGAATCATCTGAAACAGATAAATGATATTTATGGACACGGAGCCGGAGATGAACTTCTGATTGGAGCAGCACAGAGTATCCAGAAAGCGTATGGAAGTCTCGGATATTGTTTTCGGATAGGAGGAGACGAGTTTTGCGCGATTCTTCCGGAAATAAAAATATCCGAAGAAGAACTTTCCCATAGACTGGATGCAGCGGTAGAAGAATATAATCGTTCCAATGACCAGAAGCTGTCAGTAGCCCGGGGATTCAGCTGGTTACAGGACAGTCGGGGGATGAGAAAGAGTATCAGTGACTGGAAGTTCGAGGCGGATCAGAATATGTACAGCAATAAGGGCTGGTACAAAAGAGAAGAAGTACAGGAGGAAGGTACCCACTATGAGATATAATATGGATTTTTTAGTGGCAGCATTGATCTTTCTGATTGTCTTATGGCATCATTTTATGAAACAACGACAGTTTGCCGGTAATAAGACAGAAAAAACATTTCAGATTTTTATGATGCTTGGTATCGGAGATATTGTGCTGGATATGGTCAGTACAATTGTTATTGGTAACAGTCGTCCGGAATTTTCCAGAATACTTTATGTGATTTTGTTACTGTTTTATCTGTGCCAGCTGCTGATTCCACCGGTTCTTTATCTGTACACACTGGCACTGGCAGGATGGTCAGTGGAAGAAAAATTACTGGGGATACGTTGTCTGCTGCTTTTGCCAACCGTGGTGCTTACGGTGCTGGTCATGGGTAATTTTCAGACAGGTCTTTTGTTTTCAGTCACAGCGAACGGAGCGTATGTCAGAGGACCGCTGTATCTTATGATGTATATGCAGGCTATCTGGTATGGACTGGTGATCGGTGGGGAAAGCATCCGGAATTATCAGAAACTGGGGAAACGGAAATTTGGTGTAATCTGGGAAATTCTTTTTATTATGGTAAGCTGCGTGCTGTTGCAGGGATTTTATCAGGAAATTCTGATGACCGGATTTGCCATAGCACTTTGTCTGATGGTTCTGCTGCTTGCTTTTCATAACCCGTATGTGTATACAGATAATCTGACAGGACTTTTGGATATGCAATGTTTTCAGGAGTGGGCAGAAGAACAGTGCAGACGCAAACGGGATATTCATGTGGCAGTTGTTGATCTCCGGCAGCTGAAACAGCTGAATACCATTTACGGGGTTCCATGGACAGATCGTTTTTTGAAAAAGATAGCAGGGCAGGTACGGGAGTTTACAGAAAGTCCTTATGTTTACAGAATCAGTGGAAAAAGGATACTGATCGGAATGTACTCTTTTGAAGAATACGAAGTGGTATTGCAGAAGCTGCTGCGGTATTTTTCTCATCCGATTGCCATGGAAGGGGAAGAAATTCTGTTTTCAGCAGCAATCTGCGGAATACCATACGGGAATCAGCTTGGCAGTGAAAATCTCCTGAATTATGTAGGATATCTGACGGCACTAGTTCCGAGAACTCAGGAAACATTGCTGGTCCGGGGGGACGAATACGTAAAGCACGGATTTCTCCGGCAAAAAACAATTGAAGCATATCTTTACAGAGCGATAGAAGAAGATTTGTTTGAAGTATATTATCAGCCGGTTTATTCAATCAGGGAAAAAAGATTTGTTACGGCAGAAGCGCTCAGCCGGCTGCATCACCCCGGTCTCGGACCGATATCTCCGGAAATATTTATACGGATTGCTGAGCAGAATGGACAAATCAATGAGATTGGCCTGCAGCAGTTCCGAAAAGTGTGCCGGATGGTCCAAAAATGTCCGGAAATCATGCAGCAGCTGAAAAATATCAAGTACAATCTTTCACCGGCCCAGCTTCTGAAGAAAGGATATGTGGGACAATTGCTGGAAATTATCCGGGAACATGGATTGGAGCCGTCGTTTTTTCAGTTTGAGATCACAGAGACTGTTGCGACAGAATACAAAGAAGAGGTGTATGAGGCGGTGGAAGTCTTTGTAAAAGATGGTATAGGCCTGTGCATGGATGATTTTGGTTCCGGATATGCCAACCTGAATGCTGTACTGAAATTGCCGTTCCAGTGTATTAAGATGGATCGCTCCATGTTAAATGGTATCCGTCAGCATAAGGTAGCAGGAGAGTTTTATCGTAACATTGTAACGATTCTCCGGCAACAGGGATATGCGATCGTGGCAGAAGGAGTAGAAGAGCAGGAAGAGGTGGAACTTCTGGAAGCGTGGGGTGTGGATATGATTCAGGGATATTATTTTTCCAGACCGCTCCCGGTGGAGGAATTTCTGAAAAAGATCCGGGAAGCCGGATAAATAAAAAAGAGGAAGCTCATATCGGAGACTTCCTCTTTTTTTGCAGAGTTTTATAAATGTTGCTTATTTCATGATCTTACGGAACAGGTCTTTCAGATCTTCCACACTGGCATCTTTCGGGTTACCCGGTGCGCAGGCATCTGCGTGGGCAGATTCTGCCAGGAACTGCAGATCTTCTTCTTTGACAGCTTCGAGAACAGACGGGATTCCCACATCAGCGGACAGTTTCTTGACAGCATCGATGGCTGCTTTCCTGTACTCTTCCTGTGTCATATCATCGACACCTTTCACACCCATAGCACGTGCGATCTCACGATATTTCTCACCGGTGCATTCCTGGTTGTATTCCATAACGATCGGCAGCATCATAGCGCAGGCAACACCATGTGGGGTATCATAAACAGCACCAAGAGTATGAGCCATGGAATGAGCGATTCCCAGACCTACGTTGGAGAATCCCATACCTGCGATATACTGACCAAGAGCCATTCCTTCACGGCCTTCTTTGGTGTTTTCAACAGCACCGCGGAGAGATCGGGAGATGATTTCGATGGCTTTCAGATGGAACATATCGGTCATTTCCCATGCAGCTTTTGTGGTGTAACCTTCGATGGCATGGGTCAGAGCATCCATACCGGTGGAAGCAGTCAGTCCTTTTGGCATGGAAGACATCATTTCCGGATCAACAACGGCGATGATCGGCATATCGTGTGGGTCAACACATACGAATTTACGTTTTCTTTCCACATCGGTAACAACGTAGTTGATGGTTACTTCCGCAGCAGTTCCGGCTGTGGTAGGTACGGCGATGATCGGTACGCATGGTTTTTTGGTCGGAGCCACACCCTCAAGGCTTCTCACATCTTCAAATTCCGGGTTGGCGATGATGATACCGATGGCTTTGGAAGTATCCATGGAGGAACCACCGCCGATGGCGATCAGATAATCCGCACCGGAATTCTTGAAGGACTGTACACCGTGCTGTACATTTTCGATGGTAGGATTTGGTTTGATATCACTGTAAAGTTCATAGTCCAGACCGTTTTCTTTTAACAGGTCGGTAACTTTTGAAGTTACATTGAATTTTACCAGATCCGGGTCGGAGCATACGAACGCCTTTTTAAATCCATGTGCTTTTGCTTCATTAACGATCTCCTGAATAGCACCTGCTCCGTGATAAGAAGTCTGATTTAACATGATACGATTTGCCATAATACAAACACTCCTTTTCTTCTGGGAATCATCGTTTTCCGGATGTTCCGTTCTTTTGTGATTATATTAACAATGTTTTTGAAAAAAAGAAAGTTACAGAATTCGGTAAATGTAACATTTTGATGAGAATTTTTTGCTTTATTCCGTCAAAACGCCGAAAGAAGCAAAAAGCTCTGCCAGTTTTGCGGGCATTGCTTCCACCATCAGGCGTGACAGGTCTTCCGGGGAGTTTGCCATGCCGGAAAGTACCCATTCGATGGTCATGGAGATTGATCCGTGGCAGTACATCTCAAGAAGAAACCGGATATCATCGGATGCCGGAGCGCCGGTTTTTAACTGGATCAGATCCTGATAAAAGCGGAAGATCAGCTGAAAATCATGTTCCCGCAGTGAGTTCTGCCGGTCATAACGGAAGGCGGCACGGAAAAATTCTTTCTCTTCCGCGATATAGGAAAATTTTAACTGTAACCCTTCCTGCACCGTTTTTCCCTGTCCCATGTATTCAAAGGATTTGATCAGTAATTTGTCAAAGTACCAGTTGATCAGATCAAATTTGTCCATAAAATTTCGATAAAAGGTCTGTCTGGTCAGACCGCAGTTTTCTGTGATCTGACGGACGGTGATGGCATCTACCGGGGTGTGACACATACATTCCTTCATGGATTCTGCCAGTCTGTATTTTGTTTTCTCACCCCGTGTGAGGGAAGAAGATTCGTTTGGTAATGTCATAAAGAAATCTCACTTTCTGTTTGTTATGCATTGCATGGGAATGATGAATAAGTTATTGTTCACTGATCATATCCCGCGAAGCGTGTTACCGGGAACGGAGTGAACAGTAAACATTTATAATCATAAGCATCATAGCACACAAAGGAAGAATTTGACAGAAAAAAGACAGGGATGGTAAAAAATATATTGTAGGAAGTAGTTGGGGGATTTATAATAAGCACAGGAAAGAAAATGGGGGATGAAAAATTGATTGCATTATTGCTGATGCAGCAGATTGCTGTATTGTTTTTGATTATGGGACTTGGTTTTCTGATCGTTAAACTTGGAATCGTGAAGACAGAGGACAGCCGGGTACTTTCCATGGTGACGATTTATCTGGTTTTGCCCTGCGTGACGATCCATGCTTTTCAGATTGAATATTCCACAAAAATAAGAAATGGCTTTCTGCTTGCCGTTGTTGTGGCGATTCTGATCCACGTGGTGCTGTTTATGGTCTGTGGAATTCTGAGAAAACTGCTGAAAATGGATGAAGTGGAGACGGCGTCTCTGATTTATTCCAATGCAGGTAATCTGATCCTGCCGCTGGTCACTTCCATCCTGGGGGAGGAATGGGTAATCTATGCCAGTGGTTTTATGTGCGTACAGACGATCATTGTATGGACCCACGGACAGTCTCTGATGCAGGGACAGCGCCAGGTGAACTGGAAGAAAATCGTGCAGAATATCAATCTGATCGCGATTCTGGCGGGACTGGTATTTTTCCTGTGCAATATCCATCTGCCGAAGATTCTCGATTCTATGACTTCATCCCTTGCGGGTATGATCGGTCCGATCAGTATGGTGATGATAGGTATGCTTCTGGCGGGAGTAGACTGGAAGCTGGTCTTTGGAAAACGGAGAATCTATGGTATCGTATTTTTAAAAATGATCGTAGTGCCGGGAATCATTACCCTGTGCCTGAAACTGGCGGCACCGCTGATCCCGATGGAGAATGCAAAAACGATCCTGCTCATCAGCCTGCTGGCAGTGATTGCGCCGACGGCAGTAACGATCACGCAGATGGCTCAGCTTTACAAGAGAGATGCGGCGTATGCAAGCTCGATCAATGTATTTACTACGCTGGTATGCATAGTGACGATGCCACTGATGGTGATGTTATATATGCTATAAGCAGCAGATGGAGAGAAAATTATGCGGATTAACAGAGAAGATATGCTGGAACTGACCCGGCGGATGACAGTAAAACGATCCTCGATGACACGGATCGCGGGAGCTTACATGGATCGGGAAGGGTATGTGGACGGAACCTTTAATACCAACTTCCTGAAATTGTCTCCGGCAGATAAGGAGAAAAATCTGGCACTGGCAAAAGCAGTTCCGTTTTCGGAAACAAATGTCAACCTGAAACGGTACCAGTTTCCGAAAGAACAGATGACAGCGGGAACCATGTGGCAGCTGTTAAACGGGATCAAGAACAGCGGACTGAAAAATGATGCACTGATGGATACCTTTTATGAGATTGCAGGGGAAGAGTACCGTTCCTACGGAGATTATGCCGTGTATATGTTCCATGACCGTTACGATATCCCGGTGAAAGCGGCGGATCATGAGCGGGTGGGAGAGTCAGAAGAGGTCTACGAATATCTGATCTGCATCTTCGCCCCGGTCAGCGGCGACTATGAGCCGGGACAGCCGGAGTGCGGGTTCCTGTACCCGGCGTTCTGCGACAGAAGCAGCGACTGGAATTATGTGGATATTTATCAGAAGAACCCGGAACGGCCGCACAATGAGTTGAGGAAGATTCTTGGAGTGTGAAAAACGGGGGCATATTTGGAAAAATGAAAAAAGCGGCACAGAGTATGGGAAGACATCTCTGTGCCGCCTTTTTCGTTGCAGTGTATAGTAATCACCGGTTCAGGGAAACGTTTCAGCGTTTTAAAGGGATTATATTTGATTATTGAGGATGTTCGTCATCGATTACAGAAATTGCTTCTTCATTTTCCACCGTCTCAAGATAAGGTCTGAACATCCGATAGAAGAAAAATGAATTGATATAAGCGGTCAGTCCAAAACCAAAGAAAAACCAGCAGCATGCATACAGAGGCAGCAGTTTCAGATCCTGATAGGTCATATACATCGGCAGAATGGAGATCACAGCGATGGCAAGTGTGGAAGGAAAATGCATGAAGGCAAATAAGAAAGCATTCTTTAAAAGATTTCTCAGTGTATTTGTAAAAGCTGCGATCACAGGAAAGATGTAGAGCGCCAGGATTACGACAAGTGCCAGTACGATCCCGGAGAGATAATAAAAAATCTTACCTGTATCAGAACCTGTATGTAAAAGAAAACGGGTGTCGAGAAACAGCAGCAGTCCGACCACTACCAGACCCAGCCAGACGATCAGAGACTGCCGGAATGACTGACGAAATGCCCGGAAAAATGTCTTGACCGTTCCGTTGTTGTTCCCCTTAACCGTGCGCAGCATACAATGGTAGAGTGCTGTCAGTGAAGGACCAATGGTAACTAGCGGGATGCTGCAGAGGATAAACAGAAGATTGGCGAGAATGATGTCGCCGATTTTATTCAGTGCTACAAAGATAAGGTTGTTTTCATTAAAAAAATTCATATCAAAATGCCTCCTTTGATAAAAATGCGAGTGCAGGAAAAACTGCACGATAACTCATTCTAGCACCGGAGATGGCAAAATGCAAAACATTTCTGGAATACAAAAATCTATATTGTTCAATTTATACATATAAGTGGGCGGAAAATTGTTTGAAAAAGAGAATTCATCTGGAAAATATGGAAAAATGTTAGGCAATGCTGTAAAAATGAAAAGTATAATGTCATAAGAAGACGGTAAAATATAGATAAAAAAACGGTGAAACAGTGAAAAATAGAGTAAGAACATATAAAAACATATATAAAAAAGACAAAAAAACAATAAAAAACATAGGAAATACACAAAAGACATAACATTTAACCATATTTTTAAAACATACACCCATTTATCATTTTGACATATTTGCGTATAATAGCCTCAACGATCAGGGAGCGGAAACGAAGGAACAGATCCCTGATATCTCATCATAAGGAGGAAAAATATATGAAATTCAGAAAAGCAATGGCACTCTTACTGGCAGGTACAATGGCGCTGTCCATGGCAGCATGCGGTGGCGGAAGCTCAAGCAGCTCATCCGACAGTTCATCATCCGATGCAGAATCCACAGATTCCACAGACAGCTCTGACAGCTCAGATGTCACACTGTCCGTAACCATCTGGGATTCCAACCAGGAACCTGGACTTACACAGATCATGAACGATTTCACAGAGAAGACCGGCATCAAAACAAAAGTTTCCGTTGTTAAATGGGACGAGTACTGGACACTGCTGGAATCCGGCGCACAGGGCGGATCTTTACCGGATGTATTCTGGATGCATTCCAATGAAAGTGAAAGATACATGTCCAATGATATGCTGTTGGATCTGACAGATAAAATCGCAGACAGCAGTGAGATCGATACAGCCAACTATCCGGAAGATATCTGGGGACTGTATACTTACGAAGACAAATATTACGCAGTACCGAAGGATGTAGATACTATCGCACTGTGGTACAACAAAACCATGTTTGATGAAGCCGGACTGGATTATCCTACCGCAGACTGGACCTGGGATGATGTAACAGAAGCAGCAAAGAAACTGACAAAAGATGACGGAAGTCAGTATGGTCTTGCGATGGGAAATGGAAGCAACCAGGATGGTTATTATAACATGGTTTACGATAACGGCGGATACATCATCAATGATGACAAGACACAGTCCGGATGGGACGATCCGAAAACCATTGAAGCAATGCAGACCATGGAAGGATGGATCAATGACGGTGTAATGCCTTCTCTGGAAACCATGTCTGAGAACGGTAACGACGTTCTGTTCGAATCCGGTAAAGTTGCCATGATCACACAGGGTTCCTGGATGCTGGCTGCATACCGTGACAACGAATACACAGCCGCAAACTGTGACTGCGTAGAACTTCCGAAGAGCGCAACAACAGGAAGAAGAGCATCTATCTATAACGGACTTGGTTGGGCAGCATCTGCAACAACCGAACATCCAGATGAAGCTTGGCAGCTGATCGAGTACCTGGGATCCAAAGAAGCTCAGGAAAAACAGGCAGAACTTGGTGTAACAATGTCCGCATATACAGGAACATCTGATGCATGGGCAAAATCCGCAGACTTCAATCTGCAGGCTTATCTGAACATGATGGATGACATGGTTATCAGACCATACTCCAGATCCACTGTAACATGGGAAAATGAAGACAGTGAAATCATGAAAGACGTATTCAGTGGTGACAAAACCATGGAAGAAGCTTGTAAAGCAATGGCAGATCAGATGAACGAATGCCTGGCAGACGAGCAGTAATTCGACAGTAACTGGAAAAATTAAGCGTAACCAAAGAGCAGGCAGGTTCGAAAGAATCTGCCTGTGTTTGAAAAAAGGAGTGAGTAGTTTGGCAGGTAAAGCGAAAGTGAAAACAACCGGAAGACAGCGAAGCGAATTTTTATGGGGCTGGCTGTTTATCCTTCCAACCGTGATCGGTCTGGTTGTATTAAATATTATCCCGATTTTCCAGACAATTTATCAGAGCTTTTTTAAGACCGGTGATTTCGGTAAAGGAAATATCTTCATCGGTTTTGAAAACTACCAGAAAGTATTCGGAAGCCAGGAAATCTGGCAGGCACTGATCAACACATTCAAATATGCGATTGTAGAAGTACCTTTCTCCATCTGTATCGCCCTGGTTCTGGCAGTTCTGCTGAACAGAAAGATGAGAGGAAGAAGTGCCTATCGTACTATTATCTTCCTTCCTATGGTTGCAGCTCCGGCAGCGGTAGCTATGGTATGGAGATGGCTCTTTAACTCGGATTTTGGTCTGATCAACAATCTGTTCCACGTACATACAAAATGGATCTCTAATCCGAAGATTGCTGTATTCTCTATCGCAGTCATCGGTATCTGGTCTATTATCGGTTATAACATGGTACTGTTTATCGCCGGTCTTCAGGAAATTCCTCATGATTACTATGAGGCAGCAGAAATTGACGGTGCTACCGGGATCAAATGTTTCTTTAACATTACTATCCCACTGTTATCCCCGACCATCTTCTTTGTTATGATCACACGTATCATCGGATCCCTGCAGGTATTCGATCTGATCTACATGGTAATGGAAAAATCCAATCCGGCATTGGAAAAAACCCAGTCTCTGGTATTCCTGTTCTACAAGTACAGCTTTACCAATAAGAACGTAGGCTATGGTTCCACCATTGTTATTCTGCTGCTGATCATTACCCTGATCATCACAGCGTTCCAGATGGCAGCTCAGAAAAAATGGGTATTCTACAACTAGAAAGGAGGAAACAGTATGGACAGCATGAAAACAAAACAGACAGTGATCAATGTCCTGATCCAGGTCATTATGATCCTTGTATCGATCACGATGTTAGTTCCATTTTTATGGATGATTTTAACAGCATTTAAGACAGTAACAGAGGCAACCAGTGTAAATCCATTTGTTATCTTCCCGAAAGAGTGGAGAACAGACGCATTCAAAGAAGTTATCAGAAATATGAACTTCCTGCTGTTGTACAAAAACACGCTGCTGATGATTTTCTTCCGTGTACTCTGTGCGGTTCTGACAGCAACCATGGCTGGTTATGCATTCGGACGTCTGCATTTTAAGGGAAGAGATTTCTGCTTCTCCCTGGTACTACTGCAGATGATGGTTCCGGGACAGATCTTCATTACACCACAGTATCTGATGGTAAGTAAAATGGGAATGTTAAATACGATCTTTGCTCTGGTATTCCCCGGTATGGTAACCGCTTTCGGTACCTTCCTGCTTCGCCAGGGTTATATGGGACTGCCAAACGATCTGGAAGAAGCAGCCCGTCTGGATGGATGTAACATCGGACAGACATTCCTGTATATCATGGCTCCGCTGACCAGATCCAGCATGGTTGCACTTGGTATCTTTACTGCAGTATTTGCCTTTAAAGATTTGATGTGGCCAATGATCGTTAACACAGACAAAGATATGCTGGTACTTTCTTCCGCACTGGCGAAGATGCAGGGACAGTACAGCTCCAAATTCCCGGAACTGATGGCAGCATCTCTGATCGCCTGTATCCCGATGATCGTTCTGTACATGATTTTCCAGAAACAGTTTATTGAGGGTATCGCAACCAGCGGTGGTAAGTTATAATAAAGATAAGGCGATGAAAAGCCGGCGTGACAGGTGTGTGCGCCGGCTTGTTCTGAAAGGAGACGAAAAATGGCAATTGTATTTCACAAAGAGAGCAGATGTTTTCATCTGTATAACGACGAAGTAAGTTATATCATCCGTATCATGGAAAACGAACAGTTAGAGCAGTTATATTATGGAAAGAAAATTCATGACCGGGAGGATTTTACCTATCTTCATGAAGAGTGTATGCGTTCCCAGATGTCCATCAATGTTCCGGAACCGGGCATTCTTTCCATGCACTATACAAAACAGGAATTTCCGACTTACGGAACCGGTGATTACAGAAGTCCGGCACTGACGATCGTGCAGGAGAACGGAAGCCGGATCGTGAACTTTACCTACGCATCTCATGAGATCTATAACGGAAAGAAAGACATTCTTCCGCTGCCAGCCACTTATGTGGAAAATGAGGATGAGGCACAGACTCTGGAAGTCACCCTTCACGATACGGTGATGGATACGGATCTGATTCTTTCTTATACCATCTATAAAGAGTATCCGGTGATCACAAGAAATGCAAAGATTTATCACAAAGGAAGCGAAAAGATCGTTCTGGATAAAATCATGAGTGCCAGCGTGGAATTCAATGACATGGATTATGAGATGGTACATCTGTCCGGCGGCTGGGCGAGGGAGCGTTATGTAAAAAACAGAAAACTGGAGATGGGTATCCAGAGTATCCAGAGCCTGAACGGTACCTGCAGCGGCGCGGAACAGAATCCGTTCCTGGCACTGAAACGTCCGCATACCACAGAAAATCAGGGCGAAGTATATGGATTCAGCCTGGTATACAGCGGCAACCATCTGGGACAGGTAGAGGTTTCCACCTTTGACATGACCCGTGTGATGATGGGTATCAACCCGGAAAACTTCAGCTGGGAACTGACACAGGGCGAATCCTTCCAGACACCGGAAGTAGTTATGGTCTACAGCGATCAGGGACTGAATAAGATGAGCCAGGCTTATCACAGAATCTACCGGAAACGTCTGATGCACGGAACCTGGAGAGATCAGGCACGCCCGATCCTGTTAAATAACTGGGAAGCTACTTATTTTGATTTTAATGAAGAAAAAATCCTGAATATTGCGAAAAAAGCAAAAGAAGCAGGTGTGGAACTCTTTGTTCTGGATGACGGATGGTTTGGTGCAAGAAATGATGATTACCGTGGACTGGGTGACTGGTATGTCAATCTGGAAAAGCTGCCGGATGGTATCAGTGGACTGTCACGAAAAGTAGAAGAACTGGGGCTGAAATTCGGTTTGTGGGTAGAACTGGAGATGGTAAATAAAGACAGTGATCTCTATCGTGCTCATCCGGACTGGATCATCAGTGCACCGGATCGTTTTGAATCACATGCAAGACATCAGAATGTCCTTGATTTCTCCAGAAAAGAAGTTGTAGACTATATTCATGAGATGATCGCAAAAGTGATCCGTGAGTCTTCTATTTCTTATATTAAGTGGGATATGAACCGCTATATGTCTGAGCCATACAGCAAAGGAACTGATCCGTCCCAGCAGGGAAAAGTGATGCACAGATATATTCTGGGTGTGTATGATCTGTATACCAGACTGACCACGGAATTCCCGGAGATCCTGTTTGAGTCCTGTGCAAGCGGCGGCGCAAGATTTGATCCTGCCATGCTGTATTTTGCACCACAGACATGGACCAGTGACGATACCGATGCCAGTGAGAGAACAAAGATCCAGTATGGTACTTCCTATGTCTATCCGATCGTCAGCATGGGATCCCATGTATCTGCGGTACCGAATCACCAGTTATACCGGACGACACCGATCGAGACGAGAGCAAATGTCGCTTACTTTGGAACCTTCGGTTATGAACTGGATCTGAATCTGCTCAGCGATGCGGAGATGGAAAGTGTCAAAAAGCAGATTGTATTTATGAAAGAATACCGGGAACTGATCCAGGTGGACGGAGATTTCTACCGTCTGTTGAATCCGTTTGAAGGAAATGAGACGGCATGGATGGTTGTTTCTCAGGATAAGGCACAGGCAGTGGCAGCACTGTACCAGAGACTGAACAAAGTCAATGCCTCCTGGCTTCGCCTGAAACTGGAAGGTCTGGATCCGGATGTAAAATATCAAGTAAGCTGTGATCTGGCACCGTCCTCTTCTTTCAACACAGAACTGGCAAAACACTACGGTTACGATGCAGAAGGAAATCAGGTAAAAACATATGAAGCATACGGGGATGAACTGATGCGTGCAGGTATCCCGGTTGACAGACAGGAGCTGAATAAAAAGGGTGGAGATTTTGCTTCCTTACTGTATATAATTAAGAAAGTGGATTGATAAGAATGAAACATGTATCAGGCTATACCAATTCTGCAAGATACTGTGCTCTGGAAGATCTGCAAAAGGATTCGGCAGACCTGTGTCTGAGCTACTGTGGCTGGGAATATTGTGATCCAGGTCACAGATATGGTCCGAATATGCGTACCACGTATGTATTGCATATTATCAGGAGCGGCAGGGGAACACTGGAGATTAACAATCAGAAATATGTACTGACTGCCGGTGATGCATTTCTGCTCAGCCCGAATATGGAAGCCTGGTATGAGGCAGACAGGGAGGATCCCTGGTCTTATATGTGGGTTGGAATTACCGGGTATCGTGCAAAGGAATATGTGGAACATGCAGGATTTACCAAAAGAGCACCGATCCGCAGGGTGAACTGCGAGAAAGCACTGAATACTTATATTGATGGTATTCTGGAAGCACATCAGCTTTCCTACACAGATGAACTGAAACGAAATGGCTATCTGATGCTGTTTTTTGCAACATTGATGGAAGACTACAAAAAGATGGTTCCGGATATGGCCAATCAACATTCCTACCCTGGGGGGGTTTATGTGAAGCATGCAATGGATTATATTGCATATCACTATCGGGAAAAAATCAAAATCAATGAACTGGCAGATTATATCGGCGTCAACCGAAGCTATCTTACCAGCAGTTTTAAGAAGGCAATCGGCTGTTCGCCACAGGAATATCTGGTGAATCTCCGGATGGAAAAAGCAAGAGAGATGCTGCGAAATACCGGTATGCAGATCAATGCCATCGCTGCAGCGGTAGGATATCAGGATCAGCTGGCATTTTCCAAGATTTTCAAACAACATTTCGGTGCCAGCCCAAAAGCTTACCGGGAGATGGGAGAAGAACTTCAGTTTGTAAGCAAGAAGGGAGATTATTCGTCATCCCAGCAATTATAGATACAGAGGGGTGAAAACAGTTGGCAGAAGTAGCAGTATATACGGATTCTGATAACTATAAGTGTCTGGAAGATATTCCCGGTAATTCGTTAGAATTATGTATGGGATATTGTGGATGGGAGAGATGTGCTCCAGGACATCGATATGGACCAAACAGGCGGGAATCTTATGTTATTCATGTAATACTTGGCGGGCAAGGTACTCTGGAAACGGATGGGAAAGTATACCATCTGGGAACAGGAGATGTGTTTCTACTTTATCCGGGAATAGAAGCATGGTATCAGGCAGATAACGAAAATCCCTGGGAGTATCTGTGGATGGGATTTCAGGGATATAAAGCAGAAAAAATCATGGAGAGGGCAGGTTTTGAGAAAAATACACCGGTTCACAATGTGGATTGTGGAAAACTTTTGAAAAAATATATAGATATTATTTTGGAATCCCATGAACTTTCCATGGAAGAAGAAATACGGAGAAACGGCTGTGTGAGATTATTTATGGCTGAATTAATGGCAAGTAATGAACGTCTGTATCCGGAAATATTACAGGATCATTCCTATCCAGGAAGTGTTTATGTGAAACATGCGATAGAGTATATGACCCACCATTATCGGGAAAAAATCAGAATTAACGAACTGGCAGATTATATTGGAGTAAATCGGAGTTATCTCACCGATATGTTTAAAAAGACAATTTTTGACGAGAGAGGAGAAGACAGATGAAAGGGAAAAAAAGAATTTGCATGGGTGTTCCTTCTTTTATCACAGTAGAAACAGAAGATGGTAGCTGGATAGGAGAGAAGGATGCGCAGAAAACTGAAAAAGATGACGTTAAGGTAACATACGAAACCACGCCGGAGACAGAAGAAATCTGGCTGACCGCGGATCAGACAAAAGTGAAAACAATCAAACTCCGCTGGAATACACCGGTAAACAAACAATCACGGATCCTCGGAGGATCTTGGGAGAGAACGTACGGGGATGTGGACTGGAAAGGTATCAGCGGCAGTCGTTTTATGCCTTGGTATTTTCTGGCAGCAGCCGGAGAAACTGTGACAGGGTATGGAGTAAAGGTAAGACCTTCCGCCATGTGTTTCTGGCAGGCAGATACCCGTGGAATCACACTGGTGATGGATGTACGCTGTGGCGGTATGGGTGTGACACTTTCCGGAAGAAAACTCCGGGCAGCACAGATCGTGGCGATGCAGACGGAAGGGATGAGCACCTTTGAAAGTGCCAGAGAGTTCTGTAAAGTAATGTGTACCGACCCGATCTTACCGGAGTATCCGGTTTATGGAAGCAACAACTGGTATTACGCTTATGGGGACAGTTCGGAAAAAGAGATCCTGCAAGATACCGACTATATCGTGGCGCTGACCAAAGGTGTGGACAATCCGCCATACATGGTGATCGACGACTGCTGGCAGGAACATCATCGTCTGGGCGATTACAACGGTGGTCCCTGGAAGAAGGGAAATGAAAAATTCCCGGATATGGGAGCTCTGGCAAAGAAACTGGAAGAGAAAGGAGTACGCCCCGGTATCTGGGTACGTTTCCTGTTAAATGAAGAAGAAACCATTCCTAATGAGTGGAGACTTTCTCATAACGGTTGTCTGGATCCTTCTAATCCGGAAGTACTTTCTTACATTAAGGAAGATGTGGAAAGAATATGCAACTGGGGATATACATTGATTAAACATGATTTCACCACCTTCGATATTTTCGGAAGATGGGGTCTGGAGATGAATCCGTTCCCTACTGAAGACGGATGGCATTTCTATGATACAAAAAAAACAACTGCCGAGATCGTGGTTGGACTGTATCAGGCGATCCGTGAAGTAGCAAAAAAACACAATACTCTGATCATGGGATGCAATACCATTGGTCATCTGGGCGCAGGTTTGATGGAAATGCAACGTACCGGTGACGATACCAGTGGAATTACCTGGGAACGTACCCGTATGATGGGTGTGAACACACTGGCATTCTGCCTGCCACAGCACAGAACATTCTTTGATATTGATGCTGACTGCGTAGGAATCACCGGATCCATCCCCTGGAACATGAACCGACAGTGGGCCGATCTGGTAGCAGAATCCGGCACTTCCCTGTTCGTATCCGCAAAACCAGGCGTATTAACAGAAGAGGAAAAAGAAGATCTCCACCAGATCATGATCAAAGCCTCCCGACAGGACCATCACAAGGTCCCTCTGGACTGGGAATATACAGATTGTCCGGAAGTGTGGGGAGACGGAGGAGAAGTAGTAGAATATAACTGGTATGAAGAAGAAGGTACATACGCAAAAGGAAACGACTGCCTGTATCACAGATATATTCCACTGTCATAAAAGAAACAGGACGATTGTAAAAGGAGAAAAGTTATTCAGAGACTTTTCTCCTTTTTGCTATCTAAAGTTATATTGGTAATAAAAACAATTAAAATAATGGATTTTAAATAGAAAAGACAATTAAAATAATTGTTTTTTATTTACAAAGATAACTTTTCGTGATTTAATAAAGAAAAACAGGGTATGATTAAGCTGGAAGGTGAGTTCATGAAAGAAAAATTATTTATTACACCGGAATATACAACAGCGGAGGAAATCAGGCAGGTTCGAAAAGGATTGCATCTGACACAGAAAGAGTTTGCAGAATTTGTCAATTGCTCCAAACCGACGGTAGAGCGTTGGGAAAGGAGCGAAGAGGTAATCCGGGGACCAATTGTTCCGTTGTTAAAAATGTTGCAGAAATATCCGGAATATGAGCAGACGGTGAAGGTGCCGAAAAAAACGTGGACACTCAGGATCTGGTACATGTATCAGCAGGATGTATGTACGTTAATCGATGTGAATGAGCAGGAGAAAAAAGTGAAAATAAAAAACTACGCAGATAATGTTATGTTCTGTGCATTTGGCGTGGTTGAAAAACCGGATTATCATCAATACCTGGAATTTCTTGAGTCGAGATGTTTTCCGAAAAGCAGAGATAAGATGAAATTGATACTGAAAGACATGGGACTTCCATTTTACGATCCGATTCTGATCATAGAGAAGACGGAAGGGCGGATGGCGGAAGATGATTTCTGGATGCGAATAGAGAGGTAAGTTCATGATAGAATTATTTGAGCAGAATATTCGAACCTGTGCCCGACAGTCCTCAAAAGGAAACCAGTTAAAATGGGAAAATGCAGGGATATGGTACAAAGCAGATTATACAGGGTATGAGGGACTGGCAGAATACATGATTTCTCATCTTCTGAGAAAATCGACATTAGAAGAAAATGAATTTGTATGTTATGAACTGGAACAGATAAAATACGGAACTGTGATTTATAATGGAGCGAAGAGTAAAAACTTTCTGAACGAAGACTGGCAGATCATTACTCTGGAACGGCTGTTTGGAAATTTTTTCGGAGAAAGTCTGTATAAAGCATTGTATAGGATACCGGAAGATGAAGAAAGGTTACAGTTTTTAGTACAGCAGGTAGAACGCATGACGGGACTTCAGAACTTTGGTATTTATATGAATAAATTGCTGACGATAGATGCCCTTTTTTTAAACGAAGACCGCCACACACATAATATTGCTGTCCTGATGAACGGAAAAGGAGGGTATACATACTGTCCGATTTTTGATAATGGAGCGGGATTGCTGGCAGATACAACGATGGATTATCCGCTGACTGGGGATATGTATTCCATGATAGATAAGGTTCAGTCAAAAACAATATGCAGTGAATTTAGCGAACAATTAGATATTTCTGAAACTTTATACAAAATGAATCTGAAGTTTCGGTTCACAAAGAAAGATGTGAAAGAATTGCTTGCAAATGCAGAAATATATCCGGAAGAGATACGAAGTAGAGTAGAAACAATTATTTTTGAACAGATGAGAAAATATAAGTATTTGTTTACAACAGAGTAAAAAAAAAATGGAGAAAGCGCAATGGAGATAAAAATTTTACGGAAAAGATCCGGAACTTGCTTATGCGGGTTATATCAGTGGGAAACGGGAGCATCTGGAAGTATCGAAGGATTACAGATAAAGCTAATGTTGAAAGGTAATATCCCGCGAAGCATTTTGCTGGCACAGAATAGACAGTAACTGGTTTCAAGATTTTCTATGGTATATAGAAGAAAACAGGTGTATAATGCAGGGCAGAGACCGTGAGAAACGCGGGTGCACCTGGGAAATCCATAAGAAAATACCGGGTGCGGAAAGAAAGGACGAGGAAAGATGGACATGACGAGAATAGAAAAAGTAATCGAAGGCATGCGCCAGATGAATCTGGAACAGTTTCTTGTGACAGATCCGATGGCCGTGTATTATTTGACCGGACAGTATTATGCATGTGGAGAACGCATGATGGTTCTCCGACTGGATGTGGAAAAGGATCCGGTATTGGTGATCGGAAAGCTGTTTCCCCAGGATGAAGAAAAACTGGGAATCAAAGTCGTATACTTTGATGATACCGATGACTGTGTGGAAGTTCTGGCTTCCCATATGAGAAAAGGCGGAACCATCGGCATCGACAAAACCTGGCCGGCGCGGTTCCTGCTTCGCCTGATGGAACTTCAGGTGGGAGATGCTTATATCAATGCATCCACGATCATCGACCATATCCGTCAGATCAAAACAGCAGAAGAGCAGGAAAAAATGCGTGTAGCTTCTCGCTGTAACGATACCAGCATTGAAGAACTGATTCCACTGATAACCAAAGGAATGACAGAAGCGGAACTGGGAGAAGAACTCCTGAAAATCTATCTGAAAAACGGTGCCCAGGGTCACTCCTTCGAGCCGATTATCGCATACGGTGCTCATGCCGCAGACCCACACCATGAGACAGACGATTCCAGGGGAAGTTATGGCGATGCGGTAGTTCTGGATGTGGGATGCCTGGTCAACGGATACTGTGCCGATATGACAAGAACCGTCTTCATCGGAAAAGCCAGCGAAGAGGCAAAGAAAATCTATGCAATCGTCAAAGAAGCCAACCGCCGCGGTATCGAAGCTGCAAAACCGGGCGCAAGATTCTGCGACGTAGACCGCGCAGCCCGGGGCTACATCGAAGAACAGGGTTATGGCCAATACTTCACCCACCGTACCGGTCACAACATCGGCCTGGAAGTCCATGAGTTTGGCGATGTCTCCTTCACCAACGAAGAAGTCCTGAAACCAGGCATGTGCTTCTCCGTAGAACCGGGCATCTATGTCCCGGGCGGCGTCGGCGTAAGAATCGAAGACCTGGTCCTGATCACCGAAGACGGCTGCGAAGTTCTGAACCACTTTACAAAAGATCTGATCGAAGTCGAAGCATAAGAGCAAATAAACACCGGAGTGCTTGAAAAACAGGTACCCCGGAGTCTAATCTACTTAGGAAGATAATCAGATGAAAATCCGACTTGCTCTTTACGATATTATAATGTCAAAAAGAAATAGCAATCACTTAGCGTGTGGGAGGCTATTTCTTTTTTATATGCGTATATATAAGGAAAAGACACAAAAATCAAATGTTGTTTTTGAATTATATCATATTGCGTATGATTAAAACAAAGATAAATGCTCAAGCAATACATATAATTACAAACTGTTAATGTGGATTCACAATATATTCTATAAAGGTTCCATTTTTTGATTTCAGCCAACGAACAGCATCAGGCAGGGATTTGCTCTGCAGGCAGCACTTTGTGGGCGCTTAGGGGAAGCTTTGAGATCCGACGCTTACCTACGGAACCTGCCACTGGCAGCTTCCTTCGGATGCAATGCAACGCAGGCTTTCGCGAGGGTCAGCTGACCCTCGTGAATCATAGCCGGAGTTAGCGGCTAGCTCAAAGTTCCCCTGCCCACGCTGCCAGCAGAGCAAATCCCTGCCTGATGCGTCCGATTTGAAAAATCCCCCTAACAATTATTTCCTTCAATTCCCTGTTGACATATCCTGTATAATTGTATACAATTATACGAAGATACAGAAATACAAGCATGCAATACAAAAAATAAAGAACAAAAGCACAGAATCAATCTGGAGGCAACTATGGAATATCAGGAACAATCCCTGGGTGGCCAGATCTTCAACCGGATCCGGGACGACATCTTATCCGGAAACTATGCACCCGGCGAAGAACTGAAAGAAGCAACCCTGGGAAAACAGCTGGGAGTCAGCCGGACACCGGTGAGGGAGGCTCTTCGGCAACTGGATCTGGAAGGTCTGGTGGAAATCGCACCCAACCGCGGTGCAAAAGTGATCGGCATCTCCCGGAAAGATGTGGAAGACATCTATCATATGCGGGCAAGATTGGAAGGTCTGGCGGCGAGAAAAGCGGCAGAACAAATCAAAGAAGAAGAACTGGCAGAATTGGAAGAGGTAATCCTTCTATCTGAATTTCATGTAAAGAAGCCGGAGAGCAAGCAGATGGTCCGGCTGGATGGAAGATTTCATGAGATCATGTACCGGGCATCGGGAAGCCGGATGCTGGAACACGTGCTGACCGATTTTCTTCATTATGTGAAAATGGCGCGCTCCCATTCCGTAAAAACAGAACACCGTGCACAGGAATCCGTGAAAGAACATAAAAGAATCCTGGAAGCAATCAGACAACGAGATGGAGATCTGGCGGAGCAGCTGGCAAACGAACATATTCAGCATGTAATCGAAAACCTGGATCTGCACTGAAAGATACCAATAAAATCTGTAAAAGAGAAAAACCAGAAACCTCAAACGGTTCGAAAGACAAAAAAGCAGAATAAGATAAGAGAATAAACAGGAGGAGATAAGAAATGAGTAAAATTCAGATGACAACACCACTGGTAGAGATGGACGGAGACGAGATGACAAGAATTCTGTGGAAGATGATCAAAGATGATCTGCTGCTTCCTTACATCGACCTGAAAACCGAATACTACGATCTGGGTCTGGAACACAGAAACGAAACCGACGATCAGGTAACCATCGATGCAGCTATGGCAACCAAAAAATACGGTGTTGCTGTCAAATGTGCAACCATCACTCCAAACGCCGCACGTATGACCGAATATGATCTGAAAGAAATGTGGAAAAGCCCGAACGGAACCATCCGTGCGATCCTCGACGGAACCGTATTCCGTGCTCCGATTGTTGTAAAAGGCATCGAACCATGCGTAAAGAACTGGAAAAAACCAATCACCATCGCAAGACATGCATACGGTGATGTATATAAAAATACAGAGATGAAAGTTCCGGGACCTGGAAAAGTAGCACTGGTTTATACCGCAGAAGACGGAACCCAGACAAAAGAACTGGTATTTGACTTTAAGGGACCTGGTGTTGCACAGGGTATGCACAACCTGGATAACTCCATCGAAAGTTTTGCAAGAAGCTGCTTTAACTACGCACTGGATACGAAACAGGATCTGTGGTTTGCAACCAAAGATACCATTTCCAAAAAATACGACCATACCTTCAAAGACATTTTCCAGGAAATCTATGATGCGGATTACAAAGAAAAATTCGAAGAGGCAGGAATCACTTATTTCTATACCCTGATCGATGATGCCGTAGCCCGTGTGATGAAATCAGAGGGCGGTTACATCTGGGCATGTAAAAACTATGACGGAGATGTGATGAGCGATATGGTATCCTCCGCTTTCGGTTCTCTGGCAATGATGACCTCAGTACTGGTATCTCCGGACGGATACTACGAATACGAAGCTGCACACGGAACCGTGCAGCGCCATTATTACAAACACCTGAAAGGGGAAGAAACATCCACCAACTCCGTGGCAACGATCTTTGCATGGAGCGGTGCTCTGAGAAAACGTGGAGAACTGGACGGTAACAAAGAACTGATGGATTTTGCAGATCGTCTGGAAGAAGCGACTATTCGCACCATCGAAGAAGGAAAGATGACAAAAGACCTGGCTCTGATCACAACCATGGAAGATCCAACTGTATTAAACAGTGAAGGATTTATCAAAGCAATTGCCGAAAATCTGTAAGAGCAGAAATAATAGAGAAAAACAGGAGGAAGACCCATGGGAGCAGAAGAATTTCTGAATATAGAAGAAGAACATAAACAGGAGTTTAGCGAACTGTTACAGTACTGTCTGGCATCCGGCCGGATCGATCAGAACCTGTATCAGGAATATGATGTAAAAAGAGGATTGCGTGATTCCAGCGGAAAAGGTGTACTGACCGGTCTGACAGAGATCTCGGACGTTGTCGGTTTTACGTATGAAGACGGAAGAAAGATCCCGGCAGACGGACAGTTATTTTTCCAGGGATATAACGTAGCGGATATGGTGGCGAGCCTGGAGAAAAGAAAAAAAGGCTTCGAGGAAGTCATCTATACACTGCTGTTCGGACGTATCCCGAACGCAAGACAGTCAGCGATGTTTAACGATCTGCTGTCGGAGATGATGAATCTGAACAACCGTTTCATCCGTGATGTTGTCATGAAAGCATCCAACGAAAATATCATGAATGCCATGCAGCGATGTGTGCTGACTCTGTACACCTACGATGATAATCCGGATAACACCAGCGTGGAAAATGCCCTGCGCCAGTCCATGCAGCTGATCGCAAAAATGCCGCTGATCGCTGTATATTCTTATCATTCCTACCGGCATTTCCGTCAGGATGAAAACCTGTTGATCAAAAACCCGAAGAAAGAGTACAGCTTTTCCGAGAATATCCTGTATATGCTTCGTGAAGACGGTCAGTTTACCGAACTGGAAGCAAAAGTTCTGGACATTGCACTGGTTCTTCACGCAGAGCATGGTGGTGGTAACAACTCCACATTTACCAATCATGTGGTAACATCTTCCGGAACGGATACCTATTCTGCTGTAGCGGCTTCTATCGGTTCCCTGAAAGGACCGAAACACGGTGGTGCCAATCTGAAAGTTCAGGACATGTTTGAAAATATCATGGAAAACTGCCCGGACTGGGAAAATGAAGCATCTCTGAGAGATTATCTGAATGATATTCTGGATAAGAAGGTCTTTGACCATGCAGGTTTGATCTATGGTATGGGACATGCGGTATATACACTGAGTGACCCCCGTGAAGTGATTCTGAAACGTTATGCAAAATTCCTGGCAGAAGAAAAAGGAAAGACCAGAGAATTTGCCCTGTATGAGAAAGTGGAAGCGATTGCAGGTGAGCTGATCATGCACAAGAGAAAACTGTTCAAACCGGTATGTGCAAATGTCGATTTTTACAGTGGATTCGTTTACACGATGCTTGGCATCCCGAGAGAGCTGTTCACCCCGATCTTTGCGATCTCCCGTATGGCAGGATGGTCCGCACACCGTCTGGAGGAACTGGTCAACGCCGGTAAGATCATCCGTCCGGCATACCGTTATGTGGGACACCACAGACCATATCTGGAAGTAGAAGACCGCGAGGAACAGAACCCGTTCACTGAGGAATATCAGAGAAAATATAAGATTAAGAGCATTAAAAATGCATAAATAAAAAAACAAACATCCGCCTGACAGCGTAGTCTGCAAGGCGGATGTTTGTATATACGTGAGTAACGAGTCAAATTTTGTGCTTGTACAAGAACCTGACGACTTTCGTGATGACAATAAGATTTCTTATAATCATCCGATCAGTCCATAGTGAGCCATCGCTTTCATCAGTCCGTCATTTTCCACCGTATCTGTGACATACTCCGTATACGGATCCAGTACCGGATCATGATGACCCAGAGCCACAGTATGTTTTCCGTAAGTAAACATGGCAAGGTCATTGCTGCTGTCGCCGAAGATATAAGCGTCATCCAGTTCCAGACCGAAGTGTTTCAGGATAAAATCAATGGCGGTTCCCTTGGAATAGCCTTTCGGAACAACCTCATAGACCCCGCCCAGCCGGTCGATCAGATCCATATCTTTTGCCAGTGCAGGGAACAGGGTGTCGGTATCGGTCTGCTCATCGGTGTAGATGACGAATTTATCAAAGTCGCAAAGTCCGCTCTCAATATAATGTTCTCTGGTCAGTCCCAGTGTGGCGAGATAACGGCAGGTTCCCTCCAGCTTTGCAAACCGGGTAATATGGGAAGAACGGTAGCAGTCCTCTTTTCCCTCCAGAAGCAACCCTGCATTTGCCGCTTTTACCTGTCGGATGATCTCCGCCTGACGCTCTTTCGGAATTTGCGTGGAAGTGAGCACTTCATCGTTGTATACAATATAGCTTCCGCAGCCGCACAGATATCCGCTGAACGGCAGCTGACAGATCATCGGCGGCAGACAGCAGATCGTCCGTCCGGTGTTGATAAACAAAAGATGTCCCAGATCATGGGCTTTTTGCAGGGCAGCAGAGGCAGATTCGGGGATCTTACCGGTGACTTCACTTAAGATGGTTCCGTCGATATCAAAAAATAATGCTTTCTTATTTGTACTCATGTTGATTCTCCGTATAAATGTTTTCTGTAACTGTTTGGTAATCCGATTTTTATTACAAGCGCAGTTTATTATACTGCCTGAGAATCCAAAATGTAAAGAGATAAGATGAACAAAAGCAATGAGAAGAATGGTAGAGGAAAACGCATTTTGACAGTTAAAAAGAAAGTTGATGAGAAAAAATAGAATCTGGGGATTTCAGAGTGGGCAAAGTATGTTAAAATAGAACTATTCAGCGGGAAAATAGGAAGGAATCCGCAGAAAAATGATTAAAACAGGTGTAACTGTATGGTGAGTGGAAAGAGTGAAGCTATGAAGCAGTTACAAAAAGATAAATTTTCAGGAGGGAGAAAATGACAAAAAAACAGAGAACCCTGGAGATTATAGAGCGGTTGAAGAAAGAATATCCCGATGCGGCGTGCACTCTGGATTATGACCAGGCGTGGAAACTGCTGGTGAGCGTGCGGCTGGCAGCGCAGTGTACCGATGCCAGGGTGAATGTGGTCGTGGAGGGACTGTTTGAAAAATACCCCAGTGTGGAAGCACTGGCGGCAGCAGATGTGGAAGATATCGAGGCGATTGTCCGTCCCTGCGGACTGGGAAAAAGCAAGGCGCGGGATATCAGTGCCTGTATGAAGATGCTGCAGGATGAATATGACGGGAAAGTACCGGATGATTTCAATGCGCTGTTAAAACTTCCGGGTGTGGGAAGAAAGAGTGCGAACCTCATTATGGGGGATGTTTTTGGAAAACCGGCGATCGTGACCGACACCCACTGCATCCGCCTGACCAACAGGATGGGCCTGGTGGACGGAATCAAGGAACCGAAGAAAGTAGAGATGGAACTGTGGAAGCTGGTTCCACCGGAAGAGGGAAGCGATTTCTGTCATCGGCTGGTGATACATGGAAGAGAGATCTGCACGGCAAGAACCAAACCGTACTGTGACCGCTGTTGCCTGAACGATATCTGCAAAAAGATGGGTGTAGAGTAGAAAATCGATATGTTTGATAGTATTTGTTAAAGATCTATAAGGAAATTTTCAGTGGTATAGGAGACAGGAGGATGGAAGAATGAAAATCGGGATCATATCGGACACTCATGGAAAATTACATCCACCGGTTCTGGAGCTGACCGCTTCCTGCGATGTGGTCCTGCATGCCGGAGATGTGGATAACAGTCAGACACTGGATCAGCTCTGGATGCATCTGAAACCAAATGCCCCTTTTTATCTGGTACGTGGAAATAACGACCGGGGATGGGCGGAGCGCATCGCGAAAACACAACGGTTTTGTCAGGCTGGTGTTTCCTTTTTCATGGTGCATGACAGAAAAGATGTTTCCTGGGACCTGGACGGTGTACAGGTGGTTGTCTTCGGGCACAGTCATAAGTTTACCGTGGAAGAAATCGACGGAAGACTATGGCTGAATCCGGGAAGCTGCGGCAGACCGCGGTTCGGCGCACCTTTGACATTGGCAGTGCTTACGATAGAAGACGGAGTGGAAAACCAGGAGTGGACGGTGGAAAAAATCACGATTTCCAGCCGGAATGTGGAAAACAGGAGTATAGTATGGAAAAAAATACAACCAAAACAGAAGTAAGAGAGAAAATACAGGAACTTTTAAAAACGTTAAAGGCAGAGCAGGAGAAAAAGCCGTTGCGTCTGGTGGAACAGCTGGGGTATCTGATGTATGTCCGCCTGTTTATTGAGTCGCAGAAGAGAACGACTCTGCAGGAGAGTTTTCCGTTTGCCGGATTTCCGATGGAGTGGACACCGGGGGACGAGGAAGTGGAGGATGGTCAGCGGATCTGGCAGCTACAGTATCAGGTGCAGTACTGTTCTTCCATGGTGGAGCCGGGGCATTTTATGGAGACCGCGAAGCTGGAAGAGAACGGCCTGTGGATGAGAGAATTATGTAAACTTATTGACTGGACAGCTGACCACTGTGACTGGGAAGAAGGGATGCCACATCTGTTCGGCGCGCTGCTTGAAGAGATGCTCCGTCAGATGTATGCCTGGGGAACTACAGGACTGTTTCTGATGCCGGAGAACCTTACGGAAGCACTGATCCGGCTGGCAGATGGTCGTAATATCGAAAAAGTCTGGAATCCGGCGACAAGAACCGGCGGTTTTCTTGCAGCAGCCCACAGACAGTATCCACAGTGGCAGTTATACGGATGTGAAGAAGAGAAAAGTCAGTGGCAGATTGCCCGGATGCTGCAGTTTTATCATGGCGGCGGTATGGAGGGAATCCGTCGGGAAGATCCACTGGAGGCAGACCGCATCGACAAAACCGGGGAGCGCACACCGGAAGGCGAAGTGCCGGTATATGAGGAATACGATCTGATCGTGACTAACCCGCCGGTAGGCGAACTTCCCTTAGAAGGTCAGGATCGCTACTGGATCAGTACCAGAAAGGCACAGCTGCAATATATGCAGATGCTGATGAATCATGTGAAAAAACAGGGTATGGTCATTACGGTGGTCAATGAAGGAACTTTATTTATGTACGATGCGGAGCAGAAAGTGCGCCAGTATCTGTTAAATGACTATCAGATTCAGGGTGTGATCTCTCTGCCTGCGGGAGCATTTTTACCGTATACGGGAAGTAAGGCTTCGGTTCTGATCTTTACGAGAGAAACAGAAATCGACAAAGAACAGCCGGTATGGTTCTATGAGATCCAGAACCTTGGGTACAGTCTGGACAGAAAACAGGAGGCGACCGGTGTGGACGATATTCCATCGATGCTGGTATCCTGGGAACAGAGAGAAAAACTGGCACAGAAATGGAAAGAGCAGTTAAAAGAAAGTTCCACACAGAACCAGTGGGAGAATCCGGTGCCGGTACACTGGGAAGAAAAATCCTGCTGGTTTGCAGATCTAGATACAATTGCAAAAAATGACAATAATCTGTCCGCCGGAAGATACAAACCGTGGAAAACTCAGGAAACGATTGTGACGGAATCCCCGGCACAGCTGCTGAAAAAGCTTACAGATCTGGAAGCGGATACCATGACAAAAGTGCAGGAACTGATGGAGATGGCTAGGGACTATGAGTAAGAAGAAAAATATGTACAAACTGGAATCTCTCGCCCGGCTGATCTCCGGAAGAACACCGGAGCGGGAGCAGAAGGAATATTATGCAGAGACCGGAACGCCATGGGTCAAGATTGAGAATCTGGATCAGGGTTATATCCGGGAGACATCAGAATACCTGTCCGAACAGGGAAAAGAAAAGGTCAATCTGGTACCGGAAAACAGTGTGTTATTTTCCATCGTCGGTACAGTCGGCAAGGTGGGAATCGCCGGAAGGGAACTTGCCACGAATCAGCAGATCGTATCCCTGATCTTTGATGAGACCCGGGTGCTGCCACTGTACGGATATTATGCACTCCGGTATCATGCGGAAGAGATCCGCAAACTGTCGAATCAGACCACGATGGCGCTGATCAGCAGAAAAACCCTGGGACAGTACCGGATCTATGTGCCGGACAGTCTGGAAAAGCAGCAGGAGATTGTGGATAATCTGCGTCGTTTTGAAGAGATCAAGTTGAAAAAGGAAGAGATGCGAAGCCGGATGGAGCAGTATGAACAGGTATTGTTTCAGAGAATCTTCGCCTCGCAGCTGCGATACGGAGAAAAGGCGAAACTTCGGAACTATCTGAAAGAACCGGTAGGAACCGGTGTACCGAAAAATGAAGAGCCAAACGGAGAATTTCCGTGTGTGCGCCTGGAGGACTTCAGGAAGACCTACCTGACCGGACTTCATGCAGGAGAAAAAGCAGAGGAAAATGCAGGTGCGGACTGGGCGATTGAAGAGAAATACCGCGTCTGCCCGGGAGATGTCCTTCTTAGAAACGGAAAGTTGATCCTGGTGGATCAGGCAGAAGATCCGCTGTATCTGGATCGCAGCGTACTGCGCATTGTGCCGGATCAGGGACAGATCCTGCCGGAAGTCTTATATGCTTATCTGAGCCAGACCTGTATGAGTGAAGTTCTCTACGGAGCCAGAAAAGAGGGCGATAACCGAAAACGTCCGATTCGTGCCGCCGAGGTGGAAAAGCTGGTTCTGCCGCAGTTGTCCATGAAAAAACAGGAAGATTACAGCAGATGTCTGAAGAAAATCCGTGAGATCGAGAGAAATCTGGACCGGGAAATTGCCCTTGCAGAGGCAGCATTTTCCGGTATGGGATGGCTGTTGCTGCGAAGAAAACCTGGGGAAGAGGCAAAGGCAGATGCAATAAGCATTGGAGATGTGGAAACTGCTTCGGAAGCAGAGACAGAAGAATCCACAGGGAAAGATCTGGAAACTATGGCAGATGCGAAAACTTCGGAAGGTGCAGCCGGTGAAGCGGAGCAGACAGAAGCCGGGTTACAGGAAGAAAAGTCGAAAGTAGTTTCGGGAAAAACAGGGAAGAGGATGCAAAGAAGGCCGGTGGAACTGTCCGAAGAACAGAAGCAGACGGCACATCTGATTCTTGGTGTGCTGTGCTGCTGGGCGCCGAGAGATGAACGAACCGGTGCATACTGTAAGAAACGGCAGGAGATTTTCCGGATCGCGCAGCCCTATTTTCAGCCGGCAGCGGTTTCTTTTACCGATAAAAAGGGACAGCGGGAATACCTGCTCGAGAAGGATTTCCTGACCTATCGAAATGAGGAATTGAGCAAACGATACGCTACACCGATGTACTTTTTACAGGAACTTTTACAGGAAAGCGAAAACGATAATCCGCAGGACGCCCATCTGGCCTTCCAGGGAGAAGACGGGATCGCTACGGATGAACTTTGGGATTCAGCACAGATCCGGCAGATGGCAGTGTGTGGCTGGGAGATACTAATGGAGTATTCCGGACTGGGTGCATGCGGATGGCTGGTGCGTGGAGAGAATGGGAAGTAACTATGCAACAGGCAGTCGGGGTACAGAACGGTTGCAACCGAGAAAAGGAGGCAGAACATATGAAACCGAAGATTCGCATGGTCGGACTGGATCTGGACGGAACGGTATTTAATAACAATAAAGAGATTACCACGCATACCAGAAGTGTGCTGAAAGAGGCGATCCGTCAGGGCTGCATCGTGCTTCCGGCCACCGGAAGACCGGAAATCGGACTTCCGGGTGCATTTTTGGAGATTCCCGGTGTGGAATACGCACTGACTTCCAACGGAGCCCGCATTATCCGTATTCCTTCCGGGGAGACGGTATATGAAGAACTGATTCCCTGGGAGGCCGCATTGCAGGTGATCGAAGTGATGAAACAGTGGGCAGGAGAATCATGCAACTGGGAAACATATTTTGCCGGTAATATTTATGTTGAGGAAGAAACGTATCATTTTGTGAAACATGAATCGATGAGTCCTGCGATGGAGCGGTACATCCGAAGTACCCGGACACGCCGGAAGTATCTGACAGAGAAGATCCGGGAGGAAAAGATCGGGATGGAAAAGTTGCATCTGATCTTTGCCGATACAAGAGAACGGGACTGCAGAGAGAAGGAACTGCAACAGATGTTTCCGAATCTGAGTATCTGCCATGCGACACCGTTTAATATTGAAATTATTTCCGGCAGGGCTGGAAAAGGGAACGCGCTGGTGGCACTGGGAAAGATCCTCGGTATCAAAAGGGAAGAAATCATGGCATGCGGCGATGCGCCAAACGACTGGAACATGCTTGAGATGGCCGGACTTCCGGTCGTGATGGCGAATGCAGATGAAGAGACGAAGAAAAAGGCAGCGTTTATCACAAAGTCGAATGAGGAAGACGGTGTTGCTTATGCTGTTGAGCAGTTTGTGCTAAAAAATGGATGACAGATTTGCCTGAATGGAAGAAAACAGATTGGCTGCGGTATCAGGTATGGCAACGGGAAGAAAAAGGAAAAGCGAAGGAAAATGAGAAGAAACAGCACATACGGAAAATGAAAGGAGTTTATGCATGACTTTGAAACAACAACTTGGAAAGCTGAAATGTAAGAACTTTCTCTTCCTCACGATTGCAGGTATAGTGAATGCCTTCGGAGTCACGATGTTTATTGCCCCGGTGGATCTGTATGACAGCGGAATCTCCGGAACATCGATCCTGCTGTCACAGCTGACACCGGAATGGCTGTCACTGTCCTTCTTTTTGATGGTATTGAATATTCCTCTGTTTTTATACGGACTCAGAAAACAGGGTGTGGTATTTACCATCTATGCGATTTACACGGTGGTGGTCTATTCTTTCGGGGCATGGCTGATCACAGATGTACTGCCGGTGGATGTAAGTATCGTATCGCCACTTGCCGGATCGGATCTGCTTCTCTGCGCTATTTTTGGCGGGCTGATCTCCGGTATCGGAAGTGGTATGGCGATTCGGTTTGGAGGAGCGATGGACGGCATCGAAGTTCTCGCCGTCATCTTTGCAAAACGGCTGGGAATCACGGTAGGTACGTTTGTGATGGCATATAATCTGGTACTGTATATTATCTGCGGATTCGTGATTCACAGCTGGATCCTTCCACTGTACTCGATCGTAACCTACGGGGCAGCGCTGAAGACAGTGGACTTTATTGTGGAAGGTCTGGATCGATCCAAAGCGGCTACAATCGTCACGGTGCATCCGGATGAGGTCTGCGCGGCACTCTCCGAAGCCTTTGAGTGTGGGATGACGATCACCGAGGCGAAGGGATATTATTCGGATTCCCCGAAGACAGTGGTGTACATCGTGGTAAACCGTTTTCAGGTTGGGAAGATGAAAGAACTGGTTCATGAAAATGATCGCTCCGCTTATATCTCGATTGCAGAAATTGCGGATGTGTATGGAGCAAATACGGACAAAGTCTGAAACGACAAAAATATCATTGAGGATTGTGATAGTATGAAGTACGGAACAATCCGGTATCAAAGGGGTCAAAATACCTTTTGCCCCCAACATCATATCATTATTATAAACAGAAAGTGAAAAAAATATGGATGGAAACATTCTTTTGTGGATACAGGATCACTTCCGCTGGGAGGGCATGAACTGGTTCTGGAAAGGAATCACATCCCTGGGAAACGGTGGATGGTTCTGGATCGTATTATGTATCCTGATGGTTGTACTTGCCAAAATCTCCGGAGAAAAATGTTCAATAAAAAATGAAAACTGTTTCCGGGCAGTAATCGGAAGAGCCGGCTGGTATGGTCTGTTGTCGATGGGAGCCGGTGCACTGATCACCAATGTGTGTCTGAAAAATCTGGTAGCACGTCCCCGCCCCTATGAAGTGGTAGAGGGACTGGTGCCGCTGATCGGCAAACCGACGGATTATTCATTCCCGTCGGGACATACCTGTGCATCGTTTGCCTGTGCGCTGGTGTTGTACCGGATTCTACCGAAAAAATACGGTGTACCTGCATTGATCCTGGCATCACTGATCGCATTTTCACGCCTGTATGTGGGTGTGCATTATCCAACCGATGTGCTGGGAGGCATGTTTGTCGGAATCTTTTCTTCCTGTCTGGTTCTGTGGATCGGAAAGAAGAGGACGAAGAAATAAGAAAATCTTAAAAGAAACGTAATTGTCTGCCCGTGTGGTGTTCTTTATAATAAGAGAGAAAAGAACGCCATCCGGGCAGAAAGAGGTTTAGAGGGGAATGGGAAAGAAAATATTGAAATTGTTACTGTATCTGATGGCAGTGGTCGGAGTGCTCATCTGGCTGGACAGTACAGTAGGACTGACGGAAGAAGGGGCATTGATTATTTTTGGCATTGCATTATTGATGTATTTTGTGATGAAACTGATCGGCTTTTTGACAAAGAGACACAGAATAAGAAGAGAAAGAGCGCGGAAAGCCAGAAGAAAACGTGAGTTGCGGGAAGTAAACAATTACAGGGTAAAACAGGAAATATCCGTTGCAGCGACAGCGGCATCACAGGCAAACCATCGGAAACAGCAAAAAATACATAATCAAAGCGGTCATAAATTTCATATGACACGGAAAAAAATAGTCTGGACCGTCGGTTTACTGGTCACATTCTGCATCGTTGTGCTGGCAGGGAAAACCTGGATCCGGCAGCACGAGCAGATTCCGGAGAGCCTTCTTAACATGGAAGAAAAATATCCGGAGGCTACAGATTTTGTAAAAAATTATCCGAAGCGAAGACACTATCAGACTATAGATATTTCATCCGAAGTGAAAACTGCCAGAGAAAACAGTGAGATACCGTATTTTTTGCAGTGGGATGAACGCTGGGGGTATGAAACCTACGGCAGCGATTTCCTTGCTGTCACCGGCTGCGGTCCAACCTGCCTGTCCATGATCACCTGTGGTCTGACCGGCTCCGAAACATGGAATCCCCTGACCGTAGCTCAGTTTTCAGAAAAAGAGGGTTATTACGTACCGGGTGAAGGAACCTCCTGGTCGCTGATGACCGAAGGTGCCAACAACCTGGGCCTCACAGCAGAAAACATCCCGGTAACACAAGAAAACATCCTTGCCGCCCTGCGGTCCGGCATCCCCCTGATCTGTTCCATGTATCCGGGTGATTTTACCTACACGGGTCACTTTATCGTTCTGACCGGTATCGATGAAAACGGTGCAATTACCGTTAACGACCCAAACAGCCCCGCCAACACCCAAAAACACTGGTCCATGACCGAAATATTACCACAGATCCGTCAAAGCTGGGGATACCGTACCTGAACATACGGTATCCCTTTTTTGTATATAAAGATATGAGTGTCAAAAGGTCTTCTGCCACTCATTTGATACTACGGATTGCTCCGCAGTTTAGCTGTTCCCGCAATCCTCTCAATATTCGCAATTCGCTGATTGACTACGCAAATCGCTACCGCCTCTTTCGCGTCTGTCTGGAAAAAAATTAAAAATTATTAGCACTCCCTCTTGACGAGTGCTAAAATATGTGTTATATTGCAACTAGAACAAAGAAAACAATGTGTTCCAAAAGGAGGGACGCTTATGAATATCAGCAAATTTACGCAAAAATCATTGCAGGCTGTTCAAAACCTGGAAAAGACCGCATATGACTTCGGTAACCAGGAGATCGAGCAGGAACATTTACTGTACAATCTGCTTCATCAGGAAGATAGTCTGATCTTAAAGATGATTGAAAAGATGGAAATTAACAAAGAACATTTTCTGGACAACGTGGAAAATGCACTGAACGCTAGAGTCAAAGTATCCGGCGGACAGCAATATATCGGACAGTATCTGAACAAGGTACTGGTAAGCGGCGAAGACGAAGCCAAAGCCATGGGAGATGAATACGTTTCCGTAGAACATCTGTTTCTGGCAATGCTCCGTTATCCGAGCCCGAGTATCAAAAAACTGTTCCAGGAATATGGAATCACAAGAGAACGCTTTTTACAGGCGCTGAGCACTGTAAGAGGAAACCAGAGAGTTACTTCGGATAATCCGGAAGCAACTTACGATACACTGGAAAAATACGGTCAGGATCTGGTAGAGCGTGCGAGAAATCAGAAGCTGGATCCGGTCATCGGCCGTGACAGCGAGATTCGAAATGTGATTCGTATTCTTTCCAGAAAGACAAAAAACAATCCGGTACTGATCGGTGAGCCAGGTGTAGGTAAAACGGCAGCCGTAGAAGGACTGGCACAGCGAATCGTCCGTGGCGATGTACCGGAAGGTCTGAAAGATAAAACAATTTTTGCTCTGGATATGGGTGCACTGGTAGCCGGTGCAAAATACCGTGGTGAATTCGAGGAACGTCTGAAAGCCGTTCTGGAAGAAGTCAGAAAGAGCGAAGGTAAAATCATTCTGTTTATCGATGAACTGCATCTGATCGTCGGAGCAGGAAAAACCGACGGTGCGATGGATGCCGGCAACATGTTAAAACCGATGCTTGCCCGTGGAGAACTGCACTGTATCGGTGCTACCACACTGGATGAGTATCGCCAGTACATTGAAAAAGATGCCGCATTGGAACGTCGTTTCCAACCGGTAATGGTAGATGAACCTTCTGTGGAAGATACCATATCCATCCTTCGTGGACTGAAAGAGCGGTATGAGGTATACCATGGAGTAAAGATTACCGATGGTGCCCTCGTTGCAGCAGCTACACTTTCCAACCGTTATATCTCCGACCGATTCCTGCCGGATAAGGCTATCGATCTGGTAGATGAAGCCTGTGCGCTGATCAAGACCGAACTGGATTCTCTTCCGGCAGAACTGGATGAGCAGCAACGTAAGATCATGCAGATGGAGATTGAGGAAGCAGCACTGAAAAAAGAGACCGACAAGCTAAGTCAGGAACGTCTGGCAGATCTGCAAAAAGAACTGGCAGAATATAAAGATGCATTTTCCGTACAGAAAGCACAGTGGGAGAATGAGAAACATTCTGTAGAGAAACTTTCCACATTGCGTGAACAGATTGAAGATCTGAATCGTCAGATCCAGGTGGCACAGCAGCAGTATGATCTGAATAAAGCAGCGGAACTGCAGTACGGCGAACTGCCGAAACTCCAAAAACAGTTGGAGATTGAAGAAGAGAAAGTGAAAAACGAGGATCTCTCCCTGGTACATGAGAGTGTTACCGATGAAGAGATTGCAAGAATCATTTCCCGTTGGACCGGTATTCCGGTGGCAAAACTGACGGAAGGAGAAAAGACAAAGATCCTGGGTCTGGAAGATGTCCTTCACAAACGTGTGATCGGACAGGATGAAGCGGTAACGAAAGTGACCGATGCAATCATCCGTTCAAAAGCGGGTATCAAAGATCCTACGAAGCCGATCGGATCCTTCCTGTTCCTTGGACCTACCGGTGTCGGTAAAACAGAGCTTGCAAAAACACTGGCGCAGACGCTGTTTGATGATGAAAATAACATGGTGCGAATCGATATGAGTGAGTATATGGAGAAATACTCCGTATCCCGTCTGATCGGAGCGCCTCCGGGATATGTAGGCTACGAGGAAGGCGGTCAGCTGACCGAGGCAGTCAGAAGAAAACCGTATTCGGTAGTTCTGTTCGATGAGATCGAGAAAGCACATCCGGATGTATTTAACGTACTGTTACAGGTACTGGATGATGGTCGGATCACCGATTCTCAGGGTCGTACCGTAGACTTTAAGAATACGATCCTGATCATGACATCTAACATCGGTTCGTCCTATCTGCTGGATGGTATCGAAGAGGATGGCAGCATCAAACCGGAAGCAGCCGAGATGGTACAGAATGACCTGCGTGGACATTTCCGTCCGGAGTTTTTGAACCGTCTGGATGAAATCATTATGTTTAAACCATTGACCAAAGACAACATCGGTGGTATCGTAGATCTGTTAATGGCAGAGCTGAACAATCGTCTGGCAGATCAGGAGATCCATATCCGTCTGACCGATGCGGCAAAGAGTTACGTCATCGAGGGCGGTTATGATCCGGTTTACGGTGCGCGTCCGCTGAAACGTTATCTGCAGAAATATGTGGAAACACTGGCTGCAAAGATGATCCTCGGTGGAAAAGTCGGTCAGGATGATACGATCGTCCTGGATGTGACGGATGGCGAGTTGACAGCTTCTGTACAGTCTGTATAAAGGAGTTTTGAGATGATACCGAAAGATCCGGTGATGTTACTCAGTTATGTAAATACGCAGCTGAGAGATTTTTATTCCAGTCTGGATGCCCTTTGTGAGGATAAGGGGATCGAGAAGGAAGAACTGGTGGAGAAGATGAGATCCATTGAGTATGTGTACGAGGTGGATCGGAACCAGTTTGTGTGATAAGAGAAGCATTCCTGCGAAAGTGGGAGTGCTTCTTTTTTTCTTTCTATATTCTTCAGAAATTCTTTTGTTTTCCTTTCTATAATATCAAAAGTATTCGGGGGTATCCTATAGATAGTAAAAATACAGAAAAAAGGAGGATATCAGAATGAGAGCGGTATACAGACAGTGGATGCAACAGGATGTGAAAAGATCGGCAGCGGAGAGCTATTCGCCGCTTTCTCTGATCTTTATGTTCTTTTTCTTTTCTTTTGTTGGCTGGTGCTGGGAAGTGGCATACCATCTGGTGACTGATCACCGGTTTATTAACCGTGGGATCCTGTTCGGACCGTGGCTTCCAATCTATGGCGTGGGCGGTGTGATGATCCTGCTGGTACTGCGGCATTTTTTTGAGCGACCGGGAAAATTATTTTTTATGATCATGCTGGTGTGCGGAACGATCGAATATTTGACCGGCTGGGCACTGGAGACGATCTGGCATACGCGCTGGTGGGATTACCGGGAATATACTTTCCAGATTCAGGGAAGAGTCAGCCTGATCGGACTTCTGATCTTCGGAACCGGCGGACTTGCTATCGTGTACTGGATTGCACCGAGATTTAATCAGTGGCTTGGAAAAAAAGAGGGCAGAAACGAGGAAATTATTGCATTTCTCCTGCTCGCGCTTTTTCTGATCGATGTTTGCTATTCGATCCTGCATCCGAACCAGGGAGCAGGGATCACAGCTCCGGCGAGGGCAGTGCTGGCGATGCGCTGAGAAGTTTAGTATCTGTACTGTTGCAACTGTAATTTTTCCATAAAATATAGAATTCTCCAAATTGAGTCCTGCTTTCATTTATAGTACCATGAGGAACAGATAACAATAACTGGCAGAAGAAGGAGACAGATATGTTTTTAACAGACAGAAAGCTGGAGAGAAGAATTACAGAACTCATGGAGTATCGTTATAGAGACAGTATTCATCTGGAGCAGTTTGCCGTACAGGAAGAGACACAGGGAGTGGTAAATCCGGTATTACCGACCGATTTTACCGGATGGAATACACTGCGGGTAGGAGATACCTGGGAAGGACGGGACCGCTTTTTATGGATGCATAAAGAAATTGCGATTCCGCAGGAATGGAAAGGAAAGAAAATTCTCGGAATTTTTGATTTTGGAAATACAGGAGCGGGAAATAATTCCGGTTTCGAGTCCATGTTATACCTGAATGGAGAGATGTATCAGGGTGTGGATGTGAACCATAAAGAGGTATTCTGGGATGACAGTTTCTGCGGGCAGACGCTGGATGTAACGTTCCGCCTGTGGTCCGGTCTGGAAGGCGGCGGTGTACCGAGAAGTCAGGAACATCGCATTGCGAGGGCGGATCTGGCATGGCTGGATGAGAAAGTGGATGATTTTTATTATCTTGCATCCATGATATGGGAAACAATAAAAGAACTGAATGAGTACGATCCGGTGCAGCATGAATTGAGAAAGGCATTGGATAAGGCAAGCCACTGTATTGACTGGTCTTATCCGGGAAGCGAAGCGTTTTATCAGAGTGTTCATGAGGCAGATGACTTGTTGAATGAGAGTATTGACGGGATGGAGAAACATTCTCCGGTGACGATTCGATGCATTGGTCATACGCATATCGATGTGGCATGGCTGTGGCGGCTGAAACACACAAGAGAAAAATGCTCCCGTTCATTCAGTACCGTTCTTCGCCTGATGGAACAGTATCCGGAATACATTTTCTTACAGACACAGCCACAGTTGTATGAATATATGAAAGAAGAATTTCCGGATCTGTATAAAAAGATCAAAGAAAAAGTAGCAGAAGGACGCTGGGAGGCGGATGGCGCAATGTGGGTGGAAGCTGACTGTAACCTGACCGGCGGAGAATCTCTGACAAGACAGATCCTTCTGGGAAGCAAATTCATAAAAGATGAGTTTGGCAAAGATGTGGAATATCTGTGGCTCCCGGATGTATTCGGTTATTCCTGGGCGTTACCACAGATCCTGAAAAAAGCCGGTATTGATACTTTTATGACCACAAAGATCAGCTGGAATCAGTATAACCGTATGCCGCATGATACATTTAAATGGAAAGGAATCGACGGAAGTGAAGTGCTGACGCATTTCATTACGACACCGGAACCGTGGAATGAGCCGGGTTCCTGGTTCTATACTTATAACGGAAAACTGATTCCGAAAACAGTAAAAGGAACCTGGGATGCGTACAGTGAGAAAAATATGAACAGGGATCTGCTGATTTCTTATGGATTTGGAGATGGCGGCGGTGGTGTCAACCGTGATATGCTGGAAAACAGACGGCGCATCGATAAGATTCCAGGTCTTCCGTCTCTGAAAACATCTACTGCAGCAGAGTATTTCCGCGATCTGCATAAGACCGTGGAAAATACAGATCAGTTTGTTCCGACCTGGGATGGAGAACTTTATCTGGAATATCATCGTGGTACTTACACAAGTCAGGGATACAGCAAACGGATGAACCGGAAGATGGAACTGTTGTACCGGAAAACAGAGTGGCTGACGGTGATGAATGCCATTGCGCATGGTTCCCTGGAGTATGCGAAACAGGAAGAACTGACTCGGGGATGGAAACATATTCTGACGGATCAGTTCCACGATATCATTCCGGGATCTTCTATTCATGAGGTTTATGAGGACTCCAGAAAAGATTATGAATATATTGAAGGGGTTGCAAAAACAGTAGAAAAAGATGCAATGCAGTGTCTGACTCGGGGACAGGAAAATACATATACTGTATGGAATGCATCAGCATGGACCAGAGATGAGATTGTGGAAATTCCGGATATCCGAACAGGAATCTACCGTGATGCGAAAGGTCAGGAGCTTCGAAGCCAGAAAACAGATCATGCTACTTATGTAGAAATGAAACAGGTTCCGGCAATGGGAGCGATGACAGTTACTTTTGAGGCACAGGAGGAAGAAGAACAGCAGACTCCATTTGTCATTAACGGAAAAGAAATTGAGACACCATACTATAAGATTTCCCTGAATACCTATGGTCAGCTTACCCGTCTGTATGATAAAACATACGACCGCGAAGTGCTGGCAGATGGTGAACGTGGTAATGTTTTGCAGATGTTTGAAGACAAGCCGTTAGATAATGATGCATGGGATATCGATATTTTCTATCAGGAGAAGATGCGCGAGATTACAGAACTTACCAGATTTGAGGTGACTGCCTGCGGAAGTCTTGAGATGAAGATCCATATGGAATGGAAGTACATGAGTTCGGTGATCAGCCAGAATATGGTGCTCTATGCAAATAACCGCAGAATCGATTTTGAGACGGTAGTGGATTATCATGAAAAACATCAGCTTCTGAAAGCAGCATTTCCGGTAAATATCCGTTCTACCTATGGAACTTATGATGTACAGTATGGAAATGTAAGACGCCCGAATCACTGGAACACCAGCTGGGATCAGGCAAGATTTGAGAGTGTGGCACATCGCTGGGCAGATCTTTCTGAGAGAAATTACGGAGTCAGTCTGTTGAATGACTGCAAGTACGGACATGATATCAAAGATCATGTCATGCGTATCAGTTTACTGAAAGCCGCAACTCATCCGGATCATCTGCAGGATCAGGGAACCCATGTATTTACTTATGCCCTGCTTCCGCATGGAGGAGATTTCGTGGACGGAAAAGTGGTGGAAGAAGCGTATGCGCTGAACGATCCGATGATGGTGACTCCGGGCAATAAAACGCCGGAATATGAGAGCTTTGTATCGTTTGACAACGGGCAGGTGGAACTGGATGCGGTGAAAAAATCAGAAGACGGAACCTGTATCATCGTCCGTTTTCATGAATTTGCCGGATCTGCGCAGCAGGTAACGATGCGCCCGGGATTTGCCTTCTCTTCCTGGAGAGAATGTGATCTGAGAGAACGTGCAACCGGAGAACAGTCTGAAGAAAAGGAAATCAGACTTTCCCTTCATGCATATGAGATTAAGACCGTACAGATTTATGTATAACAGGATTGTGAAAGTACAGAGCAATCCGGTATCAGGAGCAACCGAAAGAGTCAACAAAAGTTGGCTCTTTTCTGGCATCCAAAAATAAAATCTGATATAATTATGTAAAATGAAAAAATAAAATAAATTAAAATAACAAACGGCATGAAAAAGGAGAAAGATGGAAGAGAAAAGTCCGAAACAGTTATATGGGAAACTGCTGTTTATTTATACTGCAGGGATCGCCTGCGTGGTACTGACACTGGTAGGGTATTTCTGGAACAGTACAAGAAACCGGTATCTGGAACAAAATCAGGCAGATATGGAACGGATGCAGGAAGAGGCGGAGGATTATATTCTGGAGTGTAAGAAAACTGCAGATTACCTGCATGAGGAACTGTACAAATCAAATATGGAAATGAATGATCTGCTTGCTTATCTGAGTCAGACACCGGAGGAATATCAGAAGTACAGACTGAATACATATGCAAGTTATGAAAGCCTGGATTATAAAGGAATCGAGGATTTTTCACAGACATCTTTCGAAGCATATCCGGCACTGGAAGACCTCAGTTTTGTGAGTTACAGCAAAGGTGATCTGACTTCTTTTAACGGAAGTCAGAATATTTATCATACAGAAGAATCAAAGAATGTTCTGGAAAGAATCAAAGAAGAACATCTGACATGCGAGGGCGAGATTTCATTTCTGAAAGAGATCCGGGATCCGGTAACGATGCAGAGTATGGGAGCGATGGTGCTGACTTTCGGTACGGAAAAGTTTACACAGATCTGCAATCAGGAACTGCTGCCGGAGGTTATGATCACCGGACAGGATGGAACATTCATATATGCATCGCAGAGAACTGCCGCCGGGAAACAGGTGGATCTGTCAGCGCAGAATCTGTATACAGCTACATCCAAAGTAGAAGATTATATGATTACGGCATGGATGAAAAAATCAGATGCCCGTAGGGTTCCCTGGTCTGTCAACCTGATGATTTTCGGGGTGGTAATTGTAGTGATGACCATCGGAGAAATCCTGGTATACTGCTGTCTTCGTCGGGTATCTATAAGACTGAACAGTATTCTGAACGGAATGTCGAAAGTCATGTGCGGGGATCTGACAGTACGACTTTCCAGAGAAAAAAACGGAGATGAACTCGATATGATCGCCGGACATTTTAACGAAATGTGTGAAAAACTGGACATGCATATCCAGAAGAGTTACCTTGCGGAGATTGAACAGAAAAATGCGGAGATGGCTGCGCTGCAAAGCCAGATCAATCCCCATTTCCTGTATAATACGCTGGAAGCGATCCGCATGAAAGCAATCTGTAACGGGGATTCGGAAGTAGGGAAGATGCTTTACAGTATGGCAGTGACATTCCGCAGCCAGCTGAAAGAGGCAAATATCATTCCGCTGGCACAGGAACTGCATTTCTGTAAAAAATATATGGAATTGTTTGAATACCGTTATCCAAACCAGTTTCAGTCAAATGTGGAATGTCCTCTGGAGGATCTGCAGGTGCCGATCATCAAATTTGTGCTACAGCCGATCATAGAAAATTATTTTATTCATGGAATCCGGCTGCGGGAAGATGATAACAGGATACAGATCTCTGTGGAAAGACAGGGAGAGGACTATGAGATTATTGTGGAAGATAACGGGCGTGGAATGGAAGAGGAAGAGATACAGAAGAAAAATCAGCAGTTGAAAGAAGACCGGTGGGAGACAAGAGACTCCATGGGAATCTTCAATGTAAACCGCAGAGTGAAAGCGGTCTATGGCAATGGCTACGGGGTGCGCATGGAAGCAGTTGAGACAGGTGGACTGCGGGTAATCCTGCGTTTTCATCCACAGGAGGATAAAGAAAATGAAGAAAGTAATGATAGTGGAAGATGAAGAACTGATTCTTCGGGGGATTAAAAATATTATTCAGTGGGAGAAACTGGGGCTTGAACTGATTCATATGGCACACAGTGCGGAGGAAGCACTGGAACTGTGGAGGCAGCAACCCGTGGATATGATCGTCACGGATATCGAGATGCAGGAGATGAACGGGCTGGAACTGCTTCGAAGAATCCGGGAGGAAGATGAAAGAGTCCGGTTTCTGATTCTCACCGGTTATGATACCTTTTCGTATGCGCGCGAAGCTATCCGGCTGGAAGTGGAAGCGTATATCCTGAAACCGATCAACGAGGAAGAGCTGGAAGAACAGCTGCTTGCAGCTGCGGCAAGGCTTGATGAACTTGAAAAAAAGAAAATACGCTATATCGATGAGAAGACGGAATGGATGCAGTTCCTTTCCGGAAAAGCAGATGAGACAGGGTATGAGTACTATCGTGAACATCTGCAGCTGACGGGGAAAAAGGGGCGTTACTGGATGGCCATATTGAAGTGGAGTACGGACAGTGTGAAAGACAACCGTATCACGGATATGCTGATGGCACTGAAAGAAGAGGAGACACTGATCCAGAGTGTTCATCTTCCGCCGGATATGATGCTCCTGATTCTGGAAGGACCGGAAGATATGGGAGAGGTAAAAGATTATCTGCAGCAGATGCAGGAGCAGATTGAACATCAGTTCCATATTCTGTGCTTTATCAGTATCGGTCCGGAATTTTCCCATTACAGCCAGTTGCCGGGATGCTATCAGCAGACCCTGAAACTGCAGAAATATCTGCTGGTGGAAGGGTATGGAAGCTGTGTGGATGAAACATATGTATTGTCGAGAAAAAGTGAAGATATTACGATTGACCGGGGGCAGCTGGGAAAACTGATCTTAAAAAAAGAAAATGAAGCAGCAGTCGGCTATATTGAGGATCTGTTTATCAATAATGTAAAAAGTGGTGCGACGGTGGAAGCGCTGTATCAGATGACCGTGCAGATTGCGATGTTGCTGCAGGAGATCAAAAAAGAGTATAACCTGGAAAATCAGGGTACATTGCATCATCTTCCGGATCTTCTGGAAAATATTTATCGATCGGATGATATTTTCGGTCTGAAAGCATTGTTTATCTCGGAAGTCAACGAGATGATCCGGTGTCTTCATGAGGAAGATTCGCAGTATACGCCGGTGGTGCGGCAGATTATGGAAGAAGTGCAGAAAAATTACAGGGAAGATATGAATTTGAAAACGCTGGCGTACAAATATCATATGAACGCGTCATATCTTGGTCAGATTTTTCAAAAAGAGGTCGGATGTTCTTTTACACAGTATCTGAGCGGGAAAAAGATAGCGATTGCCAAAGATCTGATTCTGAATACCAATCAGAAGATCAGCGATATTGCCAGAGAGGTTGGATATCCGGATACCAGCTATTTTTACCGGAAGTTCAAACAGTATTACGGGGTTGCCCCGGTATCTCTCCGGGAGATGAAAAAATATTAGTAAAACAGAGAAAACGGCTGTGCGGCAGTATACCGTACAGCCGTTTTCCACGTTTTTTTCAGATGCCTAGAATTTGTACAAGGAATCTAAAAGTTTTCAACTTTTATAAAAAATTCAGAAATGTTATAGTCTTTTTACACAAAGGAGGAAGGTATGAAGAAGGGAATATTAAAGAAAATAACGGCAGTATGCGTGATTGCCCTTGCAGGGATTGGCATATGGTTGTTCTGTTCCCGAAAAAACATGCAGGAGACAGCACAGGAAGAAGAGGGTACAGAACTTATCTGGTATCAGCTGGGAGAACCACAAAAGGATGCAGAACTGGTGATGGAAAAAGTCAATGATTACCTGATGGAAAAAATCGGTGTAAAACTGAAAGTAATCACTGTGGAAGGAACGGATTATACCAAAAAAATGCAGGTAATGATCAATACCGGAGCAAAATGGGATCTTTGCTTTTCAAGCTCCTGGGCGAACGATTATCTGCAGAATGCAACAAAGGGTGCATTTCTGGAACTGAACGATCGGATTGAAGATACGCAGATGTATGATTCGATTGATGAGCGATTCTGGGAAGCAGCCAGGGTGCAGGGGAAAATCTACGGAGTTCCGAGTGAAAAGGAACTGGCAAGTATGCCGATGTGGGTATTTACCAAAGAATATGTGGATAAATATGATATTCCTTACGAAACCATTCATACCCTGGAAGATCTGGAACCCTGGCTCGAGCTGATACAGGAGAAAGAACCGGACGTGATTCCGCTGTACCTGACAAAGGATTATACAGCACCCACTTATATGGACCGTATTCAGGATCCGGTGGGGATTGAGTACGGGGATCAGACACTGACAGTAGAAAATGTATTTGACACGGAAAAGATGCAGGAAACGCTGCAGACCATGCGCAGATACTATACCAAAGGTTATGTCAACCAGGATGCGGCAACGGCATCGGATGACAAGTCCAGAAAACGATTTGTGACGAAAGGAGACGGACAGCCCCTCGCAGAAGGAATTTGGGGGAAAGAGCTCGGATATGAGGTGGTTGCGTCTCCGATCATGGAAACACAGATTACCAATGCTTCTGCCCGCGGAGCACTGACGGCAGTCAATGCGCGAAGTGAACATCCGGAGGAAGCGGTGGAAGTGCTGAATCTGATCAACACAGACAGCTACCTTCGCAACCTGTTAAATTACGGGATTGAAGGTGTGCACTGGGAAAGGGTTGAGGTATCCGAGGAGGAAGCAGCAGAGGCAGAAGGTAAACCGTATGTGTATGACTGTAAGGTGCATCTGATTCCGGAAAAATTCAGGAATTATTCGGTACTCTACTGGGTACAGGGCGGATTGTTTAATACCTATGTACTGGAAAATGAACCCATTGATAAATGGGCAAGATTCAAAGAGTACAACGATGCGTCCCGGGAAGCACCGTCTTTCGGGTTTGATTTTCATCTGGAAGCAGTAGAAACTCAGGTGGCAGGTTTCCGGGAAGTGCTGGATGAGTTCGGCAAGGCTTTATACACTGGAAGTGTGGATCCAGATGAATATCTTCCAAAATTAAAAAAGAAACTCAAAAAGGCGGGAATCGAAGAAGTCATTGATGAGATGCAACAACAGGTGAATGCCTGGAAAGAAGAAAATGAAAAGAACTAAGGGAGGAGAAACATGAAAACAAAGAAAACTTCCGGGAAGAAAGGAAGATCCAGACGGTGGACGAAAGATGACACGGAACTGACGATACTGTCACTCCCGACGCTGTGCTGGTATCTGATATTTGCATACTTTCCCATGTTTGGTGTGGTGATTGCTTTTAAGGAGTATAAACTGGCACCGGGAGGACATGGATTTTTATATAATCTGTTTGCGAGTGACTGGGTCGGATTCAAAAACTTTACCTACTTTTTTACATCCAACTCGTTTTTCATGTTGTTAAGAAATACCATTCTCTACAACATCGCCTTTATCATTATCAGTGCCACTGTTGCCGTAGGGGGTGCGCTGATGTTGAGCAGCATGAGAAATCAGAGAGGATCGAAAATCTATCAGACCATGATGTTTTTACCGTATTTTATGTCATGGGTTGTGGTGAGCTATTTTGTATACGCACTGCTGACTCCGGAAAAAGGGTATCTGAACGGAATTCTGACTGCCCTTGGAGCATCACCGGTCATGTGGTATCAGGAAAGCAAATACTGGCCGTTTATCCTGATTCTTCTGAATACATGGAAAGGTATGGGATACGGTATGGTCATGTATCTGGCAAGTATCACGGGAATTGATCCATCGTTGTATGAGGCGGCGGTTATGGACGGAGCGACAAAGAACCAACAGATCCGTCATATTACGCTTCCGGGTATCAAACCGGTATTTATCATGATGCTGATTCTGGACTGTGGTAAGATCTTTAACTCGGATTTTGGTCTGTTCTATCAGGTAACAGGTGGAATTCCACAGTCGCTGTATACCACGGTTTCTACATTTGATACTTATGTATACAATGCGATCCAGTCTACCGCACCGATCGGTCAGACAGCGGCAGCGTCCTTTTTCCAGGCAATCTGCAGCTGTGGGATGATTCTTCTGGCAAACTGGGTGGTAAGTAAGCTTGACAATGAAAACCGGATCATCTAGGGAGAGAAAACATGAAAAAAACGAAAACAAAAGAAGGTTCTTCTCTGAATCAGATCAAACCTTCAACGAATGTACTGTTTAATATTATTTTTCTGGTTCTGGGACTGATGTGTATCTTTCCACTCCTGTTCGTATTTTCCATATCGATCACCAGTGAAGAAGCCCTTCGTTCTGGAACTTACCAGATCATACCACAGCAGCTTTCAAACGCCGCTTATATGTTTCTGTGGAATGAGCGCGGAACTATTTTAAGAGCGCTGTTTATGTCTGTGCTGGTAACGGTAGTCGGTACGATTATTACGATCTGTCTGACAACATCCATGGGATATGTGGCATCCAGAAGAAACTTTAAACTTAAGAAACTGTATACCTGGATCATTTTTATTCCAATGGTATTTAACGGTGGTATGCTGGCTTCTTATGTAGTTGTAAATAATATCCTGAATCTGCGTAACACGATCTGGGCACTGATTTTGCCGCTGGCGTGTTCTTCGTTCAGTGTCACTATCTGCCGGACATTTTTCCGAATCACAGTTCCGGATGCGTTGATTGAAGCTGCAAAGATCGACGGTGCCGGGCAGTTCCGGATCTGGTCCGGGATTGTATTACCGATTTCCAAGCCGGTTATGGCGACTATCGGTATGTTTGCGGCATTTGGCTACTGGAACGACTGGTTCCAGGCATCCCTGTACATTCAGGATAAGAATCTGCAAACGTTGCAGTCCCTGCTGAATAACATCCAGAAGAATATTGAATATATTGCAAATAATCCATACGGAGGTCTGTCACTGCAGCAGTACAAAATGAATATGCCGACAGAGTCTGTGCGAATGGCTATCGCGATGGTTATCATCGTTCCGATCGCCTGTACCTATCCGTTTTTCCAGAAATACTTTATTTCTGGTCTTACCATTGGTTCTGTAAAAGAATAATCATAGAAAAAGGAGAAACATATGAATGCAAAAAAAGTAACAGCCGCAGGGCTGGCAGCGGTAATGGCGGCTGGAATGCTGACCGGCTGTGGGGGAAACAGTAAAAATGACAGTGCTACAACAGCAAACGGAGACGATATCGTAACCTTAAAATGGGTAACGATCGGAAGTGGTATGCCGGATAACTACGATTCCTGGATTGAGAAAGTAAATGAGTACATCGGGGAAAAAATCGGAGTAAATCTGGAGATGGAAGTAATTCCATGGGGTGACTGGGATAACAGAAGAAATATCATTATCAGTACCAATGAGCAGTATGATATTATCTTCGGTACCGGAAATAACTACACGGCAGATATTAAACTGGGAGCTTACCTGGATATCACTGACATGCTGGAAGACAATATGAAAGAATTCTGCGAACTGATGCCGGAAAAATACTGGGAAGCGGTAGAAGTAGACGATAAGATTTATGCAGTTCCTACATATAAAGACAGTTCTATTTCCAACTATGCGATCTGGGACAAAGAACTGGTAGAAAAATATGATATTGACTATAAAAATCTGACCGATCTGAAGGATCTGACTCCGGTGTTTGAAGAACTGAAAGCAGGAGAAAATGATTATCCGGTATATATTAAAAATGATGGTGTGTATTCGATCTTTGATGTATATGACCAGATCGGTGGTGGCACACAGATCCTTGGTGTGCGCTATGATGATGAAGAAGGAAGAGTATGCTTTACATTAGAAGAGCCGGATGTATACGAAGCGCTGGAAACGTTCTATGAATGGAACCAGAAAGGAATCATCAATCCGGATGCATCGACGCTGACCGAAGGCCGTGTATACAATATGTGGCGTATTGCACAGGGATGGGAATCCGCCGGTGTAACTTCCTGGGGTCCGCAGATGGGAAAAGATGTTGTGGTTGCAAAAGTAGGTGATACGATTCTGTCCAATGAGACGGTTCGTGGCTCTCTGAATATGATCTCGGCAAATACCAAATATCCGGAAAAGTGTCTGCAGTTTTTAAATCTGGTAAATACCGATACCACACTGCGTGATATGTTCTATTACGGTGAAGAAGGTGTAAACTTTGAGTATGTGGATGTAGACGGAAAACAGATGGTACATAAAATCACAGAAGACTGGACCATGGCAGGATATACACAGGGTACTTTCTTTACAGTAACACCGGTCGAGACAGATACCAACGATCAGTGGGGAGAAATCAAACAGCTGAACGAAGAAGCAGTATCTTCAGTTATGCTCGGATTTACTTTTGATACGACAGAAGTCAGTGACGAACTGGCAAACTGCCGTGAGATCTGGCTGCGTTATCGAAGCGAAGTCATGACCGGAGTAAAAGATCCGGCAGTAGTGATTCCGGAACTGAAAGAAGAACTGATGAAAGCCGGCTGGCAGGATGTAATGGATGCTGCACAGACGCAGGTGGATGAGTTCCTGGCAAATAAATAAAGACAAAGGCTGTCACATTAAGGACACTTAGTGTGGCAGCTTTTTTGGAAAAAAGGAGAAGAGGTATGCAGTTGACAAGTAAGACGGATGGTCGTCCTTACATGAATGTGATTTTCGGTAATTTTTACCGCCCGGCATATGATGATGAGAATTTTGTGGATGAGACAATGGAACTGATCCACCGGCTTGGGTATAACAGCGTGATGTTTGATACAAAAGCATGGGAAGATTTCAGGGAACGTTTTGAGAGTGGAGCACTCAGCCAGTATGTAAAGATGCAGGAGTATATGGGAAGAAGCGCACATGCAAACGGACTGGCATATAATTTTCTGCTGTTATATCTGAACGGGGATAATCTGTATCCACATATCCGCACCAGTCCTCCGATTCTCGGAGAAGGAATCACCTATCTTGACGGCAGTGAAGGCCGCTGGTATAAATATTGGTCTGAAAAAGCAAAAGAATCCATGAAAGATCATGTGGATAGGATTCTTGCCATGTACGGTGACGGATGCGAACGATGCGAAACAGGAGAAGCGGGACAGGAAAGAGAAGTGATTCCGGTGTGCAGTATGTGGGATCCGGTGGTCGCAGTGAGTTTTGATGCGGAAGGGAAGGATCGATATCGGGAGTTTCTGAAAGAAGAATATCAGGGGGATATCGAAAAACTGAACCGGTTGTACGGACTGCAGGCAACGAGTTTTGAGGAACTGGAACCGGAAACATACTGGTATGGGGTGCGTTACGGAAGCGATCGGTTTTATACGGAAGATGATGTGAAAAAGAGGACAGCAGAATTCTATGTATGGAGGGATAATGCACAGTGGAAGATCCGGGAACTGACGGCATATTTTAAGAGTATCGGTCCGAGGTTAAAAGAAAAGAATCCACAACTGTTTTTATGTCCGGATCTGTCACAGTGGGGATATTTTTTGAATATCTACGGCAGGCAGCAGCAGGATATGGACAATGAATTCAGCGATCTGTGGGATACGGCACTTCGTGGAATTGACATGTATGCGATTGCACCGTATGTGGACTGCGCGCATTTTATCACGGTACCGGTCACTCCCGATGGATATCCGGATGTCTATGTGGTATCCTGCCAGCACAGCATGATGCGGGTGATGAACGAGGGAAGGACAATGATTGGCGGAATCTACTGGGGAAGGTATATTTATAATGATCTGTATGCATTTCTGACACCCGCTGAGATTATCGGTTCCATGGTGGCGTGTGGAATAGATGGATATACCTGTTATGGAATGAATGGCCTGGATGATGGTGGTGTGATGAACCGGATGGACGATGCGTTTCTGGAATCCCTTACCCGTGCCAACGACTGGTGCGCCCGGGTGATTCAAAAAAGAGAAGGTGCAAGAAAAAAAGAGATTGCGCTGTTGTTCCCGTCGGAGATGGCACATATGGAACCTTTTGAAGTTGGAAATAACAAGATCCGCAGACTGGATCTTCTCGGATGGTACCGGTATTGTTGTGATCTTGGTTATCAGGTAGATGTGATCAGTGAGCATGAGATCAGAAAGGACAGACTTAAAGATTACCAGGTGCTGATTGTCCCGGTAAATGACTGCTATTTTGCAGCAGATCATACCGGTATGGAAGAAAAGATTCGAACATGGGTTATGCAGGGCGGTGTGCTGCTGCACGGGCCGGAATGTACGCTAGCGGAAAACTGTTTTGGCATCGTGTGGGAACCATGTAAGAAAAAACCATATATCTATGGAAAGACGATCATTGCGCAGGGAGAAGCTTTCTGCCGTTACCTGTCAGGAAGAACGGTTGCACCGTATGTGGATGGAGAAGGCTGCTGTGTGGCGGCACACCGTATAGGGGAGCGGGAATGTATCTATTCCTTTGGGGTGGAGATAGGAGCCTCTTACGTATCCAAAAATATTCCACATGTGCCCTATGAACAGGGAAACAGAGAAATGTATCCGATTCTGGCATCGAAGAGCACGCTGGTAAAAGATATTCTGGATAAACATGTAACGCCGGTCAGTGGAATTCGGGAACGTGGGATTGAGACAGGAGTATTTGTAAATGGCATGGTGATCGTAAATCATCGTTCCACACCGTACGTTCTGCCGAAACGTTACAGAGAAGAGATTTATCAGAGCAGATATGTGACAAAGGATGGAGAACGGGGCGTTCTCGGTGCTCATGAGGCGGTATGGGTAAGTTTTTCATAAAGAGAGAATGCCCGGTAATATTCCGTTACCGGGCAAGGAGTGAACAATAACAATATTCCAGATTGGAAGATAAGTCATCACTAACAGGTATTGACAGGAAAGTAACAAAGTGCTAATATACTTCTTGTATAAATTCCATAGTAGCATATCAAGTGCACCTGCGAACAAAGTTCGTCGGTGAGAGAGGGAATCAGGTGAGAGTCCTGAGCGATCCGGTCACTGTAATCAGGGAGGAGAGCCCGGTAGGATCCATTGTACCGCAAGGTATGAGAAGGAGGGTCGACTGTTGATCTGTAAGTCAGGAAACCTGCTTGTATGTCGTAAGGTTAAAGCTTCCGAGTAAAGTTTTACATCCTGTTTGTAAAAAGAGATGTCAACTTTCTGTCGGGGAAAAAGACATCTTTTTATGCGTTTACAAAAATGCGAACTTATGGAATGGTCGAAACAGGAGCGTAGTGTTTCGAGACCTTGACTATTTGAATTTATGCACGATTAAACGACAGGATGAACAGAATCCTGTTTCTGTGGATCTACTGTATCATTTACCTCCGCAACCAAGTGATATAGATTCCTCTTGGATCTTGTGCAGAAGCAGGATGGTTTCATCCGGTTAGCCTTGAAAACGGAAGCCTGAAAAGGCTTCTTTTTTTCGTGAATAATAGAATTTTTACAATTGAAAGCAGGATTGCTTCATGATACACTGAATTTGAAAGCCGATTCGGGCAGACAGATGATGTGCGTCCGGATATGCAAAAAAAATATGACAAAACAAGGAAAAATGGAGGCAGTAAAATGGAGGGTTTTACAACGAAAAAACAGCCGTTTTCAACGGTATGGAAGATGCATACCGCGGGTGATGCGCAGTGGTATCCGGCACAGGTTCCGGGAACCGTGTATACAGATCTGTTAAGAAACGGACAGATGGAAGATCCGTTCTGGAAGGACAATGAATACAGAGCACTGGATCTGATGGAAAAAGATTATGAGTATGAGACCGTGTTTGAGGGAACCGAAGCACAGGAAGGAGAGAGACAGTGGCTTCGCTTTGAAGGTTTGGATACGATCTGTGATATCTATCTGAATGAAGAAAAAATCGGTAATACATATAACATGCACAGAACCTGGGAGTTTGATGTAACAGGAAAGGTGAAAGCAGGAGAAAATATCCTGCGTGTGTATTTCCATTCTCCGCTGGAGTATATTAAAGAAGCTTACGAAAAACAGCCGACACACGGAAGTGAAGATGCGATGGATGGCTTTGTGCATATCCGCAAAGCACACTGCATGTTCGGATGGGACTGGGGTGCTCATCTGCCGGATGCGGGAATCTTTCGTCCGGTATATCTGCTGACGATGACCGAAGGCAGAATAGACAGCGTGTATATCCGTCAGGAACACGAAGAGGGAAAAGTAACCCTGCATTTTGATGTGAGCAGAAACCCGAAAGAGGATCTCAGAAAAGAGATCCCGGTGGGAAAAGAGGCAGATGGCTATACCTATGAAGTAACTGTGACAGCACCGGATGGTACAAAGATCATTGCAAAAGATACCCCGGAGGATCTGGTGATCGAACAGCCGAAGCTCTGGTGGCCAAACGGTGTGGGCGAACAGCCATTATATGAAGTGACGGTAACAATGGCAAAAGACGGACAGCCGGTGGACAGTTGGACAAGAAAGATCGGTCTTCGCACAATGACCATGGATATTCATCCGGATGAGTGGGGCGAGAGCTTTGCCCATCAGGTGAACGGAAAAGATATCTTTGCCATGGGAGCCGACTATATCCCGGAAGATCATCTCCTGGGTCGTGTGACGCCGGAAACCACAAGAAAACTGCTGGAACAGTGTAAGGCAGCCAACTTTAATGCAGTCCGTGTATGGGGCGGCGGTTACTATCCGGAAGACTGGTTCTATGATCTGTGTGACGAACTGGGGCTGATGGTATGGCAGGACTTTATGTTTGCATGTGCGGTTTACGATCTGACACCGGAATTCGAGGCAAATATACGGGAAGAATTTATTGATAATGTTAAAAGATTACGTCATCACGCATCCCTGGGACTGTGGTGTGGTAATAATGAGATGGAAATGTTTGTAAAACAGGGCGAGTGGGTGACAAAGCCAAGCGAGGTTCGTGATTATCTCTTCATGTATGAGCGTGTGATCCCGGAAATCCTGAAAAAATATGATCCGGAAACCTTCTACTGGCCGGCAAGTCCGTCTTCCGGCGGATGTTTCGATGATCCGGCAGATCCGAACCGTGGAGATGTTCATTACTGGGATGTATGGCATGGCAACAAGCCGTTCTCGGATTACCGGAATTACTATTTCCGTTATGCCAGCGAATTTGGTTTCCAGTCCTTCCCGTCTCTCGAGACGATCAAAACCTTCACAGATGATCCGGCGGATTGGAACATTTTCTCTTATGTCATGGAAAAACATCAGAGAAATGCAGGCGCAAACGGAAAGATCCTGAACTATCTGCAGCAGACCTTCCGTTATCCTACCGAATTTACCACGTTATTATATGCTTCTCAGATGTTGCAGGCAGAAGCAATCAAGTACGGGGTGGAACATTTCCGGAGAAACCGTGGCAGATGTATGGGTGCGATCTACTGGCAGTTAAATGACTGCTGGCCGGTAGCTTCCTGGGCATCTGTAGATTATGAGGGAAGATGGAAAGCCCTGCATTATTATGCAAAACGGTTCTTTGCACCGGTGATGGTATCTTGTGAGGAACAGAACTGGATGACTGCGGAAGCAAATATGAACCGTGAACATTTTGTATATGAGAAATCTATCCGCCTGAATGTGACCAACGAGACCCTGGAAGATAAGAAAGTTCTGGTAAAATGGGCACTTCGAAACGCCGATGCATCTGTTGTGAAAGCAGAGGAGCGAGAAGTAACGGTACCGGCACTTTCCAGTGTGTGGCTGGACAAAGAAGAATACCCGGATGTGGATGTATTCGGCCAGTATGTAAGTTATGAGGCATGGGAGGGTGATACCTGCATCTCTGAGGGCAGTGTGATCTTCTCCTATCCGAAGTACTTCCATTATCTGGATCCGCAACTGGCGTATCGGATCGAGGGAGACGAGATCGTAGTTAGCGCGAAAGCCTACGCGAAAGGCGTGGAGATCCTGAATCCGTCCGAAGATCTGATCCTGTCGGACAACTATTTTGATATGAGTGCAGGAGAAAAGAGAGTAAAGATCCTTGGAAAAGCCTCAAGAAACGTGGAGGATCCTGCAGACTGGGAGAACCAGGTAAAAGAGCAGCTTGCGGACGGTTTGAAACTGCGAAGCGTTTACGACATTCGATAGAAAAACCTTGACAAAAGAAAAAAAGCCTACTATAGTAGTGTCAGCCGAAACTGTTTCAAAAACAGGAAGAGGTACAGAGAAAAAGGTAGTGACAAAGAGGAGTAGATATCGTACCCCGCAAAGAGAGGGAACTTCGTGGCTGAGAGAGATCCCCGGCAGACAATATCGAAGGTAGCTTTGGAACCGGAAGACTGAACGTTTTTGTCTGTAACTGTGAAGAAACTGAACAGTTACCGTTTTTTAGACAGAAAATCAGTAAGCTTTCACGGCTGATCCCCGTTATCGGATAATGAGATGTATGGAACGCTTGAGGTTTCATATAAGCAAGGTGGTAACGCGAGACATTCGCCCTTCACACAGATGAGAGCATCTGAGTGGAGGGCGTTTTTAATCATCAAAAAAGACAAAGGAGACAACCATGAGTAAAGAACTGGCAAAGACTTACGATCCGAAAGGACTCGAAGACCGTTTATACCAGAAATGGCTGGACAGCGGCTATTTTCATGCAAAAGTAAACAAAGCAAAGAAACCATTTACCATTGTTATGCCGCCGCCAAACGTAACAGGACAGCTGCATATGGGCCATGCGCTGGATGAGACCATGCAGGATATTCTGATTCGTTTCAAGAGAATGCAGGGATACGAAGCACTGTGGCAGCCGGGAACCGACCATGCAGCAATCGCTACAGAGGTTAAGGTTATCAACAAGTTAAAAGAACAGGGCATCGACAAAAACGAGATCGGAAGAGAAGAATTCTTAAAACATGCCTGGGCATGGAAAGAAGAGTACGGCGGAAAGATTATTAACCAGCTGAAAAAACTGGGTGCATCTGCAGACTGGGAAAGAGAACGTTTCACGATGGATGAGGGATGTTCCAAAGCGGTGCAGGAAGTATTTATCCGTCTGTACAACAAAGGCTATATCTATAAAGGATCCCGTATCATCAACTGGTGTCCGGTATGTCAGACATCTATTTCTGATGCGGAGGTAGAACATGAGGATCAGGACGGATTCTTCTGGCACATTAACTACCCGGTAGTCGGTGAAGAAGGAAAATTCGTAGAGATCGCAACCACCCGTCCGGAGACACTGCTGGGAGATACCGCAGTAGCGGTAAACCCGGAGGATGACAGATACAAAGATCTGGTAGGAAAGATGCTGAAACTGCCTCTGACCGACCGTGAGATTCCGGTGATCGCCGATGCGTACGTAGACAAAGAGTTCGGAACCGGATGCGTAAAGATCACACCGGCACATGACCCGAATGACTTTGAAGTAGGAAAACGTCATAATCTGGAAGAAATCAACATTCTGAACGATGATGCAACCATCAACAATCTGGGTGGAAAATATGCAGGCATGGATCGCTATGAAGCAAGAAAAGCTATGGTGAAAGATCTGGAAGATCTGGGACTGCTGGTAAAAGTAGTACCCCACAGTCACAGTGTAGGAACCCATGACCGTTGCGGTACAACCGTAGAGCCGATGATCAAACCACAGTGGTTTGTAAAGATGGACGAGATGGCAAAAGCAGCTATTGATACTTTGAAAGACGGCGATCTCCAGTTCGTTCCGGAACGTTTTGATAAGACTTATCTGCACTGGCTGGAAAACATCCGTGACTGGTGTATCTCCCGTCAGTTATGGTGGGGACACAGAATCCCGGCTTATTACTGTGATGACTGCGGTGAGACCGTAGTGGCAAAAGAGATGCCGAAGATCTGCCCGAAATGTGGAAAAAATCATTTCCATCAGGATGAAGATACTCTGGATACCTGGTTTTCCTCCGCATTGTGGCCATTTTCCACACTGGGCTGGCCGGACAACACCGAAGAGATGGAATATTTCTATCCGACAGATGTACTGGTAACCGGATACGATATCATTTTCTTCTGGGTTATCCGTATGGTATTCTCCGCTCTGGAACAGACCGGAAAAGCACCTTTCCATCACGTACTGATCCACGGTCTGGTAAGAGATTCACAGGGAAGAAAGATGAGTAAATCTCTGGGTAACGGTATCGATCCGCTGGAAGTCATCGACAAGTACGGCGCGGATGCCCTGCGTCTTACATTAATGACCGGTAATGCACCTGGTAATGATATGCGTTTTTACTGGGAGCGTGTAGAGTCCAGCAGAAACTTTGCAAACAAAGTCTGGAACGCTTCCCGTTTTATCATGATGAACCTGGAAAAAGCGGAAGTTCCGTCTTCTATGGATCTTGCAAACCTGACGGCTGCAGATAAGTGGATTCTGTGCAAGTTCAATGTTGTGGCAAAAGACGTTACCGATAACATGGAAAAATTTGAACTGGGTATTGCTGTACAGAAAGTATATGACTTTATCTGGGAAGAATTCTGTGACTGGTACATCGAGATGGTAAAACCGCGTCTTTATAACGATGGGGATACCACAAAGGCAGCAGCACTGTGGACACTGAAAACGGTTCTTGGCGGTGCACTGAAACTGCTGCATCCGTACATGCCGTTTATCACAGAAGAAATTTACTGTACTCTGAATCCGGAAGAAGAATCCATTATGATCGCTTCCTGGCCGGAATGGAAAAAAGAGTGGGATTTCAAACAGGATGAAAAAGATGTTGAGATGATTAAAGAGGCAGTCAGAAGCATCCGCGGCGTACGTACCGAGATGAATGTACCGCCGAGCAAAAAAGCTACCGTATATGTAGTGGCAGAAGATGCATCTGTAAGAGAAACCTTTGAAAAGGGTAAAATCTTCTTTGCAACACTGGCATCCGCAAGTGAAGTTCTGGTACAGTCTGATAAGAGCGGTATCGCAGAAGATGCAGTATCTGCAGTAATTCCGCAGGCGGTAATCTATATTCCGTTTGCAGAACTGGTGGATATTGAAAAAGAGATCCAGCGTCTGGAAAAAGAGGAAGGACGTCTGGAAAAAGAATTGGCCCGTGTCAACGGTATGCTGAGTAACGAACGTTTCATCAGCAAAGCCCCACAGGCCAAGATCGATGAGGAAAAAGGAAAGCTGGAAAAATACACACAGATGATGGAACAGGTAAAAGAAAGACTGGCACAGCTGCGGTGATTAAAACCGGACTTAAAGGGGGCGTATCTGAATACGATGAGATTTCAGGTACGCTTCTGTATTTGCGCAGCAGATAGGAGCAGAAAGAAAACATGAAAAAAATCAATCTGAAAAAACCTACCCGCAATCAGGTGATTCGGATCTGTAACTTGTTGTCTGTACCCCTGCAATTTCTGGGGTGCTGTGTACTGTATCTGGTAATCGAGGCGCTTTCCCGTCATTCGCTGCGGGAAGCCTGGCAGTATATGACAGGAAGCCCTCTGATCTTTTTATACAATGCATTTTTAATTTTTACCACAAGCCTTGTGGTATATCTGTTTAGACACAGAATCCTTGCCAGAACTATCGTGGGATGTTTCTGGTTTATTCTGGGATGCGTGAACGGATTCTTACTGTTAAACCGTGTAACTCCATTTACCGGACCGGATCTGAAACTGATTAATGACGCAATGCGTATTCTGAACAAGTATCTGTCCCCGGGACTGGTGGTTGCCGTACTGGTCGGGCTTGGTGTCCTGCTGCTATTTTTCATCTGGATGTTCCGAAAAGGCTGGAAATTTCAGGGAAAGATGCGCTACTGGCTGAATATTCCGCTGATTGTTGCTGGTGTGGCAGCTTTTGCGTTGACAAGTAAGCTGGCGATTGATAATCGTCTGTTATCCACGTATTTTGGAAATATTGCGTATGCATATCAGGATTACGGTTATCCATACTGTCTGGCAGTTACAATTTTCGATACCGGAATCAATGAGCCGAACGGATATTCTAAAGCATTGATGGAAGATATCGTGAACAGTGAAGGTGAGATCAAGGAAACCAAGAAAAAGAATACGGATGTCAACATCCTGTTTTTACAGCTGGAAACATTTATCGATCCGACCGAAGTGAATTTTCTTTCTTTTTCCGAGGATCCGATCCCGAACTTCCGAAAGTTAAGTGAGGAATATTCTTCCGGCTACTACAAAGTGCCGGCAGTAGGTGCGGGAACCGCGAATACGGAGTTTGAATCTATCACCGGTATGAGTCTTCATTATTTTGGGGCGGGAGAGTATCCGTATAAGACGATTCTGAAAGAGACGACCTGCGAGAGCGCAGCCTATGATCTTAAGAAGCTCGGTTACAGTACTCATGCGATCCATAACAATGAAGCGAATTTCTACGGAAGAAGAACCGTATTTTCCAGACTTGGATTTGACACCTTTACTTCTGAGGAATATATGCCGGACATCAGTGATACCACACCGATGGGGTGGGTGAAAGATCATATTCTGACTGATGAAATTTTTAAGGCCATGGAATCCACAGAAGGTCCGGATTATGTATATACGATCTCGGTACAGGGACATGGAGATTATCCAACCGAACCGGTACTTTCTGATCCGAAGATCAAAGTAACGGGAGCGGAATCTGAAGAGAAAAATAATGCATGGGAATATTATGTAAATCAGCTTCACGAGATGGATCAGTTTGTCAAAGAACTGACGGATCGTCTCTCTGAATTGGATGAGCGGGTGGTTCTCGTTATGTATGGAGATCATCTGCCGACCATGGATCTGAAAGTGGAGGACATGAAAAACCGTTATCTGTTCCAGACAAAATATGTGATGTGGAGCAACTTCGACATGAAGAAAAAAGACAAAAACATTGCCGCTTACCAGATGGCAGCGGAAGTGTTTAATCGTCTGGGGATTCATGAGGGAACGGTCTTTAACTATCATCAGACCAGAAAAGGAAGCAGGAATTATCAGCTGGATCTGCAGGCATTGCAGTATGATATCCTGTATGGAAAACAGTATGTTTACGGTGGTGAGAATCCGTTTGAGGCAACAAAGATGCAGCTTGGGATCTATCCTGCAACACTGGAACGGCTGGAGTCCATCGGAAATGGAAGCTATTATGTCTATGGAACCAATTTTACGGCATCGAGCAGACTGGAGATCAACAAGGAACTGCAGGAAACACAGTATATCAGTCCCACACAGTTGCTGGTGCAGAATGTGGAACTGGCAGATGGCGATCAGGTGTCGGTGGCGACACAGAGTAACAGTTCCACAAAGAAAGTACTGTCACGAACCGATTATCTTATGTACAATGGGGATAATGGTGAACTGATGTCACAGGAAACCTATCAGGCAAAAAAATCAGCAAAAGCGATGATTGAGCGGCTGAAAGAACAGCATGCGGAGAAAACAGAGGATGACGGTCAGGCGGCGGAAGAGACACCAACAGAGGAAACGACACCGGAACTGTCCCTGACACCGGCACCTGCATCCACACCGGAATCCTGAGAAAAGACAGGCTTCCGGTATTCCGGAAACTGGAAAAAGTCAAAAGTTGCGACATAATTTACTTGATTATTACCACCACTATTATATAATGGAAAGTACCGGGAAACCGGACAAATACATTAGATAAAGTGGTGGTAATTTTGAATTATAGAGAAATCGTAGATTATATTGAAGAAATACCGAAGTTTACATCGAAAAACCCTCTGGATCACACGAAAGCACTGCTGAAGTGTCTGGGCGATCCCCAGAATAAGATGCAGGTGATCCATGTGGCGGGAACCAATGGAAAAGGAAGCGTCTGTGCATATCTGGATTCCATGCTCCGCGCAGGAGGCTACAAAGTTGGTTTGTTTACTTCGCCGCATCTGGTAAAGATCAATGAACGTTTTAAGATCAACGGAGAGATGATTTCAGATGAACGGTTTGTGAAAGCTTTTGAAGAAGTACAAAGAATTATTAAAAAGGCACAGGAAGACGGACTGGATCACCCGAGCTATTTCGAGACACTGTTTCTGATGGGAATGGTTGTTTTCAAAGAAGCAGATGTGGATTATGTGGTTCTGGAGACCGGCCTTGGTGGAAGGCTGGATGCGACTAACACCGTAGATCATCCGCTGGCATGCATCATTACTTCTATCAGTCTGGATCATGTGGAATATCTGGGAGATACCATCGGAAAAATTGCCGGTGAAAAGGCCGGTATCATCAAACCCCAGGTTCCGGTGATCTATGACGGACATCAGCCGGAGGCTTCCGAGGTGATTGAAAAACGTGCGAAAGAACTGGGTTCCCCGGCATTTGCACTGACCGAGGACATGTATGAAATGCAGAAAAATACAAGAGAGGGCATTGATTTTTCCTTTCATTGTAAGTATTATAATACTGTTCAACTGTCGATTCCGTATATTGCACCGTACCAGATGATGAATGCATCCCTGGCGTTTTTCACGATGGAGCAGTTACGGGATGTGCATAAGATTCCGTTGGAAAAGCTGATCGAGGGATTGAAAAATACGCACTGGGAAGGTCGTATGGAGACAGTTTTACCAGATGTGATCGTAGACGGGGCACACAATGCAGATGGTGTGGCACGGTTTGTGGAGACGGCGTGCCATTTTGGAAAAGAACATCCGATCACGCTGTTATTTTCCGCAGTGGCTGATAAGGATTATGAAAAAATGATCCGTACAGTCAGCGAAAAGATCCGTCCGAGGGCAGTAGTTGCCACAGAAGTTGGCGGCAGCAGAGTTGTACCGGCTACGGAGCTGGCAGAATTTTTCAAAGAAGACGGATGTGAACAGGTGATCGCCGAGGCAAATGTAGGAGAGGCATTTGAAAAAGCGTTGTCTTTAAAGGGCGATGGAATGTTATTCTGCGTTGGATCTCTTTATCTGGTAGGTGAGATCAAGGAGTACCTTCAGAAGAATCCAGAAGCATAGGAGAGAAAAGAATGATTAATTACGAAGAGGAATTGAAAAAATTCAAACCCTGTCTTGATGTGGACGAGATCGAGAGTGCGGTATATACACGGGATCTGACCGATATCGTGGATATCCTGCAGGAAATGCTGAAAACAGAGAAAAAAGACCGGAAAGAATAAGGGGTAAAACATGAATTGTATGAATTGCGGAGCTCCGATCGGAAAGTCGGATTACTGTACGAGCTGCGGCTTTCATGTGGAAGTACAGAAGAAAATCTGGCAGTTGTCCAATACCTATTACAATCTGGGACTGGACAAGGCACAGATCCGGGATCTGTCCGGAGCCATTGATCTGCTAAAACGCAGTCTGAAGTTTAACAAGCTGAATGTTCAGGCGAGAAACCTGCTGGGACTGGTATATTTTGAGACCGGTGAGGCAGTGGCAGCGTTGAGTGAATGGATCATCAGTAAAAATATCATGCCGGAGAATAACATCGCTTCCGAGTATATCGAACGGCTGCAGCAGAATGCCAACAAACTGGATGTGATCAATCAGACTATCAAAAAGTATAATGACAGTCTGCAATGCTGTCGCAAAGGCAGTGAGGATGTGGCGGTGATCCAGCTGAAAAAGATCCTGAATCAGAATCCGAAGCTGATCAAGGGATATCATCTGCTGGCCCTGATCTACCTGAAAAAAGAAGAGTATGAAAAAGCAAGACGAATTCTGAAAAAAGCGGCGAAGATCGATAAGACAAACTCCACAACGCTGCGCTTTTTGCGGGAAGTAGACGAACAGACCGGAACAATTACCAGCCTGGAACCAAGAAGGTGGGCATTTGGTCTGCGTGAGAAGGAAGAAAAGGTTTCGGGTAATCAGTCGATTGCCTATCGGACAGAAAATGATGTGGTGATCCAGCCACCGACCTTCCGTGAAAGCTCCATGGCAGCGACACTGCTGAATCTTGGATTTGGTTTTCTGGTGGGGGCCTGTCTGGTATGGTTTTTGATGGTACCTGCAAACACACAGCGGATCAATAAAGCGGCAAACGAAAAAGTCGTAAGCTACAGCAACACTATGGCGACACAGTCTGCTGAGATGAATAAGCTCCAGGAACAGATTGACCAGTCTGAGGAGACGGTGGCATCTGCCCAGCAGCAGATTGAGGATGCCCAGAATCAGACAAGCAGTTATGAGAATCTGATTAAAGCATATGCCGCTTTTCAGAGTGGAAATTATACTTCGGCAGCGAATGTTCTGCAGAATGTGCAGGCAGATCTGCTGTCTGTAGATGCAAAAGAAATTTATGATTCAATTTACAAGAGTATTCAGTCAACGATGAAGAATAATCTGAAAAGTCAGGGTGAACAGGCATTTTATGCCAAGGATTATGAGACGGCAATTACAGATTTGAATCAGGCGCTGGAGATGGATGACAGCGATTATGAAGTATTAAATCTGTTGGCGCATTCTTATCGGCTTGACGAACAGTATGATAAAGCAGTGGAGATTTTCCAGAAGATCGTAGACCAGTTTCCGGGAACAAAACGTGCTTCCACCGCACAGAAATATATTGATAACGGTGGAAAGGGATTTGACAGCGTTGGTCAGAAAAACAGTTCCGGAACAGGAACTGCACAGACACAGGATCAGACAGGGAATCAGGAGACTGTTTCACAGGATACTGCAGAACAAAGCAGTGCAGGTGATACGGCAGATACACAGAATACAGGCGAGACCGGGGCCGATCAGAACGGCAATGGAGGAGAAGCCGAAGGAACTTCCGGAGAAAACGGACAATAAGAGAAACCTCAAAACGGGGGAAATACAAAAGAATTTGTATTTCCCCCGTTTTTTTGTAAAGATAAGGAACCGTTATAAATAATCAGAAAAGGGGAGGATATTTATGGAACAATTTCAGGTTAAGGGGCGGACTCTGGTCATACGGATGCCGAAAGAACTGGATCACCATACCACGGGGCAGATTCCGGGAATAGCAGATCGCATGATCGGCGAGAAGAATATTCAGCGGATTGAATTTGATTTTCGAGACACCGGATTCATGGACAGCTCAGGGATCGGAGTGATCATGGGACGGTATCAAAAGCTGCGGCTGCTTGGAGGCAGTGTGGCAGTGACCCACGTCAGTGATCGAATCTGGAGAATTTTGCATCTTGCAGGAGTGACAAAGGTGCTTGAAGTGGAAAAAGAACGAAATTGGAAGGAAAGCAAATAAGGGGGGAGAAACGATGGAACAGAAGAATGAAATGATGATTACGTTTGACAGCAGATCCAGTAATGAATCATTTGCAAGAGTGGCAGTAGCGGCGTTTACGACACAGTTAAATCCCACACTGGAAGAGGTAGCTGATATCAAGACCGCTGTATCTGAAGCAATTACAAATGCAATTATTCACGGATATGACAACCAGGTGAAAAAGATCCGGATCCGCTGTCGAGTCAGTGACCGGACCTTGTATGTAGAGGTGGAAGATGACGGAAAGGGAATTGCAGATGTGAAAAAGGCGATGGAACCCATGTATACAACAAGACCGGATCTGGATCGCTCCGGGATGGGTTTTGCTTTCATGGAAGCATTTATGGATCAGGTGGAAGTGGAATCGGAAGCAGGTGTGGGAACAATTGTCCGGATGAAAAAGACAATCGGACAGACACAGCAGCCATTTGCATAAAAGGAGGCCCTATGGAGCGTACCCTCAGATTGATACAGAGAGCACACGAAGGGGATAAGGAGGCGAGGGACATACTGGTGGAAGAGAATGTCGGGCTTGTCTGGAGTATTGTTCGCCGATTTCAAAACAGAGGTGTGGAATCGGAAGATCTGTTTCAGATCGGAACCATCGGGCTGATCAAAGCGGTGGATAAATTCGACTGCAGCTATGAGGTTTGCTTTTCCACCTATGCAGTTCCGATGATTGCCGGAGAGATCAAACGGTATCTGCGAGATGACGGGATACTGAAAGTAAGCCGTTCCCTGAAGGAAACAGCGGGGAAAGCCTACCGGATCCGGGAGCAGCAGGAAAAGCAGACGGGAAGAGAGCCGACTGTCCGGGAGATTGCCGGGATACTGGGAATCCCACCGGAGGAACTGATGGAGGCGATGGAGTCTTATGCGCAGGTGGAATCCCTGCAGCAGACAATTTACCAGGGAGAAGGCAATACCATCCTTCTGATAGACAAACTGGAAGAAAAAGTGAACCAGAGTGAACAGGTGCTGAACAGGTTGTTTTTGGAAGAAATCCTTGGAAAACTGGAAGGTGAAGAACGGGAATTGATCTATCAGCGGTATTTTCAGGAAAAAACACAGAGTGTGATTGCAAAAGAGATGGGAATTTCACAGGTACAGGTCTCACGGATGGAAAAGAGAATTCTGAGAAAAATACAGGAGGAAGTATAGAGGATTCATTTTGACACATACTACTTACAAAAGAAAGGAAGTGGTAGGATGGCAGGAAAAAAATGGTGGATCTGGCTGTTTGCGATTCTCACAGCAGCCGGAGTACTGGTGGTGCTTCTGATGCAGCAGAATATGCCGGAGAAGCAAAAAGGAGGAACCCTGGTACAAAGACAGGAGGCAACATGCTATGGGTGATGTACTGTATATACAGACAGACAAAAACCGGAAGATTACAGATCCACATGTCAGGCTTGGTGATATCTCAGATCTTACAAGCAATAATCCGGAGGTACTGCAAAGGTGCAAGGTGCTTCGGGTATTGACTCTGGAGCCGGGAAAATATGGCAGATATACGATTTCGATCATGAAACTGATAGAACTGATCCAGAAAAAAGAGGATAAGGTGGAAGTGACTCATGTCGGTGAACCGCAGTTTATTCTGACGTACGAGGATCCGGCTGGAAAAAGTGAGATAATGAGTTGGTTGAAAACTGCGTTTGTGTGTCTGGTCACATTTTTTGGTACGATGTTTTCTATTATGACTTTCAACACGGATGTAGATATTCTAAAATTGTTTGAGCGGATCAGCAGCCAGTTTACTTCAGATCCAAGAGGACTGGCGATTTTGGAAGTGACGTATTCTGTGGGAATCGGTATTGGTGTTGTATTTTTCTTTAATCATTTTGGAAAATGGAAGATCACCGAGGATCCGACACCGATGGAAGTGGAGATGCGTGCATACGAGGAGCAGGTAGATCAGACGATTCTGGAGATGGAGAATAGAAAGGAGAATAATTCCGGATGAGAGAAATCTTTCTTGGCATGCTGGGACTCTGCATGGGAACAACGATTGCAAGTGGCGTGGTGGCATTTATTATAAGCCTTGGAATTGTTCCAAGGTTTGCCGGGATTACCGGAAGTGCCGTACAGGTGCGCCTGTATGAGGAATGTTCCATGCTGGGGGCGGTGCTTGGCAATGTGGTTTTTCTGTACCAGCGAGCATTGCCACTGGGTAATCCGGGACTTGCAGTTTACGGAAGCTTTTCCGGGATTTTTCTTGGAAGCTGGGTGGCGGCACTGGGTGAGGTGGTGAATATTTATGCGATTTTGATTCGGAGGATCGGTCTTGTGAAAGGAATTGGACTGGTAATCCTCAGCATGGCACTTGGAAAAGTGGTGGGTTCTCTTTGGTTCTTCTTTTCCTGACGGGGAAGATACTGAGTGTGTAAGAGATGAAAAACAGAAAGAAGACAGGTGAAATCACCTGGATATGAGGATGAAACGATGCAGAAAGACAGAGAAAAACAGCAGTTGTATGAAGAATATGTCAAAAAGCTGACTCCGACGCACAGTTTGCCTGCCAATATGGCAAAAGCCTTTCTGGTGGGCGGTTTGATCTGTGTGTCAGGACAGGCAGTCACTGAATGGGCACTGGCAGCAGGTATGGATGAGAAAACAGCGAGAACCTGGTGTTCCATTGCCTTGATTTTTCTGAGTGCCCTGACTACGGGTATGAACCTTTATCCCCGGCTGGCAAAATGGGGAGGAGCAGGAACCCTTGTGCCGATCACAGGATTTGCCAATTCTGTGGCAGCACCGGCAGTGGAATACCAGAAAGAAGGACAGGTATTTGGAATCGGAAGCAAGATATTTACCATAGCGGGACCGGTGATACTTTATGGGGTGCTGACCTCATGGGTGTTGGGACTGATCCAGTACGTGGCAGAAAGGTGGTAGCAGATGGAGATCGGGAAACAGAGTATTCGGCTGGAAAAGCCGGTCTATGTGGAAAGCTGGGCATCGGTTGTTGGGAAAAAAGAGGGGGAAGGTCCACTGGCTCCTTTCTTTGATGAAATTGAGACGGATGATCAGTTGGGGCAGGATACCTGGGAAGAAGCAGAGAGTATGCTGCAGCAGAAGGCGGCGAGGCTGGCAATCAAAAAAGCAGGATGCTGCCCGGAAGATATACGAATCATCTTCGCAGGGGATCTGCTGGCACAGTCCATCGCTTCTTCCTTCGGGAGCGGAGAACTGGAGCGTCCATTATATGGAGTGTTCGGGGCATGTTCCACGATGGGTGAAGCACTGAGCCTTGGGGCAATCGTTGTTTCGGCTGGTCACGGAGAACGGGTTCTGGCAGTGACATCCAGCCATTTTGCAACGGCAGAGAAAGAATTTCGTTTTCCGCTGGGTTACGGAAGCCAGAGGCCATTGTCAGCTTCCTGGACTGTTACGGGAAGTGGTGCCTGTGTGTTAAACAGGAAAAAAGGGAGAGTGAAGATCACGGGGCTTACCATCGGGAAAGTGGTAGACTATGGATTGAAAGATTCCCAGAATATGGGAGCCTGTATGGCACCGGCAGCTTGCAGCACCATTGTAGAGAATCTGAAAGACTTTGGGAGAAAACCTGGAGACTATGATCAGATTATTACCGGGGATCTCGGTTATGTCGGGGGGCAGATATTACTTGACCTTCTGGAAAAAGAAGGGTATCAGGCAGGGAAAAATCACAAAGATTGTGGAATTTTGATGTACGATCAGAAAACACAGGATACCCATGCGGGAGGAAGCGGCTGTGGCTGCAGTGCTTCTGTACTTGCCGGTTATATCCTGCCAAAGATTGCCTGCGGTGACTGGAAACGGGTACTTTTTGTGCCAACAGGGGCGCTGATGTCAAAAGTGAGTTTTTATGAAGGAAACAGTGTGCCGGGAATCGCCCAGGGCGTAGTACTGGAATGGGAAGAAGGGGAGGTGGAACAGACGTGCTGATGAATTATATCCATGCTTTCTGGGTAGGCGGACTGATCTGTGCACTGGTGCAGATCCTTCTGGATAAGACCAGACTGATGCCGGGAAGAGTCATGGTTCTTCTGGTATGTACGGGAAGTGTGCTGAGTGCTCTGCATTTGTACGAACCGTTGGTGGATTATGCAGGTGCAGGTGCCAGTGTTCCGCTGATCGGATTCGGACATTTGTTATTTCAGGGTGTGAAGGAAGAGGTGGAACAAGTGGGTATTCTGGGGGTATTTACCGGAGGGTTAAAAGCCAGTGCCGGAGGTATCAGCGCTGCGCTGATTTTCGGATATCTTGCGAGCCTGTTTTTTCATCCGCAGATGAAAAAATAAAGAAGAAAGAGACCTTCAGCTCTTGCCACATATGGAAAAGATATAGTATAATAATATGGTTTATGTGTAAGTGCCAGCGGGATCGCTACAAAGATCCCGCAACAGAAAATGAAAAGGTGATTAATTTGAAAGAAGAAGTAATCAAAAGACTGGAACAGACAGTGGAAAATGATCAGTTTCTGCGGAATGAACCAATGAAGAAACATATTACTTTCCGTGTAGGCGGACCGGCAGCCTGTTTTCTGACTCCGTCCACAAAAGAACAGATTGAAGAAATCGTACATATCTGTCAGGAAGAAAAGACGCCATACTTTATTCTTGGGAATGGCAGTAACCTGCTGGTAAGTGATCAGGGATATGACGGAGCTGTGTTGCAGATATATAAAAATATGAATCAGGTTACGGTGAATGGAGAACAGCTGCAGGTACAGGCAGGAGCACTCTTATCCGCTACAGCCAGAAAGGCACTGGATGCGGGACTTACCGGTATGGAATTTGCAGCGGGAATTCCGGGAACCCTGGGAGGCGCCGTAGTGATGAATGCAGGCGCTTACGGGGGAGAGATGAAAGATATTCTGGAGTCCGTCACTGTGCTCACACCGAAGGGAGAACAGAAAAAACTGTATAAAGAAGAACTGCAGCTGGGATATCGGACCAGTGTGGTAAAAGAAAAGGGGTATATTGTTCTGGAAGCGGTTCTGAATCTGAAAAAAGGAGATCCGGAAGCGATAAAATGCCGTATGGATGAACTGAAAGAACAGCGTGTGACAAAACAGCCATTAGAGTATCCAAGTGCAGGAAGTACCTTCAAAAGACCGGAAGGATATTTTGCCGGAAAACTGATTCAGGATGCCGGCCTTCGCGGTTATCAGGTTGGTGGTGCACAGGTATCGGAAAAACACTGTGGCTTTGTGATCAATAAAGAAAATGCGACAGCAACAGATGTGGTGAATCTGATTCACGATGTACAGCGGATCGTATATGAAAAATTTCAGGTGCAGCTGGAGACAGAAGTGAAATTTCTTGGGGAATTTTAAAAGCGAAAGAGGAGCAACATGAGATTTGTAATTGTTACGGGAATGTCCGGTGCGGGAAAAAGTACCGCACTGAAAATACTGGAGGATGCAGGTTATTTTTGCGTGGATAACCTTCCGATTCCACTTCTGGAAAAATTCGCACAGTTTATTATGGAAGGAAACTCGGGAAGTATCCAGAAGGTGGCTCTTGGAGTAGATGTGCGAAGCGGCGGTGGAATGGAAGGCGTGGAAAAAGCGCTGGAAGAGATCAGGCTGACCGGACTTGAATATGAGATTCTGTTTCTGGATGCCGAAGATGAGGTGCTGGTAAAACGTTATAAGGAAACCAGAAGAACACATCCGCTGGCCGGAAGCGGCAGAGTGGAGAACGGCATCCGGGAGGAGCGCAGAAGATTAAAATATCTGAAAGAGCATGCGGATTATATTCTGGACAGCAGTCAGCTTCTGACAAGAGAACTGAAGTCGGAACTGGATAAGATCTTTGTGAAAAATCAGGGGTTTAAAAATCTGATGATCACCGTTCTGTCTTTTGGATTTAAATACGGAATTCCATCGGATTCAGATCTGGTATTCGATGTGAGATTTTTGCCAAATCCATATTACATTGATGAACTTCGTCCGTTAAGTGGGAATGACAAACCGGTCAGTGATTATGTGATGAATTGCGAAGCATCCAGAATTTTTCTGGATAAGCTGGCAGATATGGTTTCGTTCCTGATTCCGAACTATATTCTGGAGGGGAAGAATCAACTGGTTGTCAGCATCGGATGTACCGGTGGGAAACACCGTTCGGTGACGCTTGCAAATGCATTGTATCAGCGTCTGGAGCAGTCTGAAGAATATGGAGTACGGATTGAACACAGAGACATTGGTAAGGATGCCATCCGAAAGAAAATGAATGAAGTGAGGTAAGAGTGCATGTCCTTTTCCGGTAAAGTGAAAGAGGAATTATCCCGGCAGATATCCACGGCACGTCATTGCCAGATTGCAGAGATCGCTGCGATCTTAAGTGTCTGTGGGCAGGTCAGTATCTCGGCCAACGATCACTTTTGCGTGATCGTACATACAGAAAATGTGTCTGTGGCAAGAAAGTACTTTACATTAGTAGAAAAAACATTTAATATAGAAGCTGTAATTCACGTTCGGAAGAATGTTTACCTGAAAAAGTCCAACGTATATAAGGTAGAAGTACCTTCCCATGAGGATACGGTTCGAATCCTTCAGGCCACCAAATTTATGTCGCCTGAGCAGGAGATTGCAGATGACCTATCTGTTATGAGCCGTCTGGTGATACAAAAAGAATGTTGCAAAAGAGCATTTTTGAGGGGAACGTTTTTGGCAGCAGGTTCTATCAGCGATCCGGAGAAAGGGTATCATCTGGAAATTGTCTGCTCCACTATGGAACGGGCGGAACAGATACAGTCCATCATGAAAGAATTTGAGCTGGATGCGAGAATTGTTGCAAGAAAGAAAAGCCAGGTGGTCTATCTGAAAGAAGGATCCCAGATCGTAGATTTTCTTGGAGTGGTAGAAGCAGGAATCTCTCTGATGGATCTGGAGAATATTCGGATCAGGAAGGAAATCAGCAACAATATTAACCGTAAAGTGAACTGCGAGACTGCCAACATCGGGAAAACGGTTTCGGCAGCAGTAAAACAGATAGAAGATATCAGGTATATTGAAACACATGTGGGCTTCTCACAACTCACGGAGGAGTTGGAGGAGACCGCAGTTTGTCGGTTGCGGTATCCGGAGGCGACTCTGAAAGAACTGGGTGAGATGATGAATCCTCCGGTGGGGAAATCAGGAGTGAATCACAGACTTCGGAAACTCGGAAGAATTGCTGACGAACTGCGGGAAAATAAGGAGGATTATCATGATTAAGAAACCAATTACAATTCAGATTTCCAATGGATTAGAAGCAAGACCGGTAGCGATGCTTGTACAGGTTGCCAGCCAGTATGAAAGCAGAATCCAGGTGGAAAGTGGAGATAAACAGGTCAATGCAAAAAGTATCATGGGTATGATGACACTTGGACTGAATGTGGGTGAGAGCGTTACAATCTGCGCAGAAGGTGCAGATGAAGAAGCGGCTATCGAAGGAATTGAAAAATATCTGACAAGTAAGTAATAGATAGGTGATTTGCCAATTATATAGCGAACAATTACAAAAGACAGGGACGTCCGAAGAGGATGTCCCTGTCTTTTGTAATTTTAGAATAATTCTTTTACCCGGAACCGGTAACTGTAAAAATCTTCGAATCCAAGAGAAAGATACAGTTGTTTGGCAGGAGTATTTCCCTCTACGACTTGTAGATAAGCACCGGTCATTCCCAGCTCTTTTCCACGATTTAACAGAGAAGTACAAACGGAACGGGCATATTTGCGTCCGCGGTAATGGGGATGAACATGGATCGCATAAATTCCCATGTAGGAACGGTCCAAAATACCGAGTCCGATAGCGACAATCTGTCCGTCACTATTGGTAATGGAAGCGGCAAGAGTGTCTTTTGGGATTGCATGATACATGGATGGTACAATCTGACGATGGATGGCGCTGGTTGTACTTTTTAAAGCAAATAACGACTGGACCCACCGGTCATTGATGGTGCGTTCCAGCCGCACACTGACAGGTGGCGTGGTGATCTGCCAGGGAGTCAGATCCAGGGTCATTACTTCCGTGACGTGTTGCACTGCATATCTACGGTCGATCAACCGCTTTTCAAAATCATCAGGAAGAAGAGGTGTGATCTTGAAAATGGAAGGCGTTCCCCAGCGATGATAAGCGTCTTCGCAGAAATCAATTTTTTCTTCGATAGGGATCGAGGATGGTCCGATCTGCTCCACGCAGTTGGTTCTGTGAGTATAAAAATAAGAAAAACGCAGAAGCCATCCGTCATAGAGCTGAATCTGATGAGAGGGCCACGCGTTCAAAGAAAGATCTTCGATCATTTTGATGGTGGGTTTCATAGTAAATACCTCCGTATACTTTCATTATAATAAAGAAGAAAAGTACAGGCAACAGAAAATAAGAAAAAACTTACAATTTTTAAAACAGGTTGCAGAAGCTGTTAAAAGAGGATATAATAAGGGGCATGATATGGATACTGCCCTAAAAGGCAGTATTATCAGTAAGAGAGTATCTGGGAAATGCTAAAAGCAGAGTTGACAGATAGGAAAACAGATGAGGAGAGTAGATCATGTCGAAGGTTTTGAAAACGATTGTTAATGTGATCCTGTTTTGTGCCATTGTGGTTGCGGCGGGTCTTTTGATTCCACCATTTGCAGGGGTTACAACGGTGATGGTGGATGATGTCGATATGCAGACAAATCTGCCACAGGGATCCGTAGCCTATGCAGTGGAGAAGGACCGCAGTGAACTGAAGCAGGGAGATAAAGTTCTGGTCAGTCAGGAAGGCGGACAATATGTATATGTGGTAGACAGTATCGATGGCAGCAGTGTGGTACTGGATGATCAGTTAAGCACAGATGGCGGAACCACACAGCAGGAGCTGGGAAGCACGGTTCAGAAAGTTATGCTTGTGGTACCGGTGATCGGTTATGTATCCATGGCACTTCGAAGTACGGAAGGGCTGATCATTGTGGGACTTGCTGTTGTATTTGTGATTATCCTGTTTATTCTCGCAGAGGTCTGGAAAAAAGATGATGATGAAGAGGACGAGGAGAATGAGGATACACAAGAAGATGAGTCTGAGGAAGAACAGGAAGAAGAACCTGCAGTAATGTCCAGACGGGAAAAGAAAAAAGCAAGAAAAGCAGATAAGAAAAAACAGAAACAGGAAGAAAAAGCCGCAGTAGCCGAAGCGAAGGCAAGAGCGAAACGTGAACGACAGGAAGCCAAACTTGCCAAGAAGAACAAAAAGGCTCATATGGATGAGGCAGAACAGGAACCGGAAGTGATACCGGCAGAGCCGATGGAAGAGACACAGGCAGCCGGCAGCACGCAGGAAATCGTTCTTCCGCAGGAACTGATGCAGGAAGCACAGAGCACGGGAAACACACAGGAGATTGTATTACCGACGGAAGAAGCCAAGGAAAAACAGGAATCAACAGATGACACGGAAGATCCGGATAAAACACTTCTGGAAGAAACAGCAAGTCTGTTCGCTGCTGACATCGCCAGCATGATGGGTGAGAATCAGACGAATGATACAGAGGAACCGGAAAAGACAGATGCATCGGATTCGACAGAGCAGACACAGCCGGTAGTTCTTGAAGAGGTATCGGAAGAAAAACAGGAGACAGGAGATAAGAAACTTGCGATGCCGGTGTACACAAAAGAAGAACTTCTTGAGAAGGCAGAAGCGGATGGCGATGAGCCGGAAGTAATCGAAGATGAAGTCAGCGGAGTTACCCTGGTAGATTATTCGGACGTCCTGTAAAATAAAATAAGAAAACAAAAAAATAAAAAAATTTAAAAAACCCCTTGCAATTGCGAGGGGTTTCGTTTATAATAACCCATGTTGTGACATTGATAGCGATGAAGCGCGAGGTTGCTGCACTAATTGCAGGTTTTCCGTGGAGCGAATGTCAAGTTAAGAAACTGGCGACAAGTCACTGTATACATGTTAAATACGTCCACCAGAAGTGTGGAAAACCGCGTGAAAGTCCGAAGGATACACACGGGAAAGTGTACAGTCACCGCTTGTCGTACTCGTAAAGTGCGAAAAGGAGGCGACTTTTTTTATGGCAAGTCAAGTAATGAGAATTATTCTGAAAGCTTATGATCATCAGCTGGTTGATGCATCTGCAAGCAAAATCATCGAAACTGTAAAAAAGAACGGATCAGTAGTGAGTGGACCGGTACCACTTCCCACTAAGAAAGAGGTAGTAACAATCTTACGTGCGGTACACAAATACAAAGATTCCAGAGAACAGTTTGAGCAGAGAACTCATAAAAGACTGATCGATATCATCGGACCGACACAGAAAACTGTGGATGCTCTGGCAAGACTGGAGATGCCGGCTGGTGTTAGCATCGATATCAAGATGAAAAACAAATAATTTCATCGAAAAGAAATATCCGGAAAAGTTAGATATAGAAGCAACACATTCTTAGGAATCAACATCCCGTATGGGTCATAGTGTTCCACTTATATCGGCTGTTTCTAGGATGAACACCCGGGTTGGTGTTCCGCTGTAGTTTAAACAGGAGGTAAAAAGAATGAAGAAAGCAATCTTAGCTACAAAAGTTGGAATGACTCAGATTTTCAACGAAGATGGAGTTTTAACTCCGGTGACTGTATTGCAGGCAGGACCTTGCGTAGTAACTCAGGTTAAAACTGTTGAGAATGATGGTTACAGTGCAGTACAGGTTGGTTTTGTTGACAAGAGAGAAAAACTGGTGAACAAACCAATGAAAGGACAGTTTGACAAAGCAGGCGTTTCTTACAAGAGATTCGTTCGCGAATTCCGTTTAGAAGATGCTGAAAGCTATGAAGTAGCTCAGGAAATCAAAGCTGACATCTTTGCAGCAGGAGAAAAAGTAGATGCTACTGCAATCTCCAAAGGTAAAGGATTCCAGGGCGCAATCAAGAGACACGGTCAGTCCAGAGGACCTATGGCTCATGGTTCCAAATACCATCGTCATGCAGGTTCCAACGGTGCTTGTTCCGATCCGAGCCGTGTATTCAAAGGTAAAAAGATGGCTGGACACATGGGTAACAAAAAAGTTACAGTACAGAATCTGGAAATTGTCAGAGTAGATGCTGAAAACAATCTGCTTCTGGTAAAAGGTGCTGTACCAGGTCCTAAAAAATCTTTAGTAACAATCAAAGCAACCGTTAAAAGCGCAAAATAATTTAACGGATGATCGGTGGACCCGATGCCGCGAGGCATGATTCTTGAAAAGGAGGAACACACAGATGTCAAACGTATCTGTTTATAATATGGAAGGCAATGAAGTTGGCACACTGGAACTGAACGACGCTGTGTTCGGTGTAGAAGTAAATGAACATCTTGTTCATATGGCAGTTGTGCGCCAGCTGGCAAATAAACGTCAGGGAACTCAGAAAGCAAAAACCCGCTCTGAAGTAAGCGGAGGCGGAAGAAAACCTTGGAGACAGAAAGGAACTGGTCATGCAAGACAGGGT